>OHIQ01000489.1_pt1 | contig 11888 bp, 10 predicted proteins | sample 1568401 | NCBI WGS metagenome assembly OHIQ01 (sample SAMEA3879522, study PRJEB24766) | human gut metagenome | biome: human-associated habitat; feature: feces | place: USA | collected 1985/1987 | reverse complement strand
CATTGACGCCCGCCGACAGGACGATCTCCCCGTCCTTTTGCGCCGACGCGACCGCATCCCTTTCCTGATCCAGCTCGGTATCATACATATCCATTTCCATCAGGTAAAAATAATCGTCGTCGCTGGCAGGCTTTCCCTCTGCCGACGCTTTCAGCACAAAGCTCCCGCTTCCCGGCTCGATCTCACACGACTCCACCTTCACGAAATTACTGATATTGTCCTCCGTCAGCTCCACATACTGCTCCTGCGCCTCTGTTTCACTCTCCGTTTCCGGTACTTTTTCCGCTGCTTCTGTCAACGCAGTCTCTTCTTCACTGCCTGCGCTCTCCGTCTCCGTGCTTTCTGCCAGCGCAGCTTTTTGTGTGCGGGCACTCTCCATCGCCCAGAACAGCCCGCCGCCGACAGCGCCTGCCGCTGCAAGCACCGCTGCGATATAGACCGCCGCAAGCTTCTTTACGTCTTTTTCTCTCTTCTGCCTTCCTCTTTCTGCCGTTTTTTTGTTTTTTTCGCTTTTCTTCAAAATACTCCCCTCAAAAAATAATCCATTCTGTCCTGCCGTCGTGCAGTATTTTACGTCCGCACGCTTATCTTCTATAATATCATCCCGAAAAAACAAAATGCAAGCGTCTTCATGGAATCTTAAAGAATTCATGTAACAGTTCAGCCCTATCGGTTTGTTCGGTCGAAACCATGCATGCACAGTTTCGACCGTGCATGCCGATATGGGCTGAACTGTTGCAACTTTATTTTTCGATAATGATTGACTGCTTCCGCAAAATTGCGTAAGATAGGGGCGACAGGGGCCGCCTGAAACGGGCGCATTTTATGCGCTGTGTGCCGGGGCGTGCCCGGGCAAAATTTATTTTCAACCAATCGGAGGGAAAAAATGGGTACGACAGCAGAAGAAAAAGAAGAAATCGTACAGGAAGGCGTCCACAACTACAGCGCCGCCAAAGATTATGTCTGGCCGAAGGAGCCGGAGGTTTTAAAGCAGCTGGAATGGTTTCAGGATCAGAAGCTTGCGCTGATGATGCACTGGGGCCTGTACTGCCAGCTCGGCATCGTCGCTTCCTGGGCTTTGAGCGACAAGGATTCCGTATGGTCCCGCCACCAGATCAACTGGGCGGACGGCGAGACGTTCAAAAAACAATATTACGATCTGAACAAATCCTTTAACCCGGTACGCTTCCAGCCTGAGGAATGGGCGCAGATGGCTGCGGACTGCGGCTTTAAGTACCTGATCCTGACAACCAAGCACCACGACGGCTTCTGCCTGTGGGATACCAAATACAGCGATTATAAGGTAACCGCTCCCGACTGTCCTTATCATGTAAACGAAAACGCCGACCTTGTCAAGAGCATGTTCGACGCGTTCCGCGCAAAGGGCATCGGCATCGGCGCGTATTTTTCCAAGGCAGACTGGCACACGCCCTACTACCGCACGCCTGAGATCGAGGACTCCAAGCCAACCAACAACGGCCCCATGTACGATCCCAAGGAGGATCCCGAGCGCTGGGAAAACTTCATCCAGTACACCAAAAATCAGGTGCTCGAGCTTTGCCGCGATTACGGCAGGGTGGATATTCTCTGGTTCGATGCAGGCTGGGTACGCGAAACAAACGGTCAGGGCATCCGCTTAAACGAGATCGTTGACGAAGCCCGCAAGCTCCAGCCCTGGGTATTGTCCGTTGACCGCACCATCGGCGGCGCATACGAAAACTATGTTACCCCCGAAATGTGCGTGCCCGAGCAGCCTCTCGGCGTGCCGTGGGAAAGCTGCCTGACGCTCGGCGCAGACTTTACCTACGAATATGCAGACCGCTACAAATCTCCCCGCGAGCTTGTAAACACCTTTGTCGGCATCGTCGCAAAGGGCGGCAACATGGCGTTAAACGTAAGCCCCCAGCCCGACGGAAGAATCCCGATCGACGCGATGGAAAGCCTCTACGGCTTCGGCGCATGGCTCAAAACCTATGGCGAAGCCATTTACGGGACCCGCGCTGTCGCGCCTTACCAGTATGAAAATCTCCGCTTTACCCAGAAGGGCGACGCCGTTTACGCGTTCCGCTTATATCCGGTAGCGCAGGAGTCCGTTGAGGCGCAGATCTTCATCCCTTATGCAAAAAAGGCTTCCAAAGTAACGCTGCTCGACGACGGGACGGAGGTTTCCTTCACAGAAAGCGAAGGCGGCATTACCGTTACCGTTCCGGCAGGACGCAGAACCGGCTCCGCGCCGATCGCACTCGTATTCAAGATCCAGTAATTTATATTAAAAAAGGACGCTGCAGCTTTTTCGCCCAGCGTCCTTTTTGCATCCGGATTGATTCCGTTTTTATTTTCCCGCGCAGCACTTTTTGTACTTTCTGCCGCTGCCGCAGGGACAGGGCTCGTTGGGATAAATCTTGCGGCGGGGCTTTACAGGCATCCTGCCCATACCAAAGCCTGCAGATCTGTCTGCGCCTGCCGCGCTCCGTCTTTTTTCCGCTTCCTGCTTCCGCGCGTCCTCTTCCTGCCGCCATTCCCGGACTGTGTGCCCGCGCAGCCCCAGCATTCTCGTATCCGCCTGTGCCGCCGCCAAAAGCCCGGTCAGCTCCTCGCCTGCCGCAACGCCCTCTTTTTCCAGACATTCCAGCGTTTCCTGCAGATCCGATCCCAGCGAAAACTTTTTATAGACAAGCCTCATCAGCTCTTCGGCATCGTTTTCGGAAGGCATTTCTTCTTTTTCCAGAAAATCGTGCAGCCTCTCATAAGAAGCCTCTGCCGCCGGATAGCCCTGACGGCTGTACACCAGAATTTCATCCACGTCCGGCATATAGAACGAGCAGCTTCCCTGACGGCTTTCGATCCGTTTGTAGATCTCATCCGTCAGCGCTTCCTTCGGGATCATCCTGCCGTCCTGCACCACGCAGAAATTCTGCTCCTTGGGCACAGAGCGGAACACATCCATAAACTCCAACCTGCTCACGGCAAAGCCTTCCCGCTGGCAGTACATTTCATGCATGACCTCGATCGGCGCAGCCCCGTACAAAAAGCTCAGCATCAGCTGACAGGACAACATCCAGTCGATCCTGCTGTACGCGCTTTTGGCATCCGGGCAGATCACGATGCCGTATTCTCCCCGATCGCGCCGCCGTGTCAGCTCCTCAATGCCCTCTGTTTCCGCCTCCTGTATGGAGGCTGCCTCCCGGAGCACCGTATATTTTAAGCGCAGCTCCTTATTTTTTGCCGCAAGTTTTGTGGAAAACGCCTTCTGCGCCGCTTCGGACTCCTTTACAATCACAGGGAAAACGATCTCTTCCTGCTTCCCCTTTCCGGTCAGGCTTTTGTCCTGCAGGCGCTCCTCCCGGTCGATCCGGTATACGCTGCCTTTTTTGTCCGCGCCGTCCGGATAAAAGCTGAACCATTCCTCGCTATCTGCCAGCTCACTTACAAAGGTTTCCTTCGCAGAAAGCTCTTCATAGCCGCTGTCTGCCTCTGTCTCTTCCCTCAGCCGGATCTTCCCGGTCTTAAATTCAAATTCATAGCGGGCGGAGCCGTCTGCCTCCGCCACATCGTTTAAGATCATCGCAAGCTGCGCAAATGTAATATCCGCAGGGATCAGACACCGTCTCCAGACCGGCGGCTTTTCCCCTTTTTTCGTAACTTTATACTGATAAAAATTCATGCTTCTTTTCCTTTCCTCCCGCTCCCGTTTGATCGGAATATTACCCTTTAAGTGGACAGAACAGGAAAACCTATCTTATCATATGAAGCCAAAGAGTTCAATCCTTTCTCTTTGGCAGCACCAGACTTAAAAACAGCGCCACCACAAACACGCCCGCCACGGCGTTGCCGTTGAACACCTCGCCCACCGCCGGCGGGAACGCCGCAAAAAAGTTCCCGGAGGTCTGGGTCAGCCCCACGCCGATGCAGAACGCCAGCGAAACAATGATCATCGTCCGGTCGTCAAATTCGCACTCCTTTAACATTTTGATCCCCTCGTACATGATCGAGCCAAACATCATGACCGTGCAGCCGCCCAGCACCGCCTGCGGCAGCGAATTGAAAAACGCACCCAGCGGCGGAAACAGCGACGCCAGGATCAAAACCAGCGCGCCCATCAGTATCGTAAAACGGTTGATTACCTTTGTCATCGTCACAAGCCCCACGTTCTGGCTAAAGGACGTCAGGGGCAAGCAGCCAAAGCAGCCGGAGATCGCGCTGGAAAACCCGTCCACCACCAGCGAGCCCTGCAGCTCCTCCATTTTAATGTCGCGTTTTCACGCGCCCGTGCATACCGCCGTCGTCGCGCCGGTCGTCTCTGCCGCGGACACCAAAAAGACGATCGCGATCGTCACAAACGCGCCCAGATCAAACACCGGCCGGTGCTCCGTAAAAAATACGAGCTTCGGAAGGCTGAAAAAGCCCACCTCCTGCACCGTCTGGGAAATTCCGGAAAAATCAATGAGCGGAGCCACGCCCGCCACCGTCAGGATCACCGACAAAAGATAACCGAATATCAGCCCGATCAGGATGTTTAAATTTTTATAGATCCCTTTCAGCCGGTAATTTGCGACCAGACAAACGACCAGCGTAAAGCCGCCCCGACCATTCCTTCATAGCCCAGCGCCGGGTTTGTCCCGATCGTTAAAAGGCTTCCCACAAAGGTAAAGCTGATTCCCATGACGATCGGCAGCTTCGACCCGATCTTCCACACCGGATAAAGCTGCATACACGTTCCCAGTCCCGCCGTAAACATGGCGCACTGCAAAAGCCCCGTGATCTCCGCCGGGTTCAGATGCTCCCCGGTTCCCCTTACGCCCACGGCGCTGCATACGATCAGCACCAGCGCCAGGTTTGCCACAAACATCGCCAGCACATGCTGCAGCCCGAAGGGGATCGCCTTCTGCAGCGGTACTCTGCCGTCCAGCCGGTAAATATTTTCCGCCCCGGCCGCCTGTTTCTTCTGTTCCATCACTCACATTCGCCTTGTTCCTTTGTTTTTTACACCCATACTATCATCATTTTTGCGGAATGACAACAAAAAGGAGCCGGCACGCTGATCTGTGGATCAGTGTATCGACTCCTCATTCCTTTACAATTCCCTGATGAAATAACGGCAGTCCATTACGCTTCCTGCGCTCCCTCAGGCGCTTCCTCCGTCTCTTCTGCGGCGGCGCTGTGCGCCCTTGTCACGGTCACGATGATCGCTTCCGGGTCGGTCGTCAGCTCGATGCCTGCGGCAGACGCGATCGGCAGATCCTTTACAAGGACAGCATCTCCGATCTTCATGTCGCCCACATCAATCTCAACCTTATCCACCAGCGCGTCGGGAAGCGCCTGAAATGCGATTTCCTCCAGCCGCTGCTGCAGGATGCCTTCTGCAACCTTCTCATGGTTGCGCAGAACGACCTCCGCCACGGAATGCACCTTCTCGCCGCTTACCAGCGCCTGAAAATCGATCTCTGTCACCTGATTTTTCATCGAATCATAATCTATTTCCTTAATCAGAACATTGTAGCTCTTCCCGTCTGCCTCCAGCGTCAGCCGGCTCCCCTTGTTGCAGGTTTTCAGCAGACGTTCCACGTCACGGGCGCACATTTTCAGCGGGACCGAACCTTCGATTTCCCTGCCGAACACATTGCCTGTCACATAGCCTTCTCTTCTGAGTCTCTTTGCCTTTACGCTCATGTCCCTTTTTTCAGCTTTTAAAGTATTCATTTATCTTTTCCTCCAAAAAAACTGATTGCTTAGCGGACCTGATTTCTGCGGGTCTTGTTAAGTATCATTGATCTGTTACAGTCATATTGTAACACTTATCATATATATTACAAGTGGAAAAGTGTGAAAACTTTGTGAAGCCGGGCGCAAAAACCGGCAAAATCAGCATTTCTTTAAAAGGGTACCGGAACGCTCAGCGCCGGATCAATACGCCTTGCCCCAGTAAACCATCTTCTTCGCAGGCTTTCCGCAGCATACGCACACGTCGGACAGCTCCTCCTGCTCAAAGGGCATACAGCGGCTCGTCGCGGCAAACTGCTCTTTGATCTTATCCTCACACTCCTGACAGCCGCACCACATCGCCTTTACAAAGCCGGGAGTATTGGTCAGGATGTCGCCCATCTCTTCCATATTCTTTGCAACGTAGGTATGCGCTTCCCTGTGCGCTCTCGCCTTTTCCAGCATATCCTTCTGGATCGTTTCCAAAAGCGCTCCGACCTTTGCTTCCACCTCGTCCAAAGCGCACTCGATCTTTTCGCCCGTGTCGCGGCGCGCCAGCATACACTTGCCTGCCTCGATGTCTTTGGGGCCGATCTCTACGCGCACCGGAATGCCGCGCATCTCCGCTTCCGCAAACTTCCAGCCGGGGCTCTTATCCGTGTCGTCCACCTTTACGCGGAAATTGGAAAGACGGTCTTTTAACTCGTTTGCCTTGTCCATAACGCCTTCCTTGCGCTGCTGGATCGGAACGATCACAACCTGCACAGGCGCTACCTTGGGAGGCAGCACCAGACCGGAATTGTCGCCGTGAACCATGATGATCGCGCCGATCAGACGGGTCGTTACGCCCCAGGACGTCTGGTGCACATATTTTAACTTATTGTCCCTGTCCGTATACTGGATGCCGAACGCCTTTGCAAAGCCGTCGCCGAAATTGTGGCTCGTGCCGGACTGCAGCGCCTTGCCGTCGTGCATCAGCGCCTCAATCGTATAGGTCGCCTCCGCGCCCGCGAATTTCTCCTTGTCCGTCTTGCGTCCCTTTACGACCGGGATCGCCAGCACTTCTTCACAGAAATCCGCGTAGGTGTTGAGCATCTGGATCGTGCGCTCCTCGGCTTCCTCGGCAGTCGCATGCGCCGTGTGCCCCTCCTGCCACAAAAATTCTCTGGAACGCAGGAAAGGACGTGTCTCCTTTTCCCATCTTACCACGTTGCACCACTGGTTATATACCTTCGGCAGATCGCGGTAGGACTGAATATCGTTTTTATAAAAATCGCAGAACAGCGTCTCGGATGTGGGACGCACGCAAAGCCTCTCCTGCAGAGGCTGCAGCCCGCCGTGCGTTACCCATGCAACCTCCGGCGCAAACCCTTCCACATGATCCTTCTCCTTTTCCAGAAGGCTTTCCGGAATAAACAGGGGCATGTATACGTTCTGCACGCCTGTCGCCTTAAATCTGTCGTCCAGCTGCTTCTGAAGAAGCTCCCAGATCGCGTAGCCCGCAGGCTTGATCGCCATGCAGCCCTTTACGCTGGTGTAGCCGATCAGCTCCGCTTTCAGCACAACGTCGGTATACCACTGGGCAAAATCCTCTTCCATCGATGTGATCTGTTCTACCATTTTTTTGTCTGCCATATCGCTTTCTCCTTTTGAAAATGAAATAAAAAAGTGTACGCATAATCGTGTTTTTTTTCGATAGGAAAGGAACTTTCCTATTCAGATAAAAAAAGATACCCTGATCCCGAAAGGGACCGGATATCCGGCGGTACCACCCAAATTAGCGCAAATGCGCCCACTCGTCTTCCCGTTAACGCCGGGTCTACGCTGCCTTATTAGGGCAGGCGCTCCGAGGGCCGGTTCAAAACGCGCTGCACGGATGCTTCCCACCTGCCGCATCCTCTCTGGACTGCCGCCAACGCCTTTACTATTCCTCTTCTTTGCTGTCTTGTATTTGATGATATGGGAATTTTTTGCGTTTGTCAACCGTTTCCCGCGCAAAAAAACTGGTTTTTCCGGCGCAGATGCGGTAAAATACCCGAGGATTACCATTCCGCACTCTTGCGGTAAAATACCTGCGTATTGCCATTCCGTACCCTATGTGTACAATTCAGCAAAAATGCGATATGCGTATTAAAGAAAGGAACGCCATGAACCCACATCCCCGTAATTTTTTGATCCGGATCCTGAAAAAAGAGCCCGTGCTCGCCGTATCGGCGGTCTGCATGGTTTTTTCCATGTTTTTTGTGCCGCCCACAGCTGCCTATGCCGGCTATATTGATTTCCGCGTGCTGGCGCTGCTGTTTTCCCTGATGGCGGTCGTCGCCGGCCTGCAGCGCTGCAATTTCTTTACCCGTATGGCGCAGCTTCTCCTCACCGGGAAAAAGAGACGCCGCCTGCTGTTTCTGACGCTCATCCTGCTGCCCTTTTTCGTTTCCATGCTCGTCACAAACGACGTCGCCCTGATCACCTTCGTGCCCTTTGCGATCCTCATTCTGGAGCTGACCGGGCAGCAAAAGTATCTTGTGTTCGTCGTCGTCATGCAGACCGTCGCCGCAAACTTGGGAAGCATGGCAACGCCCGTCGGAAATCCGCAGAACCTGTATCTGTATTCCCGTTTCGGGCTGTCGGCGGGCTCCTTTTTTCAAACTGTGCTGCCGTTTGCACTGCTCTCCCTGCTGCTCATCTCTGCCTCCGTGCTCCTCTGCCCGGATCAGGAATTTACCATTTCCTTTCCCGGCGCGGACAAAGGATGCGGCATGGGTGCATATAAAAAGAAGCTTGTGCTCTATCTCGCCCTTTTTGCGCTCTGCCTGCTCTCCGTCTTTCATCTGCTCCCGTATCCGATCCTGCTGCTGACCGTCTGCGCCGCGCTCTTGTTTGCGGACCGCAGCCTGTACCGGACGCTCGACTACGGGCTTTTGGCAACCTTTGTCTGTTTCTTTGTTTTTGCAGGGAATATCGGCGCGATCCCTGCGGTCAGGAATTTTTTGCAGGAGCTTCTTTCCTCCCGCCCCCTGATCACCTCCGCGCTCGCAAGCCAGGTCATCAGCAACGTCCCTGCCGCCGTGCTTTTATCCAACTTTACCGATAACTGGCAGGCGCTGCTTCTGGGGACGGACATCGGCGGACTGGGAACACCGATCGCCTCCCTCGCCAGCCTGATCTCCTTCCGGCTTTATATGAAAACCAAAAATGCCTCTGCGGCATCCTTTCTCGTCTTTTTTATGATCGTAAACACAGCCGGGCTTCTCCTTCTTCTGACGATCGCCCATCTGTCCGGGATCCGCTGATCCTCCAAAAAAGCAGGTCTATGACGGGCAAACCGCACCACCCGGCGGAGCGCCCGTCCACTCATAGAGAACATCCTTATCCACTGCGCATATGCAGAACGGATAACCTTGTTTTTTCTGTCTTTATCTCAGATACACTCACAAAATCTCCCCCACCATCCTGCATGGTCCTCTACGACGTCCCTGCCTGATCCAGATCCGTTATTGCGGCGCTGCGTCGGAAATGACAAATGCCGCAATGCTGTATAGTATATCATGCTGCATGAAATATTGAATATTTTTTCCCAAACGCAGCTGTTTTCTTCCTAAACGCCCTCTTTTAGTGTTCTTTTTCCTGAAATTTCATATATCCTCCTTTCTTCACGCCATTTCCGAAATATGCTATCATTTTTTTATAAAGGAGATTTTTATGAATTTTAATGTTTATCTTTGTCAGATCATCTGCACCGCCGCTTTTATTCTTACCTGCACCTTCATCCTTTTCCCAGCCAGACACAAGGTCTATGAATTTCTTCTATACGGTTATGTCGCCGCCTGCTGTCTGATCCTCATGCCCCTTTGGGGGCAGTTCGGGACTCCCGTTATGCTGCTTGGCTCCTCTTTCATCCTTCTTGCGTTCAGCCCTGCCAACCGTTTTTACAACCTCATTCTTTTTCAGGCAGTCTGGTTCTGGAGCCTGCTGACGAACTACATCCTTGCCATCCCCCTGAGTATCGCAGGCTATCACTTTTCTGCCATGAAGTCGTCTCCGGCAATGGACGTCCTCTTTGCCTGCCTCCATGGTATTTTGTGCGCCCTGCCCGCCTTTTTTCTCGGCAGAAGGCTGCGCCGCAGCCGCCTCCTTTCCGACGGCGGCATTATCCCGGAAAAGATCCAGCAGCTTCTGCTTGCGGATGTCACGATCTGTTCCTGCATTTTTATTACCAATATCCTGTTCGGGAGCCTGTGCAGCTATCCGACGGAAATCCTGCTGTTCAACGGCGTGCTCATCCTCTCGTTTTCCGCCGCGAATTTTATCCTCTTTCTGATCCTGTTCCGCACGCTTCAGGAAAACAAGCGGCTTGAGCTGCGCACACAGGAGCAGGAAAACCTTACCGAATATATGAACCAGCTCGAAAACCACTATCAGGAGATCCGCCGCTACAAGCACGATTACATGAACATCCTTTCCACGATCAACGGCTATATTCAGGAGGGCGATTTGGAAAAGCTCAAAGGCTATTTCGAGCTGCGGCTCGGCTCCGTCAACCGCCTCATGTTCAACAACGACGCTACCATCGCAAAGCTTGCCCTGATCCGGGTTCTGGAAATCAAAGGGCTTCTTTATACGAAGCTGATCCAGGCGATGAACCTCGACTTAAACGTATCGCTGGAGCTGACGCAGGAATTTTACAGCTTTCCCGTAAATATGCTCACGCTCACCCGCATCCTCGGGATCTTTCTGGACAACGCCATGGAGGCTGCCGCCCTTACGAAGGAGCGCCGCTTCCACATCGCCATTCTGAAAAAGGAACAGCGCATTATTTTTCACATTGAAAATTCCACGCTTCCCCCGCCGCGTCCGCTGGAACGGCTCATGGAAGCGGGCTTTACCACGAAGGAAAACCACAGCGGCATCGGGCTTTCCAATGTCTCCATGCTTTTAGCCTCCCTGCCCGAGCTGTCCCACCATATGATCTGTGAAAACGGGATCATGAAGCAGATCCTCATCATACCCTCAAAGGAGAAAACCGCATGATACCGATTTATTTATGTGAAGACGACGAGAGCCAGCTCAGCCTGCTGGCGTCCCTGATTGAAAAATATATTTTCATCCAGGGCTACGATATGGAAATCGTCTGCAAAGCCTCCTCCCCGCACGGGCTTCTTTCTTCCCTCGCCCCCAAAGCCGAAACCGCCGTCTATTTTCTCGACATCCAGCTTCATTCTGACATCGACGGCATTGAGCTTGCTTCCATGATCCGCCAAAACGACCCGCGGGCGTTTATCATTTTTACGACGACCCATTCCGAAATGGCGATGACCACTTTCCGCTATCAGGTGGAGCCTCTCGATTTTCTCATCAAGGACGATCCGCAGTACGCCGTCCAGATCCTCCACTGCCTGAAAAATGTCGTCGAAAAAAGCTGCGTCCCTGCCCCTGACATCCGCCTCCATCTCCACCTGCCCGATCAGGATCTTTTCCTTCCGGTCAGCGAAATCCTCTGCATCCAGTCCTTGGCGGCGCACCGCATCACGATCCACACCATAAACGGCGTCTATCAGTGCAGCGGCGCGCTCAATGAAACGATGTCGCGGCTGGACGACCGTTTTTTCCTCTGCCACAAATCTGCCCTCGTAAACCTCCGGCATATCCGCGCCATTTTCCGCCGCCCCTGCCGGATCGAGTTAGACGGCGGGCTTGTCTGCCCCTGTGCCCAGCGGCGCTTTAAACAGCTTCAGGAGCTCATGGACATCGGTCCGTCCCCCCATTGATCCCCATAATCCCCTCTTTTAAAAGGACTGCGTACAGCGGTCCTAAAAAAATGCCCGAAAGCCCGAACAGCTTCACCCCTGCATACACGGAAAACAGCATCACAACCGGATACATCCCCGCCTGCCTGCCCAGAAGCTTCGGTTCCAGATATTCCCTCACGATCACGCAGCCCGCATACACTGCCGCGATCATCAGCACCTTTCCCGTGTTTCCCAGGATCAGCTGCCACACCGCCATCGGAAAAAGCACCAGCCCTGTCCCGATAAAGGGCAGCGCGTCCAAAACCCCCGCTGCGATCCCGATCCAGATCCCGTTTTTGATCCCCGCCGCAAAAAGCCCTGCCGCTGCAATCAGCGAAATTGCCGTCAGAATCGCCGCCTGCGCTTTGAAATAGCCTCCGATCAGAAAAAGCGTCCGTTCTG
>OHIQ01000486.1_pt1 | contig 11940 bp, 7 predicted proteins | sample 1568401 | NCBI WGS metagenome assembly OHIQ01 (sample SAMEA3879522, study PRJEB24766) | human gut metagenome | biome: human-associated habitat; feature: feces | place: USA | collected 1985/1987 | reverse complement strand
ACCGGGTGCTGTGGAATCTGTGCGTATCCGTGGAATGGGATCAATCAATGCCGGTAATGATCCGTTGTATGTGATTGACGGAGTACCTGTAATGACCGGTGACGCCAGTGAATTTACTTACTCTCAGTCTGGTAACAGCTTACTGTCTACTATTAACAGTAATGATATCGAGTCAATGACAGTAATTAAAGATGCAGCGGCTGCTTCGCTTTACGGTTCGCGTGCTGCAAATGGTGTTATTGTAATTACTACGAAAAAAGGGGCTTCAGGAAAATTAAAACTCAATGTAAGGGCTGACTGGGGATTCTCTAACAAGGCTATTGATTATCGTCCTATTCTGAATGGTGAAGACAGACGTGACATTTTGTATATGGGTTTAAAGAACTATGCTCTAAATTCAGGTAAGGATGAAACTTATGCCGTGAACTATGCAGATAATAATATTGATAAATATGCTGCAAAACCTTGGAGTGGATATACTGATTGGGAAGATGTTCTTTTCAGAAATGGTTCTCATCAGAATTATGAAGTGAATGCCCAAGGAGGAAATGAGCGGACTAAGTTTTATACTTCATTCGGATATACCAAACAGGAAGGTATTACACTTCAGTCCGGTTACGAGCGTATTACGGGACGTGCAAATATGAGCCATAAGGCGGATCGCGTTACAATCGAGGCAAGTACGATGTTTACGAATTCAACTCAGAATGTAAACTCGGAAGGAACAAGTTTCTCAAGCCCTATCATGTGTCTGGCCATGACAGCTTCTCCTTCTACATTCCCATATAACGAAGACGGTACATTCAGCACGAGTTTCCCTGCTTTGAATGGTGCCAATCCCCTTCAAACTGCAACATATAATTATGATCGCAGTACAATTGTACGTACCCTGAATACACTGTCTGCAACGTGGAATATTTGGGATAACTTGAATATTAAAGAAACTTTAGGTTATGATTTTAACCAAACAAATAATCGTGTGTGGTGGGATCCGCGTTCTAATGATGGACGTTCTTCAAAAGGAGTATTTCAGCGCTATATGATGAACAGAAGCAAATTGAATACTCAAACTCAGCTGACTTATAACAAGACATTTGCGGAACACCACAATATCGATGTATTGTTAGGTTTCGAAACAGAAGATTATAAGTACGATTATACCTATACTAATGGTAATACTTATCCATCTTACTTACCGGAAATTACGAATGCAGGCGTTTCTAGAGGTGCCAGTAACATTAACAGTTATCGAATGACCTCCTACTTGGGACGTTTAAATTATGATTATGCCGGCAAATATTATGTAAGTGGTAGTTTCCGTCGTGATGGTAGCTCACGTTTATCAAGAGACAGCCGTTGGGGTAATTTCTGGTCAGTATCTGGTTCGTGGAGACTTTCACAAGAAGCATTTATGGAGTCATTATCTAATGTTATTACTGATGCTAAAATACGTGCTTCTTACGGTGTAAATGGTACACAACCCAAAGACTACTATGGATATATGGGGGTATATGAGTTTGGATATAATTATAATGGGAATGGTGGTTCGTCAGAGGCACGTTTCTATAATCCCAGTCTGAAATGGGAAAAGAACTATGCTACAAACATTGGTATTGACCTTACATTATTCAATAGATTGACTGTTTCTGCAGAGTGGTATAATCGTGAAACAAAAGACTTGTTAATGGATAAACCGATTTCTGCAGCAGTAGGTGTTATCAATAGTTCGGGGGTTGCTAATATGCTCGTTAACGTTGGTTCAATGAGAAACCGTGGTTTTGAATTGGAATTGAAGTCCACTAACATTCAAAACAAAGACCTTCTTTGGACTACTTCTTTGAACATAGGACACAACAAGAATAAACTGACCAAACTGGATGGTGAACAACAGGAAATTATCAGTGGAGTTTCTATCCATCGTGTAGGTCAACCATATTACTCAATCTATGCGTATGAGTATGCAGGTGTCGATCCTCAGACAGGTAAAGAACTGTATTATATAAATGGTGAAGATGGCAGTCGTGAAACAACAACAAATTCTGCTGCCGCTAATAAAACAATCATTGGTTCTATCGAACCTAAAGTACAAGGCGGATTGACCAATTATGTTAGTTGGAAATTTATTGATTTCAACTTGACCCTGACTTATTCACTGGGTGGACATGCTTATGATTACGCCACTTGGCTGCAATCTAATGGAGGTACCTATCATTATTTAGGTAATGTTCCGGCTTATTATAAAATGGAAGATACTTGGCAGAAAACAGGTGATAATGCCAAACTGCCGCAATTTGCATACGGTAATGCCAATAAAGCTTCTTCTCGCTGGTTGATGTCTACCGATCATTTACGTGTAAAGAATATGACCTTGGGATTCACTTTACCTCAAAGTTGGTCGTCTAAAGCCGGTATAAGTAAGTTAAGAGCTTATGTTTCAGGAAACAACCTATTGACTTGGAAGAAAAAGAGCTTGTACGTTGATCCGGAAGTTCCTGTTGACGGATTGTGTACATTCGAAACTCCGGCTCTCCGGACTGTTACATTTGGTCTTGAAATCGGTTTTTAATCAAGTAGAAACAATTTATGAAAAAAGAATTTATGAAAAAGATATATAAATCAATAACACTGGTTGCTGCTATTTTAAGTTTGTCTTCCTGCGGGAATGATTGGCTGGATAGAAAACCTGCCGACGGGATTCCATCAGAAGATGCTATCACTAACTATAATGACGCTCTGACTGCACGTACAGGTATGTATGATGGCATTCAGGGAAACTCCAATGCTACCAGCTATTATGGTGCCCGTATGTTTTATTACGGCGATGTTCGTGCTGACGATATGCAGGCAAGAACTCAAGGTATGCGTTCATCATCGTGCTATGAGATGCTCTACACTGTAGATGACGCTCCTAACATGTGGAATATACCTTATAATGTAATCCGTCGTGCCAACCGTTTGATCGAAGCGATCAATGAAAAAAAGGTAACCGATGCAACGGAAGCACAAATTGGTAAAATATATTCAGAAGCATTGGTTGTCAGGGCATTGGTTCATTTTGACTTGGTAAGAATCTATGGTATGCCTTATACGGCCGACAACGGAGCTTCTTTGGGGGTCCCGGTTATCGTGAAACCTTTGGAAAGAAATGATTTGCCCTCCAGAAATACAGTGGCAGAAGTTTATACACAAGTTATCACAGACCTGACTGATGCTATTAACTCAGGTTATCTTGCTAAAGATCAGACTCCGGGATATATTAATGAATGGGCAGCAAAAGCCTTGCTTACCAGGGTTTATCTGACTAAAGGTGATAATGAGAATGCACTCAAAGTTGCTGAAGATATTATAACCAATTCTCCATATAAGCTTTGGACTAACGAGGAATATGTAAATGCATGGTATAAAAGCAATGGAGCGCATACAAACGAAATGATTTTTGAAGTTGTAAATGCAAGTAATGATGACTGGACTGACCGTAATGGTATTGCTTATTTGCTGAATGAAAACGGATATGCGGATGCAATAGTGACAAAAAGCTTTATGAATATGTTGAGTCAGGATCCTAAAGATGTTCGTATAGGTATGGTACTGCCTGCTCAATATGATAAGGATCTTCAAGAAGAATATGGCGATGCGAAAATCTTCATTAATAAATTTCCGGCGGATAAAGACGATGTAGGTGAAATGCGTTTAAATAATCTGCCATTACTTCGTCTTTCGGAAGTTTATCTGAGTGCTGCAGAAGCGGCAGCTAAACTTGGAGGGCATCAGGATAAAGCAGCCAAATATCTGAATGAAATTGTTCAGAGAGCAAATCCGGAGGCCAAAGCCATTTCGGAAGCAGATGCTACAGTAGAAAGAATTATTCTTGAAAGGAGAAAAGAAATGATTGGTGAAGGGCAACGTTACTTTGATGCATTGCGCAATAATGAAACAATCGTTCGCTATAAAGATGAAGGTGATAAGGGATATCATTATTCATTGATTAAAGAATCGCAAAGCTTTGACCGTACCTACTTCAGAGCTATACTTCCGATACCTGTTGATGAAACCAATGTGAATCCTAATTTGAGAGCTCAACAAAATCCCGGATATTAATTGTGGTTTAATAACATAATCAAAAGGCTGCTTTCTAAAAAGGAAGCAGCCTTTTTTATTACACATGAATTGAATTTCTTATTAGGCTCCATTATGATATTTGTTGTATATAAATCAAGGATGTCATTAATCATTTTACAATCGAAAGTTATTATCTGTTTTGAGATATCTATGGAAAGTGTTTTGAAAAATACTTATCTCATAAACTATCTGTAATTGTGATACTGCCATAAATTTCTACCATTGGGAAAGGAATAAAATATCTATATAAAGCTAGTCGTTACTTGCTGCCGCGGGAAAAAATAGTAGAATAATAAATGGGATAAATGGTCTTATTACTTCTGATAATTAGATTATTACGTAACTTTTATAAGATATATAAAGTGCAACTAATTGAGGTTTTCAGAAAAACAGATCATCTGTAATATGCAGATAATAAGATATTTATTAAATACAGTTTCTTTCTACACTAAGTTCAATCTGAATTTGTAATAATCATATTATAAGATAGTTAGCACATACTACAGTTCTGCAAAGACTTTGCAGATTTCGTACATCGGAATGCAGACTGCTGAGGTAGCAATTGCACCGGTAATCAAAGTGATATTAAAGACTGATGCTAAGGCACTTGACGAAGTTGTAGTAACAGCAATGGGTATCTCAAAAGAGAAAAAAGCGTTAGGATATGCTGTGCAGGATGTTAAAGGAGATAAGCTGACTCAGGCTTCAAGCAGCAACCTTTCCAGCGCTTTGCAAGGTAAGGTTTCAGGAGTGGAAATATCTCCGTCATCAGGTATGCCGGGTGCTTCTTCTAAAATGACTATTCGCGGTTCACGTTCATTTACAGGAGATAATACTCCATTGTACGTAGTAGATGGTATGCCTATCTCATCATCTACTGACTTGGATACTTTCAACTCTGTTACAGGCTCCGACTATGCGAACCGTGCGGTAGATATCGACCCGAATGACATTGAGAGCATCAACATCCTGAAAGGCCAGGCTGCTTCTGCTCTGTATGGTATGCGTGCATCAAACGGTGTGGTAGTAATCACCACCAAGAGCGGTAAAGGCGCACGTAAAGGTAAACCGGAAGTTACAATCAATACAGGTCTTTCATTCGATAAGGTCTCTACCATGCCCGATTTCCAAAAAGAATTCGCACAAGGATTCAACGGTGCTTTTAGCCCGTCTGACTCTCGTTCATGGGGACCTCTGATTTCAGAACTTGCCAATGACCCTAAATATGGTGGTAACACAGACAATAGTTACACTCAGAAATTCGGAAAGCATCAGGGACAATATTATGTAGACCAACGTGCCAAGGCAGGACTGGATCCATGGGCTACTCCCCGTGCATACGACAATGCTAAAGATTTCTTCAATACAGGTGTTACCTGGAACAGCAGTGCAAACGTAGCACAAAGCCTTGATAAAGGAAGTTATTCTTTGTCATTAGGTAGCACTACAGCAAACGGTATTGTACCTTCAACCGGTATGGATCGTTATAATGCAAAACTGACTGCACAAGCTCAACTGAGCAAGAATTGGTCAACTGGTTTCAACGGAAACTTCGTTTATTCTAAAATCAAAAAACAGACCGGTGCCAACAATGGTATCATGGCAACGGTATACGGTGCACCGTCAAGCTATGATTTAGGCGGTATTCCTTCACACATAGACGGAGATCCTTATACTCAAAACACATACCGTTCTACAGGCGGTTTCGACGGTGCTTATTGGGCAGTTGAAAACAACTCTTTTAAAGAACGTACTCAACGTTTCTTCGGAAATGCGTTCGCTAAGTATTCTACCGATTTCGGTACAGAAAATCATAAACTGGATGTAAAATACCAGTTAGGTACCGATGCTTATACCACTAACTATACCGACACATGGGGATATGGACACTCCAACGGAACAGGTAGCATTGAAGAGCAAAGCGTTACAAACAATGAAATAAATTCATTGTTAACTGTTACTTATGACTGGAAAATCACTCCGGAACTTGATTTAAACGTATTATATGGTAATGAATTAGTCGATAATTCTTCAAAATACAAATACAATCTCGGAAGTAACTTCAATTTCCCGGGATGGAACCATATAGCTAACGCATCAATCTATTCATCTACAGGAACCTATCATCGCGAGCGTACCGTTGGTAATTTCGGTAACATTTCATTAGCATACCGTAACATGTTGTATTTGAATGCAACTGTCCGCAATGATATTGTTTCGTCTATGCCACGCAACAACCGTTCATTCACTTATCCTTCAGTTTCACTCGGTTTCATTTTTACCGAACTGGAAGCATTGAAGAACGATGTTTTGACTTATGGTAAAATCCGTGCTTCTTATGCAGAAGTAGGTCAGGCAGGTACCTATTATCCTTCTTACTATAGAACACCGGTTTACGGCGGCGGATTCTCATCAGGTACTCCTATACAATATCCTATCGGATCAATCAGCTCATATATCCCATACTACAAGATTTATGATCCGAATCTGAAACCCCAAAACACCAAATCATACGAAATCGGTGCAGACTTCAGCTTCTGGAATGGTTTGATCTCACTGAATTACACCTATTCTCGCCAGAATGTGAAAGATCAGATTTTCGAAGTACCCTTGGCTACTTCTACCGGATATAACGAATTGATCACCAATGGTGGTTCCGTACATACCAATTCACACGAAATCACTTTGAGTGTGAACCCAATTCAGACAAAGAACTTCAACTGGGATTTCGCATTTAACTTCTCAAAAATCGATAACTACGTTGATAAACTGGCGCCCGGTGTATCAAGCATCATGTTAGGAGGTTTTGTTGATCCGCAGGTACGTTTGAGCGCAGGAGACAAGTTCCCGGTTATCTATGGTACAAGCTATCAAAGAAACGAGGAAGGCCAGATTGTCGTAGACGAAAACGGTATGCCGACATTAGGTGAAAACAGAGTATTAGGGAATGTATCTCCGGACTTCAGAATGGGCTTCAATACAACATTTGAATTCTACAAATTCCGTCTTTCGGCCGTACTCGATTGGAAACAAGGTGGATGCATGTATGCCGGATCCGTTTCAACACTCGATTATTACGGTGTTACTCAGAAATCAGCAAACTATCGTAAAGCAGATCACTTCTACTTTGAGAAACCGGCCGTTAAACAATTAGCCGACGGTTCTTATGCACCCAACGATATTAAGATCAGCGGTGAAAATGCTTATAACTATTTCGACAGACTGAGTACAATCTCTGAGGCCGGAGTATATGGTTCTTCATTCCTGAAACTACGTGAAATCGCCCTCAGCTATCCGGTACTGAATAAATCTTATTTAGGAGTTACAGTGAATGTCTTTGCACGTAACCTGTTGCTTTGGTCAGAAATGGATAATGGTATTGACCCCGAATCATCACAGGGAAACAACAACATGGCCGGTGCCTTTGAGCGTTTCTCTCTTCCGGGAACATCAAGCTATGGTTTTGGTATTACAGTTAAATTCTAAAAAGGACAAAAATGAAATCAATATTTAATTTATCAAAAGGTATCTTGTCTGTGGCATTGATTTCCGTTGCATTTGCTTCCTGCTCGGAAGACACAATGGACAACATCAATAAAGACAAAGACCATACAACCAGTGTTCCTGCCAAATTCATTTTGGCGGATGTAATCACAGCAACCGCATTTAGCAACATCGGAGGTGACTTTAATACATATTATTCTACTTATGTAGAACATATGGTTGGAGTGGATAACCAATTGGCAAATGCGGAGAAACGTAACGGAGAGCCCTCGGCATCCTCTACTTTTAACAATGTATGGGGTAATTTATACTCTACACTGAAGAATGCACGTATCGCTATTAATATCAGTTCTAATGAAGTCACGGGCAATTATACGACAAAAGGTATCGGTGAAGTATTGGCAGCAATTAATGCCGGACTGATCGCAGACTCATTCGGTGACACTCCTTTCAGCCAGGCTGCCCTTCCCGAATTAGCAAACGGACAACCTCAGTTTCTGACTCCGGAATTAGACAAACAGGAAGCTATTTATACTGCTATTATGGAATATCTGGATGCTGCAATTACCGATCTTCCCAAAGGCGATAAAAGTGATGAAATTGGAGAATATGACTTTATATATAAAGGTGATGGCGAAGCATGGCTAAAGCTCGCTTATGGATTGAAAGCACGTTATACAATGCGACTATTAGCCCGTTCCTCCTCAAAAGATGCCGATTTGCAAAAAATTCTGGAATATGTAGACAAATCATATACATCTATTGAAGAACAGGCTGCTTTCTCTATCTATAGTGCAACAAACTTAAATCCTCTATTTGACTTCCAATGGAGTCGCGACGGATTGGCTGCAAGTAAAAGTTACGCTGACAAGCTAATAGAACGCAATGACCCGAGATTACGCCGCATCTTCTGTATCGGACAAGGTAAGTTAACTGAAAACGAAAATGCTGTATCTATCCAAGTTACAGGTGCTGATGATCCGAGATTCCTGATGGCAGACAATGGTACGGCAGAGTCTGTCAAATACGAATATAACACTCCTATCTTCGTATACTCACAAACATGCCCGACCTTACTTATGAGCTATCATGAGTTACTCTTCCTGAAAGCTGAAGCATTAGCTCGGTTAAATAGAAAGGACGAGGCGGCCAATGCTTTAAAAGATGCTGTAGTAGCAGCCATTGCAAATGCCGAAACAGGAGTTTCAGCTGCATTCAACGCCCCTACAGTAAAAAGTTATGGAGGTGTTAAAGAAACTACTAAAGCGATTACAGCTACTGAAGCAGAAGAGTATTTCACAAACAATGTAAAACCATTGTTCGATGCCAATCCGGTAAAAGAGGTAATGGTACAGAAATATATTGCATTCCTTGGAGCTTTCGGCGAAACAACAGAATGTTACAACGATGTACGTCGTTTGAAAGCAATGGGTGAAGAGTACATCAAACTAGACAATCCCTATAAATTCCCGCTTCGCGCACCTTATGGAGCAGATGACGTAAGTGCAAACCCGAACGTAGAAGCAGCCTTCGGAAACGGTCAGTATGTATATACCGATCCAGTTTGGTGGGCCGGTGGTAGCCGCTAATTAAAAGAATACTTTCTAAAGTATTGACCCTATCGAAAAGAATGCCCGGATTGCACTATGTAATCCGGGCATTTTATTTCTTAAATAATATCCAATTCTTTATTTAAAGCAGCCCCTCTTTCAAGATACCTACCAATATCGGGTGTAATCCACTAACAAAACACTCGACTGCAATCACCATCAGGATAAGCCCCATCAAACGCATCATCACATTGTTTCCCGTTTCGCCCAACACTTTGACCAATCGGGTAGAAGCGCGCAATATCAGAAAAGTAATAAAATAAATCAAAGCAATAATGCCAATTAGCGTTCCCTTCATCTCAATCGTATGGGCATCTTCCATTAGCACGATAGCATTTGCTATTGCGCCCGGACCACAAAGCATCGGTATGGCAAGTGGAGTAATCGAAATATCATCCGCATAAGTTTTAATCTCTTCGTCTTTCAATTTCATTGGAGTATACCGGGCCTGCAACATATCAAAACCAATCTTAAAAATGATAACCCCACCTGCAATACGGAATCCATTGGTAGAAATGCCAAAGAACTTAAAAAGGAATTGTCCGGCAAAAACAAATACCATTAAAGTGATAAACGAAACGAAAGTAGCACGGCGAACAACAGCTTGTCGCTCCTTATCAGTCATACCATGGGTCATGGTTAAAAAGACAGGCATTGTTCCCAAGGGGTTAGTCAACGTAAAGAAAGAGGTAAAACAGAGTAAAGCGAAAGGTAAGAGAGTGTCCATAGTTGTATTTTTATGCGTTCTATATTGAACGCAAAAATACAATATATCTATAAATGTTACAATAGTTCCATCAACTCTTTCAAATCAGTCACTAAATAAGTAGGACGGAACGGAAAATCGGCACGCCCAGACACATTATAATAAGCCTGATGCATCCCTATGCCATTGGCACCTGTAATATCCGCTTCCCAACTATCACCTATCATTAGCGATTCACGCAGTTCGGACTGTGTAGCCGACAAAGCAAAATAAAATATTTCCGGCCAAGGCTTCATCACCCCCAGATCCTCCGAAAGAATTATTTTATTAAAATAGGTATCGATACCTGACGAACGCATCTTGCGGGATTGCAACTCTCTAAAGCCATTTGAAAGAATATATAGATTATATTTGGGTGCCAAATACGAAAGTACCTCTTCTGCATACGGCATTAACCGACTTTTAGTAGGAATGATCGAGAAAAAATCATCAGAATAACGTTTTGCAAGCATTTCATTATCTATACCAACAGCTTGTAAAGGATATAAAAAACGCTGTCGGTTCAGTTCCTCTTTAGTCACCTGTCCGTTTCCGTACTCAACCCACAGCTCCGTATTCCGTCTTTGGTAAAGAGAATAAAAATGAGAGAACGAATCGAAATACTGTCCCAGTCTATATTTGTCATAAACTTCCTCAAACGTATCATACGCATTTTGAGAAAAGGCCCAAAGAGTATCATCCAAATCAAAAAACAGGTTCTTATATTTCATATTAAAGTATCGGGTACAGTTCAAAAAGAAGGCACGGACTACTTGCTGTGCAATCCGTGCCCTTATCAGCTATAATTATTTTATACAATTTACTTAACTTGGATAACCAAATACTTAGATACACTCCAGAATTCTTTCGGGTTTGTGATCTTCAGAGTCAACTGGCCCTTATCATCTTTAACCAGTTCATAAGATTTGGCAGGATGAGTGGTGAGTAACTCAGCACGTTTTGAATATAACTTAATCTCCTTAGTAGTACGGATATCAATCTGAGTAAAATAATCCTTGTTAAAATCGGCACTTTTCAGCACATCTCCTTTTTCAAGAATCTTCTGAGTCTTAAGTTCCGACTTGGTACCGAACACAAACCATGCGCTATTAATTGCTTTATCCTGCTCAGCTACGGTCTTGGCTTTTGCTTCGTTCTCGGCAGCCAACGATTCTTTATCAGCAGTCAGACCGGTTACAGCGGCATCCAATTCCTGAATACGGATATTCTTAGAAGCCAATTCAGCCTGAAGTTCCTCAATACGTTGAGTTTTGGCAACCAATTCCTGAGTCAAAGACTCAACAGCCTTCTTCAGCTGTGCCGAATTATTCTTACTACTCTTCAACATAGCCTGCAATTTAGCGATCTGTGCCTTGTTCTCTTCCATCTGTTTTGTGATGAATTCGATATCAGATGCTATTTGCTGTTTTGCAGTAGCAGAGTTCTCAGAGATAGTTCCACGAGTCAAATCTACGCGACTCTCGGCTGCATTTATTTTACGGAATCCTTCCTGAACCTCATTGAAAGTACCCATCATTTCATCCAATTCGGCGTTCCTCTGGGTCAACTCCATCAAAAGAGAATCATTTTCTGCCTTCAGGTCTTTACTTCCACCACCCAAGCCGTTACACGAAGCCAACATAGCTGCGCATACTAATAAAATTGCTAACTTTTTCATACGATTACATTTTACGTTTTTAAATGAAGTTATTATTAATCGTCTATTCCTGCAAGTACAATCACAATCTCGCCCCGAGGGTCGGTAGCGGTAAAGTGTTCTATCAGTTCACTCAAAGTGCCGCGAACCGTTTCTTCGTGAATCTTTGAAATCTCACGAGATACAGACACTTGGCGCTCAGGACCGAAATATTCGGCAAACTGTGTCAACGTCTTCAACAAACGATGGGGTGATTCATAAAATACCATCGTCCTGTGTTCATCTACCAGTGATTTTAACTTTGT
>OHIQ01000478.1_pt1 | contig 12107 bp, 10 predicted proteins | sample 1568401 | NCBI WGS metagenome assembly OHIQ01 (sample SAMEA3879522, study PRJEB24766) | human gut metagenome | biome: human-associated habitat; feature: feces | place: USA | collected 1985/1987 | reverse complement strand
AATGTGTTTAACAAATACAAATCTAAAATAGTTCAATTGAATTTTAAAATAAAGGATGTTAGAGTATTTACCAGAAGATATAAAACCAGAGCAAAAGAAGTCTAATGCAAAGGAACTTGTATTTAATAATAGTGAAGGAACAGGACTAGATAGCAAAATAAAATGTATGACAGCTGGAGGTAAAGGAATAGGACGTTCGGATACATTTACAGCATTACACCTATCCGAGTTAGCTTTCTGGGAAGGCAATAAAAAAGAAACCATGACGGGTTTGCTACAAGCAGTACCTAATACTCCAGACTCAATGATAATAATAGAAAGTACAGCAAATGGATATGAATATTTTAAAGAAATGTGGGATAGAGCAGTCGCAGGCGAAAGTGACTTCTATCCTCTTTTTATTGGGTGGAATGAATTAAAAGAGTATAGTATGCCTTATACAGGATTTAATTTAACCCAAGAAGAAAGAGAACTTAAAGAACAATATAATTTAACACTAGAGCAGTTAACTTGGAGAAGATGGTGCATACAAAATAACTGTTCTGGAGATATTGAACAATTTAGACAAGAGTATCCTATATGTCCAGAAGAAGCCTTTTTAAGTACAGGACATTGTTATTTTAATAAGCAAAATATAATTAATAGAATAAAAACAGCTCCAGAACCAATTGTACGAGGGAAATTTACTTGTTTTTATGATGGAATAAGGATAAGAAATCAAAAGTTTTTAGAGCAAGAAGAGGGAGAAATAAAGATATATGAATACCCAAAAAATAGAGTACCTTATGTAATAGGAGGAGATACAGCAGGAGAAGGTTCAGACTTCTTTACAGCACATGTAATTAATAATATTACAGGTAAGCAAGTAGCAGTATTAAAACAACAATACAACGAAATAGAATACGTTAAACAGGTGTATTGCTTAGGAATGTTTTACAACTGTGCATTAATAGGATTGGAAAATAACTTTTCTACATATCCTACGCAAAAGCTTATGGAGCTTAATTATCCTAATCAATATGTAAGAAAAAAAGAAGATAAATATAATAATAAATATGAAAAAAGTTTTGGTTTTAAAACTACAACAATAACAAGACCTTATATATTAGGACAGCTACAAGAAATAGTACATAACAGCATAGACGTTATACAAGATAAAGAAACATTAAGAGAAATGCTTACCTTTATAGTAAATGAAAAAGGTAAAGCTGAAGCAGAGACAGGCTACCACGATGATTTAACAATGGGGTTAGCAATAACTTACAATATAAGGGAACAACAGACCTTTAAGAAGTCTGAAAGAGAGTCTAAGTATAAAGATATACAAGAACAAGTTAATAAGATATTTGGTGAAGATATAAATAATATAGAAGAGGACTATGGAGATGACATAGTTCCTTTTTAATTGGAGGTAAATTATGGAACTTATATATACAATTATAGCAATATTGTGCATGTGCTTAGGATTTTATGTTGGTTATAAAGTAGGAAAGGACAAAGAATTGCCTAAAGTACCCAAAGAAGTAAAACACCCTATAAAAACAATTAAAGACAATATAGAAAGCAATAGGGCAGAAAAGGAGCAAAATGAAAAATTACAAGAGTTACAAGATGATTTAGCAGAGCTTGATGCATACGATGGTGGTTTAGGAGTACCAGAAAGGAGAGAATAATGAAAAAGCAAGAAGAAACAAGTATAACTACAGTATGGCAAGAGTATGAATGTGGAAAAAATTATAATTATCAACAACAACTTTATGAAAAAAGTAAAAGAAATTATAATTTTTACCATGGAAAGCAATGGGAAGGTGCTAAACTTTCTGGAATACAACCAATAACATTAAACATAATTAAATCTATTTGTAAATATAAGCTTGGAGTAGTTAAGACTAATACATATCAAATATATTTCAATTCCGATACTTACAAAGGTCAAGAAGAAAGAGAAAAGCTAAAAGATATATGCGATATGCTTAATAGATATGCAAATAGAATTTGGGAAAAAACAAAAATAAATAAATTAATAAGAAATTGTATAAATGATGCCTGCATAGATGGTGAGGGTATCATTTATTTTTATGCAGATCCAGATGAAAATAGTAATGCTATTTATTGTGAACAAGTAAATAAAACTAATATCTATTATGGAAATGAGAATGAAGATGATATACAAAAACAACCATATATAATTATTTCTTTTAGGCGTACTGTAGAAGAAGTAAAAGAAGAGGCAAGACAAAATGAAATAAGTGAAAAAGAAATAGAACTAATAACAGCAGATCAAGATATAGAAGAACAGGCTGGAAGAGATTTACGAACTACAGAAATAGTACCAATGTGCCTAGAACTACTAAAACTATATAAAGGTAAAGATGGAAAAATATGGGCAAAGAAATGTACTAGATTAGCAACAATTATGGAAGATAGTTGTTTAGAGATAGATAGATATCCAGTAGCGCATATTTTATGGGAAAGAGTAAAAGGAAGTGCTAGAGGACAAGGAGAAGTAGAAACGTTAATACCTAATCAAATAGAAGTAAATAAAACAGCCACTAGAAGAGCATTAGCTGTTAAGCTTGTAGCTTTTCCTAAATTAGTTGCAAACACTAAATATATATCTAATACTAAGGCATTAAGCAAGGTAGGTACAACTATAGAAGTAGATGAGCTAAATGCAGATGATGTAAACAAAGTAGTTAATTATTTAAAGCCAGCTAGCATTAGTTCAGATGCATATCAATTGCAAAAAGAGCTACAAGAAGAAACTCAAAATTTAGCAGGTGCTAGTGATACAGTTACAGGAAATGTAGATCCAACACAAGCAAGTGGTAAATCTATATTAGCAGTACAACAAGCATCACAGCAACCAATAAATGAGCAAGTAGAAGCTTATAAAGATTTTATAGAAGACATAGCTCTTATATGGTATGCAATGCTTAAAGCCAATAGTGTTAAAGGGATAGAGTTGGTAAAAGAAACAAAAGATTATACTACAAATACAACTTTAGAAGAAACATATAAGATGAGTTATAAGGAACTTAAGAAATATGATTTAGATATAAAGATAGAAACAACACCAAAATCTCCATTTGACAAGTATGCAATGGAAGTATCGTTAGAAAACTTATTAAATGCAGGACATATAAACTTTGAAGAATATGTAAATGCATTACCACAAGATTCAGCAATGCCAAGGGCAGAGTTAAAACAAATCTTAAAAGAAAGAGAAGAAAAAGAAAAAATCTTTAATGAAATAGAGAAAGCAGGAAATGTATTAAATAGTGCTATGCAACAAGTTATGGAGCAACAAGAAATGAATAACATAGAACAAACAGGAGTAACCCCAGAAGAGGCAAATATGGTAAATGTGAATCAATAAATAATAGTCAATTAATAGGCAGTTTTAAACTGTCTATTTTTTATGCAAGTTTAGTTTAACGGAAGAACAGCAGTCTCCAAAACTGTTAAGTAGTGGTTCGAATCCATTAACTTGAGCCAAGTCGACGGACTGTAAACGGGAGGTACATATACCAGAATAATCAAAAATATGAAAATTAATAGTCGACGGACTTTAAATGGGAGGTACATATGCCGGGAGGAAACGAAGATATGAACTTAGAGGAAGAAGTATTAGTAAATCATGAAGATACGTCAAATGTAGATGTCCAAAATGATAATGATACGCAAGAACCTAAGGAAGAAGAAAAAACTTACACACAAGAGGAAATTAACAAAATTATAAGTCAAACTAAAGCTAAATTAGAAAGAAAACATCGTAAAGAAGAGGAAAGCAAATTAAGTAAATCTAAACAATTAGAAAGAACTATAAGAGTTGGACTTGGATTAACTGACGAAGATGATGTTTTAAGTAAGGTTAAATCTTTTTATGAAGAACAAGGAATAGATATTCCAGACATTAGTACAGAAAGTAATCGAGATGCAGAAATCCTAGGTAAAGCAGATGCTAATGAGATTATAGAAATGTACGACGAGAAAGATATTGAATCTAGGGCAAATGAACTAGCAACAAAACAGAAAAGAGGAAAAACTACTGCACGTGAAAATGCAGAGTTTTTTAGGTTAGGGGAATACCTAACAAACAAATTAAAAGAAAAAGAATTAAAAGAAAGCGGAGTAGATACAAGTATTTTACAAAATAAGGAGTTTAAAGCTTTTGCTAATAATTTTAAAACCGGGACAAAAATAAGTGAAGTCTACAAGATGTGGAAGAAGTTAAATGGAGAAAAAGAAGAAGCACCAAATAAACCTGCATCTACAGGAAGTTCACAATCTACAGTACCAGACAACAAAGATAAAGAGTTTTATACCCCAGAAGAGGTAGATAAATTATCTAGCAAAGACTTAGATAATCCTACTATTTGGAAACGTGTAAGAGAAAGTATGAAACTTTGGAAATAAGAAAGGAGAAAAACATGAGTTACGCAAATTTTAAACCAACTGTATGGTCAAAATACATACAATTAGAATTACCAAAATTTACAGTATTTAAACAAGACTGTGACTATAAATTTGAAAGTGAGGCAGGACAAGGAAAAAGAGTTAAAATACAAAACTCTGGTAGACCAACTATTAAGAAATATATTCCTGGTAAAGATATAGATGCACCAGAAAATGTTGATGGAACATCATCATATTTAGATATTGATCAATTCGATTATTTTAATTATGGAATGGATAATATCGATAAGGCGCAAGCACAAGAAGGTGTAATGGAAGCATTACAAACAGAAACAACAAGAGCTTTAGCAGAACAAGAAGATATATTCTGTGCTACACAAATGGCAAAAAATGCAGGATATAAAACAGCGTCTACTAAAATAAGCGATGAAGCATCAGCTAAGAAAGCTGTTGACGATTTATTTGTTAAATTATGGAATAATGGAGTATCTACAAAAGATGATGTTACTATGTATTTAACACCATGGTTCTATATGTTATTCCAAAATAGATTAATAGAATTAAAAACTAATAATGATTCTTTAATCTCAAAAGGTGTATTAGGATTATATAACAATGCCAAAATCAAAATGACAAATAATGCTTATAACGATGGAACAGATGATTATATTATCTTAAAAACATCTAAAGCATATGCATATTGTAATGGTATTGATAAATTAAAACCATATGAACCAGAAAAAGGATTTGCAGAAGCAATAAAAGGATTAAATACATATGGTGGAAAAATGATAAGACCAAAAGAATGTGCGGTTTTAAAATGCCATCAATAAAATATAAGAAAGGAGAAAAGTAAATGGCAATAGCAGAAATTAAAAATGTTGAATTAGTTAGAAATGAAGCTAAAGAATTAGTAACAGCAGTTGCAGTTGATGCATCTGCTGGAGCTAAAGTAAATTATACTAATAAAAGTTGTGGAAAAATTTTACTATTATTAACAAATAGCAATTCAGCAACTAAAAAAGCTACTATATTGAAAGGAAATGCATTACAAGGAGTAGAAGATTTAGAAATATCTATTCCTACAAATAAGACATATGCAATAGTGGTGGAATCTGGAAAATTCATGAATGTATCTGGACCAAATAAAGGACATGTAATAATTAAGGGAGAAACAGCAGATATAAAAATACAAGCTGTAGAATTACCTTAATTTTAGAGGGATTTAGATTCCCTCTTTTTTATATCAAGTTAAAGGAATGGGCAGTTCGATTCTGCCAAACTTGGGAGGAATTAATATGACATATGGAGAATGTAAAAGACAAATACTAGCTTTAATAGAAGAGTATTCACCTAATGTAGATAATTATACAGAAGATGAAGATATTGCTATAAGAATGCCTTTTTTAATAGATTTAGCATATCAAGAATTAGCTCAGAACAAAAAAATAATTGCAACTAAAATATATCCAGAAATTGCAGATGAAAATAAATCAGATAGATTCACTGCATATATGTTGCCAAGCGATTTATATCAGGCTAAGAATATATATTTATTAGACAAAGATAATAAAAAAACAAATTCAAATTATTACTTGATGGGAAAAAATAAAATATATATCAATGATAAGAATCATGGTCAAACAGTATTAGAATATTATAAATATCCAACAGTAATTAATGAAAGAACAAAAGACAGTTTCTATTTAGAGATAGACCAAGACGTACAAAGTATTTTACCGTATAAAGTAGCAAACGACATATTAGTAACAGATCCATCAGCTAATTATACAGCTTTTGCAACAGAGTATCAAAGAAAATTACAATTGCTAGATACTAGAAAAAACATACCTAGTGTTAATTTAAAAGAATATGAGCCAGATGAAAACGAAGGAGAATTTGACATATAGGAGGAATTGTATGGCAACAGGAATAAAACGAATATATACAGACTTTAAAGGTGTTGACTTTCTGCAAGAAGCTAGTTTGGTTAATATAACTAGAAGTCCAGACGCTCTTAATGTTTGGAAAAATTATGAAGATACACAGGGGGCTTGTATAGAAACAAGACCAGGCTACAGAAAGTTGGCACAAATAGGTAAAGGACCAATATTAGGAATATATGTATATAGTAATTCAATAGCTATAATACATTCTGGAAATAAACTATATGAATGGAACAATTTTCCTAATTGTCCAGAAAATAGCAATATAAAAGAAATATATTCAGAAATGAATGATATAAAGTCTTATTATAATAAAATAGGTGAAAAGCTCTATATAAACGATGGAAAAACATATTTAGTATATTATTCTGGTAACTGTAAGAAAGTTATTGACGATGAACCATTTATTCCCACTACTACAATTAGTAGAACGGCAGGAAATATTGGAGGAGGAGAAGGCCTACAAGATATAAACATATTGACGTCTAAAAGAACAAATTCTTTTGTAGGTGATGGAAAGAATAAAATCTTTTACTTAGATGCAACAGAAATAGATTCTGAATTAGTGACAGCTATAGTAAATGATGTCGAGATGGAAGAAGAAACAAATTTTATAGTAGACAGAGTTGCAGGCAAAGTAACTTTTAAAGAGATACCACCAGAGCCTAATTTGAGAGGTCAAGACAATGTATTTATAACATTTTCTAAAACAATCGAAGGATATACAGATAGAATTAATAAATGTAAACAAGCGTTATTATTTGATAATAGATTATTTTTTACAGGTAATCCAGAATATCCTAATGCAGTATTTCATGCAGAATTAAATAATCCACAATATATATCAGATTTAAGTTACTATGAAGATGGTGCAGGCGATTCACAAATAACAGGAATGACAGTAGGGAATAATATCTTATGGATCTTTAAAAATCTAGACCAAAATAATGCAAATGTATTTTATCATGAACCAACTTTGGATACAGAAGCAGGAAAGATATATCCAAGTAAACAAGGAAATGTAAGCATAGGTTGCTATGCTGGAAGTGCTAATTTTCAAGATGATATTGTTTATCTTAGCAGATATGGATTAGAAGGTATAACAACGGAAAAAATCGATAGTAGACAAGTAATAGCACACAGAAGCACCTTAGTTGATGTTAAAATGACCAATGAAAATAACTACAAAGAAGCTTGTATGACTATTTGGAAAGGCTATTTATGTATATTAGTTGATGGAAGAATTTACCTGGCAGACAGTAGACAGAAATATGCTAATTTGAATAGTTTTGAATATGAATGGTTTTATTGGGATTTAAGTAGTGCTAAAGCTAACATATTAAAAGAATATGATGATATTTTATACATAGGAGCCAAAGATGGCTCTATTTTTATTGTTGATGGAACTAATGATAATGGAAATACGATAATTAGTTATTGGACTACTCCTATGGATAATTTTGGATATGATAATCAATTAAAAACTACAAATAAACGTGGAGGAATAACAAAAATAAAAACAATCCAAAATGGTAGAGTTAAATTAGCAAGAAGAACCGATAAGTCAGAAGATTATAAATATACAACAGAGAAATCTTCTAATGGATTTAGCTTTAAAAATATTAATTTTGCAAATTTTAGTTTTGTTACAACAAATAAATCATATATGATTTATAAAATTAAAGAGAAGAAGATAAACGAACTATCTCTTAAATTTTATAGTGATGAAAAAGACAAGCCATTTGGTCTGTATAGTGCAACTATAGAGGCATTTGTGGGTGGATATATAAAGAAATGAGGTGATAACTAGTGAGTTTACCAAAATGTACAGTACAAACTAATAATATTCAAAATTTACCAGATTCTCCAACGCAATCTCCACAAGAATTGAAAGAGATATTTGATAAAAGTGGAGAAGATATAAAGAATTATATAAATGAAGGATTAATACCAAAGATAGAGGAAGAAGAAGAGAATGGGCAAGAAGCTATAAAAAAATTGATAATCAAAACTTATAAATATAATGCGAAGGCATTGGCAGATATAGAAGAAACAGAAGATTATACAATACCATCTATATATAATGTTAATACGCATGGACTTGATGTGTATTATGAAGGAAATCTGTTAGCTTTAAATGAACATTATACAGAAAGAGGTACAGGAAAAAGCGATAAGATAAGATTTAACTTTAAAGTACCAAAAGATAGTGTATTAACATTTGTAATAAGAAAATAAGTAGAAAGTAGGTGAAGAATGTGGCAAGCGGATATGAAGACATAGATAGTTTAGTAAATCAGCAAAATAATCTATTGCAACAGCAAGAACAAAAACAAAACGAAATAATTAATCAACAAACTCAAATGCAAGTTGACGAATTAAATAGAGAAAAAGAAAAATTAGATAGAGAAACAAGCAAAACAACACAAGGGTTATATTCTAATTACCAAAAACAAGCAAATCAATATGGAGCCGGAATGGAACAACTTGCAATGCAAGGTTTAGGAAACTCAGGATATGCAGAAACAACGAGAACATCTTTATATAATGCATATCAAAAGAGTGTTACAGATACGTTAAATAAGTCTAATGAGTTGCAAGCAGACTATAACTTAAAAATACAACAGGCGCGTCAAAATGGAAGCATTCAGCAAGCACAAAGTGCACTTGAATTATATGCACAAAAAATGCAGTTGCTAACACAAAACTATCAATTAAGACAGAACAGAGAACAATACTTATATCAACAACAAAGAGACAAAATATCAGACCAACAATGGCAAAAATCATTTGATGAGCAAGTACGACAAAGAGAATTAGAAAATCAATGGAAACAAAAACAATGGGATTATCAACAACAAAGAGATAAAGTAGCAGATTCACAATGGCAACAACAATTTAATCTTCAAAAAAAAAATCTAGCTAGAAGTTCTTCACGTAGCAAATCGGGGAGTGGATTAAAAGTAAATATGGAAAATAATAGTAAAGAAAATAATTCTGTACCAAGCTATCAAGAAATTATAGAGAATATGAAGGTAACCCAAGGAATAGGACCAAGTAAATTTATAGATGGATTAACAAAAAAAGTATATAACAGTGGAGAAGAATTGCTAGCATCATATGGATATAAGGCTGAAAAATAAGGAGGAATAGTAATGCCCATAACTCGTTTTAAAGATGAAAAAGAAAGAGAAGAATATTTGAAAAAAATTAGAGAAGAACAACAAAGTAATCTAAACAAATATTTTAAACAAACAGGATTGGAAAATGCATATAGTGGTAATTATACTAATTCACATGATGGATTTAATACAGCTGGTATGAATGACTTCGCGGTAAAGCCTTCCGTGTGGGAACAAGTGAAAACGACTGCAAGTAATATGCTAGGCAATGTAGGATATGGAATTGGAAATGGATTAATAGGATTTACTCAAAATGAAATGAGAAATCAAACTAGTTTTAAAACTCTAAAATCCTTAGGTGATACAATGTTAAATAATACATTGTTAGGATTACCAAAGGGACTAGGAAATTTAGGAAAATCCATAGATGCCACATTGAAGAAAAATGAAAATTATCAAAATGCCAAAAATATCCTAAATACAACAATAGAAAATAATAAGAATGCTATTATCAATCCAATAAATGAAAAATTACAAAAACAAGAAGATATAAATAATGAAAGAATAAGACAAAATACAATAGAAACAACAAATCCAATAGGAAGAAAGTTAGTAGAATTAGCTCCGTCAATTGGGCAAATGCTTCCATCAGCAATACCTGGAGCTGGAACATTATATTCAGTTGGCTCTGCTACAGATAGCTATTATGATGAAGCTAAAGCTAGAGGTATGAATGAAGAACAAGCTAGTACATATAGTCAACTTATGGGTGTGGTAGAAGGTTTAACAGAGCAAATTGGAGTCGGAAGATTTGTTAAAGGTGGAAAAGTTGCTAAGAGTAGTATGAGTAAAGCCTTCAGAGAGTTGGGAATAGGTATGACTGATAATTTTATACAAGAAGGAATAATTGAACCAATATCAGAATTAACTACTAAAGTGACAGCTGGTGACGAGTTCTTAAAACACGACTATAGAACAATAGAAGGGTGGAAAGAGTTAGGTTCAGATATGCTTAATTCAGCTATAGATGGTGCTTTAGTTGGAGGAATAGTAGGTAGTGCTTCTTTGGGGATTGGTAAAGCAAGTAATCTTGTTGATAAAATGAAAAAAGGCTATATTCCAACTTCAAGTGACGTACGAGAAACATTTAATGAAGCAAGAAAAAATGGTGTTGATGTAGATGGAATTATTCAAGAAGAATTAAAAAGCAGAATATCCCAACCAACAGAAAATACTAGACAAAATAAAAATCAAGTAGTAACTTCACAACAAGATATAGCTAATAAAATAAATGAAATAGTAAAAAATGATAAATATTTATCACCAGAAGATAAACAATCCATGATTTATGCTACAAATGATTTAGCATCAAAAAATCAATTAGATAATAATAATACATTAGATGCAATTAATCAAATTAAACAAATGTCACAATTATCACAAGAAAATAGCGACAAATTAGATATTGGTAAGAAATATTTATCTGGAAGAAAAGAGATATATAATAAGTATAGAAATATAACTAATTATGATAATGTCATTGTAGAGCAAGCAAAAGAAGTTATAGCTCCAAATAAACAAGGAAAAAGAACTAAAGACCAATGGTTAGATGTGGCTAAATATATAGGAACTAATATAGCAAATAGACCAAATTCAGAGATACAGAGAATTGCATATAAAAGTTGGCAAGAAGAAACTCCAAATAATACAGGAACATTAAACAGACAAGGACAGAAATATGTAAAATTTATGCCAGATGATTGGATAGATACTATATATGATTCTGTAGAAAAACAAAGACAAAAGAGTGGTTATGTTGCAAAGAATGATACAATTAATGCTTTAGATAACTTATATAAAGAATATATGAACAATCAAACAGCTCAAAATAACATTGATACATCATCTATGAATTTAATAGATAGTGCAAAAGCATATAATCTAAATGGCAATGACGAAACAATACAAAGTATAAATCAAAAATTACATGATAGAGGAATAACAAGTAGATTTGATGAAAATTTATTTAAAGATGCAAATGGAAAAGTTAGAACAGATGTTAATGCTTTATGGAGGAATACTATAGATGAAAAAGGAAATACGCAAAGAGAAGTGATATTTAATCCTAAAGCAGATACCAACAAAACACTGCAACAAGTATCTATACATGAAATGTTACATGATATGACTGGAACTAAAGAATTTGACGACTTGTCAAAATTAATATTAGATAAAAATAGTACCAGAGAAGGATACAGTGATGCAAGAAGTAATCTAGAAGAAATGTATTCACAAGTATATGATAAAAACAGCAAAGATCTTAAAAAATTAGTAGATGAAGAAGAAGTTGCAGATACATTAGCACAAAAGCTAGGAGACCAAGAATTTATTAATTCTTTAAATAAAGAAAAACCTAATGTATTTAAAAGAATATATGATTGGGTAGTAGATAAATTAAATAAATTCACAGGCAGTAAAAATGAAAAGATTTATTGGGAAGATGTAAAAAATAAATTTGAAAATGCTTATAGGCAAGATTATCAAATAGAGAATAAAACAAATGCAAAATATTCTGTAGGGGGAAAAGAAGGACTAAAAAATATTACGGATTCTAGCAGAA
>OHIQ01000475.1_pt1 | contig 12164 bp, 9 predicted proteins | sample 1568401 | NCBI WGS metagenome assembly OHIQ01 (sample SAMEA3879522, study PRJEB24766) | human gut metagenome | biome: human-associated habitat; feature: feces | place: USA | collected 1985/1987 | reverse complement strand
GCCATAATGCGTACATATTCCTGCCGTACTTTTCTGCCTTTTGTGTTTATCAGAAGTTCCTTAAAATACCGCAGGCACTCCTGAATAACCTGACGGTTCTTTGGTGTCGTCTGCTCATACAGTCTTTCCGCCTTTTCAAATAACAGACGGTTCTCCTCTTTTTCCCACGGGTGTAACGGCATTTTTTCTAACTGCTCCACCCGTTTTTCCAGTTCTTTTTCCGACAGTCCGATTTGCTTATTGACGATGACTTTATGGACTTTTTCAATGGATGACTCTATATTGACATCTAAAATGCCATTGATGTCATAAATAAACGTCACCTTGACAACCTGTTCTCCTTCCGGTGCTTTCGGCAGTCTTTTTAAGTTTATTTCCCCAATTTTTAAATTGTCCGATGCCTTTATATTTTCTCCCTGATAAATCGGAAAATTCATGGTTATCTGATTGTTACGGACCGTTGTGTAATACATCGTCCGCTTGCAGGGCAGTGTTTCATTTTTCTCAATAACCGGCGAAAAACTGCCGTCATAGAGTTCCGTACCGAGCGAAAACGGGCAGATATCCGTTAAAAGCATATCTTTAATATCACCGGTGCGTTCTTTAATCGCCGCTGCCATGCCGACACCGTATGCTACACTCTCATCGGGATTTTCCTCCAGTACCACAGGCACTTTGTCGCCAAGCAGTCCTTTGATATACTGCTGTACCACGGGCATTTTGGACGATCCACCGACCAATATGACTTTGTCGAGTTCCTCTAATTCGATTCCCACCATATTGATGACCTTTGCGATTGGTTTTGCCATTCTTGAAAACAGCTCCGCTGAAAGATGGATCAGCCTCTGATTGGTCATTTTCAGCGTATAGGCTTCGTCTTTAATATACACCTGCCGCTCTGCTTCATTTTTATCGGTCAGTTCTTTTTTTACCGTCTCTGCCTCTTTTAAAACATTTTCCTGCTCATTTTTCGTTAAATATGCTTCTGAAATCTGATTCTGCTCATAAAAATCCTGCGCAATGATTTCATTAAAATCTTTTCCGCCTAAATAATTATCTCCGGCAACTGCCTGTATTTCCACGACATTGTCAAATGCTTCCACCAAAGATACATCTAACGTACCGCCGCCGAAATCGAACACGATAAAGCTTTCTGCGCCTTTTTCTGCCGTATGATGCTTTAATGCCACCGCTGACGGCTCATTAATCAGACGTTCTACCTTTAATCCTGCAAGTCTGCCTGCATTTTTTGTGGCATTGCGCTTATTATCGTCAAAATACGCCGGCACACTGATAACCGCTTCCGTCACTTCTTCGCCCAGAAACTTTTCCGCATCTTCTTTTAATCTTCTTAATACAAATGCCGAAAGTTCTTCTGCACGGTATTTTTTTCTGCCGTTTCCGTACAGAAAATTTGTGCCCATATTTCTTTTAAATTCACGGAACGTATCATACGGCTGTGTTGCAAGCATTTCTTTTGCCACACTGCCCACAAATACCTCTTGATTTTTTCCGATGCCGACAACGGATGGTGTAAGATACTCTCCAAATGCATTCGGAATCAGCACTACTTTTCCGTCCTGCCATACGCCCGCCAGACTGTTTGTTGTTCCCAAATCAATGCCAATGACTGCCATTTTTTCTCCCCTTTTTATCCTTTATCTTTTTGCCTTTAATTTCCTGCTTTAAATTAGTTCCCCATATCTTTTAAGCTCTGGAGCAGTTCCAAATCGCTGTCCTTCACCTTAATATTCGATGTTATCGGTGCTTCGCCCGGTCTTTGCACGGTTATTTCAATCACCGTTCCTTCTTCGATTCCTCTTGAAAAAACTGCCTTTAAAAACGCTGCAAATTTCGGATGGTTTGCCGTAAATTTATTTTTTGCATTCATTAATTTCATCATTGCTACTGGATTCATCATGTTTGTTCTCCTTTTCTGTGTCCTGCATTTTAAATATATTCTTTTAGTTCTTCATTTACAATTTCCTGAATATCCTTCCGCCATTGCCAACGTACCTACTTTTTTATCATTCATCCACGCCTGTAAACTTTTATAATTGTTCATTAATAACCTCCTGAATGGATGAATAGCCTTTCTTTGCAAACAATGTGTCAAAATCATTTTCACAGCCCAATGCAAAACTGATTTTAATAAGCACCGACAATGTTTTTTTCATATACTTTCCTTTTTGTCTATATTTTCACGCAATTTTTCTTATAATTAAAAATTATATCATATTGCTTTGCCACTGACAATAAAAAAAGAGTGAATACGTTTTAATATACTCACTCTTTTTTGCCGCCTTACCGGTAGTTCTAATTTCTTCGTTTAAGGAGTCACACGCCCCATTTGACAGTCTAAGCTTTCATATTGAATCGTTAGAACTTTTTAAACACTTCGACATAATTCTGAAGCTTCTGTCCGATTTCCGTATTTTTTGTAGCATCTTTTTCAATATCATTGATAGAATCCACAATACCGCCGACGCTGTCTGCCGCATCATTGACGCCCTGACTGCTTTCGTCAATCGTCGTTGAAATGTCACTGATACCCGAATTCATTTCTGCCATGGTATTTTTGAGTGTTTCTGCATTTACCGCAAAATTTTCCAGAATATCGTTGACCTTTGCCGCATCATCACGGTATTCATTGGTAATCGCTGCAAATTTTTCATAGTCTGCCAGAATACTTTCATCGACATAAGCAAGCAGTTTTCCTGAATTGCCTGTCAGATCTTTTACACTGTCAATTACTACCAGACTGATTTCCTGAATACTGTTAGCAATCTTTCTGCTGTCCTCTGCCAGTTCCCTGATTTCTTCTGCAACAACTGCAAATCCTTTTCCGGCATCTCCGGCTCTTGCTGCTTCAATCGAAGCATTGAGTGCCAGCATATTGGTCTGTGATGAAATGCTTAAAATGTCTTCTGTCAGTTCCTGAATCCGTGCCACCTGCTTACTGTTTTCAATCGACTGGTTTAAACCGTCTTTAATCTGTGCTACCATATCGTTTGTGCTTTGTCTTCCCTGCTCGGTATCTTCACGGTAGCGCACAGATTTTTTCTGAATCCGGGCAGTAATTTCATTTCCCTCTGTAATCTGGTCCGTTACATTCACAATTGCATGGAAAATGTTGTCTGACCCTGCGCTGAGCTGTTCTGCCGTTGCTGAGATTTCCTGCATGCTCGCTGCCATTTCTTCCATAACGGCGGATACACTGCCTGCATTGTCATTGACTGCCGTAATCTGACCGTTCATATTTGCGGAAGCTTCCTGTAGGGCATCGGATTTACTTTTAATATCTTTCATAATCAGCTGTAGCTTTTCAATAAATGAATTGATTCCGTCAACCAGTTCCCCGATTTCATCTTCGGATTTCACTTCAATTCTCGCCGTTAAATCACCATTACTTTCTTCAATATTTTTGATAATATCATTCAGCTGGCGGTTTGCTGACTTTAACGGCTTGATAATAAACATAATCATCACGATAATGGCTGCGCCGATGACCAACATGATTGCCAGAATAACCGCATATACCATAATAGACTGGCTGTACTGCTCATTTAACTGGCTTGATGCTTCACTGACCTGTGCACTGATTAATGTATTGAGATTATCTGCCGCTGTTTCAAGTCTTGAAGTAATACTGTCGTCACCCTCTGCTGTCAGTTCAAAATAATCATCCATGCTGTTGCTGTCACTGCTTAATACGGACTGGATTTTAGTGCTGTATTCTTCATATACGCTTTCATATTCTTCCAGACCGGCTAACACTTCTGCATTACCGAATGCTTTCACCGCTGTTTCTAAGGCTTCAAAAGATGCCGTCAGATTCTGGATTTCATTTTCCATATTGGTCTTCATATCCGAAGCATTATCTGTCGCATTTCCCGCCGCCTGCGCGCCTGAACCGCCTGATACGGTGTTCTGCTGATTTGACATGCCCGTGGTATCCTGCGTGCCCTGCTGGCTGTCACCCTGCATCATCTGCATGTTTTCTGACTGTCCGCTCTCAGACTGTGCATTTTCCGACTGCATATTTTCTGCCTGCGGCATAGCATCTGATGTGTTCTGTGTACTGTCTGACGCCAAACCTGCGTTATTCTTTTCCATTTGGTTCTGCATTCTGAATGCCGCCGAGCTGTTTGCGTATTTCTGCACTTTTTCAATAGAGGTCGATGTGTCCGCCATTAAAGTAACGGCTTCCATACACTCATTGGAAATTTTCTGGCTTTTCTTATTCATGCTGTGGATAAATAAAAAGCCTAACAATACACTTGCAATGCCGGCGGCAAATAAAATGCCTGCCAGTACCAGTATTTTTGCACTGATTTTCTTTTTCATCTTCATTTCCTCATCTACCGGATTATCACTGTCCCGATATTCTTTCTTCTGTTGATTTCCCGCAGTTTTCTGCGATTCGTTGGTATGAATATATCAACGGAATGTGATGAAAAAATGATTGATTTGTGTTTATTTCATGAACCGCAAAAAATGGTGTGGAACAAAAGCCCACTTTTATGCTCATATTTGGGCAGGTCACAAGGTCATTCACCCACCTATGAGCAAGCTCATGTGGGTTTAGACCTTTTGACCCTGATATCATATCATTTTAAACTTCTACGTGTCCATTTACTACATTCCAGACACCATATTCATTCTCAGCCAGACCGTTATACGTAAAGTCTACTGTTCCGTTGGTCATATACCACCAGCCATATTCATTTACTGCTAATCCGGTATAATTCAAATCCAACGCTCCATTCGTCATGTACCACCAGCCGTATTCGTTTACTGCCATTCCGGTATAGTTAAAATCCAATGCTCCGTTGGTCATGTACCACCAGCCGTATTCATTTACTGCCATTCCGGTATAGTTAGTATCCAGTGCTCCATTCGTCATGTACCACCAGCCGTATTCATTTACTGCCATTCCGGTATAGTTAAAATCCAGTGCTCCATTCGTCATGTACCACCAGCCGTATTCATTTACTGCCATTCCTGTATAACCAAAGTCAATTGTTCCATTGCTTACATACCACCAGCCATACTCATTTGCTGCCATTCCTGTATAGTTGAAATCTACTGTTCCATTGGTTATCTTCCACCAGCCATATTCATTTGCTGCTAAACCGTTATAATTGTAATCAATATTGTTATTTGTGTAATAATACCAGTTACCATCTGCTGACTGTTGCAGTCCATTTTTATTTTCATCCGGAGCCGGATTTTTATTATCACCGACATCTGTCTTTGCCGTAAATGTCAGTTTATCCGCAGACACTTCGATATTAAAAACATTTTCCTGTTCCTCTCCATCATACTTGAAACCGTCAGGAAGCTGTTCGTCTTGCCCCATTGATGCCGCCGGTATAACAGACACGGGATTGTCATAATCAACCAGCCATACTTCATCTCTTCCCTGTTCATCCATTCCTAAGAAATCATTCAATGCGCAGATTCTGTAAACAGAACCTCCGGTTTCAGAATCATAGTCATATACCATTGCATACTTTTCATTTGTTGCCGTATTGATCACTAAATTACTTGTTCCGCCACTGCCCCATTCCGCATCATAATATGAGATGTCTGTGTCTAAAACAGTCTGCGTGTAACCTTCCGGCATTGTGTCATAGCTTCCTATCTTTACCGCATAATAAATGTCACCGAGCGCTTCTTTTTTCGTGAGCTGATACAGGTTATATGCCGTAATTTCGTCATTCTCATTTAATGAATAGGTTAAAGTGTAATATGAAGAATCTCCGTTGGTATAAACTACATTGGTTGTTGACAGGTCATACGCATAATACTTTGCATAAATTCTTGCAATATCCAGCGGATGTGAAATCTGATACTGTGGTGTTTCCTGCAATGTCCCGTTATCCTTTATTACCTTATCCGTAAGATTTCCTGTCGTGTAAAGCACTTTTCCTGCCTGTCCTGCATAAATCGTCACATTACAGGTATTTTCCACTGAAAGCACGGACGCCGTTCCCTCTGCATAAAGGCGCACACCGTAGTCTTCCTGTTTTTTCAGGTTTACCGTAAGCGAACCGTCCCCGCAGATTGTAACAGATCCGCCCCACGCATCGCCGTATGCGACAATACTGCTTATTTCATTTTCACCTATCAGGCGGATTTTAAAATCATCCCCCATCATGTTGGTTGCAATATAATTGTCTGCATTTTTGTACTGGTTCAAAGTTAATGTGTTGCTTGCCTTATCGTAGGATACCCCGTCAATTGCGTTGCTTCCCTGCGATGAAAATATGTTGTCCTTGGTTTCGCTGTTACCCACTGCAATATAGGCATACGCCCAGTCCCCTTCATCACACGGACCGTTTGCCGCCTCTGCCTTCTGTACGGTAAATACGACCGCTGCCGACAATGCCATTACCGTTGTCAGGGCTATCGCTGCTGCCTTACTTCTACTTCTCCGGGTGGATTTCCGATTGAACTTTTTTAATATTCTCACCATAAAATTTCCTCCTTTTGCCTGTGTAAATATCTGGTAGTTATGGTGTCATCTTATCGTATCCTTTATCCGCTGTGCAGTTGGCATGTGTCTATTTTTCGGCAGAAACGAGAAAAACAGCGTGGGACAGATGTCTCACGCCGTTTTATAGTATATAAATTTCAGTTTTATTCATCACCCATTTTCGCCAATTTGGCTGCCTGGTCTGCCGCGATGCAGGCATCGATGATTTCCTGGATATCGCCGTCCATAATCTTGTCCAGCTTATACAGCGTCAGGCCGATTCTGTGGTCGGTAACACGTCCCTGAGGGAAGTTGTAAGTACGAATCTTTTCAGAACGGTCACCTGTACCAATCTGGCTTCTTCTCGCATCTGCTTCCGCATCATGTGCCTTCTGAATCTCTAAATCATAGAGTTTTGCACGCAGGAGAGCAAATGCCTTTTCTTTATTCTGAATCTGTGACTTTTCTGTCTGTGAATAAATAACAATGCCTGTCGGATAGTGGGTCAGTCGTACAGCGGAATCCGTTGTATTGACACACTGTCCGCCGTTTCCGGAAGCACGCATAACATCGATACGGATATCTTTTTCATCAATCTGGATATCTACTTCTTCTGCTTCCGGCATAACTGCAACCGAAGCCGTAGAAGTATGGATACGTCCGCCGGATTCTGTTTCCGGCACACGCTGTACACGGTGTACACCGCTTTCATATTTTAAAACAGAGTATGCGCCCTGTCCTTTTACCATGAATTCGATTTCCTTCATACCACCGATGCCTGTTTCATCTGCATTGACAACTTCGACTTTCCAGCCCTTTGATTCTACATAATGTGTATACATACGGAACAGTTCTGCCGCAAAAAGTGCCGCTTCATCACCGCCCGCACCCGCACGGATTTCAACGATAATATCCTTGTCATCATTCGGATCCTTTGGCAGAAGTAAAATTTTAATTTCATTTTCCAGTTCTTCTACGCGTTTTTTCGCTTCATTTAATTCTTCTTTTGCCAGTTCCTTTAATTCTTCATCGGATTCTTCATCTAAAAGCTGTAAACTGTCTTCAATTGTCTGCTTACAGTTTTTGTATTCTGTATACGTAGCAATTAACGGAGCCAGACTGCTCTGCTCTTTCATCAGCTTTCTAAAACGGTTCTGGTCATTAACCACATCCGGATTTCCCAGTTCTGCCGTAATATCCTCATAACGGTTTACGGTATCTTCCAATCTGTCAAACATATCCATAATCTATTTTATCCTTTCTTTCCGGTTCTCTGTCTTTCTTTATTTATAATCTGCCCATAACGACTCTGTCAAGTCCCGCCAAATCTTTTACGGTTGACACCTGTGTATAGCCTTCTTTACAAAGCAGTGCTTCGACTGCCGCAGACTGGTCATAACCGATTTCATAAAACAGCCGGCCGCCGGGCTTTAAAAAGCTTTTCGCCTGCTTTGTAATCTTTCTGTAAAAATATAATCCGTCCTCATGTCCGTCCAATGCCAGCACCGGGTCATGCAGGCGCACTTCCTCCGATAAACTGTCAATCACCTCTGTACAGATATACGGCGGATTGGAAACCACAATATCCACGGACTGTTCCATAAGATACTTTCCTGCGTTTTCAAATAAATCGCTCTGAATCAGTGTCACATTTTCCGGTGCAAGGGCTTCTTGATTAGCCTTTGCAACCGCAAGTGCCTTCCCGGAAATATCCACACCGATACCCTTTGAAAGCTTTCGTTCCAGTGCAACAGACAGCAGAATGCAGCCTGAACCGGTACACATATCTACAACTGTCATACCGTCCGTACAGACCTTTAACACCTGCTCCACAAGCACTTCCGTATCCGGTCTTGGAATCAGTACATCGGGACTGACCTTAAATTCATGTCCGTAAAAAAATGCCCTGCCTAAAATGTGCTGCAACGGCTCATGACTGCTTCTACGTTCAATATAGTCAAAAAAACGTTCCTGTTCTACACGGGTAAGCAGCTTTGATCCATTCATCAGATAATATGTCCTGTCCATGCCGTTGATTTCAGACAACAGGGCATAGCTGTCGTAGTCTGCATTTTCAATGCCGCACTGTTTCAGTCTTTTTGCACCCTCACGCACCGCGTCGGATATGGTCAGATTTTCCTGTATCATCATATCCCTGCACATCACTTTTTATCCACTCTCTCTTTGAAAAGAGGAAGTTCCTCTGCGTAATCTTCGTCTTCTTCATCCTCGATAAATTCAAAGCCGTCACCTTCTTCAAGCCCCTTATCGCTTTCTACTGACAGATTACTTTCGGATGCCTGCTGTGCTGCCGTGTCCACAGATTCCTGCGGGTCTTCTATAATTTCAAAGCCCTCCGGCAGTTCATCATCGTCCTCATCATCTTCTCCGGCTTCTGATTCCTGTGATTCTGACTGCTGTTTTATATCTGCATTTTCACTTTCCGGCTCAGACTTTTCTTTATTTTCTACCGGACTGCCGGTTTCGGACTGCTGTTCTGAATTTTCAGTGCTGTCCGGATTCTTTTCCTGCTCTTTTGCACCCTCTGCGTCCGTAATCTGACCGCCTTCTAATATATCCGTATCATCCGGTGCAATATATTCTTTTTCAGGCTGTGTCGTCTGCTGTGTATTTTCCTGTACAACTTCATCCGGATTTAAGGAACGTGTATTCCGATCCGCACCTGTCGTAATGGTCGATGTAATCGCAAGAGAAGCTTCGTTGGCTGCCATTTCCGCTACCGGCTGTTCGGTATCCTTATAATAATCCAATAAAAATGCTTCCCAGTCAAAGACTTCTTCTACTGCTTTAATCGCCACTTCAATCATATCCATATCCGGTTCTTTGGTCGTGAGCTTCTGAAGCCACAGCCCCGGCTTGCTGAGTGCTGTGATAAATACATTTTCGCTTCTGCCCGCCCAGCGGATTAATTCATATGAAACACCCGCAATGACCGGAATCAGCAGGATTCTTAAAACGAGCTGCACCGCCGTATTTTCGATTCTGATAAATATAAAAAATATCACACTGACAAACATCACCAGAAACAAAAAGCTTGTTCCGCAGCGCTTGTGATAACGCGAGCTGTTTTTTACATTTTCCGGTGTCAGTCTTGCGCCATGCTCAATGCAGTTGATACACTTATGCTCTGCACCGTGGTACATAAATGTTCTTTTAATATCCTTCATCTGTGAAATTGCCAGTATGTATAAAATAAATAAGACAACTCTCACAATACCTTCTATAAAATTCAACAAAAATTGAGAAGAAACATAAGGTGTCAGCAGTCTGGATACAAAATACGGAATAAGCATAAACAGTGCTACTGCAAATACAACAGATAAAATAACCGTAAACGCCATTAAAACCGCTTCTAATTTATCTTTAAAAACAGCCCTTCCGATTTCATCGGCTTTTGTACTCTTCTGCTCTGCCGGATCATCATAAAACGAAGCCGAATAATTGATTGTGGAAATTCCCGTTACTAAAGAATCCACAAAGCTGTATACTCCCCGGATTATCGGATAATTCAGCCACGGATGTTTCTTTTGCAGCTGATTACAATCTCTGACTGTTACTTCTATTTCATTATCTGGCTTACGGACTGCAATGGAATACTGATCCTTATTGCGCATCATAATTCCTTCAATAACAGCCTGTCCGCCGATTCCTGATGGTTTCATCGCACACCTCTAAGCATATTTTTTACCATAATAACAAAAAAGTTGAGGTCTGGTCAACCTCAACCTTATGTTCTGATTAATTGTTCTGTACGCCGTACTTCTTGTTGAACTTATCAATACGTCCGCGAACAGATGATGCCTTCTGCTGTCCTGTATAGAAAGGATGGCACTTTGAGCAAATTTCAACATGGATTTCTTCCTTTGTTGAACCTGTAACAAATTCATTACCACAGTTGCAAACAACCTTTGCCTGATGGTACTCTGGATGGATTCCTTCTCTCATGATTTTCACCTCTTTAATATTTAAATAAGTATTGTCATTGTGAGACGAATCTCACAAAGTGATCTCTTTATCTGTGATAAACAGCTTTCTTATTGTATCATAAGGATATTATGAATGCAAGCATTATTTTTAAAATTTTTTTCTGATTTTAACAGACCGGTCCGTCCTTTCATAAACCTCCGGTTTCTATATATAACGGTTCTTGCGGACGGTCTGTACAAATTCTGCATTATTTCTTGTCTTTGCAAATAAGTCTAAGATGCGTTCTGCTGCTTCATCTGTCTTTAGTCCGTTTAACGCCTTCCGCATAATATCTACCGCTTCCTGTTCTTCGCGGCTTAACAGCAAATCTTCACGTCGTGTACTGGACTTTGCAATATCAATCGCCGGGAACACTCTCTTTTCAGACAGCTTTCTGTCAAGTACCAGTTCCATGTTACCCGTTCCCTTAAATTCTTCAAATACAACATCATCCATCTTACTGCCCGTTTCAACCAATGCCGTTGCCAGAATGGTAAGGCTTCCGCCTTCTCTCATATTTCTTGCCGCACCAAAGAAACGCTTTGGCATATGCAGTGCCGCCGGGTCCAGACCACCGGATAAGGTTCGTCCGCTTGCCTGTACAGTAAGATTATAGGCTCTTGCCAGTCTTGTAATACTGTCTAATAAAATAATAACATCCTGTTTCTGCTCCACCAGACGCTTTGCACGCTCGATAACCATTTCAGATACACGTCTGTGACGTTCCGGCAGTTCATCAAATGTAGAATAAATAACTTCCACATTATCCCCTGTAATGGACTCTTTAATATCCGTAACTTCTTCCGGACGTTCATCAATTAACAGAATCATCAGGTGCATTTCCGGGTTGTTCTTGGTTACGGCTGTCGCAATCTGCTTTAACAGGGTTGTCTTACCGGACTTTGGCTGTGATACAATCATGCCTCGCTGTCCCTTGCCAATCGGAGAAATCAAATCTACCATGCGCATTGCCACGGTATTTGTATTTTTCTCTAAATGAATTCTCTCATTCGGGAAAATCGGTGTCAGTTTTTCAAATGCCGGTCTTTTGGTTGCAAGCATCGGATCTAATCCGTTGACAGACTCAAGATATAAAAGCGCTGAAAATTTTTCATTCTGTGTACGGATACGCTTCGGTCCTTTGATAATATCACCTGTCTTTAAATTAAAGCGGCGGATCTGTGTCGGCGATACATACACATCATTTTCACCCGGCAGGAAATTCTCACAGCGGATAAATCCATATCCCTCTGCGAGGACTTCAAGGATTCCGTTTGCATCGGGTTCATCGGATTTCATATCACTTCTGTAGTCCTGACGGTCATTCCTGTATTCCGTTCTGTCGTTTTTATAATCCTGTCTGCCTTCATAGTGGCGGTATTCACGACGTTCTTCATAATGCGGACGCTCATTGCTTCTCTGTGCATTATCGTTTCTTGTGTAACGCGGTGTTTCTTCACTTCTTCCGGTACGTGCTGCCGGTGCTGCCGTACTTTGAACCTCCTGGTGTTCTTCCTGTCTTTGTGTACTCTGTGCTTCGGTATTCTGTTTTTCCGATGCTTCTGCCTGTGCTTCTTCTCCACCTGAAGCTTCAATAATTGCATCAATCAGCTCTGCCTTGCGCATCGCTGTAATTCCTTTGATTTTTTTATCCTTTGCAAACTCACGTAATACAACTAAAGATAATGTCTGAAGT
>OHIQ01000463.1_pt1 | contig 12384 bp, 7 predicted proteins | sample 1568401 | NCBI WGS metagenome assembly OHIQ01 (sample SAMEA3879522, study PRJEB24766) | human gut metagenome | biome: human-associated habitat; feature: feces | place: USA | collected 1985/1987 | reverse complement strand
GAGAGGTAACAGCGGTATTTTCCTGCAAGGGATGTATGAGGTTCAAGTGTTAGACTGCTACAATAACCCGACTTACGTGAACGGCCAGACGGGTAGTATCTACAAACAATCCATTCCTTTGGCCAACGCCATGCGTAAACCGGGCGAATGGAACGTATACGATATCATTTATACCGCCCCCACTTTCAAGGAAGATGGTTCTTATCGTACGCATCCAACCGTAACGGTTATCCAGAACGGCGTGGTTTTGCAGAACCATACGACGATATTGGGTACGACAGAGTGGATCGGTTTCCCGCAAGTGAAGAAACATGGCGCAGGCCCTATCATCCTGCAGAGCCATGGCGATCCTAGCGAGCCGATCAGCTTCCGTAATATCTGGATTCGTGAGCTATAGGAGAAACGTGTTGATTGTAATAAGAAGGGATGGACTTGATATTAAGTTCATCCCTTTTTCGTTAAATAACAGGCTGGTTTTATATGAGAGAAACATTTTTTTCTATAGCACGAAATTTTAGTTTTCCTTAGATGAAACAAAAGTTTTCCAATGGAGAAACTCTAGTTTCCTGCTGAAAAAACTTTAGTTTTTCGATAATGAAATTAACAAAAACTGTAATTGGCTGATTAATAGTAATTATACTATTATCTCTTCTCCGGCATATATTTCCAAAAACGAGCCGGCATATGTTGGCGATGAAGCCGCAGGTTTAAACGCTCCTTGATAGCGATAGACTTAAAATACTCTTTCCACATACTTTGAAAAAGTTTCTCATCCTTATCCATGATATCCTCACTGAGCAATCCGGTCAATAAGTGTGAATCTTTCTCTTCGAAACGGACTTCTATCGTATCGTTAAGATCATAATAATATCCATACTCTCTTTTTAAGTCGTAAATGAGCCATTGCTGATCAGCGAAACGGTCTTGCGCATAAGGTAATACCAAAGGTAATACGTTATATATAGGTGCGATGGCAGCAAAGTAAGTTCCATCCGCCGCTTTTTGGAAACGAAAGAATTGCATCACTCGCAAGCGTTCGTTGTTTACTTTCTTCCAGATCTTGGCCGTTTCCAATATGTCCGGGTCACCAAGATTGAACTCAATCGTGGCTGGAGCATCGATCGCTTTGCGGATATATCTGAATAACAACAGGTCTACTTCCGGTAATTCCGACAACCAAGTTACCGTCAACCCGGAAAGAGAAGACTTGGAGATTTTCTTCTCAAGCCCTTTCCATACCCGCTCTGCTTTCCGGTCGTCCGTATAAATCCGGATCGCCTCGTCATAGAACAATGGAAATGGCTCACCCTCGGTTACTAACAAATCCGGAAAAGTTCGACGGGAATAGGCATCGAATACAGCGGTAAGCAATCCCTCAAAAGTCTTGTCGTAAACAAATATAATCATTATCAATCCTTCTTATAAAACAGGCGTTAATCTATAAAAGGCAGTATAAGCTGCCGATCGTCTACTTTCTTTCCGCTCTTTCTCGTCAATAGTTGCCGGACGGTTTCAGGGCTGACCTCATTCACGGTCTGCGTCGGGAGCTCCCGGCAAGTAATAAAATAGCTAGCCTTTTTCATGACCACTCCTATTTTCTTCAACTGCTCTGAACCGAGATTAGCGTAACGCCGGGAAACGATTATGATCTTTGCCGATTTCACGCCAATTCCCGGAACCCGAAGAAGCATCTCGTAATCCGCTTTATTGATATCTACCGGGAAGACTTCCGGATGCCGCAGGGCCCAAGCCAACTTCGGGTCCACGTCTAGATCCAGATCCGGATATGCGTCATTGACAATCTCATCTACCTTGAATTGATAAAAACGCAATAACCAATCCGCTTGATATAAACGATTCTCACGGACCAGCGGAGGCGTGGTAAGTGCCGGAAGACGGTTATCATACGCATTTACCGGAATGAATCCCGAATAGTAAACACGCTTCATCGTAGGTCTCTGATATAAGGCCGATGATAGACGAAGTATATCCTTGTCGGTATCCGCCGTAGCGCCAACGATCATCTGCGTGCTTTGCCCGGCGGGAGCGAATCGTGGGGCATACCGGAAACGCTTGCGTTCCTCGGCGCTTTGTAATACACCTTGTTGGATATAACGCATAGGGGCAAATACGCTTTTAAAATCCTTTTCCGGAGCTAGAGTCCGCAAGCTCGCCTCATTCGGGATCTCTATATTCACGCTTAAACGATCGGCGTAAAGCCCAGCCTCATTTACCAATTCTTGGCTGGCTCCGGGGATACTCTTCATATGTATGTATCCATTGAAGTGATGTACGAGGCGCAAATCCTTGATGGCTCTCACCAACCGTTCCATCGTGTAATCCGGGTTTCGGACCACGCCGGAGCTTAAAAACAATCCTTCAATGTAATTACGCCGGTAAAACTCGATCGTAAGATTCACCAACTCGGTAACGGAAAGCGTAGCTCTCGGTAAATCATTACTTCGCCGGTTGATGCAGTAGGCGCAATCATACATACAATAATTCGTCAGCATGATCTTTAAAAGCGAGATACACCGTCCGTCCTCAGCGAAACTATGGCAAATACCCCATCCCGCGGCACTTCCTATAGCCCCGCTCTTATGCGAACGGGAGGTTCCGCTGGAAGCGCAGGATACGTCATATTTTGCCGACTCGGCCAAGATTTTCAATTTCTCGAGCACTTTCTCGTCCATAATTTCACCGATATGTTTCGTACAAAGATAATGATCTCATGGGAAAAAGCCTCCATTTATAACTTCCTCATTATTTTTTTCGAAAAAAATAGCCAATCCCTTTAAACGAATTTAGCATACCCTTACTCCTCATCATAAGAAAGACAAAATATGGAAACAAGAAAAGAGGTCATAAAGCAAATGGGTGATGAGATGAAAGAGGATATTTTCCTTGAGGTGAACCGTCGTATCCATCGTAATCTACGTAAAAGATTTTGGTTGAAAGCATCCGCTATCGCCGCCTCTATCGCTCTTTTACTGGGAGTCTCTAATTATATCTCATATCATGAAGGCTATAAGAACCAAAACAGCCAAATGGTCGAGATGGCAAACCCGATGGGCATGAGGTCATCGATTGTTTTATCGGATGGAACACGAGTGATTCTGAACGCAGGTACTACCCTTAGCTATCCGGCCGCTTTTGTCTCAAGCCAAAGAGAAGTGAAAGTGAACGGGGAAGCTTTCTTCGAAGTATCACATGATAAGGACCACCCATTTATCGTAAGTGCGGAAAACGTGAAGGTGAAGGTACTTGGAACTAAGTTTAACGTGAAAGCCTATAAAGAAGATGACCATATAGAGGTCACTCTTACTGAAGGAAAAGTAGGTGTCGGACTAGGAGGACATCACGACATGATGTACATTTCTCCGGGCCAACAAGCTCTTTTCAATAAGATGAAACAGTCTTTTTCGAAATATGAAGTAAATTTAGACTACTATACATCATGGAAAGAAGGTAAGTTCTACTTTAAAAGTGTAACCTTCCTAGAGATAGCCAAGCAACTAGAACGTCGGTTCAATGTACATATATCGGTTGAACCGGCAAAACTTCAAAGAACCGTTTTTTCAGGTGATTTTGTGCGGGGTGAAAACTTAGAGCAAATACTTCGGATTATTACCGCAGATAAACGAACGGACTACACCATGCGAGGTGACAGTATATGCATCTATGAGAAATAAAACAATTGAGTATTAATCTTATAAAAATGATACGAGTATGAAAGACACGACATGAAAATAACAAAAAAACGGAAAATGCTACCAACATCTTCCGTTTTGAGAGAATGATCTTAGTTCGAATTATAGCGACACAATTACAAACCTAAAATCAATACGAAGATATGCATTTTAAATTAAATATTAGGCGTTATTCGCCGATTTCTCACTTCCATAAAATCGTTAATATTATGAGATTATCCCTAGTACTATGTATGTTGACTATTTTCTGCGCATCGGCTACCGTAAGTTATTCGCAGGTCAACGAGATTTCTCTTCATTTGGAAGATGCCACGTTGGAACAAGCTCTTGAGGCGATCAAGCAACAGAGTGAGTATTCGTTTTGGTATAGAAACGATGAGATTAATCTAGGCCGTAAGGTTTCTGTAAATATCAATAATCAGAATATCGCAAATGTATTAGATAGGCTACTAGCCACTCAAGGACTGGCTTATACCATTAACGAAAAGCATATTGTTATTTACAAAACAAACGAGAAAGCTTCTCATCCTATGATTACGAATAATAAAAAAATAACCGGAAAAGTGACAGATGAGAAGAATGAACCTATCATTGGAGCGAACGTAGTAGTAAAAGGCTCTACAACTGGTACAATTACTGACATGGATGGCAATTTCACATTAGAGGTACCCGATCAAGCTACTTTACTTGTATCCTATATCGGCTATACTCCTAAAGAAGTGGCGGTTAAAAATCAAAACAATCTTTCTATCATGATGATAGAAGACTCGAAGACAATTGATGAAGTTGTAGTTATCGGCTACGGTTCTGTGAAAAAAAGTAATCTGACAGGAGCTGTTTCCTCTGTAAAAACAACAGAGATACAACAAACTCCTATGACTTCTATCGACCAAGGATTAGTAGGCCGGGCTTCCGGTGTACAAGTTACGCAAACTTCGGGTATGCCCGGAGCGGTAGCGTCTATCCGTGTACGTGGTAGTAGCTCTCTACAAGGAGGAAATGAGCCGCTTTATGTAATCGATGGTTTTCCCGTATATAGTGGGACAGGTTTCGGCTCGACGGGTGGTAATACACAAATCAGTGGATTATCTACGGTAAACCCTTCTGATATTGAATCTATCGAGATTCTAAAAGATGCTTCCGCAACAGCCATTTATGGAGCACGTGCCGCTAATGGTGTTGTACTTATTACGACGAAGAGTGGTAAGAAGGGACGTGATATAATAACTTTTGAATCTAGTTTTGGTGTACAAAACGTAGCGAAGACAATTGATGTCATGAATGCGCAAGAATATGCGGCATTGGTTAATGAGGCCTATACGAACGATGGATTGGATGCGCCCTATAACACTACACAATTAGGCGAAATCGCTAAATTGGGTAATGGAACAAATTGGCAAGATGAAATTTTCCGTCCAGCTATGATTCAAAGTTATCAATTGACGTTTTCCGGAGGTGATAACAAAACAACATATGCGATCTCAGGGGGGTATTTTGATCAAAAGGGTGTAATTATTAACTCGGATTTCAAACGTTACTCATTACGATTGAATCTTGATAGACAAATATTCAATACACTGAAAGTCGGCACTCATATGTCTGGTACCCACACGATCAGTAGAACATCGGCAACAGATGTCGGTGGACGTGACGGAGTCGTGAACGGCGCTTTGAAAATGAATCCCATCCAGTCTGTCTATGCGAATGAAGAGACGGGTGAGTATACGCCAACTAACGACCCCGGGTTATTAATCCCGAATCCGGTAGCTACCGCAAAAGAAGAAATATACAATAATGCGACTACACGTGTGTTAGGTGATGTTTATGCGGAATGGGAATTCTTAAAAGACTTAAAGCTTAAAGTATCTTTGGGGATGGATATTATGTATTTGAAGCAAAATAAATATACTCCGTCAAATATCTACCAATCGTTAGGTATCGCATCTGCGAAAGTCGGTGTAAACCGTTCTATTAACTGGCTGAACGAGAATATACTTACTTGGAATAAGACATTCAAGGATATTCATTCCTTGAATATTTTAGGAGGCTTCACCATTCAAAGAAATAATGTGGAATCCGTAACGGGAGCATCTTCTAATTTCGTAAACGATGTCATGAAGTATAATAACCTAGGAGCCGGATCTATTTATGATAAACCGGAATCTTCTGCTACTCAATGGAGCCTTATGTCTTATTTGGCACGTATTAATTATTCGTTATATGACCGGTATTTATTCTCTGTTAACGGACGTGTGGATGGTTCTTCTCGTTTTGGTGGCAACAATAAGTATGGATTTTTCCCTTCGGGTTCTGTGGCATGGCGTATCTCTGAGGAAGGTTTTATGGAACCGGTTAAAGCTGTCATTAATAATTTAAAGTTACGTACCAGTTATGGCTTCACTGGAAATACAGAAATCGGAGTTTACGAATCCTTGGCTACATTGGAAAGTAATAGTTGGACAATCGGAAATCAATTGGTTTCTGGATTTTATCCGAACAGGATACCTAATCCTGACTTGAAATGGGAAAAAACAGGGCAATTTGATATTGGTTTTGATCTTGGGCTATTTAATAATCGCTTACGTTTAACGGCCGACTATTATTATAAAAAAACAACGGACTTATTATATAATGTAGCGATTCCTAGCGCCTCCGGTTATGATTCTATGTTGAAAAATATTGGTAGTGTCCAAAATAAAGGTTACGAGCTTTCTATTGAGAGTGACAACTTAAGCGGGGCATTCTCATGGACAACAGCCTTTAATATTTCATTCAACCGGAATAAAGTATTAGAGTTGGGTGGGGAAACGTATAAAGATGTAGGTACATACGACGATCATTTAAAGACGAGTGATATCCGTCGCTTGATCGTTGGTCAACCAATTGGAGTATTTTATGGCTATCGTTTTGACGGCATTTTCCAAAATGAAGCAGAATGTGCTCAACAAACTTCTTCACCCTCGCCTATCGGTGTCGGACTCCGTCGTTATAAGGACTTGAATGGAGACGGTAAGATTGATGCCACAAACGATCGGGAGATATTGGGAGACGCAAATCCGAAATTCTTTGGAGGTATGACCAACACGTTTGCTTATAGAGGATTTGAGTTGAACGTATTCTTACAATACTCATATGGGAATAAGATTTTCAATTATAACGCAATGGAGCTTGAGTCGCCGACTGGTGGACAAAATGTATATCAGGATCTCGTGAACCGTTGGACACCTACGAATCCAAGTAATGAATACCAAAAAGCGACAACGAATCGGAATAATATCGTAAGTGATCGGTTCATTGAAGACGGTTCTTTCTTGAAATTAAAAACAGTCTCATTGTCTTATAGTTTCCCGAAATTAAATTGGAAACATCTCGGAGGTCTGCGATTGTACGTAACCGGACAAAACTTATTGACTTGGACTAAATACAGAGGCTATGATCCGGAAGTGAGCTATCGAGGCGCTTCAACTTTAGAGGCTGGAGAGGACTTTGGCGGTTATCCGCAAGCCCGTACCTTTATGTTTGGCATCAAATTGGACATTAAATAACTTTTAAATCGACTCAAAATGAAAAAATCGTTCATATATATATTTTCAGCTTTCTGTTTCTCTTGTGGAATCAACAGTTGTTCTTTCCTTGACGAGAATCCCGTGGACCGTTTGGTCGTGGATAATTTTTATACAAGCGAGAAAGACGCACAGGCAGCGGTAGATGCTACTTATCAGCAATTAAACAGCTTATATAACCGTTTGATGTATATGATGGCAGAGCTACCTACCGATATGATGAAAAATGGTTTAGGTATGCCGAACGCAAACTTACAAGACTTGGAGTTTCTGCGATTTAACTCTCAGAATACATTTGTAAAAGATATGTGGAAAAATTGTTATTCCGGTATTTCTAGGGCAAATACGGCGATTGTTAAGATTCCAGAGATCAAAATGAATGAAAGTAAAAAGAACCGATTGATCGCTGAGGCTCGTACACTTCGTGCTCTATACTATTTCAACCTCGTTCGTTTCTTCGGCGATGTTCCTTTGATCTTAGACTTGAAGACCGTAGAAGATTCAAAAGGACCACGTGATTCTAAAGAACTGATTTATGATCAGATTATAGAAGATCTTACATTTGCGGAAGAACATCTTCCTTTAAGATCTGAATATTCGGCTTCCGATGAGGGCCGTATCAACAAAGGAGCCGCTAAAATTTTATTCGGTAAAGTCTATTTAACTAAAGGGGATTTCCAAAAGGCGAAAGATAAATTGGCAGAGGTAGTCGAGCATGAATCTGAATATGGTTTCGGTTTACACAAAGATTACCATGCGAACTGGCTTCGAGATACAGAGGCTGGTATTGAGGCTGTACTTTATATTGAGTATAAAGAACCTCCATTTCAACATAATGGTGAAATGGCGCTTGCTGGTCCGAAATATTCCATTCCGGGGAGCTTAGGAATCTCTGCCCTTAATGAGGCTGATATCCCGACACAAGAATTGTATGACCAGTTTGATAATCGAGATTTGAGAAAAAAGACTAATTTTAAAACAGAGTTCGCTCATCTTAAAACCGGTGAAATATTGAAATCAAGTATACCTCTTAGCGGTAAGTTCTGGGTTGAAGGGCTTGAAACGGGTGACCGTTGCGATGTAAATATGCACATTATCAGGTATGCAGACGCTATATTAATGTATGCAGAGGCATTAAATGAAGTGGGCGAATCTACAAAGGCTCTCGCTATGTTAAACAGGATACGGGAACGTGCTTTTGGTGATGATTCTGGAAACTTTAAACCTATGTCGAAGGATGAGTTTCGTACAGCTATATTAAATGAACGACGGCTGGAATTCTCTCACGAAGGACATCGTTGGTTCGATTTAGTACGTACCGGTACATTTATTCAACGAATGAAAGAGCATAGTGCATATGAAGCAAAAGTAGCGGAAGCTAATAAAACTGAGATTGCGCAAAATATCAAGGAGCATATGATCCTTATGCCGATCCCTCAATCCGAGATAGACTTGAATCCTAATTTAGTACAAAATGCGGGATATTAGAAAATTGTTATTTATAACTGGGGTAGCAACTGTTACCCCGGTTATTATACAAGCCCGGGACAAACTTCCTAATATCGTGATCTTTTTTATGGATGATATGGGATATGGCGATTTAACAGTCACCGGTGCTTCTGGATATAACACGCCAACTATTGACCGACTGGCCTCTGAAGGAATGTTTTTTACCCACTTTTATGCAGCCCAACCTATAAGTAGCGCATCGAGAGCCGGATTAATTACAGGGTGTTATCCAAATCGAGTGGGGATTTCGGGGGCATTGATGCCTCAAGGCCGTATAGGAGTGGCCCCTAATGAGGAAACTCTTCCGGAAATGTTAAAAACTAGAGGTTATTCTTGTGGAATGGTCGGTAAATGGCATTTAGGTCACCTTTATCCATTTTTGTCTTTGCAACAAGGATTTGATGAGTATCTTGGGTTGCCTTATTCCAATGATATGTGGCCAGTAGATTATGACGGGAATAGAGTGACTCCAGCATCTAATTTACCAAACAAATTACGGCATCCGGCATTACCATTAATCGACGGAAATGAAAAAATAAGAGAATTGTGGACATTGGATGATCAAGCCGAGCTTACTACATTATATACGGAACGGGCGATCCAGTTTATCAAAAAGAATCGTGAACAACCATTTTTTCTTTACTTTGCTCACTCGATGCCACATGTTCCGCTTGCTGTATCCAACAAATTTAAAGGAAAGAGTAAACAAGGTTTATATGGGGATGTCATGCTTGAGGTAGATTGGAGTGTCCAACAAGTTCTAGAAACAATAGAGGAATTAAACCTAGATGAAAATACTTTGATTATCTTTACGTCGGATAATGGGCCTTGGTTTAGTTTTGGTAATCATGCCGGGAGTACCGGAGGTTTGAGAGAAGCGAAAGCTACCACGTTTGAGGGAGGACAACGTGTTCCTTGTATCATGTGTTGGAAAGGAGTGATTCCTAGAGGTACTGTTTACAATCAATTAGCCAGTACGATTATATGATTTGCGTAGAGATCCGGGAGAAAGATATGATGTGAAAGATCAATATCCGGAGGTGGTTCGTCTATTACAATCTATAGCAGAAGAGGCTCGGTTGGATCTGGGAGATGATCTCACGGGACAAATAGGTTCGAATCGTCGGGAAGTAGGTTACATAAAATAATTATATATGAAAAATACTATTAATTATGGAGCTATATTAGCCCCTGCCCTTTTATTCTCCGCATGCGGAACAGGGCAAAAAGAAGTGGCAGAGAAGCCGCTCAATATCATTCATATCATGACGGATGATCATTCGTATCAAACTATTAGCGCTTATGGACATGCGCTAGGTAAATTGGCACCAACACCAAATTTAGACCGTTTGGCTGCAGAAGGAATGTTGTTCCGGCAAGCTTTCGTAGAGAATTCTCTGTCTACTCCTAGCCGTGCTTGTTTGATGACCGGTCTTTACAGTCACCAAAACGGACAAAGACAGTTAGGAAAAGGTATTGATACGACAAAAGTATTCTTCTCTGAAATCTTACAACAGCACGGTTATCAGACAGGTGTTGTCGGTAAATGGCATATGCAATGTGAGCCGAAAGGTTTTGATTATTATCATGTGTTATGGGATCAGGGAGATTATTATAATCCGGAGTTTAAAAGCAAAGAATCGAATGGCAAGTATGTAAAAGAAGAGGGATATGCGACGACCCTTACGACCGATCACGCTATCGAGTTTTTGGAAGAGAGGGATAAGGATAAGCCTTTCTGCCTGCTGGTTCATCATAAGGCTCCACATCGTAACTGGATGCCGGATACAAAATATATGGATTTATATGAGGATGTAGAGTTCCCATATCCAGATACTTTCAATGATAATTATGCCACTCGTTGCGATGCCGCACGTACACAAGAGATGAGTATAGACAAAAATATGACTTTGGTTTATGATTTGAAGGTAGATGAGCTTAAAGATAAGGAGGCTTATAAAAAGGAATGGAATATTGATGGCTGGCAGGCCTCTTTGGATCGTATGACCCCGGAACAACGGGAGGCTTGGATCGCTTCTTATAAGCCCCGCAACGAAAAATTCATTAACGAGAACCTGAAAGGCGAGGATTTGGTTAAATGGAAATATCAACGTTATATCAAGGATTACGTACGTTGCATCAAATCTATTGACGATGAGGTGGGGCGTTTGATCGCCTATTTGGAAAAAGAAGGGCTTATGGATAATACCGTGATCGTTTATACCTCGGATCAAGGTTTTTACATGGGTGAACATGGCTGGTTCGACAAACGTTTCATGTATGAGGAATCTTTCCGTACGCCGTTGATTATCCGTTATCCTGCTAAAATCAAGGCGGGAAGTGAATGTACAGCCTTAGTACAGAACATTGACTATGCCCCGACTTATCTGGATATAGCCGGTATCGAGAAACCTGATTATATGGTAGGAACTTCTTTAGTCCCCTTGTTTGGAGGCGAGACTCCAAAAGATTGGCGCGAGTATCTGTATTATCATTATTATGATTATCCAGCTATCCATATGGTACGTCGTCACGATGGCGTGCGTGACAGTCGTTATAAATTGATCCATTTCTATGGAGAGAAGAATGAGCATAATGATGCGATTAGCTGCAACGAGCTTTACGATTTGCAAAGTGATCCAAATGAGCTGAATAATTTATACGATAATCCGGAATATGCCGATATCCAAACTCGCCTGCAAGCACGTTTGGATAAGTTCCGTGTAGACCAGAAAGTTGACGAATATTAAGGTGCTAACTCTGTAAAATCATTTATTTTGTGTAAGTTTGGCGGATAGAAAGAATCATTCACCTAAAATACGATCGTGAAATGAAACTCAATTTATCCGCCAGATTTTTAATGCTGGCCCTGCTTTGTGGTTCTTGCGTATTGAACACGCCAAAGGAGGAGCTTGAATACAACGGAATGAATACGCTACAGATATCAAATGTAGATGATTTGATATCTTTCTACCAATATGCGGATGACCGAATTCCTTTAATTAGCGGACACCGAGGTGGACGGGGAAAAGGCTATCCTGAGAACAGTATGGAAACCTTTGAAAATACCCTCTCTTATACTCCTGCCACGTTCGAGATAGATCCGAGGTTAACCAAAGATAGTGTTATCGTCCTTTTCCACGATGATACACTGGAGCGTACCAGTAATGGGACCGGGAAAGTTTCTGATTATACTTGGGAAGAATTGCAAAATTTCCGTTTGAAGGATCCCGAAGGAAATATCACAAACTATCGTATCCCGACTTTAGAGGAAGCGATTCGTTGGGCTCGTGGAAAAACAATCCTAATCCTTGATAAGAAGGATGTTCCTATGGAGCGCACTGCTCAGTTGATTACCGATATGCAAGCGGAACCTTATGTAATGATTACGGTTCATGATGGTGCCTCGGCTCGTTTCTTTTACGAGAAAAATCCGAATTTCATGTTTGAGGCTTTTGTGAAAACGAAAGAAGCGGTTCAAGACTATGAGGATAACGGTATACCTTGGAGCCATATCATGGCTTACGTAGGTCCGAAGATTACCCCCGAAGTCCGTGAGGTAATCGATATGTTGCATGAAAGAGGTGTCATGTGCATGATAT
>OHIQ01000444.1_pt1 | contig 12654 bp, 10 predicted proteins | sample 1568401 | NCBI WGS metagenome assembly OHIQ01 (sample SAMEA3879522, study PRJEB24766) | human gut metagenome | biome: human-associated habitat; feature: feces | place: USA | collected 1985/1987 | reverse complement strand
GAGACAACATCTGAGTTTGATAAAGAAAAATTACAGGAAAGACTTGCAAAGCTGGCAGGCGGCGTAGCTGTTATCAGAGTCGGTGCTGCAACAGAAACAGAAATGAAGGAAGCAAAGCTTCGTATGGAAGATGCTTTAAATGCAACAAGAGCAGCCGTAGAAGAAGGCGTTATTTCTGGCGGTGGTTCTGCTTATATTCATGCTTCTAAGGAAGTGAAGAAACTGACAGAAACACTGATAGGTGATGAAAAGACAGGCGCAGAGATTATCTTAAAGGCACTCGAAGCTCCGTTATACCACATTTCAGCAAATGCAGGTCTGGAAGGTTCTGTTATTATTAATAAGGTAAGAGAATCTGAAGTAGGAACAGGTTTCGATGCATTAAACGGCGAATATGTCAACATGATTGATGCCGGTATCTTAGACCCTGCAAAGGTTACAAGAAGTGCATTACAGAATGCTACAAGTGTTGCATCTACACTGCTTACAACAGAATCCGTTGTTGCAACAATCAAAGAAGATGTTCCGGCAATGCCGGCAGGCGGTGCGGGCGGCATGGGAATGATGTAATTCCTGCTGTTAAAATGCATAAAAATAAATATTTTTTGGCTGGACGGTAAAACGGGCAGCAGATTGAAACCGGCAGAGGTGACAGATTTTGTCAAATCTGCCGGTTTTTATTGCTTTTTAGTACAAAAAGGATTATGATAGTAACAGACAGGCTGGTTTAAACTCCGGCAGAATGGAGAATTTATGTATAATATTACAACAGAACAGATTTTAAAAACGAAAGCCCCAAAGCAGGCGGCAGTATTTAAGACCGTTATGATTCTTGCATGTATTCTTGCAGTCACAACGATTCCGTCAACTTATGCACTGGGAATTCTGCTCACAGCGGTACTTGTGGTATTTACGGTGATATTGTTTAAATATTACAATGCAGAGTATGAATATTCATTAGTGGACGGTGAGCTCACAATTGATAAAATTATGTCACAGTCCATGAGAAAACGCTGCGGGGTATACAATATTGCAAAAGCATCCATGCTTGCGAAACCGACCTGCCAGGCAGCGCTTGGAATGGAACACAAAAAACTGCGGACCGCAGAATACACTTCCAATACAGCACCCGAAAAGACGGTTGTTTTATATACAATGGATGCAAGCAATGAAATGGTGCGCATCATCATAGAACCGGATGAAAAGATGCTTGAGGCACTTCGGGCGGGTGTACCGAAAGCCGCAGACCGCATGGATGAATAAAAAAGTGAATGTACAGAAAAAAGTGTTTGACATTATCAGCGTATTTTGTTATATTGTCAAATAATACACAAAACACATTAAAATGAAAGAAAGAGAGGATACAGTAGAAATGGGTACAATCATTGGCGAAGGCATTACATTTGATGACGTGTTATTAGTTCCACAGTATTCAGAAGTAACGCCGAATATGATTAATCTGTCAACACAGTTGACAAAGAACATTAAGTTAAACATTCCATTGATGAGCGCGGGAATGGATACTGTTACAGAGCACAGAATGGCAATTGCCATGGCAAGACAGGGCGGTATTGGTATTATTCATAAGAATATGTCTGTAGAACAGCAGGCAGAAGAAGTGGATAAGGTAAAGCGTTCGGAAAATGGCGTTATTACGGACCCATTTTATCTGCATCCGGACAATACACTCGAAGATGCAAATAATCTGATGGGTAAATTTAGAATTTCAGGTGTGCCGATTACAGATGATGATGGCAAGCTGGTGGGTATCATCACCAACAGAGATCTGAAGTTTGAAGAAGATTATAAAAGACCGATTAAGGAATGTATGACAAGCGAGAATCTGATTACAGCACCGGTTGGCATTACATTAGACGAAGCAAAGAAGATTTTAGGCAAGGCAAGAAAAGAAAAACTTCCGATTGTAGACAGCGAATTTAAGTTAAAGGGTCTGATTACAATTAAGGATATCGAAAAGCAGATTAAATATCCGTTATCTGCCCATGATGCACAGGGAAGACTGCTCTGCGGCGCCGCTGTCGGTATTACGGCAAACGTTATGGAACGTGTGGAAGCCCTTGTAAAGGCAAAGGTTGACTGTATCGTAATCGATTCTGCACACGGTCATTCAAAGAACATTATCACTACATTACAAAATATTAAGGCTGCATATCCGGACCTTCAGGTAATTGCCGGAAACATTGCAACAGGTGCAGCTGCAAAGGCTCTTTGCGAAGCAGGCGTAGATGCGGTTAAGGTTGGTATCGGACCGGGTTCTATCTGTACAACACGAGTTGTTGCAGGTATCGGTGTACCACAGGTAACAGCAGTTATGAGTGCTTACGAAGAAGCGAAGAAGTACGGTATTCCGGTTATCGCCGATGGTGGTATCAAGTACTCCGGAGATATCGTAAAAGCAATCGCAGCAGGCGGCAACGTATGTATGCTCGGAAGTCTGCTTGCAGGCTGTGACGAAAGCCCGGGAACATTTGAATTATTCCAGGGAAGAAAATATAAAGTATACAGAGGCATGGGTTCTATCGCTGCCATGGAAAACGGCAGTAAGGACAGATACTTCCAGACCGGCGCTAAGAAGCTGGTACCGGAAGGTGTTGAAGGCCGTGTGGCATATAAGGGACTTGTAGAAGATACCATCTTCCAGTTAATGGGTGGTCTTCGTTCCGGTATGGGATACTGTGGCGCGCAGGATATTCCGACATTACAGGAAACAGCACAGTTTATCAAGATGTCATCTGCAGCATTAAGAGAGAGTCATCCACATGATATTCATATCACAAAGGAAGCTCCAAACTACAGTGTAGAGGATAAGTAAAAAACAAATAATCATAACAAGACAGCCGTCCGGTAACGTGTTGACCGGGCGGCTGTTGTTATGTTCAAGGAAAATATTATTACAGGCACAGTAACAGAAAAAGAGCGGAGAATGCCAGTGCTGCCCGAATATGGTATGATATCATTTTATTGGGAAACTGCTTGATTAATATAGTTTATGTGTTGTATAATGTAATAAATAATTGTGCTGATATTCATAGGGGATTGTACGAGCAGTATAATGATGGATGGGTTAAGAGAGGTATAGCAATGAAGGATATGATGTTTGGCGGGTATATCGCCCGCAACCACGTTGGCAACAATCTGACAGACAGGGAACTGCGGGTATTAAAAGATGGGGATATTGATGCAATGGTGTCTACATTTGTAAAGATGCGTCAGGAGGAGTATATTTTACAGTTAAAGTGTGTATTAAAAAGCCTGAAACATTATCTTGGTGACGAAATGACACTGGAAAAGATTACGATAAAAGAGGAGTATGAAGGGGATTTTATCGGCAGTCAGATGATGGATGGCGATATGGATATTTTCTTTGGAATTATCGGAAGCGATGAGGTATTGTTAAAAGTTGCATCGGATTTTGCAATGGAAGATTTTCAGGAATTTGATATGGATGCATACGATGCAGTCTGCGAACTGATTAATTGTACGAATGGTGCATTTGCAACAAGACTTTGCGATGATGATATAGATGTGGTATTATATCCACCGGTATTTTATGATAACGTGCATATTACAAGTGAAAAAGGATTTTATGTCGTAACCATCGGTTACGAAGGCAGTCAATTTGACTTGATTATGGCAATCAATGAGAATGTGGAGCTTGCCAGCCAGGAAACCTATTTGTAAAGAAATGAAAAAACCGCAAAAGCGGAGGAATGGAGAAATAGTATGGTTACAGTATTAATAGTAGATGACTCAAGAACATCAAGACGTTTTTTAAGAAATATGCTTACAGAGGCGGGATACGAAGTTGTAGCAGAAGCAGTTGACGGCGAAGATGGCATGAAAAAATATGAGGAATTTAAACCGGATATTGTTACAATGGATATTACCATGCCAAAGCTGGATGGGATTGATGCAGTCAGTGAGATTTTAAAGATTAATCCGGCAGCTAAGATTGTAATGGTTACCGCAGCCGGACAGAAGACCAATATTGTAGAAGCATTAAAGAGAGGTGCGGCTGATTTTATCCAGAAGCCGTTTGAGAGCAGTGCAATCGTATCTGTACTCGAAAAGGTTATGGGAGAATAATAAAGCCGTATAAGCGGCAGAATGAGGCAGTATGTATAATTACAGAATTTTGATACAGTATGACGGCGGACGTTTTGACGGATGGCAGCGTCTTGGCAAAGATGCTTCGGAAAATACTGTGGAATTTAAAATTAAAGAGATTTTAAAAAAGATGACAGGTGAGGAAGCAGAATTGTTCTGCGGGTGCAGAACAGAAAAGGGCGTTCACGCTTATGGACAGGTGGCTAATTTCAAGCTGAATTCCAGACAGAACTGCATGGAATTAAGGAATTATCTGAACAGATATCTGCCGCGTGACATTGCCGTGTTGAAAGTGGAAGCAGTTGATGAACGTTTTCACAGTCAGCTGCTTGCAAAGGAAACAACGTATCTGTATCGGATTGATACGAAGTCTATTGCCAGTGTGTTTGAAAGAAAGTATAGTTACCACACATTTCATCCGCTCGATTATGAAGCAATGAATAAAGCAGCCGCTTATTTTCTTGGAAAGCATGACTTTAAGGCTTTCACCACAGCAAGAAAGAGCAAGTCTACCGAACGGGAAATTAAGAATATTACTATCAGCTGTGATGAAAGCGGTATTGCGCAGCTGCGTATTACGGCAAATGATTTTTTGCATAATATGGCAAGGCTGATGATAGGAATTCTGCTGGATGTTGGAACCGGTCTAAAAAAGCCGGAAAATGTACGGGACATTCTGGATGGAAAAGATGTTCAGATGTCACTGCCGGCAGAAAGTTATGGACTGTTTTTGGAAGAAGTCCGATATTAGTGTATGATGAGGTGCTGTTTCGTTAATGAACATAGATTCTTAATGAAGCAGCTCTTTTATATAGTAAAAAGAATTGGAGAGAGTCATGAATACAATTGTTGAAAAGATTACGGAACAGTTACAGAATGCATTTGCCGAATGTGGTTATGATAGAAAGTATGCAAAAGTTTCTTTATCAAACCGCCCGGATTTGTGCGAATATCAGTGCAACGGTGCGATGGCAGCGGCAAAGGAATACAAAAAAGCACCTTTTATGATTGCAGATGAAGTTGTTGCAAAATTGGACAAAAATTCGCTGTTTGACCGTATCGAAAGCGTTAAACCGGGATTTATCAATATTATTTTAAGCGGACAGGCAGTTGCAGACTATGTCAATGAAATGACACAGGCAAAGCAGTTTGGTTATGAAAATCCTGAAAAGCCAAAGACGGTCATCGTGGATTACGGCGGAGCCAATGCGGCAAAACCGCTTCACGTAGGACATCTGCGCTCTGCGGTAATCGGTGAGAGTGTAAAGAGAATCCAGCGTTTTGCGGGCAATAAAGTAATCGGTGATGTACATCTTGGCGATTGGGGTCTTCAGATGGGATTAATTATTGAAGAACTGCGTGACAGAAAGCCGGAACTTCCGTATTTTGACGAGCAGTTTACAGGTGAATATCCGGCAGAAGCACCGTTTACCATTTCCGAGCTGGAGGAAATCTATCCGGCAGCCAGTGCAAAATCCAAAGAAGATGCAGCATTTATGGAAAGAGCGCATAATGCAACCTTAAAGCTGCAGAGCGGGGATAAGGCATGTACGGCAATCTGGAAACATATTATGGCAGTTTCCAAAGCGGATTTAAAGAAAAACTATGATAATCTGAATGTATCCTTTGATTTGTGGAAAGGGGAAAGCGATGCACAGCCGTATATTCCGTCTATGGTACAGGAGATGATTGACAAGGGACTTGCTTACGAAAGTCAGGGTGCTATGGTTGTGGATATTCAGGAAGAAGGCGATACCAAAGAACTGCCGCCATGTATTGTCAGAAAATCAGACGGTGCCGCACTGTATGCAACTTCCGATTTGGCAACGCTGGTGGAAAGAGAAAAGCTGTATCAGCCGGATGCTTATATTTATCTGGCTGATAAAAGACAGGAACTGCATTTTACACAGGTATTCCGTGTGGCAAAGAAAGCAGGCATCGTAAATCCGCAGGCAGAAATGACATTTTTAGGCTTCGGAACAATGAACGGAAAAGACGGAAAGCCGTTTAAGACACGTTCAGGCGGCGTGATGCGTCTGGAACATCTGATTGCCGATATCAATGAAGCAGTCTATAAAAAGATGATGGAAAACCGTACAATGGATGAAGAAGAAGCAAGAGCAACGGCAAAGATTGTTGGACTTGCAGCCTTAAAGTACGGGGATTTATCCAATCAGGCATCCAAAGACTATGTATTTGATATTGAACGTTTTGCATCATTTGAAGGAAATACAGGTCCATATATTTTATATACAATTGTAAGAATTAAATCTATTTTAAACAAATATACCGATAGCGGAAAGACACTGGAAAATCTCAGCATTAATCCGGCGGACTCCGCAACGGAAAAGGCATTGATGCTTTCTCTGGCAAAGTTTTCGGAAATTATGGCGGCAGTCTATACAGAAAAAGCGCCGCATAAGCTGTGCCAGTTTATTTATGAAGTATCTAACGCATTTAACGGATTCTATCACGATACCAAGATTCTTGCAGAAACAGACGAAGCAAAGCAGAAGGGCTATATTGCGTTAATTTGTCTGACAAAAGCCGTATTAGAGCAGTGTATAGAACTGCTGGCAATTGAATGCCCGGACAGAATGTAGGAATATATAAGAATATCAAAAGAAAAAGCTAAGATTTTGTGCGACCGCAGATAAGAAAAGGACGGTATGCTGTACAGGTCAGAAGCTTAGAGGGATAGGATTTATAGAAGGAGGAAACGGAAATCCGTATAAAGTTATGAAATTATTATCATTTGCTATTCCATGCTACAATTCGGCGGCATATATGGAAAAATGTATTCAGTCTGTTCTGGCAGGCGGTGAGGACGTAGAAGTTATCATTGTAGATGATGGTTCTACCAAAGATGAAACGGCAAAAATTGCAGATGAATATGCAGCAAAATATCCGACGATTGTTAAGGCGGTTCATCAGGAGAACGGTGGACATGGACAGGCAGTTAATACAGGACTGGCACATGCAACGGGTAAATATTTTAAAGTGGTTGACAGTGATGACTGGGTGGATTTAAAAAGCTACCGCAGAGTACTGGCAACGCTCAAAAAATTTGACGAGGCAGAAGAACCGGATATGGTCATTGCAAATTACGTCTATGAAAAAGTGGGTGCAAAGCGTAAGAAAGTCATCCATTATGACAATGTATTTCCGGAAGAAACTCTTTTTACATGGAATGATATCGGACATTTTAAGATGGACCAGTACATTTTAATGCATACGGTTATTTATAAGACGGAATTGCTGAAAAAATGTGGATTGCAGCTGCCAAAACATACATTTTATGTGGATAACATTTTTGTATTTGAACCGCTGCCGTATGTTAAGAAAATGTATTATATCAATACGAATTTTTACCGCTATTTTATCGGCAGGGATGACCAGTCTGTCAATGAGACGGTCATGATTTCAAGAATTGACCAGCAGCTGCGCGTTACACGCAGAATGGTAGATTTTTATACAGAGCAGAAAATCAGCAATCAGAAATGCCGTATGTATATGCGCAATTATCTGCGTATTATGATGGAAGTATCATCGATCTTTCTGATTCTTTCAGGCACACCTGAAAATCTTGCCAAAAAGCAGGAATTGTGGAATTACGTCAAGGCAAAGGATAAGGAAGTTTATAAAATGCTTCGTTATAGTATGCTTGGTTTTTCAGTCAATCTTCCGGGGAAATCCGGCAGATGGATTTCAAAGACAGGTTACAAAGTAATGAATAAGTGGATTGGATTTAACTAGGAGGAATGTGAATGATTCTTGATTTGTTTAAACTGGATGGAAAAGTTGCAGTTGTGACCGGTGCCAATATCGGACTGGGACAGGGAATGGCAGTCGCACTTGCCGAGGCAGGTGCAAAGGTTGTCGGTGTCGGAAGACGTTCCTGTGCGGAAACGAAAGAAAAGATTGAAGCATTTGGCGGAAGCTTTACAGAGGTATTAGCAGATTTGTCAACAACCGCAGCAGTAGATACCGTACTTTCCGGTGCATTGGACGCATACGGCAGAGTAGATATTCTGGTAAATAATGCAGGAATTATTAAGCGCTGTGATGCTGTCGATGTGACAGAAGCAGACTGGGATACGGTCATTGATATTAATGAAAAGGTCGTCTTTTTCTTAAGCCAGGCATTTGCAAAGCAGTATATCAAGCAGCAGGACGGCGGCAAGATTATCAATGTGGCTTCCATGCTTTCCTATCAGGGCGGAATCCGCGTGCCTTCCTATACGGCAAGCAAGAGTGCCATTATGGGGCTGACAAAGGCGCTTGCCAATGAATGGGCAAAATACAACATTAATGTCAATGCGATTGCGCCGGGTTATATGGCAACGAACAATACCGCACAGCTTCGCAGTGATGATGACAGAAGTGATGAGATTCTTTCAAGAATTCCGGCAGGCCGCTGGGGAACACCGGAAGATATGCAGGGCGCAGTTGTATGGCTGGCTTCCAAAGCATCGGATTATGTAAATGGCTACACTGTAGCGGTAGACGGTGGCTGGCTCGCACGATAAACGATGTAAAAAAGCAACGTAAATAAAAACCGCAGGAACTTCCGGTAAGCACAAGTCATAAGACAGGTGCAGATACAAAATGTTCCTGCGGTTTTATTTTTAAATTAAAAGACTTTGTGACCCTGATATCATTAAAATAATACGCGGCAGATATTTTGATTGACATTCTTTTTAATAAAATCTGCGGCGGCATGACGTTCCTGTTCAGGCATATCTGCCTGACGCAGCATGACGGTCATTTTCCCTTTTTCAAAAAACATATAATAACCAAACTTATCATAAATGGTCGTAAAATCGTCCCAGCTATAATTATAGGTCAGTTCAAATTCCGGGATTTCAGCAAGGATGCCGCTTTCCATCAGTGTAATTGTACATGGTGCGGATTCGGAAGCATCTCTGTTCTTTAAGTGATAATTCACGCTGCTTTTAAACTGGAAACCAAAAATATAAATGGGATAGCACCAGCATGCTGCATAAATGACGGCAAGATAAGAAGAAAAGCAGCCGAGTGCAATGCAGACAATTGTAATCGCGGCGGGAAGCCATGTTAAAATCAGCTCAATGGGATTTCTGATAAAACGGTTCCAGAATACAATCTTAGAATATTCTCTGCCACTTGCCTTGAGTGTGGTTTCGTATTTAATATAATCCATAATGTTCTCCGTTCCAAAGTGCAGGACACTTTGTTCTTTAAGTCTATATCAAATAATACCATGCCGGCAAAATGAATACAATGAAAAATAAATAAAATTCTAACTGATGGTTTCCAAACCTGTGCAAATAAGGTATAATAGTACAAAACACAAGTTTTGGGGTATGAGGTAAAATGAAGGTGAAAAGTCAGGTCATGTCTAACATTGTTCGTATGCTGGAAAATGAAGGACCTTTTAAAGATGTCATTTATGTCATTTTGGAAAATGTATCAAAGTATCTGAAAATGCCGGATGTCACTGTTATGCAGTATGATGAAGAAAGAACCTGTCTGTATCCGGTACTTTCCTATGGCGGCAGACACCATCTGATACAAGCTGCAGAAGTGCAGGCGGCAGCGGCACAGACTGCGCCGCAGGGAACTGTAGAGCGGCAGGTAAAAGCGGCGGCAGATAGTCCGCTTTATGGTGAGAAACTGTGCTATTACAGGGCAGACACGGCACAGGAGCCGGTGCGTATGGCACTTGCGGATGCAAATATCAAAACGAGCGTGACGGCTCCGGTAAAAGCGGAAGATAAAGTCCGGATGTATCTGTGTGTATCGGACAGTACAAACGATGTAGAACTGGATGCAGAACAGCTTCGGTTTGTATCGGATGTAGCAAATGTAATTCAAAGCATTATGCAGGAACGTATCAGCAAAGATTCCTTATCCTATTCCTATGAGGTATTAAAGGAAATTCTTGGAAGTATTGATTCGGGTATTATGGTGTATGACAGACAGACGAAAGAAGTGCTGTTTGAAAATGATATTGTGAAAAACTGCAATGATATTACACGGGTCATTCAGACCTGTGTGACATTTTATTTTACAGGTGAAAATACAAAAAGCATCCAGGAACACTGTGATGCCCAGTCCGGGCTGTGGTACGAGGTCCACTTTTCGGATCTGAGGTGGTTAAACGGCAATCCGGCAGTAGTCTGCACGGCGGTTGATGTAACACAGAAGAAAAAGAATCAGCAGAAAATCGAGTATCAGGCGCACAATGATTTCCTGACCGGTCTGTATAACCGTATGAAATGTGAAAATGATTTACGCCACATTGTCCGTAAAGCGGTGCGGGACAAAGAAAAAGGTGCCGTGCTGTTTATGGACCTGGACGATTTTAAACATATCAATGACGGACTGGGACATCAGTACGGCGATGTGCTGTTACAGCAGGTCGCCGCAGGACTGCAGGGAATTGCGGGAATCCGCGGACACTGTTACAGAATGGGCGGTGATGAATTTGTCATCATTATTCTGCCGCAGTATTTTGACATCTGGGAAAAAATTGTTAAAAATATTATTGCGATGTTCCGTAAACCGTGGTATCTGATGGAAACAGAATACTTCTGTACGATGAGTATGGGTGTTGCCTTTTTCCCGGATGATGGGACAGAAGTAGATGATATTATAAAGACTGCCGATATTGCCATGTACGAAGCGAAGAAAGCCGGTAAAAACCAGTACAGCATTTACGACAATACATCGAGTGAAAATGTCAGCAAGCGGCTGGATATTGAAAATAATATGCGGCAGGCAGTGGCCTCAGAGATTCAGGAGTTTCTGGTATATTACCAGCCGGTAGTAGATGCAGTGACAAAAAAATGCACATCCTGTGAAGCACTGGTGCGATGGGACAGCAAATCTCTCGGATTTATGGGACCGAGCGACTTTGTACCGCTTGCAGAATACCTTGGACTGATTACCTCCATCGGGGACTATGTGTTAGAAGAAGCCTGCAGTCAGTGCAGATACTGGAACGAGCACGGCTATCCCGACTTTCATGTCAATGTCAATTTGTCGGTAGTTCAGCTGCTCCAGAAAGATGTGGTAAAAAATATTGAAAAAATCCTTTTAAAGACGGGTGTAAATCCAAAGAATATTATTCTGGAAATCACGGAGTCCTTTGCTATTAACGATATGAACCGTGTCCTTGAGATTATCAAGGGGCTTAAAAAATTAGGTCCGCGGATTGCATTGGACGATTTCGGAACCGGATATTCTTCGTTAAATTATATCAAGCAGCTTCCGCTGGATTTAATCAAAGTGGATAAGACATTTATCGATGATATTCTGGAAGATGAATATGCACAGGCATTTGTACGACTGATTGTGGAGCTGTCAAAAACCATCGGTACGAAGCTGGTTGTTGAAGGCGTGGAATATCAGGAACAGTACGAGCTGCTCAGAGGTCTGGGGGTGCATTATATACAGGGATTCTATTTTGGAAAACCGGCAGCTGCAAAAGATTTTGAACAAAAGTACTTAGCATCATGGAAGCCGGAGCAGTAAGGAAGAACCATAAATATAAGAACAATAAAAGAAATTAAAATGCGAGGGCGGCGCATGCCGCAGAAATGAGGTAGAGATGAGAACAATTATCAGAGGTGGCAGGGTGTTAGACCCAGCAAGCAGCACAGACGGCATCAGGGATATTCTTGTGGAAGACGGTATTATTAAAGAGGTTGCAGAACATATCAGTACCGATGCGGAAAATGTAATTGAGGCAGAAGGTCTTTATGTCATGCCTGGACTGATTGACCTGCATGTACATTTCCGGGAGCCGGGATTTGAACATAAGGAAACAATCCGTACCGGAGCCAGAGCAGCGGCGAGAGGCGGATTTACAACCGTTTGTGTCATGCCGAATACCAAGCCGGTTGTAGACAGCGTGGAAATGGTGAAGTATGTGATTGACAAGGCAAAGGAAGTAACAGACATCCATGTGCTTCCGATTGCGGCAATTACGGCGGGACAGGACGGAGAATTTATCACAGATTTTGAAAATCTGTACAAAAACGGTGCGGTTGCGGTCAGCGAAGACGGCAAGTCTGTTATGAATGCGAGAGTGGCAAGACAGGCAATGCGTCTGGCTGCGGAAGTTGGAATCCCTGTATTTGCACACTGCGAAGATAAAAATTTAGTTGCAAGAGGTGTGATGAATGCCGGCAACAGAGCCAAAGAACTCGGACTTTACGGCATTATGAATGCGGTGGAAGACGTCATTGTGGCAAGAGATATCCTGCTTGCAAAAAACACAGGCGCAAGACTGCATCTGTGCCACTGCTCAACCGTGGACAGTGTGAAGATGACAAAGCTTGCAAAGGAAGAAGGAATAGATGTAACAGCAGAGGTTACGCCACACCATTTTACACTGACGGAAGATGATATCACAGGTGATGATGCAAACTACAAAATGAATCCGCCACTGCGTGCTAAGGCAGACCGCGAAGCGTTAAAGGAAGGCTTAAAGGAAGGGGTTATGGATGTGATTTCAACAGACCATGCACCGCACCACAG
>OHIQ01000416.1_pt1 | contig 13295 bp, 9 predicted proteins | sample 1568401 | NCBI WGS metagenome assembly OHIQ01 (sample SAMEA3879522, study PRJEB24766) | human gut metagenome | biome: human-associated habitat; feature: feces | place: USA | collected 1985/1987 | reverse complement strand
TTGGGTTTTATATTAATAGGTTTAAATTTTATAATTATAGTACCCACCTTATATCCTACCTTATCAAGTTTCAGATAATCGTCAACACCATCTGTAACAATAGCTCCTTCATATTCTGGGATTTGTTCAATAGTCACGTCACACTTTCCAGTAAATGTACTTGTTTTAAATCCTCCGTATTTATCTACAGCAGCTAAATAGTTAATTCCATTTACTAATTTTGTATTTACTGCACCATTAGTTGATTTTAAACCATTAAAATATAAATCAATATCATCAGTAAGACCACTTACTTTTACACTATAATCAGTAGTAGTATGTTCCAAACTGTCAAGGAACTTAACATTACTCTTATTTATTTCAGTTACATGAATTTTGCTATCAGTATTAGTTAAAATAGCTCTTATATCACTTCCTGTATTAAAAGCTTTATAAGTTAAGTAATTCTCTTTATATAAACCATATCCACTGCCTAAGCTCCAACCGAAGTTATATGCTGTTAGTACGTTGCCTAACAGTCCTGTTACAGTTGTTCTATCCTTATCAAAATTGGATTTCCCTCCAAAATTCCAATAATCTACAAGGGACGGGTGAAAAGGAGAAGTTTGCCCTCCCTTTGAAGCTGATCCAAGACGTATTCCCCTAACCTGAGCCGTGTTAATGCCAACGCGGTTAATCTTTACCTGATTGATTGAAACTTTCATTCCGATACAAGAATTTTAGCCAAAGTAGGCTGTGAGATAGACTGCACTTTGATATACATGCCCGGGATCACTCCTGTAATAGCAACATCTATTGTGCTACCCACATAGTTATATGATCCGAAAGGAACGTAATTTGTATTCGTCATACTCTGAAACAGAGCGAAACGGTTATTCTTATCTTCACTTGTAAATTCAAGATGAAGGCCTGCATCCGATTGAAGTTGCACAGGGTCCGATACATAAGCTTCACCCTGTTTGCTGAAAGTTAAATCTGTTAGAGCCATGTTACTTTGAATTTAAATAGTTAATAATACCCTCTATGTGAATATTTGCCACAGTCCGCTTGCCCTCAGCGGACAATAAGAACTCCACATCTTCCTTGTTGTCCTGGAAGAAGTTCTCTGTCAGTACAGCGGGGCAGTTCGTATCCCGGCAAATAGCCAAGTTCTGCACCCAATAGTCCACATCCGGAGTCTGTTTGCGTACTGTCACACCTTTACTTACTGCTGCTTGTGCCAGGGAAGAAGCTAACGTTTTGCTATTAAAAGAAGCATTATCACTGACATATACACCCCATCCCCGAGCATTCATCCAACTTGTCCCGTTACCGGCCGCATTGCAATGAATGGATACCAGAATAGCGTTCTTTTGAGAATCGCGATAAATATTATTAGCACGTTTGCATCGCTCAGACAATGGAACATCCACATCCTCCTTTACGATGCGTTCCGCGTCAACACCATGCTTTCTCAGCCCGAAAACGACCATATCCGCAATCTCTCTGGAATAAGCCCACTCACGCAACCTTCCGTCCGGAGAACACTTTCCCGGTGTATTCTCTCCATGTCCATTGTCAATTAGAACTTTCATATCATTCATTCTTTGTCCTCCTCCTTTTTAGTTATCACCTCTTTTAAATCTTCTTTCTCTATCTTGAATACCTTTTTAGCAAATAACCCAATAGCTACTATCAGATTAAAATCATAGCCCTTGGGCTTAAGAATATTCGATATGATAGAGCAACCTTCGATAAAGCAGACAGATAAGCAAGCAAATATATCAATGTTATATCTTCCACCACTGGCCTCGTTTATCATCACCACCATGATTACAAAGCTAAAATAAGTAACCATCTTACCCATTGTAGCCCGCCAAGCCCTACTAAACCTCACGTGCTCACCCATCAACAAGCTCTTCCTGCATCCCGTAGCCAAATCACACAGTATCACAAAGAACATAGTGATCAACCATGGGATCATGTGCTCTATAGCTTCCATTACGAAACTTCCGGCTACAGGAGCAAACAAACCAGAAGAGAATTGATGTATTGATTTGTCTTGCATATTTGTCTTTTTAAATAATAATACTACATTTGTAAATCAAAACCAAAATAACAGTGAATGCGTGAGCCTATCTTGCCTGTGAAGGTGAGGTGGGCTTTTTTATGCTATGACTTATCGCCGGTGATCTGGTCAATGATCTTACGGATATCAGATATATAACATTCAAAGTTCTTCGTATAGATAAAACTAACAGTAGTTATCTGCGGAGTTGGAACCGGGTCATATCTTACCTCTCCCAACTGCATTTCTCTGATCTCTTCGTGTGTGCCATCTCCATCAGCATTCGGTACCGTTTCTGTTGCATTATCGGTTACACCGACAAATATTGACTGTTTGTTACCATTGATTGAAGTATATCTGATCGAATACTTAACGGTCGGAATACTTAAAGAAGTTCCTTCAAAGCTATTTACTTCTGTTGTACCAGTAGCTACAATTTTAATCTCTTCGTTCATAACATTTTAATTTTAAGTTTATAATAAGTTTATTCTTTGTTTTGATTCAAAGCTGAATCCAGCAATTTGAAGAGGGGAGACTTTACATAAGCATAAAAAATCTGATCTGCAAATTTCTTAATCAGAGCAGCAGTGGGACCATCGACTTCAATCTCACCTTCAAGATATAACTTTCTGCCGATCTCCTGATCTTTGATGTCACTCACATTGAAGTAAATAGCATTACCTAAGTCCTTGCTTACATCTTTGTAATCAATCACTCTCTCCGTCCCGACAATGTTGCCATCAGAGTCTTTCTTCTCAACCTCTTTCATCAAGACATTGCCTTCGATATCGTTAACCACGATCTTTCTAAAATCTATTTTCATACTCTATATATTTTGATTTAATAATTATCTCTTTACTTACCAGACATTACGACCTACTAGATACAAGTAGAAATTTACGTTTCTATCTCCTTGGTTAGCATCGACCAAATGCACTTCAAGGTAAGTGCTAGTAATACTCTTTACCATGCCAAAACACCATCCATTGTCATCTGAGGCCTGTATAATCGCCGAATATTTTGTGTGACCTAAATTATGATAGATACGGTACCTTCCGGTTGATATATTACTTACTGTGCCAACTGTACAGCCATTCCCCCAAAATTGGTTACCAGTGCCACCAGCATACACATAAACACCGCAAAGAATACCAGGAGCGTTCCATGACTCAGAATTACGTTGGCCAAACAGATGCGATCCATGACTCTGTATTGCATGCCCACCCTCAGAGTTTGCGATGATTCTCAAAGCCTTTCCTCCTTGTCCGTATGTAGACAGAGAGAGGCAGTCTTGGTTGTCATTACGAATCTCCATCAACGGATAACTTCCTACTGTAGCTGCACCTCCATACTGATTTATACGCAAGAAGCGATAGCCGTTGATTTCAAGCTGTATCTTAGCATCTGCTACGTTACGGGAATATATGGCGTTGTTTTTAATCTCCCAGCCGCCAAGATAGGCACCGTCAGTCACGGTGATATTTCCAGTTGTAATTCGACCAGCCGCTAAGGCATTGGTAACGATTGCGGTTGCATCTATCAAAACTGTATTTATATATCCTCCAACTACTACTGTCTCTCGAGGTTTCGCTGATGCATGGTTTACCATATCCTGCCAAGAAGAATACCCGATATTGGAAGCAATACTATTTTTCAAGGCAAGCATGGCGGTTTCATCCAATAGTCCTTGCGGTCCCTGCGGTCCTTGCGGACCTTGTGGTCCCTGAGGACCGGTTGCGCCCTGTTGTCCGGGAAGTCCCTGAGGACCTCTATCCCCTTGCGGACCTTTAGTACCAGCAGGACCTTGTAATCCTTGTGCACCGGTATCTCCTTTAGGACCTTGGGGGCCTTGCGGCCCAGTATTACCCTTGAAATTTTGCTGTTCGGATGCCGACAAGCCGGAAAAAGTAACCATGCCGGCAATACTGATATCCTGCCCGAAGATATTGATAGCACCCGGCTTAATAGTGATTCCTGTTTTTAATTCATCCTTTGTAGGAGTGTCATCAATAGAGCCGGCATCGTAGACCGTAGCAAAGGCAAGGTACCAAGTGACGGGTAAACTGCCACTACCTCCTGCTAAATAAAAGAAGTTAGTTCCACTAAATGTACCACTTGAACCACATTTTACATGAAATGCATATTCCTCCCAGTCGCCAGTCCCGACATTGTTGGTGAGCCATTTTCCTCCCCCACCGTTACCCGTAGAATTTGTAGCCCACTCAATTTTATATCCAACTGGAACCCATGCAATAAACCGAGTTATAAATACAGCGTTTGCACGTGTTTGGGTATTAAAAGTAAACCCACCTAAGCCGGGGTATACACTTCCTTGTACAGTGGTAATTTTAATTTTATATCCGGATTGATTAGGCAAATTAATATCTGCCGCTCTTTCAACTGTCACAGTTCCTCCACCACTAGTATTGTAAACCAATATGCCGTTCATCCCGCTCCTAAATTCCGGATCACGATAAAGCATCTTCCCCTTACTCATAGCAAGGGCAATCAAACGTGCATTACCCGATACCGTTGATACAAGGTTAATATCCGTCTTGGTCTGAGAGATCTCAGTGCCCTGATTGGATACAACCTGTCCGAGAGCATCAAAGTCAGTTTGGGAGACTTTGCTTTCAATTAACCCTTTCGTAACTTTTATCTCTGAGTCGGTGTAGGTCTTGGCAATGTAGTTAAGATCTTCAGGGGCTGGGCTCCAAGAAACGGGAGAGTTCGTTTCGTATAAACCGACTCTAATAGTTGCACCATAACCATAACCAAAACTACCTACTATTTTAGAAATAGGCTTTTGGGTAGTGATGAAATTATATGTTACCTTATCTGGATAAACCCAACAAACTCTATCCTCTGAGCCATCAGTATATTTAATTATAAAAAAAGTACTTGGTTTGTCCGTTTCTGTATCAGTACGTTTAGCAGCGTCTATGAATAGATAATATTGCTTATTCGGGTCATAAGTTAGACCAAACATATCCTTATTAGCTACATTGGTTTGACCATTCAAAAGTCCAGCACTAATATACCAACTTCCATCATCTTCGTAGTTTTTAGCATAGGTAAACCCCGCATCAGTAATACGCTTAAAAGAACATAAGTTTTTTAGTCCTACGTTTTTTTCGCTTGCGGATGGTATCCAACTTGTAACACCCAAATTCCCATCGGTTAAAACAGCCCAATGTATTTTAGAGCCAAATGTTCCGTTCGGGAATTGATAGAAAGATAAAGGTTCACCCGGCTTATATCCCTTCATGGTAACTTTAACAGTTCTAACAACTTTTTCACCCTTAGTTGTTAGGTCTGCTATAAGATTCGTACCACCATTAGAATAAACTCCAATGTTGGTATTATTAGCTCCAATAGTGTGACACACAGTTAACGTATACTCTTTCCCGTCAACAACTGTGGTATCATAGTTGTAAGTAGCAAATCTATATGATTGATTAGCTTTTTCCTCATACGCACCCTTCAATAGATTGACATCTGCTATTTTCAGACTCCGTACGGCAAGTTCAATCTTACCGGGTATTGCGGTAATCTCAGTATCTAAATATTCCTTCAGCTTCTTGTCAGCTTCATCTACGTAGCTCTTTGCAGCGTTCGCAATAGCGTTCAACGCTCCGTTTCTCCGATCGTAGTATATCGTTTGCGTCTTTGCAAGTTCCGGACGCACCGCAATATCTTCCGGCTGTTGGGCGGAATGGTATCTAAGTTCATTTAAATAATCTTCATAAGCCTTGGTATATTCAGTAACGGACACACCGTATTTGTCAGCGTTATTTTTTATCTGCAAAAACTCTGCCTGTATTCGCTTTCCTTCATCAATCAAAGCGGGCTTTTCAGTAGGAGATATAAAACCATCGTCAGCCCATTTATTAAGCCGATCTTTCGCCTCCTGCGCTGTCTGTTGTGCTCTCTCCGCCTCTGTTGCTGCGTTGGCTGCATCTTGCTTCGCTTGGTTTACTTCATCCTCAACTGACTTGCCGTTTCTCAGCAAGAATATACCACGAAGAAAAGCGTTATCGCAATACAAGCCGCTACCGGATGGCTGTTGTCCTTCCGGAAACGCAGAGTCCTGTATGTTACTTAAATCGCCAAGACGTGTCCTATTCGTACCGGATAACGATTTTGTTTTAACTCCGTTCAATATCTCTATGTACGGGTGTCCGCTTTCCTGCGCTGTGATATAGATTAAAGCCTGCCTTTGTGCGTTCTGCGTGTTACCCATCTGTACCACTTCATCACCTTTTTCCGGCTTATTTCCGGCTGTAAATTCGGACTTTTTCACAGTAATAGAGTTGCCGGAAACGCTTGAAACCTCAACCCAATAGAATTTGGTTTTGCTTCCCGTCCAAACTTGACACCGAACTAAATCGTTAGGCTGGAACGTTTCCCCTTCTTCCTCCATTGTGATAACGTAGTTCGTTTCATCTTCCGACACGCTTTTAATCTTTCCGTTCGACTGAGACACGACCAATGCACCGTTAACGCTCCTTATCTTTTGGATAAGTAGCTCAAATATATTCATAGTCTGTCTTACTGTCAAATTGTCACATTCTATATGCCAATTGCCATTCTCAACCCATATTTTAAAGCCCTCACCCAAAAAACCGGGAACAAACTTCGGAGAAGAGATGTATTCTTTCAATATAGCTGCGGCAGCGTTTAATATGCCCTCCTCATATAGAGAAGCAGTAGGCTTTCCTTCGGATTCATTCCAACCGATTTCTATACCTTTACGAAAGGCCTGTTTGTAGAAGGTAACATCCTCTTGGTCTTTCCGAAAAAATGTTTCCAAAGACCGAAGGGAAGATAAAGCATTACGGTCAGTAAGCCTCGTTTTATCGTATCGTCCGACAATATAAACACTTCCGGTACTGGAACCAGTAAAAGCCTCTCCTTTATATGTCAATGCTTCGACTTTACTTTCAATCTCTCCGATACGAGAATATTTAGTCGATTGTCCCACCGTATAAGTCACTTCATACTTCTTATCCAGTGCCTTTTCAAAGCCATATATACGAGATTGCCGGCTCTTTATTGCATAAGCCGGATTGATAATATTGACACGATCCCCTATCTCCAAATCGATAACGCGTCCTCCATCGAATCCACCCACTTTTATCGGGTCCATGACGCATGTATAGACAGACGGGTCTATTTTACTCTTCTCTACGTAGCTTTTTGTCTTTTCAAGCAATTCCTTTTCGGCATCAGGAATCATGGACACAGAAACAAATTTTGTATCATATCCATACAAGACATAAGTGTTCCCATTCTCAGGGATTAACGGGGCAGACGGAAGCTCGCGGCCGTAATCTTCATTCCTTACGATCTCCCATAACTGGGCAGCGGAGTTCCATGATCCATCACTGTTCTTTTCATCCGCAGCACCCGGATTAAAGGTAACAGCAAAGTCCATACCGTTTAAAGGACCTGACTGAAATACAATTCTTAACTCCTGACCGGGGATAATATACTCTTTTGAAAAAGTTATGCCGGAATCCCTGAAACGGTAGGCATTCCATTTGACTTCTGTTGTGGTACCATCTTCATTCTCAATCTTGTCTGTGTATTCCTTAGTGGTCACGTCTGACATGGTACCTATACGTTTGGGGTACACGTCCTCAAATACAACGACTTCTTCAACAGCTTCTTCCGTAGACATATCCGGAAAAGCGTCAACATAAGGAGTACCCTCGGGAAGCATCAATCTTCTTTGGACTACTCCGTCGACCACAACACCGGTTATATCCGGACGATAATTAGTAGGAAGGTTACGGGTAGAACCGAAAGCATAAACACGGGTAGCATAATTATCGTTGCTTTCAGAACGAGACATTTCGGAAACAAGCCCATTCAGTTCAAAATCTACCGCTGTGTTATATTCACATCTGCCCAAATGAATCACATTATCAACGATCCACCATTCAGCGTCCCATGTTTCCGCTATTTTGGTCAACGCGTCAATGATATTCGTATTATCGTATTGTACCAGCTTAGCAGACTTCTCTACTGTGCTATCAATAGAAAAAGTGTATTCTACTCCTGAGTTGTATGTGTAACCTAAAGACTTTAAGTTAGAGACCACTATCGATAGATGTGCATCCGGAGTACGGGTAAGATTCCATGAAGCTTCGCGGTTACCACCTTGACGATCATAGAACAAGATCTTATTCTTCCACTTATAGTATTCCGCGTCAAGCCGGAGTTCATAATCATAGCCTCCTGTTGAAGTGTTGTACTTCGGGAATACAAGATCAACAATTTCAAATCGTCCAAATTCTGTGTCGCAATAATCTCCTTTCTCAAAAAGAACCGGTTGGTAGACGCTGAAATAAAGAAGAATATAATCTTCTTTCATCAAAGTCTTACGGTATACAGAACCGGTCTTTATTTCTGTAAAAAAACGTATTTTGCCAGTTATGTCTTTAATGCTAATCATATTGGTTTTTGTGCGCCTTCACACAATGCTTTTATTGAATGCAAATATAACAAAAGTGACATTGAAACAATCACTTTATAATTAAAATTATGTTATAGACCTATCTGTCGGATTAGGTTCTACTAATTTCAATGAAAATTTAGCGATTCCCCTCATGAACTGTGTGAACTGATTACATGACAAATAAATAGTTTTATATACAATATTGGGCTGATATTTGCTTTTGATATGCAATACCCCAGTAGCAAGTTCTTCACAAAAAGAGTTGTACCGTGAAAAAAATTGCTCTTCATTTTTAGCTGTAAGATTAAATGTCAATGTAATATCCCGTTCATCAATTTTAGGATTTGATGTTATGACCCTCTTGCCGTGCTCCAAACGAGATTTGTTTTCTATAAAATCTTTCATTGGAGGTGGCGTCATCAATGATGATAAAGAAGAAGTATCCATACTTATACCCCATGTAGTATAAGCGTCTTTATTATTTATATAAAGTTCTCCCGCTGCCATATTATAGTCTATCATTAAAAACAGTAATCATCTTATCAAATTTATCTCCAAAACCAAGCATCAGCTTTGTGTGTTTCACAATATCTTCTAAATAGCCATTCGTAATTACGTGTTGGCTAAGGATATTACTCAAGGTAACATTCCCTTCTGTTGAGATTGAAATTAAAGAGTTAACTCCAACAACAACATTTATCATTTGATTCTTAATCTCTTCCCCTGCCATCTGCAAAGCTGTGAAACGTCCGCTTAATTCTCCTACATCTTCATGTGTCATTTCGGTACCAAACCCTCGTTTTGTAGAATCTTGCGAAACGGAAGTATCGGAACTCCAACCAAGCAAATCCTTTAATTCATTACGTTCCTTAATGGCATCATTAACAATGCTATTCCACTGTTCTTGCAGATTCTTATATTCATCACTAGAGATACCTCCTTTATCTTCATTAGCCGAAGCAAACGCATCATACCATTCTTGTAACCGTTTTTCATATGTCTTTCCTAACATAGTAGAAAGGATAGCTTTTTGCATATAAGAAGTGAAATCATCAGCGAAATCCTTAGCCGAACTATCCATATTCATCAAAGTGTCTACAAAACTGTCAAACACGCTATCAAACGATACTTGAGTAAGCTGTTCTTTGACTTGATTCTGTATATCCTCTAATTTTTCGGAACCATTCACAATATCTTGTATATACTTTATAAAGTCTTCGTTGACAGTATTGAGGACAGAGACTAGCTTAGGGTCGGCAAGCACTTCTTCTAGCTGTTCTGCTGAAAGATTTAATAAAGTTTCTGCATTTGTTACAGATTCACCAACAGCGCTGGATATTCTGGCCCAATCTTCTTTATTAAGTCTTTTTTCTATTCGTTTGCCTAAAGAACTTGACCCGATACTGGACCCACTTTTTCTTAATTCATTCAGAAGTTCATAATATCTTTGTGTTTGTTGCTTTATCAGGCTTTCGGCCTCTTTTCCAACTTTATACGCTTCATCCCCATAAGACATATCAATATACTCTTTCTTCTTATTGATAAGTTCATCCCACACAGAATTAAGAGCTTCATATTGTGACTTCATTTCATTGTATCGGGAATAATCAGCACCAAACAAACCATCCAAGGCCTTTACAACAGATGAAATACCAGATACCGCGCTCATGGCACCACCTACAATATCACCAGACATTATCTGACCAACTCCCATGGCTGTTTGACCAACTCCACCTAAGGCATCAGAAATACCGGCTATTTTATTCCCAAGATCGTCGTTGCCAAATATTGTACCAAGATCCTGACCAAACTGAGATATAGCAGGAGTAAATTGAACAATAGCATTCCCTATTTCTGAAACACCTTGAGCAATATTCTTTTTCCCTCCTTGTGCTATCTTATCTGTCGCTTGCTTTACTTGCGTTTCGAAAAGTTTAAAAGGGCTTTTCCCACCCAATTCCCCTTTTAAACGATCAATAGCATCTCTGAGTGCTTCTACTTGATCAGTTGAAAGCTCCAAGTTTTGAAGGGTATTGTCACTTATCCCCAGACCTAAAATATCCTTCTTTGAAACTGTCTTTCCACCAATTTTAGCATTTCCCTGTTCATCCTTAACGGCACCAAGGTATTGCATCAATAATTCGGCTTTTGCAATGATGGACTGAATCTCGTTCACACTCTTTTGGGAAGCATCAGCAAAGAGCTGTCCCATTAAGGTTGTACTATTCTTTACGGAGTTGTCAAAATCATCAAGCGCATTAGCTTTCTCTTTCATCAAGATAGCTGCATCGCCTGCCGTTTCGGCCTCCTTTATAGCCTTATCATATTTCTCAATAATGGCCAGCCTTTTCTGTTGATAGTTGCCAAACTTAATAAGATATTCATTCCAAGACTCCTCCTGTTCGCGTATCTTATCATCAAGTTGCTTTTTGGACGTGTTCCCTATAATGGTATCCCAGATAGAGCTAATCTTCCCTGTATCCACCTTAGAAGAATCAAAAGTCTTTTTCTGATATTTGTTATTCTCTTTGGCCTTCAACTCTTCCTGAGCATCAAAAATTTCTTTCTCAGCTTGAATTACAGCCTGAATCATATCTTGTTTTTGTCTTTCCAGTGATTGGATCTCTTTCCGGTTATCCAATTCCCTCTGCATACGCTTCTTCTCAGCTCCATCAACCATGGCATTGATCTCAGACTGTGAAATTTCCATTTCCATATCTTCAGCCTGCCTTTTACGCTGGATTGCCTGTTTACGCTCTATTTCAGAGATTTTTTCATTTTGGGAGCGAATGCCTTCTTGCTGTTTGCGAAGTTTTTCAGCAGCAGATTCTTGTTTGGAAGAGGTGTCATAAGCCTTTAATTCTTTTTCGGCTTCTTTTAGCTTCTTGACATTATCCTTGTAATTCTTTACTACGATAGTATCTATTCCCTTAAAATTACCAGCATCCAACAATCTCTTTTGAGAAGATGCAATAGATTCTAAGGCATTTTCAGCTTCTTTTTTTTGATTCTCCCAATATTCTTTGTCTTGTACAGTTGGAGCATTTTTAGCTTTTTTCGATTCTTCTTTGGCTTCCTCAAAAGCCTTAAGGGCCTCTTGATATATTTCCAATTCTTTTTCAGCAGCAGCTAAATCTTCCTTTAATGCCCCAGTATACCCACCAGCATTTTGAGTTTTTATTAAGCTACTCCTTAGCCCCTGTATTTTTTGTTGAGACATTACAACCTTTGTTTTTAGCCCAATACGTTGCTGTCTTAAAAGTTCATCATTCTCAAGTTTTGTAAGCTCAGCATTTGTTTTCCGTTTAGCTGCTTCCCAATCCATATCTTTAAAAACTTCTGGCATTAAACGCTGAAGTTTACGATATGCAATGAAACGCTCTTCTATAGATTTAGATTCATCACTTAAAATATTAGAGAGTTGACTTGCTTTATTTTTCAACTCTTCATAATGATTATTTTGTGCCTCAAGTGCATCGTTCGTTTTACGGATTGCTTGTTCCGTATCACTTTCTGCTGTAGCAAATTTATATATACCATAAACCAATCCTGCAATAGATGCAGCAACCAATATATAAGGATTTTTAAGCATGGATAAATTTAAAGCATCTTGAGCTTTCTTCGTAAGCACTAACCACCCATAATGAATAGCTTCTTTCGCCGTTAAAGCAGTTATGCCGGAGGCTTGCAAAGCCTGCAATGCAGTGGTAGCCATAAGGGCTGTACGGTATACTCCATAAGTTCCTACTATTTCTAATAAAAGAGCTCCTACCTTTTCGTAGTTTTCAACCAGATAAGAAACCCCAGACAAAGCATCATTGATAATACCTTCATTGGCTTTACCAATTTCATTGAACATAGTAGCAATTGCATCTTCAATATTTGAAATCTGACCAGCAATCGTTTTAGATTGTTCCTGCATCAAGTTGAAAAACATTCCACCTTCATTTGTAAGATTCTGGATAACTTTCTGCACTTCAGGAAAACCAACCTTCCCTGCTTCAACCAAACCTTTTACTTCCCCTTCAGCGACACCAAATACTTTTGCTAATTCGCGAATCATAGGGATACCACGGCCAGTAAATTGGTTTAAATCCGCCGTGTATAACCGTCCTTGCGTCATGGTAGTACCGTACAAATACACAATATCACCAAGCGGCTGAGAAAGACCTGCTGCTATATTCCCAAGACGTATCAAATCATCATTGACATTCTCAACGTTTTCTCCGTAAGCAAGAAGCTGTTTGGCTCCATTTGCAACTCCTTGCAAATCAAATGGTGTAGTAGCAGCTGTTTTGACCAACTGTTGCATAAGAGCATTAGCTTTATCTTCGCTACCAAGCATTGTCTTAAATGCAACTTCCAATTGTTGAAACTCGCCGCGAACATGTGCTATATTTGAAATTAATTCTTTCGCAGTGAAACCAACTCCGAATGCGGCAGCAGCTTTAGTCATACGGTTAAATAAATCTTCTATACCTAACCCACTTTGTTCTATTTGTCGGGATGTGTTTTTTACTCCATTTTCACACTCATGAAGTTTACGTATAAAGTTGGAGTTGTCACCGGTTATGTCGAAGTGTAATCCAGCCATAAGTCTTTTCGATAGAAATAGTTCCGTGCAACATCACACGGCATTGCAAAGATAATAAAAGTGACGTATTAAATGCCACATACATAGCAAAAACATATTTAATAGATTATTTTTTTATCTTTAATTGAATATATATGAGTATGCCATATTTCATCAGTATCAGGCCTTGGATTTGCTTCAAACACAATATA
>OHIQ01000411.1_pt1 | contig 13379 bp, 7 predicted proteins | sample 1568401 | NCBI WGS metagenome assembly OHIQ01 (sample SAMEA3879522, study PRJEB24766) | human gut metagenome | biome: human-associated habitat; feature: feces | place: USA | collected 1985/1987 | reverse complement strand
ATGTAGTTGAATGTACTCCATTGTGAAAGAGAGTCGGTAAAGTCGTTGAAGCGGCTCTTCTCGTACAACCAATTCACATCGAACATCATCATAGCACGATGAAGAGGATGTTGACCGATAGATGCCAGCACCTTACCCGGAGCTACTTCTACAAACTGTGCCTGATGAACGCCACGGTCAATCCCGCCACCATGAACAGCATAGTCGATATCATTGCGCATGGGATCCATGTAAAGTTCGCGAAAACCCTTCCAAGTCTTTCCATCATCATCAGAAACCGCCACATGAGTCACATCACGATTGGTGAACACATCATCCCAAACACCATCCGTACCCTCCTTTTCGGGAAGAGGAGTCGTATTACACCAGAAAAGCAACAGTCGTCCGTCGGCCAACCGCCCTAAAGTAGGCATCGTGATGGTACCATAAAAAGGCGATGGTTCCGATTCGCCCCAGGTTTGTCCGCCGTCCTTAGAAAAAGCCTGATAATGGAAGTCTTGTGAAGTACGCATCAACATCCAGAGAGTTCCGTCCTTCAGTTCGACCACAGTAGGCTCCACAGCACCATGATTCCAACGGATACCTTTATGGAAGCCTCCTCCCTGATGATCGGGGGATGTGACTGTATTCGAGCATTTCCAGGTCAGACCGTCATCATCGGAAAAATAGGTATAGCACCCTTTCGGTGTTACCCCTCCGTGAGCAGCCACGACAATACGTTTGCCGTTTCGGATAAATACAGGCGGTTTAATCATGATGGAGTTGCGGTCGGCCACCTTCGTAAGAGTACGTCCTCCTGTCAATCCACCGGAAGTACGAATGCAATAAACACCCATTGCCCCCATATCTACCAGACGAATATACTCCTTACTGACAGGGCTCTGACAATCGGCAAAAGGCATTTCTTTGGGACGGTTCACCCGTTTCCAGGTCAAACCATGATCGGTACTGGCCAGATATACAGTACCTGCCACAGCCTGTTCTCCATAATTATAGTGTCTGATCTCACCGTTATCGAGAAGCGACAAGCCGATATAAGCATCGGAAGGAGGTGTAGCCACTTTCAGGGGAGCGTAAACCGAATCAAGCACCGTTGGACGGGCCTGGTGTGCTTGTCCCGGAATGAAAAAGCCTGCTGCCAGCAGGCATAGGGTAGAAAGTCGTTTCATATAAAATAGGGATATTCAGATGAACTAAAAACCCACCGAAGGGAATTGAATCAATCCGCCCCGATGGGTTTCTACTATTGTAATGCGGGGAAAAGCTTACTTAGCTTGTTCCAGTTGCAGTGTCTTAGTCGGCTGGTCGCAAACCTCCGTCGGACCGAAGTATTGAATCGGGCCCGGATATACGTAATCTGTATTCAACGCCCACTGATCGCGTTTAGCAGCGAATGTCAGGAACGGTTTTCCGTCCAGTTTCACCAATGCTTTCTGGATTACCGGTTTCATTTCGCCATGACGACGTTCCATGTTCATCATCATTGTAATGGGCACACCGCCTGCGATCCATTCAGCAGCAGGAGCAGTTGTATTACGTACAGATGACATGTAACCGGTCTTACCGTTAGCAATCAACATAGAAGCTGTGTAACCCAGTGAGTAGCAGTAGTCAGCATCGTAATTTGATGGAGCAGCGCAACGTCCTTCGTAACCGAAGAAGTGGTGCTGTGCAGCAAATTTACCTACGTATTTCCCTTCTTCTTTCCACTGAGCCAGTTTTGTTCCTACCATTTCAGACAACAGCTTTTCAGTTTCGATCAATGATACCTGTACGTTTCCGTGCGGGTCGCGATCCAAAGAAAGCTGACGTGCTACACCTTCAGGAAGGCTTGCATAGATCTCAGCATTTTCTTTTGACAGTTTGCTGATGATATATTCGCGCTGACGAGAACGTTTGATATTTGCGAACTCAACGGCATTGGCTGCCAGGAAGTCATTCAACTCAGCGATCAGACGTTTCATAGCCGGGATAAACTCAACCAGACCTTCAGGAATCAGCACAGTACCGAAGTTGTTGCCCTGAGCAGCACGATCGGCAACGATCTTAGCAATGTAAGTTACTACATCGTCCAATGACATATCTTTCGCTTCCACTTCTTCAGAAATGATACATACGTTAGGCTGAACCTGCAAAGCACATTCCAGTGCAATGTGAGAAGCCGAACGGCCCATACGTGCAGAGTTACAGTCGCGCTGGATGTTACCAATCACTTCTGAGTATACTTTACATGCAGTATCGAAACCGAAAGAAGTTTCAATCATTTCGTTCTTCAAGTCACCGTCGATAGTTTTCGGACAACCGATCACCTGTACACCGGCATTCTTGGCAGCATAGTATTCGGCCAGAACGCAGGCATTTGTATTAGAGTCGTCACCACCAATGATTACCAGTGCTTTGATACCCAATTTATTGATAATCTCCAACCCCTTTTCGAATTGTTCCGGAGTTTCCAGTTTGGTACGTCCCGAACCAATAATGTCGAAACCACCTGTATTACGGTATTCATCGATGATATCGGCAGTCAGTTCCATATAATTATGGTCAACCAATCCACCGGGACCCAGGATAAAGCCATACAGCTTGTTGTCTTTGTTCAGTGTCTTGATACCATCGAACAGACCAGAGATTACGTTATGTCCGCCCGGAGCCTGTCCTCCTGAAAGGATAACACCTACATTCATAGCGGGGAGCTGGATAGCTTCACCTTCTTCGAATTTAATCAACGGCATTCCGTAAGTGTTCGGGAACAGTTTCTGGATAGCTTCCTGATCGGCTACTGATTGTGTAGCTGCGCCTTCAACTGCTTTTACTGAGCCTTTCAGCGCTTTCGGAAGTTTGGGCTGATAAGCAGCCCTGGCAATTTGCAATGCACTTTTAGTCATTTTCTTTATCTTATATTTAAAGGTGTTAGTAATTCGAACTTAAAAGTGTCGCAAATTTCGTGTTTTTTTCCGAATTATGAAAGAAAATGATGATTTTGTTCTCTACAGGTATGCCACAGAGCAGACGAAGGGCACGAAGTTTACATCCTTGCTTCTGCAATTCCATAGCACTCCGTACCCTCTTCGCCTGTTCGGCACTATCTGTCAGTCTCTTTTAAAACGTCACTGCAGTCCTGGCTCCCGTAGCAGAAACAGCATATACCTTAAAGCCGTCTTTCCAAGCGGTTTTCATGGTAAACGTAGCAGTACTGGAAGGTGCTAACAGCCCATCAGAGATACAGACTTTCTTGCCGGTTTCATCTACAACTTCATAAGCTGCCACATTTTTCCAGTTGGTCATGGTAAATGTCGAACCGCTCCGTGTGGCTGTACCAGCTACAATTCCGGGTTTGTCCTTATAAAGTTCTACAGAATTATCCGTTATATATTCCAGAGCAACATCCGGTTTCGGATATCCCAAAGCCTCTACACGACTTCGTATTTCGTCGATACGGGCCTGGGTAACGGTGAGTTTGCCCGTTCCGTAGTCATCCACTGTTATGTCGACCGGAGTCAGAAATCCCCATTTCGTGAAGAAATCCAGCAAGTTGGCTTTAGCTATCAGACTACAGATATAAACGAACTCAGTCTGCTGTTCCCCGGCCGTTCTCAGATTATCGTGCGTCCGGATATACTCGTACACATCCGGATAGAATCCTCCTTTGTCAGATTGCTGAAGAGGTGTCCGTCCGAGTACTTTACCGAAATAGAGTTCCAATTGCCAGAAAGGAACGAGTTTACAGAAAACATCGCTGTCACTTCCAAAATTTCCATGTGGCGCACCTGCCGCAATGATCTGGGTCCAGGCCTTGGAATAACGGTTACGACTGCCATCTCCCATATCTTCTGTTTGCAAGCGAGAAGGCTGTCCGAAAATTGTAGTCTGGATGTACTCGGACATGATATTGTTCGTTACCTCCGTTGTCCCCAACCATTTCAATCCGGGACGTGTCTGGTTGCAATGCCCTATTTCATGTGCAGGTCCCCAACATGCAGATGTCTTCAATTTATCCACATTACAAAGTTCGGCCAGAGTACCGTCATTGTAAGCAGTATGATAACTGGTGGCATACATATAGCTGGTATACATCACATGCAGGTACATGCGATTCTTGAACAGTTTATTGTATTTATACAATCCCATCAGTTCCATCTCCGAATTCACAATCTGATCATAAGCATCGATCAATGCTTTCCCGTCCGGAGTATGAGTACGGAAACGCTCGGTCGGGAATGTGAGATGTGCATAATGTCCCACCACATCGAAATACTTATCCACAGCGTTACTCAACAATTTATTCCAATCGGAAGCCTGATGTTTAGCTACATCGAAATAGCCGTTTACTTGTCCGGAAGCGATATGTATCTTTACAGGCTGAGCAGTTTCATAGTCAGGAGTGTGATACAAAATATACATTAATCCTTTATTCCGGGCCGTAATCTTGTTGGCCCCTTCAGACAACGGATAAGAGGTTCCTCCGAAACCATCACCACCGGGAACATCCAGATTCTGAATCACTGCACTGACAGTCTGCCCATGTGTATCGCCGACAAAAATCATCAGTTGCTCTCCATCTTTAACCGAAATTCCCGTAGGATTATCACGCAGGCTATAAGGACTGGTCTTATGTGTTTCTGACTGGGCATCCGGATGGGGCCAAGCCTTATATTCCTGAATACGGAACTCTGCCGGATACTTACCCTGCTTCATATAGTAAGCTATGTTCTTGTAGAATGAATACGGACAGTTCTCTATTTCTTCATCGGTAAGTCCGGGCTTCAATTCAGAGCATGTACCATCGGTGAAAAGAGTGAGCGGGTCGAATGCATCCGGATTCTTTTTATAAAATTCCATCTCGGCACAAGCAGCAAATCCCTGCCCGTCTCCCGATCCTGATTTGACAATAAACTGAACCGACGTGACTCCGATTTGTGCCTTCGGAAAATTAACACGGACTGCGGCATTCGTCCCCCCGAAGTTTTTAGTCATCACCGTATTCCATTCATCGGTTCCTCTGGTATTCGCATTTGACTTTACACGGATCTCCACTTCCTTGAAGTTACCATTCGGCCCTGAGGTACGGGGATAATATATAAGATAGTCCATATCCGAACCCGCAGCAAAATTATAAGTCAACGTAATGGGGAAATAATGATCTCCCGCGTTATTCCAGTTAGAATGGTAAATAGTATTCATATCACCATCGAATGATTTATCAATATTCGAGCCACCCTGGAAAGAGCTTGCTTCACCTGATTCTACCGGAACCTTAATATCGTCTTTGATACCCTCGAGATTTCCGGATTCATATTCTCCCAATCCTTTTTGAGTAACAGATACCAAGGCCTCAAGTTCTCCGCCGACCTCTTTCACGGTGATATTGCCCGTACGTTCACTATCTTCCGGATTGGCTGTAACAATGTAATTATGCGTCGTAGTCACCATTTCGGATGCACGTGTACCTGCCGGTTTCTCTTTGATCCATTCCGGCAATGTGATAGTCACCGAAACATTTGTAGTTACATCGAATGCGATATCACTGCCACTGGCCTCAACGGTAAAGATCTGTTGGGATATCAAAATAGCAGGCTCTGATCCCAATTGGCGTACGTTAACAGTTTCTGCCAATCCATCGGCAGTAACTTTAATCACTGCCTCCCTTGTTTCTTTTCCATCGTATCCGGACACATTCACCGTCAATGTACTTTCGTTGACAGCAACCGAACACCAATCTTTATCAGACCGTGCCGTCCAATGGTCTGCATTGGTAACAATAGCGATGTCACGGGTTCCTGCATCACTTTTAAAATCGATGGCAGCCTGTGCTACCTCAAGAGTAGTCGATGTTAACGCTCTTTCTTCTTCAGCAGAACAAGCATACAGCAGCAGAGGGATAATAGCTGCAGAAATCATTAGAATTAGATGTTTCTTCATGTTATTAGGGTAAATTAAACATAAGATAAATAAAACAAAGGAAATACAAATTTTGTTCTCATAAAAGACTTCACTTGTATTTCCTTTTTAATAATTACTTGATTCTCGTATTTAGCATCAATCTGACAACCATAGGTGGCCAAATTCATACTACATTATATAGGTACCTATTGAATCCTGTTTTAGAAACTGCATTTGAATGAATCGTCTAATGATTTGAGATGAATTTTCACGGTTATTCCGGTTGTTATAAGAGGAAGATAACAAGCTATCTGACGATTAAAAGAATCGAAACAGACCGGAATATCACTCAAAACATAGGCAAAAGTCAATCAAAAAAGATATGTATAGAAATTCAAAACAGTTTCTTACTCAATGGTAGTTTCTCCGGTTTCCGGATCATAGGTTTTCACAATTACCTTCGAAAGGCCGAGTTCTGCCAACGCAATCCAGTTGGAGCCGCTTGTAGAAGATTTCACCTTAAACCAAAGATAGCGGTAAGATGCACCGGCTTTTATTATATCCGATTCGTAAGACGCAGCTTTTGTATTAGGCAAATTACTCAAAGACGCCAACAAAGTGGTCTGGCTCTCATCATAATTCTTTCCATCAAAAGTATTGCTGCCCAGAATATCCATCTCTTTGGGATTGTCTTTATTGTTATTGTCACGACAAACATAAGAGAACAGGAAAGTGGACAAAGCATTCTCTTCACCCAAGTCGACCACAATATAGTGAGGGAAAGGCGTAGGACTGCTCCATGACATGTGGAAATAAGTGTCATTCCTTCCATCCACCAGGTTTGCGATAGGTCCTTCACTACTCTCCTGATCATCTGTATACAACTGTTTTGCAGACAAGGTTATAGGATTCCGGTCAGTCTTGATCTGTTTCAGAGCAGGAAGTGCCTGTGCCATGATACTGCAACTTTGCGAAGCTTCCCCGGCACGATTGCAAGGTTGCAATGTAAAGTTAATGTCACCATACCGATGCAGCAGATTGTCCACCAACATGGTATCACTATTCACACTTGCCAATCTCATACATTTCTTCCCGTCTTCAGGTAATGTATAGGTCACTTTTACATAATAATAATTAGAATCGGCTGGTACGGTCCATTTCAATTTGATAGCACCGGCTTTGGCTTCAGCCGACAGTGAATTCTGATCTATAGAGGTCGGCATGGGATACTTCTCATCGCTGGAGCAGCCGATCATATTTATCAGGCCCAGTATCACACACAGGCCAAGCAGTATTTTTTTCATCTTCATTTCTCTTTAAAAAGATTAATAACCCGGATTGTTTACTAATTTTTCATTTCTGTTAATATCGGCAGAAGGTATGGGCAACAGATATTGAGTCGGCGCCTCGAACTTACGCTCAAAGTCAATAGTCTTCACTATCGCATAATCTTCTATGGTAGTAGCAGCAATATTCAACCCCTTAGCCTTGACATTAAAATATTGTCCAGCCAGCAGCCAACGGCGCATATCCCAGAAATTCTGGTTTTCCAAATAAAGTTCATTCATTCTCTCCTGCCGTACAATCTGACGTAATTTTGTCTGATCCAATGCAGCAACACCACTCCATGCTGTTTCTACTGTAGGGATACCGGCACGTTCTCTGACTTTGTTCAGATATTGTTTGGCTGTCTCCAGATCATTAGTCTCCACACATGCTTCGGCATATGCCAAATACAAGTCGGCAAGACGAATAATGGGCCAGGGATACTGATTCAATTTCGTAGCATTTGTAGAAACAACAGTATTAGGATCGACACCTTTTTTGTTCAGATAACCACTTGGAGTATAGTTACCCGGTCGCTGTACGGTGGCCGTACCACGACTGCAGTTACCTCCCAATACAAAATCGCATATCAATCTGCTATCCGAATTATCTTTCTTACCGTTACTCATAACATAGGCCGGATTAGTTGACCCGTTCATCACTTCGTAATATCCACCCTGAAAAGCTACCCAAGCATAAAAGCGAGGTTCGCGATCCAAATTAAACAGGAGTGTTTTACTTCCTTCATGAGCCTCGTCAGCATGGCTGGCATCCACATTGACGATCTTTAATTTGTCTTTATCTTTATACTCCGGATCTTCGTCCCAAGGTAAACCGTTTTTAGTATAAAAACGATTTAACATGGTCCATGTCGGGCCGACACCATTCCACGCCCAGCCGTCAGTCACAAATGGTAACGATTTGTTTTGTATACCATACGAGCCTTCACTACGCGTTTCTGCCAGAAGAACCTCCGGATTACGCGAATCCCAATCGACCAAGCTGGTTCGAAGACACCGGACAGGACCTGCCGCCGGATAGGGATTCGCATCCTCATTACCTATCTTATAGTCTTGCTTTACATACAAAGCATGTCCGTTCTGCTCGGCAAGGTCAATCGCCTCTTTAATAGCTGTCTTTGCTTTTACCCACTTATTAGGATCATAAGTCAGAGGCATTAACTGACTACCGGATTTATCTGTAAAATTACTATAGAAACTTGAGTTTCCATTGAATAACGGAGAAGCTGCATACAAAAGCATTTTCGCTTTCACAGCCTTAGCTCCTACACTGGTTGCCAATCCGTAATCTTCTTTATTGGTACGTATGGCAGGCAATGAACTTGCGGCTTCATCCAATAAATTGCATATCCAGTCTACACATTCGTCATATGAAGTTCGGGGTAAATATTCTGCTTGCGAAGCATTTACATCCGGTAGTTCCTTGATCAGGATAATAGGTCCGTAACAACGTGCCAACTGATAATGATAATAAGCAATCAGAAACTTAACCTGTGCGATATAGTCTGTTTTTACACTTTCAGTCAGGTCGGGTACCTTGTCTACATTTTCCAGAAATATATAGCATTGACGCAATCCTTGAAAAAATGTATTCCAATAAGAAATCACCGGCGAAGAAGCCGTATAGTTGCCTTTTGGAAAACTGGCAAACGTTTCATGTTCAAAAGCCGTTATCACTTCATCTCCTGTCAGCAAATCGAGACTGCCTGATGCCACATTACTTTGCGGCAAATAGCCATAGCAAGAATAAACAAAATTCTTAGCCGCATTCCGGTCTTTAAATGCATCTGCCTCAGTCGTTATTTCATCCGGAACAATATCCAGAAAGTCGCAGGAACTATATCCTATCGTCAGCAAAAACAAAAATAGGAGTTTATATATTATCTTCATAAGTATATATTATTTAAAAGTTAATTGAATACCAACATTATATGTACGTTGTGTCGGGTATTTCATACCGGCACCTCCACCCATTTCAGGATCCCATAGCTTAAATGGAGAAAAGGTCAACAAGTTACTTCCGTTCACATAGATTCTTGCCCATTTGAAACGATAGCCGATTTCGGCATTCCGCAATTTCAGGAACGAAGCATTCCGCAGCCAATAAGAAGAAGACGCCGTATTGTTGTTGTTATTATATTGTGTCAATCGCGGATACCGTGCATTCGGATTCTGATTATCTTTGCTCCAATGATCATCGGAAATCCATTTCAGAACATTATTTTTACTTTGCGTTCCAAATGGTTCGAAACCGCTCATCATAAATGACACGCGCGCTTGTCCCTGAAAGAAGAAAGAGAAATCCCAATTCTTCCATGTAATAGAGGGACCAAATCCGTATATTATCTCCGGAATTGTGGGATATCCTAATACCACTCTATCATCTGATGTTATTTTCCCATCATAATTACCGCTCGCGTCCGGCTGATCTACATACTTCACATCGCCCGGTGCAATAGCAATATTACCGATAGTCGACTGAGGATTATTCGCAATATCAGCTTCATCAATATACAATCCGTCTGCTACATATCCCCAGATTGAGTTCAGGCTCTTTCCAACCTGCGATAATGCCGGACGAAGTCCTGCCGCTTCATCATACTTCAAAACCTCATTGTGTGCATAGGTAAAAGTTCCTTTCATCTGGATAGAAAAGTTCCGGTTCAACTGTTTTCCATAATCCAAAGCAAGGTCAAATCCTGTATTCTTCACTTTTGCGAAATTACCGTAGATTTTAGTACTGGCAGTTCCCAGATAATTCGGTATGGAATTTTTCTGCTGAAAAATATTATCTCTAATCTCCCTGAATCCGTCGACAGTGATATTTAATGAATTGAAGAGCTGTAAATCGACACCCACATTCAGTTTATTTCCGACTTCCCACGTAAGTTCATTATTCTGGAATCGATTATAAGTAGGTCCTGATAATGAAGTGGTACTACCACCATATCCGGTTGTATAAGACGGGCTTTCAGTCAAATTCACGATTGCCAGATAAGCAAAACGGTCACTGCCGATTTGATCGTTACCTACCAAACCATACGAACCGCGGACTTTAAAATTGGAAATAACCGGTTTTATCGGCTTCCAAAATTTTTCTTCACTGATATTCCATCCCAACGATATGGATGGGAACAGTCCCCAACGATGCCCTTTGGCAAAACTCTCAGAACCATTGTAGCCCGCATTTACTTCAAGCATATACCGATGATCGTAATCATAAGACAAACGTGCCGCCACACCCATTTTACGTTTTGGAAGCGAAGCAATAAGACAGCTGTTTACATTCGTATTGTAATCATCCTGGTTATAAAGCAACATACCACTTACATTGTGCGAACCGAACGAACGTTCGTAATTCAGGTATCCCTGAATATAAAACCGACGGTCACCGTTGGTACCGAAAAAGGCATCCATCGTATGATTACTCGGTTCTCCGATAGGTGTATTGGTAAAGTCATAGGAACCGTCTTCATTCTGTTTATAATCGGAAAGCTGATAACTATTATATCCTTGCAGACGGAACTTCTGATTATAACTCCAATTCTTAAATGAAACCAAAGCTCTGAAGCTTAATCCCTTCGTTATAAAATCCAGTTTCTGATCCCAGTTTACATTGGCTACTACCGTACTCTCAAACGTATCCTTGTAGCCTGCACTTGAAAGAGCTACCGGATTGAGCGGCTGATAATTTCCGGCAAGGATACCTCCCCAATGGTACCATGTGTCAGATCCCTGCGGAAACATAACCGGAAAATCAACAGGATTGGTTCCCATAATAGCACTGAATATATCGCCTACGCCATTACCATCCTTAGTTGTCAAAGGACCATGCATATCATTCAACTGTACATTCAGGTGAAGCGAAATGGTAGAAGACTTAGAGAGATGAAAATCCACGTTGTTCTGGAACGCATATTTCATGTAGTCTATATTATTTTTATAAGAGAAGAAGTCACTGGAACGATCTTTCAACATTCCGGTTTCATGATTCATATTGACATTCATAAAATAAGTAATTTTAGATGTACCTCCACGTACATTAAAATTCGCTTTTTGATTAAATGTCGCATCTTTGAAGACCTCCTTGTACCAGTCCACATTAGGATAAATATAAGGATTCAGATTATGAATCGTACCATTTATTTTTTCATCAGAATAGAGCACAGCCCCTGTTCCCTGATTGGTAACCGCTTCATTGTACAAACGCATATAAGTGGGTCCGTCAACAATTTCCGGTTTCTTAGTCGGAGTATTTACATAGCCTTCTAAACGTACGCCGATGATCGGTCTGTCCAAGTCACTTCCCGATTTTGTTTTAACGATAAGTACACCGTTTGCTCCACGAGTACCATACATCGCCGATGCCGTCGCATCCTTCAATACGGAAAAGCTTTCAATTACTTCAGGATCCAACGAATTCAAGTCCGCTTTGGATACTTCAACTCCATCCAAAATAATTAGAGGAGAAGTCGCTCCGTTCATGGTCGCAACACCACGAATGAAAAAGTCCGCAGAATTCTGTCCCGGTTCTCCACTACGCTGGTAAGCAATCACACCCGACAAGCGTCCGGCAAATGAAGAAGAAAGGTTGGCAGAAGGTACCAGAAGATCCGAAGGACGAACCGACTGAATCGATCCGGTGATAGTCTCCTTTTTCTGTCCCGTACCAAAAGCAGTGACCACCACCTCATCCAGTTGCTGGGCATCTTCCGCAAGAGTGATAGACATTACCTTTTGACTACCGACTTTAACTTTCTTGGTAACATATCCTATATATGAAATCTGTATTTCATTTTTAGGAAATGCCGCTAATTCAAATTTACCATCTACATCGGTAATCACACCTGTGGTAGTACCCAGTAATTGCACTGTTGCACCGATGATAGGTTCACCGGTTTTCGAATCTGTTACTATACCAATGATTTTTGCCTTTTTCTGTTGTGTACTTTCCGTTTTCTCAACTTTAAGAATAACTTCATTCCCTTTAATAACATAACTGATATTACTCCCTTTAAAGACTTCGTTCAAGACGTCATCAATAGAACCTTTACAATCGATACTCTTAAGAGTTGTGTTTTTCAAATCATTAGCGTTATAGAAAAAAGTATATTGACTGCTTTTTTCTATGAGCCGGATGGCTTGAGGAATAGTGAGAGACTGACCTTTAACCACAATCTGTCCTTGCGCAGCAAGTGCAGACAGCGGATAAAGCAGCAAAGCCATAACGATGTATTTAAGACACCGCTTCTGACAAGAAAATAAAAACTTGTTCATGCTTCAATTTTTAGATTTAACATTGGGTTAATAAATATTAGTTGTAAATAATAATCTCGTGATTTATTTCTTTTTTTCGAAGATTCAGGCTAAAACAAATTTTATCAATAACGTCTTCCAAAGACTCATCATAGCGGATACTCCCTGTAAAGGCACAATTTTTATTCACTTTATCGCTGATAATGATACGTGAACCATACATTTGGTTTATAATCCTAGTCAAATGTTCCAAATTAAATTGTGTAAAATTATAACGGCCGTTTTGCCACTCTATATTTTCTATTTGCCTTAATTGAGTCCCTGCATCAGCAGGATTATATACCAATTCCTGAAGTGGTTTCATCTCTATTTTATGTTGAGTCGATTCAACATTAAATTCAATGCTTCCATTAAACAAAGTAATTTCATTGGCACTGGGATTGTTCTGCTTTATCAAAAAGCAAGTCCCTTTCACTTCGATAAAGGCTTTATCGATATACACCCTGAATTTTCTACCCATATTTTTGTGAACTTCGAACAAAGAATTACCTTTCAGCCATACATTCCGATGCTTCTTGAAATCTTCGGCAAAACGTATAGAACTTCCCGGCTGCATCCAGACCTTCGAACTATCTGGTAATAAATACATTCTGCTTTTCTGAGCTGTAATTTCAATATATTTGTCCATCGGGGTACTACCTTCATTTAAATGCATCCAAAGTCCACCGACAATCAAAACAAGAGCTACAGAAGCAGCAATATACCATAGTTCTAAAGGAACTAATGCTATATCACATAAAAAATAAAGAAGTTATTATTACCAATTAATTTGTTAGGTATTATACTAGATATCAGAAGTTTAAACAAGAAACAAAACAAATAACATGTATATTATAG
>OHIQ01000403.1_pt1 | contig 13585 bp, 11 predicted proteins | sample 1568401 | NCBI WGS metagenome assembly OHIQ01 (sample SAMEA3879522, study PRJEB24766) | human gut metagenome | biome: human-associated habitat; feature: feces | place: USA | collected 1985/1987 | reverse complement strand
CGCAGAACAAGATGACTGTCGTTGATTTCTTCGGCGAGGATGAAAAAGAGCTGGCAGCGGCAATGGCACTGTGCAGCGATGCGGAGATCGACGAGAACGGAGAGGTTACGGGCGAGCCTACGGAGGCTGCGCTGGTAGCATGGTCCGGTAAGCTGGGTCAGGATAAGAACCAGCTGAAAAAAGAGCGCGCCCGCGTGATGGAAGCGCCTTTTGATTCCGGACGTAAGATGATGTCTACCGTCCATGAAGTAAACGGCAGCTACATCCAGTACACAAAGGGTGCGCCCGATGTGGTTGTGACCAAGTGCGCGTACTATTTAAAAGACGGCAAAGCGTGCCCGATGACAAAAGAGTACGAGGCGGAGATCTTAAAGGCGAACAAGGCGATGGCGGACAAAGCCCTGCGCGTTCTGGCATGTGCGCAGCGCGTATGGAAGGAAAAGCCCGGCAGCGCAGAGCCGGCTGATCTGGAGCAGGATCTTTGTTTTGCAGGCCTGTGCGGCATGATCGATCCTGTCCGTCCTGAGGTAAAGGCGGCGATCGTGGAGTGCCGTGAGGCGGGGATCCGTCCGGTTATGATCACGGGCGACCATGTGGATACGGCGGTTGCCATTGCGAAAGAGCTGGATATTTACCGAGAAGGCAACACCGTCGTATCCGGTGAGGAACTGGATACGATGACGGATGACGAATTGGACGATGCGGTAAAAACAACAACCGTCTTCGCCCGTGTATCCCCTGCGGATAAACTGCGTATCATCCAGAGTTTGAAACGCACCGGTGAAGTAGCGGCTATGACGGGTGACGGTGTCAATGACTCCCCCGCCCTGAAAGCAGCGGACATCGGTGTTGCGATGGGTATCACCGGTACGGATGTGGCCAAGGATGCCGCCGACATGATCTTGCTGGATGACAGCTTTACCACGATTGCTTATGCCATCAAGGAAGGCCGTCGTGTCTACCGCAATATCCAGAAGGTAATCCAGTTCCTTTTGGTTGGTAATATTGCAGAAATTCTAACCTTGTTTGTTGCAACCCTGTTTAACTGGGATGCACCCCTTCTGGCCGTTCACATTTTGTGGGTAAACCTTGCCACGGCTACCTTGCCTGCCCTTGCACTGGGTGTTGATCCGGCCAGCAAGAACATTATGAAGCATAAGCCAGTAAAATCGGGCACTCTGTTTGAAAAAGATCTGGTACGCCGTGTTATTATACAAGGCATCTTTGTGGCGGCCATGACCACCTGCGCTTACTGGATCGGCGCAAGCATGGGCGGGCATGTGACCGGTCAGACAATGGCGTTCTGTGTACTGGCCTTCTCGCAGATGCTTCGCGCTTTTAATCAGCGCTCCAATACGGAGCCTATCTGGGTGCGGGCAGAAGGGATCAATCCTTGGTTGATCGTTTCCTTCGTGGTATCTGCTCTTCTGATGGCGTGCATTCTGCTTGTTCCTGCGCTGCAAAATGCGTTCCGGTTGACCTTGTTGGATGGCACACAGTGGCTAATCGTCATTGGGCTGTCCCTTATGTCAATCCTACAAGTAGAAATTGTAAAGACCATTAAAAAGCATATTCATAAATAAGCAAAAGGGCCCGTCGCAAAATGGAAACATTTTGCGACGGGTTTTCTTCCGCCTAAAATAGTTAAAATAACGGGAAGTGCCGTAAAAAGAGCGAGTGTTGGCCTAAAATGAGTACAAACAACCAGACCCAGGCAGTCTGCCTGCGTCTATGTGGAAAACTTTTCTGTTTTTGAGTGGCTACGAGGTCATTTTCATGGACACACGGGTCTGGAGCCTGCCCTGTTCTCGCTTCATCCACAGCTTTTTCAAGTCAAAGGCCAGGGCCAACAGGAACAGCTCCGTGCGGATGTTGGCCTTGCCCCAGGTCAAAAAGCGGCGGAATCCAAAGTCGTTTTTGAGCAGACCAAACGTGCCCTCCACCTGGATGGAGCGGCAAAGACGCAGCTGGATTCCACGTTCAGTCATGATATTTCTGGTTGCCTGCTCCCGTTTCTCCCAAAAAGTTTTCTTGAGGATGATCTCCTTGGGCTTGTCTGGAGCCTTGGCCCGGCAGCATTGTGCCCGATGAGGGCACCCACTACAATTTTCACACCGGTACCATGCGGTGGACACAAGCTGTCCGTCCCGCACCTCTGTTGCCTCCCGTCTCAGATGCAGCTTCCTGCCCTGTGCACAGGTGAAGCTGTCTTCTTCGGGGGCATATTTCATGTTCTCAATACGGCCCACCTGCTTGCGAAACTTTTTTGTCTTCTTCTGGTCGTAGTTGGTGGGCTTTATGAAACACAGCTGGCCATTTTGCTCCAGATACAGATAGTTCTCCAGGCTTTCATAACCCGCATCCGCCACCACTTCCTCATAGCGGGCCTGGTGCCGCCGGGACAGCATGTTCAGCATGGGACGCAGCGTTTTCACATCCGTACGGTCTGAGAATACCTCCAACCCGGTGAGATATTCGCTGTTCACGGCAATTTGGACATTATATGCAGGCTTGAGCTGACCATTCCTCATGTGGTCCTCTTTCAGGCGCATAAAGGTGGCGTCCGGGTCGGTTTTAGAATAGCTGCCGCGCCCTTCCCCCATGGTGGAGAGCATTGCTTCATACCGCTCCCACCGCTCCAGAAGGCTCTGCTTCTCCTCCCAATCCCGCTGAGCCTGGCTTTTGCGCTTGCCCTTGCCGCTGACAAACTCGATCCCCTTGGCGGCCTCCTCCAGCAGGGAGCGCACTGCGGCGGATGTGGTCAATCTGGTCAAGAGTTTCAGCCTCTCCTTCACCTTGGTCAGCTGCTTTTCCACGCTTTTCCGCCAGACAAACGTATACCGCCCCGCACGGCTTTCCAGTTTCGTCCCGTCTATGAATACCGCTTTGTGGTTGGTTTCCCCCGCTTCCTCCAGTTTGCGGACAAACTGGTAGAACAGATCCTCCACCGCCTCTCTGCACCGCCCGGTCCGAAACCGCGCCAGCGTGCTGTGATCCGGCGCCTTGCGGTCCTCCAGCAGCCATCTGAAGTCAATACGATACTGACAGGCCTCCTCTAGTTTCCGGCTGGAGTAGATCCCACACAGATATCCGTGGATCAATACCTTGAACAACACCCGTGGCTCCGCCGCCGATTTTCTCCCCTTGGAAGAATACGCTTCGTACAGTTTCCCATACTCCAGTTCCTCAAGCTGGGCGCTTAGCAGACGGACAGGCGCGTTCTCAGGTATCATCATTTCTGAATTTAGCGCAAGTACCAGTTGACCATTCCGCTCATATACGGTACACTGGTCTTGCTTTTGGTTTTTTCTCACAAATTAACCTTAAAGCAAAAAGACAGACTGGGCAACCCTTTTCGGATTGTCCAGCCTGTCTTTTTTCCTGTCCTATTTTGCAACGGGCCCTTTTTGAAAGAGATAATTATCTGTATATATTACTGGAAGGCATACAGCATTGTTGCTGCCCTGGATGACTTCTACGCTTGCTATACGGTGGAGGAAGCAAGGAACGCCTTTGACTCTCTCTATTCCTGGATGCGCCGTTGCCGGTTGCAGCCAATGAAAGACGCTGCCACCACACTACGCAACCACAAGGAGAAGATACTGGCCTACTTCTACCACCGCATTACCAACGCTGTCTGTGAGGGTATTAACTCCATGATACAGGCAGCCAAACGGAAAGCCCGTGGCTTTAATACCTATGAGGGCTTTGCCTCGATGATTTACCTCGTTGCTGGTAAACTCCAACTCGCTGTCCCTAACCCTTTCTAAATACTCCTATCCACTAAAACGGGAGTAGAGCCTTTATTTGTATGCTTTGTGCGGGAAAATAGCATTTATACCGGTTCGGTCGACATGGGGATTGTCCTTTTTCCATACATCCCCGGAAAATGCGATGCGAATCCTTACGGTGTAGATGGCTCATGGGACATAACGATAGAGCATCTATTAATTTCTGCTGCTGAAAAGAGATTTGTCAAGTTCTTTTTATTTTTCCTCTTTTGTGATAACACCATTATGTGAAAGCAAATAGATTATGAAAAAGCCGCCTAAGCCGGCTGCGATACATACTATTAACTCCCTCCAAGCGGGGATTCCAGGGAAAATACTGGCGACGGATCCAAGGATGAAGCCAAGGATGACCAAATATGTAAATCGCGGGTAGCGCATCATTGCTTTTTCTAATAACTTGGCTGTTAAAATAATACCAACGATACCTCCTAACAACATGGGAATCAGAAAAGACAGTTGAAATGTTTGAATGGCCGTTATTGTTTCGTCATACAACCCTAACAACAGCAGAAAATAAGATACGCTGACACCGGGAAGAAGCAGTGCGATTGCGGCAATTGCTCCTGCGGCGAACAAACTCAAAAATCCTGATAATCCAGTTAATTGTCCAATATTTTCCGAACGGAACGGAAATACTGATATGCCGACAACAATCAGTACGCCAAGAGAAATATACGCAGGGACTCTCCATGAGAACGCATGAATTTTTGATTCGCGGATTATCATGGGAATTCCCCCAATCACTGCTCCTATAAAGAAATACATCGTCGGTTTCGGGTATGTAGTTATTAAATAAGAGATCGGATTTGAAAGCAACGCCATTCCGACCATTGCCCCAATACAAAACACAAGCAGGAAGCAAAAGTTCCTGCTTTTTTTCTGACGAAATGAGCTGACGGCGGAAATAAGAGAACTATAGATGCCAAGAATCATGGCCATTGAACCGCCGCTGACACCCGGAACCAACATCGTTCCGCCGACAATACACCCTTTCACAGCGATGGAAAAGTAGTTTTTCCAATGCCGCGTTATTCGCCGTGGTTCATTGGATATCCTCCTCAAAATGTTCCAAATTTTTAATCTGTCCAACGACATTGATCACATCACCTTCACGGAAGCAATATTCCGCCGCAAAATTCACATCTGTATGGCCGTCATGTTCAACGGCGATAATGTTTACTCCATAACGGCGGCGGATGTTCATATCCTGAATGGTCGTGCCAATCAGTTTTTGAGACACCTGGATACGGCGCACCTCAGCATTGCCGCTCAATGCGATAGAATCCAGAAAACTATTATACAGCAGTCCTTTGCCAAGCCGTATCGCCATATCTCTCTCAGGGTATACGACCGATGCTCCCAGTTGTTTGAGCGCTTCGCCATGAATAAAGCTTGTTGCCTTTGCTATGACATGTCCGACGCCCATTTTCAATACTGTCATGGTTGCAAGAATGCTGACATCAATTTGTTCTCCAATACATATCGCAACAACTTCACAGTTCTGAATCCCGGCCTCTTCAAGGGCCATTTGTTCCAGATTATCAACAACCAAAGCCATTTCCGTAAAGCGCCTGGCCTCTCGTACCCGCGTCTCGTCCTTATCGATAGCGATGACTTCTTTTCCCGCTGATGCAAGGCACTCCACCAGCGCCATACCAAAACGCCCCAACCCTATAATTCCGTAGGAATTTGCATTATTTTTCTTTTTCATTTTACACTTCTCCTTGTGTTATCCAATTGTGATAGATTCTTCCGTATAACGGATATTGGGCAAAGGACGATCTATCCAGAGCGTCAGCAAGGTAAACGCACCGACGCGTCCGGCAAACATCGTGAAAATTAACACCAGTTTGCTTGCCACACCGAGATCCGGCGTGATTCCAGTAGAAAGACCCACTGTACCAAACGCAGATACTTCTTCGAACATAAGCTGCACAAAACTGTATTCCGGCTCCAGCACACAGAGCAAAAACGTTCCGCCGCATACCAACAGCATGGAAAGCAGCGTAACGGTGCACGCCTTAGAGAACACTTCAAATGGGATGCTGCGACGAAATGCGCCGATATGACGTTTGGTAAACAAGCTCCGTACATGCTGCACCAAAACAAAAAATGTACTTGTCTTGATACCACCGCCCGTAGAGCCAGGCGAGGCGCCAATAAACATCAGTACGATCAAGGTGAATAAGCCTGCATTGGTAAACTCGCCAATGGGATAGGTAGAAAATCCTGCCGTACGTGCAGATACGCTCTGAAAAAACGCACCCATCCATGTCACATTCTCGGTTGCCTTTAAAAGCAGCGTACCGCCCAAAAGCAGAGCAAGCGTTGTTGACAAGACCACTTTGGAATGAAGAGTCAATTTCCGGAAGGACCGTTTTTTCAATATGTCTAAAATTACAAGAAAACCCAGTCCGCCGAAAATGATCAGGCCACATGTAGTCAAGTTCAGCAGAACATTGCTTTGATATGGGATTAAATTTCTCAAGCCGCCCAGAATGTCAAAGCCGGAGTTGTTGAAGGCGGCGATGGAGTGGAAAATGCTGATCCAAAGCGCTTTCAGGACGGGGTAATCCTGCACAAATACGATGAAGCTCAAAATAACACCTGCCAGTTCAAAGCAGAAGGTCATGAGTAAAACCGCTTTAACAAGCCGGACAATGCCCTTGATCCCATCTATATTCAGGGCCTCTTTGACCAGGATCCGTCCTTTGATTCCGATATTTTTTCTCGCAGCCAAAATCAGTCCTACACCAATGGATGTAACGCCCAATCCGCCGATCTGGATCAGGGCAGCAACGACTACCTGACCAAAGAAGGTGAAGTGATCCGCAACGTCAATGGAAATCAAACCTGTCACGCAAACTGCACTGGTCGAGGTAAAAAGGGCGTCGATGAAATGTACCTTCGCATCATTTCGCACCGATACTGGCAGCATAAGTAAAAGTGCCCCAATCAATATCACCAGGGCAAACCCTATGGCAATTAATCGCCCTGGAGGTTGTTTTTTTACCTTCGCAAGCATATTTTTCTCCTCATCTGTTTTTCATAACAACGCTTTCCACAATATCTGCAATATGTTCACAGGTATCTGCACATTTTTCCAGATAGAGATAAATTTCCCGCCATACGAGAATATGCAACGGATCGATGTTTGTTCCGTGCAGACGGTACATACAGGAGATGAACAGTTCGTCCGATTCTTCCTCCAGACTGTTAATTCGAACAATACATTCGTGGAGTTTCTTGGAATGTTTGAAATGTGGAAATTCTTCCATCAATAAGCAGATTTCCTCACAGCAGCGGATAAGTACATCTACCATCTGAAAAGCGTCTTCACGTATGTCAGAAATATGATTGTAATAGATTCGAATCAGAACATCTTCAATTTTGTCGGTAAGATCATCCATGTTCTGGCTAATCTGCATCAAGTCCTCCCGATCAATGGGCGTAATAAACGCTTTCACCAAGGTGTTTATCAATTCATGTTTTTTGATGTCGCCAGCATGCTCAATCTTATGCATTTCGTCCAGCTTTTCTTTTAAAGCTGTCGCATCAAAGTGCTCCAGGGTGTCTCTTAAAAAATACGCGGCTCGTCGTGAGCAATCTGCACAGTCCATAAAATTCTGAAAATAAAAAGAATCTTGTTTTTTCGACATTGTTTCCACCTCATACTGGTTATTATATTAACGCAAATGCATTTATGCTTAAAAAACGGCAATAAAGATTTTCGCTACCACGAAACTGATCAATCCACACCCCGGAAAAGTGAAAATCCACGTAAGCACCATATCCTTCACAACACCAAGATTGATGGCGGAAAGCCTTTTTACAGCACCAACGCCCATGATCGCGCTGGTTTTTGTATGGGTGGTTGAAACCGGAATGCCAAACAGACTGGAGAGCAACAGGCAGAACGCTGCGGCAAGATCGGCAGAGAATCCCTGATATTTTTCCAGTTTTACCATGTCCATACCCACAGATTTGATGATTTTCTCTCCGCCTACGCTTGTCCCAAGAGCCATGATGATACTGCACAGCAGCATTAGCCAGACCGGGATGGTCATTCCAGTAACACTACTCTGGCCATTTGAAAAAGCGATCCCTAAAAACAAAACGCCGATAAACTTTTGACCATCCTGTGCACCGTGCATAAAACTCATAGCTGCAGCACCGAAAATTTGCGCTGCTCCAAAAAAACGATTGGTCGTTCGGCGATCCTTAGAACTGCATATCAGCGTAACCAGTTTGCACATGATCCAGCCGATAGCAAAACCCAGCACAAGGCTCAGTACCAAACCGTAGAGCACCTTGGACCACTCATCCATATTGATCCCGTCAGTTCCGTTTTGAATGGCCAGAGCCGCTCCGGTCAAGCCGGCAATCAGACTGTGACTCTCGCTGGTGGGAATTCCTAAACGGGAAGCACCTACGCTATACACCACAATGGAAAGCAGGGCGGCACACAAGGCAACGAGAGCGCTGTGCGTATCACCGCCAAAGTCAACCATGTTGCTTATGGTGGAGGCTACCGAGCTGTTGATCTGAGTCATAATTAAGACGCCAAGAAAATTAAATACCGCACTCATCAAAATGGCGCTGCGCACACGCATACATCGAGTCGTGATGCATGTTGCGATAGCGTTGGGCGCATCGGTCCAACCGTTTACAAAAATCACGCCCAATGTAAATAATACTGTGATGCATAAGATCGGACTTGATGAGACCCCTTCAAGAAATGCACTAAAAGAAAAATCCACAATTTCCCTCCTCAAATCATTGGCAAAAAAAAGAAGGCAGACCCTTCGGTGAGAAGTTCTGCCTTCTGTGCTTAATCAAATATCAGCAACTAATTTTTGATTAAAAACATTTTGGAATAAATAGAGATGCAAAAAGCTCTCTATGACAGACTCCACCACTTATTCCAGCTTATCATATTATCACAATATCTATATAATGTCAAGTGTGAGTGATCGCAGTCACTTCATTCTTTTTATCCGCTTCAAGATTTGCTCCATAGCGGCAATATTCTTGCGGCCTTTTCGTTGATATTTTTTTACAGCTATTGAGTGTGCTGTACTACTTACCGGAATGTTGGTTGCGTTTTTGGTATCGATAATATCTATTCGTTTCCTTATGTCGTTCATCAAAAAACATAATTTCAGAATTTTTGGCTGGTATCGAATCGCTCTTGCCGCAGCTGCTGCGATATACTTTGGTTTTATTGAATGATGGGATGTAAATAATTATCAAGACAAATCAAATGTTATGGGGAAATCCCGTTAAGGTTTGTAGTGAACAGGAACGGTGGGTTACCGTTCCTGCTCACTCTTTTTCTTTTGAAAAGTCTGCTGCTCCTTATGCGCCTGTCGCATCATTCTCCGTACTGCCTGCCGCTCAATATCCTCATGCAGCATACGGGAAACCGACTTTTTGCTGTCAAACATCAGCAGTGGGTTGTACTTCTCGCCGTAAACCTCTTGTGCCCGGTTCTCCGCTTCTTGTTCTTTGCCGGGGCGGATGGCCTGCCTTGCTTCATACAGCTGCACCAGGTTGAAACCCTGTGCCTGCTCCCGAAGCCCGGCATACTCGTTCAGGGCAGCGTCCAACTCGGTGGAATATTTCTGCTCCTGTTCTTCCAGCCGTTTCAGGCTCTGCTCCATGGCAGCGATGTCTTTAGGAAATTTATCGGCGGCATCTTCCTCGGTATATGCCAGCGACGCCAGAAGCAGATTTTTCTCCGAACGCAGTTCCTCCAAATCCTCCGTCAGAGCCGCAATCTTAGCCGCCAGTTCCCGGTGCCGGAATACATGAACCGCAGAGAGTGCCTTTTTTTCGGAAAGCAGACTGCGGCGCTCCTTCGTCTTATCCCGAATGTCCTTTGCAAGCTGATTGTACTGTGTGAGGGCAGGGCGCAGCGTATTCAGCGAAGTGTTCAGGCGTTCCTTGCCCTTGCGGAGATACCCCAGCTGATAGCAGAACAGCAGCAGATTTTTACGCAGATTTTCCATGGCTTCGGCAAGTGCTGGGATGGTATTTTTGACTGCCTGCGCCAGCTTTTTGACCTGTCCTCTCAGTTCCCGGAGCAGGGCATTGTCGGCCTTGATCTGCCGGTTCAGTTCGCACCGGTCAGAGATAATACCCTTTTTCTCCATGGCTCTGGCAACCACACCCTCATGGACCGTAGGCTGCTCCAGCAGTCCACGCTCGGCATGGCTGCGGTGGTCGATGCGTTCTTCGTGCCCGGTGCGCTCCAGATGGCGGTTTGCCACATCTGCCCATGCAGCCCGCCACAGAACAAGTTGCTCGTCGCTGTTCCAGCGTTCCGTGATGGGATTTTGCCTGCCATATTTGGTGCTTTTAGGATATTTGGATACCCGTTCATAGCCCTGCGCCTGCGCTGCGGACGGGGCCATATACACCTTCTTTTTGCCCACTTTGTACTGGTACTGTTTCTCCCAGCCGTCGGCCTGTGCCTGTTTGAACTCAGCGGCGGTAAAGCCCCGTTCTTCGCCGTCTTTGACACAGAGATATTCTTTCTCGGTCTTGTACTGCCATTTTCCCTTTTCATCCAGCGGGCGCACCGTCAGCAGGATATGGGCATGGGGATTGTGTCCGGGGGGATACGGGTCATGGATAGCAGCATCAGCGCACATTCCGTCTGCCACAAACTGCTCCTTGATGAAATCTTGCAGGAGCTGAATTTGTTCCTCCCGGCTCAACTCTATGGGCAGCGCCGCCACAAATTCACGGGCAAGGCGACTGTCCTTTGCGGTTTCGGTTTCCTCCACAGCGTTCCACAGGATTTCCCGATCCTGCCACTCTGCGGGGGCGGTGGCTGGCAGAAAAACCTGCCGCCACCCAAGGCCCTGTTTGCGGGTGTAGTCGTGCTGCACCCCGTCATACTCGTTGAGCATCCGGGAACAGCTCAGATAGGCCGCAGCAGCCACGGCAGAGCGCCCGGCTCCACGGCTGACCATCTTGGCCTCCAAATGATAAATCGCCATTGTCTACCATCCTTTCCGAAGGGCTACTGTGAAACGCAGCAGCCCTTCTTCCGTACTCGATTACAACAGGTACGTCGTGAAATGCGACGTACCACCAGCAGGGGGGGAACGATTTGTTCCACCCCGTATCTGTGTCAAGCTGCCAGTGGCAGGTTGACGCAGGCAGGCGGCGGGATGGGGTGGCAATATACCACCCCATGAACAGGGGCTTCCAAAACGGAAACCCCTGCGCCGACTGCATGGGCAAGGCTGGCAGTTTGGCAGAAATGCAGCCTTGTCCAGCGGCTCCCGCAGGAGTCGCAATCCCCCTCGGAGAGCGCACGTGCCCGACCAACGGGAGGGCTACCACCGCCTGCTTTAGCAGGTGGTGAGTAAGTGCGCCCTTCGGGATAAAAAAGAGGAAGGCCCCCGGTTTCCCGGAGACCTCCCAGCCGTTTTCAATCGTGTCCTGCCAGCTTTCGCCGCAGGTATTCTTCCAGATTATCAAGCCCTACCGCCTGTACTTCCGGCAGCACTTTTTCCAGTACAGCGCCCTCCTGAATGAGCCGCCTTGTCCGGGCTTTTCGTTCCTTCACCCGGTCCCGTGCCTGGGCTTCCTCCAAGCGGTGCTTTGCCTGCAACAGTTTCTTTTCTTCACTTGTCATAGATTTACCTCCGTTTCTGCCAGATCAGGTCATAGCCCAGCACATCGGCCAGCTCCACAACCTCCTTGTAGCGGATGGATTCTCGCTGGAGCTTGGCGGACAGGTTGGAAACACTGTCCGACCAGCCGTATTCCTCATGGAGCCGGTCAACTACCTCCTGCATGGTATATCCGGCCCGGACGATCTGTGCCTTAATCTCGTTGCGTACCGTCATCATCAAAAATCCTCCTAAATTTACTTGATAAAAAAGCGAAGCCGGTACGCCCTCTGGCATAACCGCTTCGCTATGTCGTGAAAAATTCTCTCGTCAACAAATCCGTTCAGAATTGCCGGTGTGATGTCCTGTCCATAGGTCGCACCTTCCGACTTTCCCGTTCCGTGTGACTTGGTTTGAAACCGTGCATTTTCCCATGGTTCCATGCACTCGGTTCACCGGGGTGAGAAGCACGGTTTCGCAAAATGATTTCTTCCAACCGTCAAATACTTTTCGATTCCCACTTGCCTTGATTTAGCATGGGGATTTGACCGGTGATTCTGACTGTCATAGCCGCCGAATTGCTATAAAAGGGAGAACAACGGTCAATCAAAGCGTACGTACGTACACGGATCAGCGCCGCCATTCCTCCGGCACATCTTCCGGTACGTACGTACGCATCGAATCACCGGAAAACACTGATATATGATTTCTCACCAATACTTCAACCCCCAGAAAACCACGCACCCGCCGTCCGGCTGCGTTGGTCACATTGTTGCAGTATTCCAGATTGTAGCGGCTCTGGCAGGCGATCAGGGCTTCGCTGAAGCTGCGGGGTTTCAGGGCAGGCAGGTTGTTCTCGGTGCAGTAAATCTGGTATGCTTCGTACAGTTCTTTGGAGCTGGCAGATAGATCGGCTTTCAGGCGAACATATCCGTCAGAATCCAGAAAATCATAGACATTGTTGTTGTCCCGTTTGACTGCCTCCCGGTTTTCTCTGGTGCGGTCACTTTCGGTGAACTTGAAGTTGTTGGCGGCCAGCCGCTGCAATCCCTCAAAAGCCCACAGCAGAATACCCTCCACCTCGGCTTTCATCTTCTCGGCAAGGTCAGGATCATCCACACGGCCAGCCGGTTTTTCTTTTGTGGTCAGCACCAGCTGACGGCGGTAAAATCCGTCGCTCCGGTCAAACAGGGCCTGCAAATCTCCGTTGGAGAAAGCCAGCAGCCGGGCGCACATCCATCCCTGATAGCTCTGCTTGCCCTTGCGCTCCAAATCCATCTTGCCCTGGGCGGTGACGATGGATTTTACATAGTTGGTCTGGCGCAGGGCTTCCATCCGCATATCATCATCCACGCACAGGAGGATATGCTCCAGGTCAGCACGGGCAAATCGGTTCTCGGATATTTTCCCGATGCTGCCGTCCTTCATGTTGGAGCCGAACAAAGTTCCCAGCACAGCGCCGATCTGCGACTTTCCTTCGCCGCCGCTGCCCTTAATGACCATCATCCGCTGCCCCTTGTTGCTGGGAATCAGGCAGTAGCCGATATATTCCTGCAAGGTGGGGATGTCCTCCGGGTAGAGCAGACCATCCAGAAATTGCAGCCAGAGAACAGGCTTTGGGGCGTTGGGGTTGTAGGCCACGGGGAAACGGTTGCGGACGATTTCCGGCTTTCCCTTCGCAAAGGTCCCATCCAGAAAAAGTGTCCCGTTGGAAAGGTGAATCCGGTCCGGCTCCGGGGGAAAATCCTCCACCAGCGCCGCCAGCTTCATCAGCTCCACAATGTTGCTGATTTTGCGGGGAATGTTGCTGACCGCACAGCATTTCAGCTCCTCAAAAATCTCTCCCCGCAAAGGTAGCTCATCGGTCACACGGCCTTCGGGCGTGAAAAAAGCCCCGTTTGTGAAGATGATCTTGTGCGTCTGCAAGAACTCCTCACAAAACAGGGCTTCGTTGATGCTTTTGCCATCGAACCAGACGGGCATCCCGTCAAGCTGCGTTTTGTTTTTCATAGGCACCGTCCTCCTTTTTCAGCCTGTCCAGCCGTTCCTCCAAACCGGCAATCAGGCCATCCTTGTTCAGCATTTCCACGATTTTCACCCGCTGTTCCAGTTCGGCGGCAATGAGCAAATCCGCCAGATACTCCACATAGTCCAGCATCTGGCAGG
>OHIQ01000387.1_pt1 | contig 14176 bp, 12 predicted proteins | sample 1568401 | NCBI WGS metagenome assembly OHIQ01 (sample SAMEA3879522, study PRJEB24766) | human gut metagenome | biome: human-associated habitat; feature: feces | place: USA | collected 1985/1987 | reverse complement strand
CAAGCCCCATGAGCGCTGCCGCCGCTATGCCGAAGCGTTTGAGAAATTTCCGATCGTCCATCCAGTCTCTCCCGTTTTCTATTCTGAAAAATCCTTAAAATGAAAAGTACAGATACTCGCTCACTCCGGTCATGGAGATCAGCGACCATACAAACAAAACCGCCAGCAGGAACGGATACAGACGCTGTCCTTTCCGCTGTCCCTCGATCACATCCCCCGCCTTTTTCCCGCTCAGGACGACTGCGCATACCGCGCACAGCAAAAGGAGCATTCCCAGCCAAAACCACGGCAGAAGCTGCGGAAGCTTCATCGAAAGCGCCTTCGTCACGATATAGACCTCGGACAGTTCCAGCGCCTGCGCCATTTCAAACAAAAATCCGTTCCATTCAAAGGAGAACATTTTCCGGATGACCAAAAGCCCCTGCCCGATGCTCTCCGCCCTGAAAAACACAAAGGTCAGGCACACATAAGCAAAGGTCAGCGCCTGATTCATCCATTTTTTCGGAAGCTCCCAACGTCTGAGATTGTCCCACATCATGCCCAGCCCGTGCAAAAAGCCCCACAGCACGAACGTCCACGCCGCCCCGTGCCATAAGCCGGACAGCAGCATGATAATCATCACGTTGCACAGCGTCCTTACTTTCCCTCTCCTGCTGCCGCCCAGCGGAATGTACACATATCTTGTAAAAAAACGTCCCAGCGTCATATGCCATCTGCGCCAGAATTCTTTTACGGAAGCGGATTTAAACGGGGAATCAAAATTCTCCGCCACCTCGATACCGACCATCTTCCCGATGCCGACCGCCATATCGCAGTAGCCGCTGAAATCAAAATACAGCTCCGTCAGATAGCCTGCCGCCAGCAAAACCGCCGAAATACTGTCCAGCGCCGCCGTATTGGAATAGCCGAAATTGACCGCCTTTGCCAGCGTATCCGCCAGCAGCACCTTTTTGGAAAGCCCGAGCACAAAAAACTGGACGCCTTTTGAAAAACGCCCTGCATCGAACCTGCGCCGCCCTGCGTCATGAAGCTGCGGGATCAGCTCGTCCCGAAGCAGGATCGGCCCCTGTAAAAGCTGCGGGAAATACACCATAAACGTCAGATAGTCCCAAAAGGAATCCTTCGGCGCGTCGCCCCTGCACCGGTCGATCAGATACGCCAGCTGCTGGAACGTATAAAAGCTGATCCCAACCGGCATGACGATCTGCAGCATCGGAATCTCCGCCCCAAACGCGGCATTGATATTTTCCAGAAAAAAGTTGCTGTACTTAAAATATCCCAGAAGCCCCAGATGAAAAATGCAGCCCGCCGCAATGATCCCTTTCCGCCCTTTTTCAGAAGCTGCTTTCTCCGGCAGAAGCGACAGTCCCCAGCCAACAGCGCAGCTTCCCAGAAGCAGCCAGAGATAGTTCACATTTACATACGCATAAAACCACAGGGACATCCCGATCAGATATCCCTGTGCCAGCGCAAATTTCTTTTTCCAGTTGAAAAAATACCATCCTGCCAGCAGAAGTGGCAGAAATACGAATATAAAAATATGGGAATTAAAAAGCATTTGCCATTCCTTTATTTATGCTCTGGATTTGATGAACGCCTCAACCTCTTCCACCTCAGGCATCACGCGCAGCGCGCCCTTTCTTGTGGTGATGATGGATGCCGCGGCATTCGCAAAGGTCAGCATCTCTGTCAGCTTTTCCTCATCCAGATTGTCCAGACCATATTTCAGGACATGGTGCAGGCAGCATCCGCCGAAGGTATCGCCCGCGCCCGTTGTCTCGATCGTGGAATCCTGTAAAAACGGCTTCACTTCCACGCGCAGATCCTTGTAATAAGCACGGCTGCCGTCTCTTCCCAGAGAAAGCATGATCAGCGGAATATCATACTGTTCGCGCAGCTTCGCGATGCCCGCATCGTAATCCTCTTCCCCGGTAAACCACTGGATCTCGTTATCGGAAATCTTTAAAACGTCGCACTTGGACAGGCCGTAAGCAACCTGCTCCTTTGCATCGTCCAGCGTCTTCCACAGCGGAGGGCGAAGGTTGGGGTCAAAGGACAGGATCGCGCCGCTCTCCTTTGCGATGTCGATCGCCTTCTTCGTCGCATTGCGGACAGCGTCGTGGGTCATGGACAGCGTGCCGTAATGGAAGATCTTCGTATCGCGGATCAGATCCTCGTGCAGATCAGCCTCCGTCAGCATCATATCCGCGCCGGGATTGCGGTAGAAGGAGAAATCCCTGTCGCCGTCCGGGAATGTCTCAACAAACGCAAGCGTCGTTCTCGCATCCTCGTCGATGATCAGGTTGGACGTGTCGATGCCGACCTCATCCAGCGTCGCTTTTAACTTGTTGCCGAAAATATCCTGACCAACCTTGCCGATAAACGCGGTCTTTCTGCCCGCCTTGTTCAGCATCGCCAGCACGTTGCAGGGCGCTCCGCCCGGATTCGCTTCATAAACCGTATTGCCCTGTCCGCTCACGCCGTTCTCCGTAAAATCGATCAGCAGCTCGCCCAGCGCAACTACATCAAACTTTTTCATGGTATCATTTCCTTTCCTGTCGTTCTTTTGTCCCGGCATCCTTTTCAGGACGCCGGTTTTCTGCCTTTATTGTACCAGCTCCCGCAATAAAAGAAAATATCTAATTTCTGATTTTCGGTGCGGCATATATGAGTATCCGTCCGTTGTTTCTTTGGTACGGTTACATCGGGGACGCCGACACGATCTGCGCCCACTGGTTGCAGTTTAACAGCCCCGGCTCTTTTCCTTCTGCCGCCGGCTGGAACAATAACCGCTGCTCTTCCAGCTCCGGCACGGCTTCCAGCTTCCCATCCAGATAAGCTCTGAGCCGCTTCTGCGCCGTCTTTAAGCGCGCCAGCAGGCCGCCCAGACGGATGTCGATCACTTCCCAGCCAAAAATCTTGCTTTCATCGTCCCAGACCTTTTCCCTAAGATCCCTGTAGACGCCGATCTTTTCCATGCACAGCGAAATGTCATCCTCTGCAAGCCTGCGGAGCGTTTTCCTGTCGCAGGCGTGGTAAGCGGCGTAAATCTTTTTGCCAAGATCGGATTTCACAGAAAGGGCATCCGCCAGCGCTGCGTACATTTCAACCATCAGGCACGCGCTCGCATGGATGGACGCGTCTTTGGCTTTTCCTGCGCCGGATACGCGGCTCTTTTCGCAGATTTCAGCAAGCCTGCCGTACAGCCCCGCATAATATGCGTCCGCATCCCAGCCTTTGGTCTGCTCATCAAACAAGCCGGTCAGCACGTCCTGATACAGCAGAAACTTCGACGGATTGTCATAGGTGCAGGAAGGGTTCACATGATCCAGATTCCCCAGCAGATTCAGCGCCTCCGCACTGCAGCCCGTCAAAAATTCCAGCTGCGCGCCGATCATTTCTTCGCTGACCTCTTTAGCAAAACCATGCTCCGCAAAACGGACGATAGAAGGAAGCCCCGACAGCATCGGCGTTTCCGCGCCGTTGTCCTGCCACATCGTGCACACAGCCTCGCGCACGCCCGCTTTTTTGCACGCCTTCATCGCAGGCTCGGTCGTGTTTTTTGCAAGCTCCAGATTCGGGGAAACGCCGTTCCACACCCAGCCGCCGCCGGCAAAGATCACCTGATCGGAAAGCTGCCTGTGCATCCGCAGATATTCCCTGTAAAAATCCTCGTCCTCATGGTAGTAATCCCAATATACAAGCGTTACGCCCTTCGGCGGCTTTACCGCGCCGGACAGATCCGCGTCCAGCGGAATGTCGTAATATTCGTTGTGCTCCGAAACCATGCGCAGATACATGTCACTCCAGATCATCGGCTCCAAACCAAGCTCCCCGCAGATACGGTTTACGCGCTCTAAGTGCGCCGCCATGATTTCGGATTTGTCATGATACCCGTTTTTGTGCAGGTATTTTCCAAGTCCCAGCGCCCACGCCTCGTCCATTCCCAGATGCACGCGCTTTGTATGGAACGGCTCCGTCGCGCTTTTGATGCACGCTTTTACAAAATCATAAACCTTCTCGTCCCCTGCCATCAAAATGTCGTCCGTATCCTGCATCCCTGCCATTGCCGCCCAGCGCAGCGCATTTTTCAGATGGGCAAGCGCCTGAATGCACGGGATCATCTCGACGCCGAACAGCTCCGCATACTCAACCATTTCACGCAGCTCGTCCTTCGTATAGCGTCCGCGCATATAGCCAAAATAAGGATATTCCGGCACCTCATAGGTATCCTCGGTATACAGCATCAGCGTGTTCATGCCGACAGCCGCCTGTATACGGATATATTTTTTGATCGTTTCCACGGTCAGGACGCTGTTTCTGGAGCAGTCCAGCATCGTCCCGTTCCTGTCCAGAAAAACCGTTTCCTCCCATGCAAAATCCTCCGCAGCTCCTCTGCCTTCCAGCTCCCGCACAAGGCGCATCAGCGCGCGGAATAAAAAGGTTTTGTGCGGCGCTGTCAGGACAGCCTCCCCGCCTTTGCCGTCTGCTTTGGCGGTATATGTGCCGCGGATGGTTTCCCCCTCCTGACAGCAAAGCGTAACGGCAATAACGTCCGTCCGGCTGCCTGCTGCCGCTTCCGCTCCTGCTTCCTGCGCCTGTGCGCACACCTCATAGCCTCTCGGGAGCAGCAGCTCCCGGATTCCTGCTTCATACCCGTCGGGTACGTTTTTTAACTGAAAAATCATACCTGTAACCCTCTCTTTTGTCGGTTGAATTTTGATATGCCTATTATACTGTATCGGGGGCGGAAGCTCAATGGAAAATATGTTTACAGCTTTTCGCGCACCATCATGAGCGCGTATCCGAGCAGGTTTTGACCTCTCCATCTGCTGACCAAAAATCTGTCGGCATCCTTCATGGACAAGCCGATCCCCCAGATTCTATCTTTCACTGCGCATTCTGCCAGAACTGCGTTCTCCGTTGCCTTCAGCTGTTCTTTTAAACATGCGTTTTGTGAAAATTTTGCAGTCAGTCCCTCATATACAACGATCTGCCGAATGCCGTTCCAGCAGTTTTCGTCATAATTTGAAACACTTCTCCCTAATTCTTTGATCAGAGCCACATGATCGGTTTCAAGGATTTTATCCGCGGTATCCTTATCCCCAAAGCGCACCGCTTTTTGATACATCATAAACTGTTCCATCGAAGAAAAAGTGATGCCGCCAACTGTAAATTCGCTCAGATACCAATTACTCAAATATCCGTTTTCTTCATCCGGATTATGAAAGCAGACCACATTCATCATTTACCCCCAACCTTTTTTACCGCCAGCTCAAGCTCCAGATCATGCAGTCCGCGGTATGCTTTTACTAAAAAATCAACAGGCACTTTTTGTACTACCTCACTGCTCGGAATATTATAATACCATTGATAATACGCATAAAATTCCCCGATCCAATCCGGCAGAAAGCCTGCGAACGCTTTTCCGTCCCTGAGCCTAAACCCGTCCTTTTCGCAAAAATAATCCCACAATTCCGGGGCGCTCATCGTATTCACATAGGCTTTTGCCTCATCTATGCTTTTTCTTGTTTTGCTTGTCATATAGGCATTGATAAAATCAGATGTATCTTTTTCCGGATAATTCATCGCTACAAGGTCAAACAGCTTTCCCTGATTTTCCACAACATCTTTCAAATAAGCTTCCGGATAAGCTCCCATGGTCATCCCCCTCTCCTCCAAATGCTACCCCCATTATATCGTAACTCAAATCTAAGCTCAATCAGAGTCCGAAAAAAATAACAGACCTCCCCCCCTCCAAATCCCCCTCAGCAACTATTCTTTTTCTAAATAATTACTTTTAATTTCTATTATCTGCAAAATAATGCGTTTTCAGTTACTCATAGTTTTCCTTCCAAAAGGGTAAGATAAACACAACCAGACTATCATTTTTTTATCCATAAAGGAGCCGGACATGATTACGGACAAGCAACTTCAGGACATCGGCATGAGAATCCGCCAGAAGAGGGAAGCTCTGGATCTCACACAGGAAAAAGCCGCTGAAATCCTTGATATTTCCCAGACCCATTATAAAAATATCGAGCATGGACGAACGAATATGTCGCTGGATGTCCTCATGGATATTTGTTCTAATTTTGACCTCGACCCGACTTATATTCTGACCGGACGCACCATCGAACTGAATCCGATCATTGACTTCTATAATTCCATCCCAGATCAGAAAAAGCGGCACATGGACGACGCCATGCACGGCCTCTATGAGCTTTTTGAAAAATGAATCTCCCTACAGATGAAAACTTTCCCAATCTGTGATATAGTTAAACCAGCGTGCGCCTTGGCGCACACCCATGCGGATTGCGGCTTCCGTCATACGGCGCATCGTTCTTTACAAAATGCGCCTTACAACGCCCCGTACCATCCGCTGCCAAAGGGGTTTTTCAAAAAGAGAGGATCACAATATGGGAAAAAAACAACCGAATATCGTGCTGATCATGACCGACCAGCTCCGGGGCGACTGCCTCGGCATTGCAGGCCATCCCGACGTCAAAACGCCGTATCTGGACACGCTTGCCGCAAAGGGGACGCTTTTTGAAAATGCATATTCCTCCTGCCCGAGCTGCATTCCGGCGCGCGCCGCCCTCCACACCGGGCTTTCGCAGGAAAAGCATGGCCGCGTCGGCTATCTGGATCTGGTTCCGTTCCGCTATCCGCATACGATGGCGGGCGAGCTTGCAAAGGCCGGCTATTACACCCAATGCGTCGGAAAAATGCACGTCCATCCGCTGCGTAATCTGATGGGCTTTCACAATGTGGAGCTGCATGACGGCTATCTCCACGCCTACCGCTCTCCCGATACGCCATGGTATGAATCGCAGAAGGTTGCGGACGACTATTTTTACTGGCTCAAAAATGAAAAAGGCATTTCCGCAGATGTTACCGACACCGGCATGGAATGCAATTCCTGGGCGGCGCGTCCGTGGATCTATGACGAAATGCTCCACCCTACCAACTGGGTCAGCACCCGCGCCATTGATTTTCTGCGCCGCAGGGACAGGGACAAGCCGTTTTTTCTGATGGCGTCCTATCTGCGCCCGCACCCGCCGTTTGATGCGCCTCAGTATTATTTTGATCTTTATAAAGATAAAGAGCTGACGCCGCCCCACATCGGAAGCTGGGAAAACACACCGGATTTTGAACGCCTTGGAAGAATCTATGATTCCGCGACAGGCCCTGCCGATCCGGAGCTGCTCCGTCAGGCACAGATCGGCTATTATGCCTGCATTACCCATCTGGACCATCAGATCGGCAGGCTTCTTCAGGAGCTGACAGAACAGCATCTCATGGAGGATACCGTGATCCTGTTTACGTCCGATCACGGCGAAGAGCTGGGCGACCATGAACACTTCCGGAAATCCCTCCCCTATGAAGGAAGCAGCCATATTCCGATGATCCTTTCCGGCCCGCAGGAGCTGACCGGCGCAAAGCCCGGGCAGGTCTGCCGCCGCGTCGTGGAGCTGCGCGACGTGATGCCGACGCTGCTTGACATTGCCGGCGCTCCCGTTCCCGATGAGACAGACGGCAAAAGCATGCTGCCGCTCGCGGCAGATCCCAACGCCTGCATCCGGGAATGGCTGCACGGCGAACATTCCTACGGCGATGCGTCCAATCACTTTATCGTGACGGAGCATGACAAATATGTCTGGTATTCCCAGACCGGACAGGAGCAGTATTTTGATCTGGACAGCGACCCTGGCGAGCTGACCGACCGCATTCTGGATCCATCCTGCGCCGAAAGGATTTCCTATCTGCGCAGCTGTCTGACCGACGTGCTCAAAGACCGGGAAGAGGGCTATGTAAATAACGGGCAGCTGATCGTCGGGCGTCCTCCCCAGGCTCTTTTGAAAAATTCCCTGCTCTGAAAAGCGCGTGCGGATACGCGCACAAAAACGGCGCGGGCATTTTTGCCCCAAACCGCTTTTACCCACAATAAAATGTGCTTCTGCACAGAAACGAGGTTATTATGACACAACTTTCTACTGTACCTGCTGCCAGCATTGCGGGAATGGTTTTTTCCACCATTCTTGCATTCGGACTTCCGGTGGCGCTGTTTTTCCTGTTCTGGAAAAAAGCAAGGATCCGTCCGTCCTTTTTCTTCGCCGGCTGCGCAACCTTTTTCCTGTCCTCTATGGTGCTCGAGCAGATCCTGCACTCCGTCGTTTTTTCCATGACGGGAACGCTTCTGAACGAAAACATCTGGCTGTATGCCCTTTACGGCGGGCTTGCTGCCGCCGTATTTGAAGAATTCGGACGCTTCATTGTGATGAAACGCTTTTTAAAATGCCAGCTTGACCGCAAAGACGCGCTGATGTTCGGCGCGGGCCACGGCAGCATCGAGGCGATCTTCATCGTAGGCTTAAGCTACATGAATAATCTGGTCCTTTCGACAATGATCAATAACGGCACAATGGCGGCGTCCATCGCTTCCATGGAAGCCGAAGCGCAGACGCCCGCCGCGCAGAGCCTCGCTGTCCTCTGGGAGCTGCCCTCCTATCAGTTTTACATGGCAGGGCTGGAACGGGTTCAGGCGATTGCCCTGCATATCGCGCTTTCCGTCCTTGTATTTGCCGCTGTCAAGACCGGCAAAAAGCTGTTCCTCGGACTGGCGCTTCTGTTCCACTTTATCGTGGATACCGTTACGATCGTGGCGTCCTCCTTTATGCCTGTATGGGCGATCGAGCCGCTCGTACTCGTGATGGTTCTGGCGGTTGCATTCGTTGCCTGCAAGGTTTATAAACAGGACGACGGACAGCCCGCGGCATTTGCGGAAGAATAGGTTCTGGTAAGTAAAAACGTCATGGAAATCTTTATCATACCGATTTCCATGACGTTTTTTTACCTTCCGTGAACAGGGGGGTTATTTTTTTACCAATTCATAGAACTGTACTGTAAATACCGCTTCCTTCTTTGATGAGAATACAATCCTGTCCGCGTCATTTTCCGTATAAACAAGGCTTGTCAGAGCCTGTTCCCCATCATTTGCAAATATTTCAAGTGCCATCCTGTCCATTACCACCCTCAGCTTTATTTTTCCATTCTGAGGCTTCACATAAGCGCTGCGTGAGCAAAGCGTGTCACGGTTATGCCCGCTATATGTCCTGTCAAATGTCAGCACGCTTGCTTCCGGCTCATAATAAATCATGGTCTTATGCCCGTTTCCACATGCCACGTCGATTTCAAAGCGTTCATAAGAACCGCTTTCCACCTCAACCGTCATGTCGAACTGGCGACCGCGCACCCCGGCGATCTCCATTGCCATTTGCCCCGCGCCCTCTGCCGCATCTCCTGCATATTTCTTTGCATCCCTTCCGGGTACAAAGCTTCCGCCGCTTACATGTACGCTTCTTTCCTGAACAGATTTTCCATAATAATTTTCAAGCTCGCGCACAGGACGCTGGATCAGTTTTCCATCTTGTACGGAAAGCTCCCTCGGAATCGTCATCATTCCCGACCATTTCTGCTGCTCCGGCGTCAGATAATTATCCCAGCTCTGCAGCCATCCGATCATGATTCTGCGCCCGTCCGGACCTTCCGTCGTCTCCGGCGCATAAAAATCAAGACCGTAATCCACCTGAAATCCTTCTCCGCGATGAAATTCCATCTTTTCCCTGTCGTAATCTCCGACAAAGTACAAAACATTGTTGCCGCCATGGATTTCCAGATCTCTGCTCTCCATAAACTGCGGTGATACAATCAGTACCTGCCTGCCGTCCAGCTCAAAGAAATCCGGACACTCCCACATTTTTCCATATTCATTTCTGCTGGCATCCAGAATTTTTTCAAATCTCCAGTCATCCACACTATCTGCCGAAAACAAGGCAAGCTGTCCGCTGCCGTCTCCGGCAAGACTTCCCACAACAGCATAAAACCTATCCCCTTCCTTCCATATCTTCGGATCACGGAAATCCACGGGAGAACTTCCCTCCGGCAGGCAATCTGCCTTGATTACCGGATTGCAGATAAGCTTTTCATAGTTTTCCCCATCTCCGACCGCGATGCTCTGTGTCTGCCTGATCAGGTGTGTACCGTCCTGCTGCTCTTTATCCACAACGCTCGTATAGATCAGCACATGCCTGTCGCCGTCCTGTATAGCCGTTCCTGAAAAACAGCCCTGCCCGTCATATTCCTCATCCGGCGCAAGCGCGCATGGAAGCTGTTCCCATGTAATCAGATCTTTCGATTTCACATGCCCCCAGTGCATCGGCCCCCAGTGCGTACTGTACGGATGGTACTGATAAAACAGGTGATATTCACCCTTGTAACAGGAAAATCCGTTAGGGTCATTGATCCATCCGACCGGAGGGGTTATGTGGAAGGAAGGTTTTTCTGTATTGAAAATGTCCGCAGAATTTTCTACTTCATATTTTCTGGCTTTTTCTAACTTTTCACTATAAACTGCCATTTGCTACCTCACTGCATATCTGCATAATATGCGTCTAAATACTTTTGTTTAATTTCCAGATATTTAGAAAGTCCATACTCTTCAAGCTTATTCAAATACGCATCCCATCCTTCTTCAATGCCGCCGTTCATAATCCATTCCGCCTTCATCTGGTTTGTATACTGCGTCAAATCTGTCTCGTACTGATTGATCGCATCAGTATCTTCCTGACTCATAAACACATTCGGGTATACATATTCCTCAATCATATCCGGCACATAAATCTCTTTAATCCAATCCAAACGATACTGGGCATCATCCGGGCATGTTACATATACATCATAATAATCATTCAAAACTGCCAAAGGACCATTAACAGACTGATTCTGACGTACTTCAACGGGAGATTCTGTTCCCAATTTCATATGTTTTAACATCGGCTCGCCTTCGCTGTTTTCAGACATTTCAAAAATATTAAACTTTCCCTCTTCTCCATATGTTCCCCAGTTATTTTGAGGTGACTGAAGAGGCGCATACATCTGATCAATCCATTTTGCAGCCAGGGCAGTATCACGGCAATTACTTGTAAGAACACATCTTCCCCTATCAAAACCACTGGTTGCAGAACCGCTCTGACGGCAGGCGCTCTTTGTCCCGTCAGGACCTGCAAGAGCCGGAAGCGGAATATAATCCTCCAGATTGGAACCGATATTAGCGGCATCCCATGTAAAGAACAATCCATATCTGTCAGCTTTTCCCTTCGATACAAATGTTCCCCAATCCTGCGTAAACGCTTCAGGATCCATAAGTCCTTCCTCATACATTTCATGAAGCCATTCAATCGCCTCTTTATATCCTTCCTGAACGGCTGTCCAAATCACTTTTTTATCATTTGTAACCGCAATGTGATCCGGTACATCGCCATATCCCTCTCCAAATGCCCCCATCAAAAATCCGAGGTCTTCATTTCCTCCATTGACGATAAATGACATTGGAATAGTCTGCCCATTCCCGGCAGGATCTTTTTCCTTAAATACTTTTAAGACCTCTTCCAGCTCTTCTGTCGTTGTCGGAACTTCCAGATTCAACTCATCCAACCACTTTTTATTGATAAAAGGCATTCCTCCAATGGATTGAATCGCTTCCTTTCCCTCGCCCAGCTGCTCAATCCACGGGAAGGAATAAATGTGACCATCCGGTGCAGTACACATCGTTTTATATTCCGGATACTTTTCAAAAACAGCCTGCAGATTCGGCATGTAATTCTCGATCAAATCTTCAACCGGAATAATTACCCCCTGTTTTGCATAACGAAGCAGATCATAGTTAGACATTCCGGCATTGAACAGCCCATCCGGAAGGCTTTTTGCCTGAGACATCGCCAGATTTTTCTTATCATTAAACTGATCCTCTACAAAGCATGTCCACTCGATATGTACGTTGGTCTGCTCTTCCATACGCTTAAAAATTTCTCTTTCATTTGGATTCTGTGTAGAATTTGCAGGAGCGCTTGTAATAAAGGACATCTCTGCCGTCTCCTCCAGCGGAAAATTAATTTCCCTTACATTTCCGTTTTCATCCAATCCTGATACATTTGCTTCTCCAGCCGAAGAACCGCCGCACGCCGTCATGGACAATGCCGTAGCCGCAGTCAACATTAATGCCAGAAACTTTTTCATTGCTTTGCTTTTCATAACTTTTTTCTCCTTTTATTTTTTATTTTCAGGTCAGTCATCCTTTCACGGAACCGACCATGATTCCTTTATCAAAATATTTCTGGAAAAAAGGATACATTGCCAACAGCGGAATACTGCTTACTACAATCGTTGAATATTTTAAAAGCTCTGCCAGCTTTGTCATTTCCGCACGGCTCTGGATATCTGCAATCATTCCCGCCTCAGGAGTATTCTGAATGAGGATCGAACGCAGAACAAGCTGCAAAGGCTGCTTATCCGCATCGTTTAAGTAGATCATCGCATCAAAGTACCCATTCCACATTCCTACAAACTGATATAAAGCCAGCACTGCTACGATCGGCTTACATACAGGCGCGAGTATTTTGAAAAAATGCACCACATCCGAAGCGCCGTCTACTGCCGAAGCCTCCCTTAATTCTCCCGGAATAGACTGGTAATAAGTCCGTGCCAGAATCATATTCCATACATTAAAAGCATTCGGCAAAATAATCGCCCATATTGTATCCAGCATATTCAGATTGCTGATTAACAAATAGGTTGGAATAAGACCGCCGTTAAAGAACATCGTAACAATAAACAGCGCATTAAAAAATTTCTTGCCGACCAGATTCGGACGCGACATCGGATAGGCTGCCAGCACTGTAACCAATACTGAAATAATCGTAAAACTTACAGAATACAAAACCGCATTTCCAAATCCTCTCCACAGCATATTGTTGGAAAGAACTCTTTCATACCCCATAAATGTCCATTTGCTGAAGTCAAATGTAATTCCCTCATTATTCAGTGTTGTCGGATCCATAAAGGAAGCCACCACAACATAAACCAACGGAACCACGATCAGGAGGACAAAAACCCCCAGCAAAAGATACCCTGCTGACAAAATTATTTTGTCGGCGGCTGAACGCCGCATAAATTTTGTTTTTTTCATTGCCTGCCTCCTATAATCCCTGACCGTCATTTAATTTTTCGACAACTTTATTTACAAACAGCAGCAAGATCACATTGATCATGGAATTAAATAATCCTACAGCGGTTGAAAATCCGTAATCTCCGTTCAAAAGCCCTATCTTATACACATAGGTTGCCAGAATTTCAGATGCAGGAAGGTTCAGATCTGTCTGCAGCGCATACGCCTTTTCAAACCCAATACTCATAATATTTCCCGCCTGCAAAATAAACTGAATCACAATAATATTTTTAATTGCGGGAAGATCTACATTTTTAATCTGCTGGAAAATATTTGCTCCATCAATAATGGCTGCTTCCGTCAATTCCTGACTTGCATTTGCCAAAGCTGCTGTATAAAGGATCGACGCCCACCCGGCTCCCTGCCAGATACCGCTTGCGATATAAATTGTCCGGAATGCTTCCGGCATTGTCATAAAATTATAATCTGTTCCTAGGAGCTGATTCACAGGTCCCACCGGAGACAGAAAGATGCGCACCATACCGCATAGAACAATTACAGAAATAAAATTCGGCGCATAAATCAAAAGCTGAATATTCTTTTTTACCCCCGCCCTTCTGATCCTGTTAAGCAAAAGCGCCAGAATGATTGGTACCGGAAATCCCCATAACAGTCCATAAAGGCTGACTTTCAAGGTATTCATCAGATACCTCATAAAATCCGGAGAGGATAAAAAACGTTCAAAATACTTAAATCCTACCCACGGGCTCCCCAATACTCCCTGCATGGCGCTGTAATCTTTAAATGCCAAAAGCACGCCGCCCATCGGAATATATTTAAAAATCACTGTAAGCAATAATGCGGGCAAAAGAAAAACAACATATAACTGCCAGTTTAGTTTTACATATCTGATTTTATCCGATACAGACATTTGGATTTCAGCGCATCCGTTTTTCATTTTTTTCTCTTTTTTCTTCACTGTTTTCTCCTTTCCATCCTTCCTGATGATCCGTTCATTTGTCGTATAACGTTTCATCTGTGTTTAAAAAAATTATTATTTTTTTATGCGCAACTATCTTTTCGTGAAACGTTTCACTCTTTTGAACTGATAATACTGCTCAAATGCATTGCTGTCAACACTATTTTTCGATATTTTTGTGCAATAATTCT
>OHIQ01000366.1_pt1 | contig 14780 bp, 21 predicted proteins | sample 1568401 | NCBI WGS metagenome assembly OHIQ01 (sample SAMEA3879522, study PRJEB24766) | human gut metagenome | biome: human-associated habitat; feature: feces | place: USA | collected 1985/1987 | reverse complement strand
CAACCAGATCGAGGCGGCCCGTGTCGCCATGACCCGTTACACCAAGCGTGGCGGTCAGGTCTGGATCAAGATCTTCCCCGATAAGCCCATCACCGAGAAGCCGGCCGAGACCCGCATGGGTTCCGGTAAGGGCTCTCCCGAGTATTGGGTCGCCGTTGTTAAGCCCGGCCGTGTCATGTTCGAGATCGCCGGTGTCTCCGAAGAGGTCGCACGTGAGGCTCTGCGTCTGGCCAGCCACAAGCTGCCCATCAAGACCAAGATCGTCAAGCGTGAGGATCTGGAAGCTCAGGAAGTAGGTGAATGAGATGAAGGCAACTGAAGTACGTGCAATGAGCGTGGAGCAGCTGAATGAGAAGCTGACTTCCCTGAAGAAGGATCTGTTCTTCCTGCGTATGCAGCACGCCACCAATCAGCTGGACAATCCTCTCAAGATCGCTGAAACCAAGCGTGATATTGCCCGCATCAAGACCGTGATCCGTGAAAAGGAGGAGAACTGAAATGGAAGAGAAGAGAATTTCCTCCCGCAAGACCCGTGTGGGTAAGGTCGTGTCCGACAAGATGGATAAGACCGTGGTGGTCGCCATCGCCGACCGCGTGGCCCATCCTCTGTACAAGAAGATCGTAAAGAGAACCTATAAGCTGAAGGCTCACGATGAGAACAACCAGTGCGGCGTGGGTGACCGCGTCCGCGTCATGGAGACCCGCCCCCTGTCCAAGGATAAGCGCTGGCGCGTGGTTGAGATCATCGAGAAGGCGAAATAAGGAGGTGCCGGCATGATTCAGGAAGAAAGCTATCTGAAAGTCGCCGATAACACCGGCGCCAAGGAGATCAAGTGCATCCGCGTCCTGGGCGGTTCCAAGCGCAAGTATGGCAACATCGGCGATGTGATCGTCGCCTCCGTGCGCAAGAGCACCCCCGGCGGTCAGGTGAAGAAGGGCGAGGTGGTCAAGGCCGTTATCGTCCGTAGCAAGCAGGGCCTGCGCCGTGACGACGGTTCCTACATCCGTTTCGATGAGAACGCCGCCGTTATCGTTATGGCCGACAAGAGCCCCAAGGGTACCCGTATCTTTGGACCCGTTGCTCGCGAGCTGCGTGATGCCGGCTACACCAAGATCCTGAGCCTGGCTCCGGAATCGCTGTAAGGAGGTTTTAAAAATGAATAATCTTCATGTTAAAACCGGCGACAACGTTATGATCATCAGCGGCAAGGACAAGGGCCACACTGGTAAGGTCCTGCAGGTCAGCCCCTCTGAGAACAAGGTCATCGTTGAGGGCCAGAACATGGTTACCAAGCACGTCAAGCCTCGTCGTCAGGGCGAGCAGGGCGGCATCGTCAAGGCTGAGGGTGCTATGTACGCATCCAAGGTCATGCCCATCTGCCCCAAGTGCGGCAAGGCCGTGCGTGTGGGCCACGTCGAGAAGGACGGCAAGATGGTTCGCGTCTGCAAGAAGTGCGGCGCTGAGCTGTAAGAAAGGAGTAAGGAACAATGGCTCGTTTGAAAGAACAGTATGTCAATGAAATTGCTCCTGCTCTGAACTCCAAGTTCGGTTACAAGAGCGTTATGCAGATCCCCAAGCTGGACAAGGTCGTCATCAACGTTGCCTGCGGCGAAGCCAAGGACAACGAGAAGATCCTGGAAGCTGTCATGAAGGATCTGGGCCAGATCACTGGCCAGAAGGCAGTTGTGTGCCGTGCCAAGAAGAGCGTTGCTAACTTCAAGCTGCGCCAGGGCACTCCCATCGGCTGCAAGGTCACCCTGCGCGGTGAGCGTATGTATGAGTTCGTCGATCGCTTCTTCAACATCGCACTGCCCCGTGTCCGCGACTTCCGCGGCATCAACGGCAACGGTTTTGATGGCCGCGGCAACTTTGCATGCGGCATCAAGGAGCAGATCATCTTCCCCGAGATCGACTTCGAGAAGGTCGATGCAGTCCGCGGCATGGATGTCTGCTTTGTCACCACTGCCAAGACTGACGAAGAGGGCAAGGAGCTGCTGAAGGCTCTGGGCGCTCCGTTCGCAGAGAACAACTAAGGGAGGAGATTTCTACAATGGCTAAACTGTCTATGAAGCTGAAGCAGTCTCGTCCTGCTAAGTTCTCTACCCGTGCATACACCCGCTGCCGCATCTGCGGCCGTCCCCACTCCGTGCTGCGCAAGTACGGCGTGTGCCGTGTGTGCTTCCGTGAGCTGGCCTACAAGGGCGAGATCCCGGGCGTGAAGAAGGCTTCCTGGTAATCAGCCGGAGGGCCGGATAATTTGTCGGATATCCGCCCCGGGGCAACGATGTTTCGGGGCGGTATCATTATAAAACAAACGAGAGCTAATCTAAGGAGGTTAGTGGCAAATGCAGATTACTGATCCTATCGCGGACCTGCTGACTCGCATCCGCAACGCTAGCACTGCCAAACACCCTTCTGTGGAGATCCCCGCTTCCAACATGAAGAAGGCTATCTGCCAGATTCTGGTTGACGAGGGCTACATCAAGGGCATGCAGGTCAAGAACGACACCGTTCAGGGCACCATCGTTGTCACCCTGAAGTATCAGGCTAACGGCGAACCCGTTATCGCTGGTCTGCGCCGCGTGTCCAAGCCCGGCCTGCGCATCTACACCAACTGCGAGGATATGCCCAAGGTCATGAAGGGCCTGGGCACCGCAATCATTTCCACCTCTAAGGGCATCATGACTGATAAGGCTGCACGTGCTGCACACGTCGGCGGCGAAGTCCTGGCCTACGTGTGGTAAGAAAGGGGTAAAAGACAATGTCGAGAATTGGAAGAAAACCCATCGTCATTCCTGCCGGCGTCACTGTCACTGTCGATGAGGCAGCACATCACGTCGCCGTCAAGGGCCCCAAGGGCAGCCTGAATTCCAACTATCATCCCCTGATGACCGTCAAGGTCGAGGGCAATGAAGTTCTGGTTACCCGCCCCAATGACGAACCCCAGGCCCGCAGCCTGCACGGCCTGACCCGTACCAACATCGCCAACATGGTGAACGGTGTTGTGAACGGCTACGAGAAGAAGCTGGAGATCGTGGGCGTCGGCCTGCGCTGCCAGAAGCAGGGCTCCAACCTGGTCATGAACCTGGGCTTCTCTCATCAGGTGAACATTCCTGATACTGAGGACTGCACCATCGTGTGGCAGGATCCCAACCACTTCACCGTTACCGGTATTGACAAGCAGAAGGTCGGCCAGTATGCTGCCGAGATCCGCGCCAAGAAGCCGCCCGAGCCTTACAAGGGCAAGGGCATTCGCTACGAGGGCGAGGTTGTCAAGCACAAAGAAGGCAAGGCCGGCAAGGGCAAGAAATAAGGTAAGGAGTGAAAGACAATGGTTAAGCAGATCGACAAGAACGAAGCTCGTCTTCGTCGTCATCGCCGCGTTCGTAACAAGATCAGCGGCACCGCAGCACGTCCTCGCCTGGATGTTTTCCGCTCCGCCAAGCACATTTACGCTCAGATCATCGATGATGAGCAGGGCGTGACTCTGGTGTCGGCTTCTACTATGGACAAGGACTTCAACGGCAACGGCGGCAACGTCGAGGCCGCTGCTGAGATCGGCAAGAAGATCGCAGCAAAGGCTCTGGAAAAGGGCATCACCGAGGTCGTGTTCGACCGTGGTGGCTACGTTTATCATGGCCGTGTTAAGGCCCTGGCTGATGGCGCCCGTGAGGGCGGCCTGAAGCTGTAATGAGAGGAGGAAACACATTATGGCTATGAGAAACCGTGAAGACGACGGCATGATCACCAAGGTTGTCTCCATCAACCGCGTTTCCAAGACTGTCAAGGGCGGCCGCATCATGAAGTTTGCCGCTCTGGTTGTCGTGGGCGACGGCAAGGGCACCATTGGTTACGGCATCGGCAAGTCCGGCGAAGTGCCTGAGGCAATCCGCAAGGGCGAAGCTGCTGCTAAGAAGAACATGCACAAGGTTGCCCTGAAGGGCACCACCATCCCCCACGAGATCGTCGGCAAGTACGGCGCAGGCGCCGTTCTGCTCAAGCCGGCTGCACCTGGTACCGGTATGATCGCCGGCGGCCCTGTGCGTGCCGTCATTGAGGCTGCTGGCATCAAGGACATTCGTGCGAAGTCTATGCGTTCCAACAACCCCATCAACGTTGTTTCTGCTACCTTCGCAGGTCTGTGCGGCCTGGTCAGCGCTGAGTCTGTCGCTGAGAAGCGCGGCAAGACCGTGAAAGAAATTCTGGGTTAAGGAGGTAACAAACCATGGCAGATAAGATGCTCAAGATCGAGCTGAAGAAGAGCCTGATTGGCCGCGGCGCTAAGCAGATCGCTACCGCTGAGGCTCTGGGCCTGAAGAAGCCGGGCGACGTTACCGTTCAGCCTGACAATGCCGCTACGCAGGGCAAGATCGCAAAGATCGGCTTTATGCTCAGCGTCACCGAAGCCTAATAGCAGGGGGTATACGCATAATGAAACTTCATGAATTGCACGCGATTCCCGGCGCAAACAAGGCTGTGACCCGCAAGGGCCGCGGCATTGGCTCCGGCAATGGCAAGACTGCCGGCTTCGGCAGCAAGGGCCAGAAGGCCCGTTCCGGCGTGAAGCACGCTGGTTTCGAGGGCGGCCAGATGCCTCTGGCACGCCGCCTGCCCAAGGTTGGCTTTAACAACATCTTTGCTACCCAGTACGCCATCGTCAACGTGGCTGATCTGGAAGCTGCTTTCAATGCCGGCGATGTCGTCGATACCGAGGCTCTGAAGGCAAAGGGTCTGGTCAAGAAGACTCTGGACGGCGTTAAGGTTCTGGGCAACGGCGAGCTGACCAAGGCTCTGACCGTGAAGGCCGCAGCCTATTCCGCTTCTGCCAAAGAGAAAATCGAGAAGGCAGGCGGAAAGGCTGAGGTGATGTAAGGTGTTCCAGACATTCCGTAACGCATGGAAGATCCCCGAGCTTAAAAATCGTCTCCTGTTCACGCTGGCGATCCTCGTGGTGTACCGTCTGGGCTGTGCCATCCCCGTTCCGTTCGTTTCCGGCTCTGCGCTGACGCAGATGTTCGCAAACGGCGACATGCTCTCCTATCTGAACATGATGAGCGGTGGTGCTCTGGCCCGTTGCACGCTCTTCGCGTTAGGTGTGACACCCTATATCAACGCCTCCATTATTGTGCAGCTGCTCACCGTGGCAATTCCCGCGCTGGAAAATCTGGCAAAGGAAGCCGACGGCCAGCAGAAGCTGCAGCAGATCAACCGGTACGCAGGTGCTGTGGTCGCTCTGATCATGAGCATCGGCTACTACTTCGTGATCCGCAATATGGGCGCACTGAAGTACGTTTCCGGCGGTGCCGGCATCTTTGCCGCCATCGTCATCATCGCAACCTTTGTGGCCGGCGCACAGCTGATCACATGGTGCGGTGAGCAGATCGATGACAAGGGCATCGGCAACGGTGTCTCGCTCATCATCTTTGCTTCGATCGTCTCCAACTGGTCTTCGCTGTACACCTCTGTCAAGGGTCTGCTGACTCAGGCAGCGTCCGGCAAGCCCCAGTACTACTTCTTCCTGCCGCTGCTGATCGTGCTGGCACTGGTGGCTGTGGTCTTCGTGGTCGTCATGACCAACGCAGAGCGCCGCATCACCATTCAGTACGCAAAGCGCGTGGTAGGCCGCAAGCAGATGGGCGGTCAGAACAGCTATCTGCCCCTGAAGCTGAACATGAGCGGCGTTATGCCCATCATCTTCGCTTCGGCTCTGGTGTCCATCCCGGGCACCATCGGCAGCTTCCTGCAGATCGACCAGCAGGCACACCCGGTGTGGTATGCATTCTTCCACACCTTCAACTACACCTCCTGGCTGTACGTTGTGATTTACCTGCTGCTGATTCTGGCATTCAACTACTTCTATGTGGCCATCCAGTACAACCCCGTTGAGATCGCCAACAATCTGCGCCGCAACAACGGCTCGATCCCCGGCTTCCGTCCCGGCAAGCCGACCAGCGATTTCATCACCCGCACCCTGAACAAGATCACCCTCATCGGTGCCATCTTCCTGGCTGCGGTGGCTGTGCTGCCGATCATTCTGGGCAACCTGACCGGTATGAGCATCCAGCTGGGCGGTACCAGCCTGCTGATCGTGGTCGGTGTGGCACTTGATACCACCCGCAGCCTCGACAGCTTCATGACGATGCGCAACCACAAGGGCTTCCTTGGTTGATCCACAATAATTAAGATGTGAGAAAGCACTGGAAAGGAGAGTACGCTCGAACTTTTCAGTGCTTTTTTACTTTTTTGGAGTTTACATCCTCTAGCAAAGGAAAGGAATGATCCTATGAATCTGATCCTGTTGGGCGCACCTGGTGCTGGTAAGGGCACTCAGGCCGAGATCATCTGCGCCAAGCTGAACATCCCCTCCATCAGCACCGGCAACATTCTGCGCGCTGCTGTCAAGGAAGGCACCGAGATGGGCCTGAAGGCAAAGAGCTTTATGGACGCTGGCGCTCTGGTGCCCGATGAGGTCATCATCGGCATCCTGAAAGAGCGTCTGGCTCAGCCGGACTGCGCAAACGGCTTTATCCTGGACGGTGTGCCCCGCACCATCGCTCAGGCCGAGGCCATCGAGACCATGGGCATCCGCATCGACAAGGTGCTGGAGCTGCAGGTCGAGGACAATGTGATCGTTGACCGCATGAGCGGCCGCCGCGTCTGCGAGAAGTGCGGCGCAAGCTACCACATCGTCAACAAGAAGAGCAAGGTCGAGGGTGTATGCGACCTGTGCGGCGGCAAGACCGTCATCCGCAAGGACGACCAGCCTGCCACCGTGCTGGATCGTCTGAAAGCATATCATGAGCAGACCGAGCCTCTGGTGGAGTTCTACCGTACCCGCGGCAAGCTGGCAGAGATCAAGTTCTGCCCCTCCATCGAGGAGACCACGGCTGAAGTCATGAAAGCTTTGGAGGCATAATCGTGATTCAGATCAAAAATGCGAAAGAGCTGGACGGCATGCGCAAGGCAAATGCCCTGAGCGCAGCTGCCCTGAAGTACGGCGGTGAGCATATCGAAGCAGGTATGACCACATGGGAATTGGATAAGCTGATCTACGACTTCATCGTGAAGCACGGCGGCACCCCCAATTTCAAGGGTCTGTATGGCTTTCCGGGCACGGCCTGCATCAGCCTGAACGATACCATCATCCATGGTATCCCTTCGCATGACATCGTCATTCGTCCCGGTGATATCGTCAGCATCGACACCGGCGCAAAGATCGATGGCTTCAACGGCGACAATGCCTGCACCTATGCGGTGGGCAAGGTCGATCTGGAAGCACAGCGCCTGCTGGACGTGACCAAGGCTGCTCTGTATAAGGGCATCGAGCAGGCTGTGGCCGGCAACCGCATCGGCGACATTGGCTATGCCGTGCAGAGCTACTGCGAGGATGCCGGTTTCTCGGTCGTCCGCGAGTTCGTGGGCCACGGCACCGGCCGTGAGTTGCACGAGGACCCGGAAGTGCCCAACTACGGCCATCAGGGCCGCGGCCCGCGCCTTGTGCCCGGCATGACCATTGCCATTGAGCCCATGATCTGCCAGTACGACTGCAAGATCACCCAGTCCAAGGACGGCTGGACCGTCAAGACCAAGGACGGTGGTCTGGCTGCGCACTTTGAGCACTCCAATGCGATCCTGAAGGATCACACCGAGATCATGACCCGCTTCTGGGATGACCCGGATTTTGACCCGGAAAAGTTCAGCCTGAAGTAAGCAATCATAAAAAGGAGCCGCTGCGCAGATGATGTGTGGTGGCTCCTTTTGCGTATGGAGTATTCTTGTCGCAGCTGCTTTTTTGGTTAGCGGGCTCGCCCTCTCCGTCTTTGCTTCGCAAATCCACCTCTCCCAAAGGGAGAGGCCTTGGCAAAAAGATGAAGGTTGCGTGGATTGCCAAGGGCTCCCCCTTTGGGGGAGCTGGCAAATCCGCAAGATTTGACTGAGAGGGCGAGGTTGCTGCCCTTGTGCGAGATGCCTTTTTCCCTCTCCATTCCTGCTGTTTGTGCAATTATGACAACTTTTGGTGAAAAAGTTTCATCTTTGCGGTGGAGAAAAACCAAGACCGGGGAGAGAAAGGACAGCTTTTGAATTTCGAGAATTTTTTATCGGAAATACGGAAAAAACCTCTTGCAAATTGACAACAAAAGGTGTATAATCTATAAATGGCTGTGGAAGCCAGATACTTCCTCGGCGGACAGGGATTTTCTGCCCGTTTTGCGGATTTTGTGCCGCGAAAGATGAAGTATGTGGCGATCATCGCCGCCTGTCCGTCTGTGGACCGGCACTGGAACTGGAGAACGCTGAAGCGGCAAGCTGCGGTCAAACGGGCGCAGGCACGTGAAAACCGCGGCGCTTTCAGGGTTCCAAGGCAAAGGCACCGGTTCAGGTTCAACGACAAACTGAGCAGATCCAATGAGGAGGCAAATAGCTTGTCTAAGGAAGACGTTATCGAGATCGAAGGCATTGTGCGTGAAGCCATGCCCAACGCCATCTTTAAGGTGGAAATGTTGAGCGAGGATAAGAACACCGGGAAGCTCACTCCCAGCGGTCACATCCTCTTAGCGCACATCTCCGGCAAGCTGCGGACCAATTTCATCCGTATCCTGCCCGGGGACAAGGTTACCGTGGAAATGTCGCCCTATGATCTTTCTAAGGGCCGCATCACCTGGCGCTCCAAATAAGCACCAGGGTATCAACCAAAAGGAGGTTCAACATCATGAAGGTCAAGCCTTCCGTGAAACCCATCTGCGAAAAGTGCAAGGTCATCCGCCGCAAAGGCCGCGTGATGGTCATCTGCCAGAACCCCAAGCATAAGCAGCGCCAGGGCTAATTCGGGCGCCTGGGGGTCAAGTGCGTAGAGTCCCGGCGCAGACCCCGACACTGACATGGGATGATTTTTGGAGGAAACTACTATGGCACGTATTGCCGGCGTTGACCTGCCCCGCGAGAAGCGCGTTCAGGTGGGTCTCACCTACGTTTATGGTATCGGCCAGACCACTGCTAACAAGATCCTGGAAGCAACTGGCATCAACCCCGATACCCGCGTCAAGGACCTGACTCTGGAAGAAGAGGCTAAGATCCGTGACTACATCGATCAGGCTAACATCATCGTTGAAGGCGACCTGCGCCGCAACGTTGCTCTGGACATCAAGCGCCTGGTTGAGATCCAGTCCTTCCGTGGCACCCGCCATCGCAAGAATCTGCCCTGCCGCGGCCAGCGTACCAAGACCAATGCACGTACCTGCAAGGGTCCCAAGCGCACTGTCGCTAACAAGAAGAAGTAAGGAGGATTTGAGAAATGGCAAGTGCAAATAATGCCAAGAAGGGCGCTAATGTCCGCATGAAGCGCAAAGAGCGCAAGAACATTGCTGCTGGTCAGGCTCATATCCAGTCTACCTTCAACAATACTGTTGTCACCATCACCGACCTGCAGGGTAATGCAGTGTCTTGGTGCTCCTCCGGCTCCCTGAACTTCCGCGGCAGCCGTAAGAGCACTCCGTTCGCAGCCCAGTCTGCTGCTGAGACCGCAGCCAAGGTTGCTATCGAGCATGGCATGAAGACCGTTGAGGTCTACGTCAAGGGCCCCGGCGCTGGCCGTGAGTCCGCTATTCGTGCGCTGCAGGCTACCGGCCTGGAAGTCACCCTGATCAAGGACGTGACTCCCATCCCCCACAATGGCTGCCGTCCCCCGAAGCGCCGTCGTGTCTGATCGAAGGAGGAAATTGAATTATGGCAAAGAATACGCAGCCTATCGCAAAGCGTTGCAAGGCCCTGGGCATTTCTCCTGCGGTCATGGGCTATGCAAAGAAGAATACCACCCGCAACTCCAATGGCAACATGCGCAAGAAGCAGTCTGAGTACGCATCTCAGCTGAAGGAGAAGCAGAAGGTCAAGTTTATCTACGGCGTTCTGGAAAAGCAGTTCCACAATGCTTACCTGCGTGCTGAGGCCCGCCCCGGCAAGACTGGTGAGAACCTGCTGCAGATCATGGAGTGCCGTCTGGACAACGTCGTGTTCCGTCTGGGCTTTGCTCAGACCCGCCGCGACGCTCGTCAGCTGGTGTCCCACGCTCACTTCACCGTCAACGGCAAGAAGGTCAACATTCCTTCTTACCAGGTGAAGGCTGGCGACGTGATCGAAGTGCGCGAGTCCAGCCGCAGCTCTGCAAAGTTTGCAAAGCTGACCGGCCCCGAGGCTCCCGTTGTTGCTCTGCCCGCATGGCTGAACCGTGAGACCGGTTCTCTGAAGGGTGTTGTCGCAAAGCTGCCCGAGCGCAGCGATATCGACTACGAAGTCGCAGAGCACCTCATCGTCGAGCTGTACTCCAAGTAATCCATTAAGAAGGCTGGGCCTTCCCCATGGACGGCTCACTTTCGCATTCTTTTCTTTGAAAGAATTTAATAATGGGCCGGCGGCAGCGCCGGTTTGACAAGGAGGGCATAGATATGATGGAGATTGAACGTCCCAAAATCGAAACGGCAAGCCTGTCCCCGGACGGCCGCTACGGCAAATTCGTGGCAGAACCGCTGGAGCGTGGCTTTGGCATCACACTGGGCAATAGCCTGCGTCGTGTGCTTCTTTCCTCTCTGCCCGGTGTCGCCGTGACCAGCGTCAAGATTGATGGCGTGGTTCACGAGTTCTCCACCATTGAGGGCGTCAAGGAAGACGTTACCGAAATTGTCCTGAACCTGAAGGGTATTGCTGCAAAGCTGTACACCGATGGTCCGAAGACAGTGCGTGTTGAGGCAGTCGGCCCCTGTGAGGTCACCGCTGACAACATCAAGCAGGGCGACGACATCGAAATTCTGAACCCTGAGTGGCACATCGCAACCCTGGGCGAGGGCGGCAAGCTCGTCATGGAGCTGACCTTCGATAAGGGCCGCGGCTATGTGCCCGCAGAGCGCAACAAACAGGCTATCATCGAGAAGAACGATATCAACACTCTTCCCGTTGACAGCATTTACACCCCTGTGCTCAAGGTGAACTACAACGTCGAGAGCACCCGTGTTGGCCAGGCGATCGATTATGACAAGCTGACCATTGAGGTTTGGACCGATGGCACGATCAATGCGCAGGAAGCCGTTTCTCTGGCTGCCCGTGTGCTGACCGAGCACCTGAACCTGTTCGTCAACCTGTCCGATGAGGCAGCCGGCGCTGAGATCATGGTGGAGAAGACCAACGACGACAAGGAAAAGGCTCTGGAAATGACCATTGAAGAGCTGGATCTGAGCGTGCGTTCCTTCAACTGCCTGAAGCGCGCAGGCATCAACACGGTGGAAGATCTGGTCAGCAAGAGCGAGGACGAGATGATGAAGGTCCGCAACCTCGGTCGCAAGAGCCTGGAAGAGGTCATGGCAAAGCTGGATTCTCTGGGCTTCAAGCTGAACACGGATGACGATAACTAAAAATAATTAAGGAGTGAAACGGGATGCCCGGTACCAGAAAGCTCGGTAGAACCAGCGACAGCCGCAACGCTATGATGCGCGCTATGGTTACCTACCTGTTAGAGAATGGCAAGATTGAGACCACTGTCACTCGCGCTAAGGACGTTCGTTCCATGGCCGAGAAGATGATCAGCCTTGGCAAGGCAAGCGACCTGCACACCAAGCGTCAGGTTTATGCCTATATCACCAAGGAAGATGTTGCAAAGAAGCTGTTTGATGAGATCAGCCCCAAGTACGCTGACCGCAACGGCGGCTACACCCGCATCATCAAGATCGGCGCTCGCCGCGGCGACGCTGCTGAGATGGCAGTTCTGGAGCTCGTCTGATCTGCTCTGACTGTTTGATACAGTGTTCAAAAGCCCTTTCCCAGCAATGGGAGAGGGCTTTTTTTGCGTGGCATTTTCATTGCTTCTGAATGTTCCCGGGAATATCAGGCCAAACCGTAAACATTTTAACAATTCCACTAAAAACTCGAACCTATTTTCGGCCAAAATGCCTCTTGATATGTTATATGGGGGGGTAAACTTAAAATGCAGACGGTGCCTTTTGGGGTGGGTGCCTGCAAAATAACAAACGAAAAGAGGATGAGAACATGAGAAAAAAGAGTACGAGACTTCTCAGTGCAGCACTTGCGGTGTGCATGATGCTGTCGGTTCTGCCAGTGGGCGCGTTTGCGGCGGAGCCGGGGGCGGAAGAACAGGAAAATGGCGCGAGTGCGCAGGCGGATGCTGCTGTGCCGGAGGGGTATATTGCAATCAACGAGAAAAACTTTCCGGACGAAAATTTTAGAGACTATGTGGCGAGAGAATGGGATAAAAATCAAGACAAGTATTTCAGCCCAAGTGAGATCGCGGCCGCAAAGTGGATTACTTGTGATAATCTTTGGGATGGTCAACCAATAAAAAGCCTAAAGGGAATCGAGTATTTTACGGAAATCTGGGAGCTCACTTGCGTTTATAATGATCTGACGGAGATAGATTTAAGCCATAACAAAAAGCTGGAATATCTTAACTGTCATCATAACAAATTGGAAAAGCTGGATGTAAGCGGGTTGCCGCTATTGGAAACATTCTACTGTGGCCAAAATAAATTACAGTCGATCGACGTGAGCAAGAATAAGCAGCTGAAAGATTTTTCTTGTAAAGAAAACCCTTTGAATACATTGGATGTAAGTCAAAACACGGAATTAGAGAAATTAGCCTGCGTAGGCAACAATCTGACGGAATTGGATGTCAGTAAAAATAAAAACCTTAAAATACTCTGGTGCTATCAGAATAAATTGAGCAGTCTGAATCTGGAGAATCAGACAGAATTGGAATTGTTAGGCTGCAGAGAAAATCCACTGAATGTATTGAGTATAAGTGCGAACACGAAGCTGAAGAAGTTGTATGTTAATAAAACAAATCTGACGTCGCTGGATGCAACGAACAATACGGCTTTGGAGGAGTTTAATGGGAAGGACTGCAGCTATAATATTGCAGTTGAAGGTGATGGAAAGTTTGACCTTACCACTTTGCCGGGACACTTTGACGCAAGCAAAGCAACTGCTATACGTGGCGGCACAATCAATGGAAATATCCTTACGGTTGATCCCAATTCCAAGACGTTCCGCTACGATTATGATATCGGACAACCCAACAAAAAAATGAATGTCGTACTGAATGTGCATTGGCATAATTACCAGTGGAAACATGACGGTACCAAACACTGGAGGGAGTGCACTACTGCAAACTGCCCGGGTCTGACGGATGCGCAGGAAGCCCCCCATGTTTACGACAATGCAAAAGACAATAACTGCAATACATGCGGTTATGTGCGTCCGCTGTACACTGTGACCACAGACAATGCCGCTGCAAAGCTTGAGAGCGAAGTTGAAGAACTGAATGCCCCTGTGGCCGCAGGCACTGAAGTGATTTTGACTGCCGGAGATGCTCCCGAAGGAAAGACATTTGCAGGCTGGAAGCTGTATCAAGTTGTAAGTGGTACTGAGAGTGAAATCACGGACAAAACAGAACTTGCCATGCTGTTGAAGAATGGCACCGAAACCACTGCGACCCTGACCATGCCCGCCTATGATGTTAAGGCGGAACCGTATTATAGCAATATTCCGTATAACATCACACCTGTAAACTGCACTGTGGATAAGACCGAAGCTGCTAAGGGCGATACTGTAACAGCAACGCGCAGGGAGCCGGAAGCCAACGAGCGCTTTATCGACTGGACGGTGAAGGTGAATGGTGTTAAGCAACCGGACGACTTCCTGACCCCGGACGCGGACGACCCCGCCAAAGTGAGCTTTACCATGCCGGCTGAGAACGTGGAAATAAAGGCAAACTTTGAGGGGAATCCCACGCTGAACATCGGCGATCATGTGACTGCGAACATTGACGGCAGCGATGCGTCCGTACCGAGCGGCAGCGCTGTGCCGGTGGGTGAAACCGTGCACCTGACAGCCATTGCGCCGGAGGGACAGCACTTCACCGGCTGGACGGTGAAGGTAGGCGATGAGGAACAGAAAGCAGACACCTTCCTGAAGACCCCGGACGAGAACGACCCCACCAAGGTGACCTTTACCATGCCGGATAAGAACGTGGAAGTGACGGCAAACTTTGCGAGCAACCCCACTCTGAACCCCACTCTGAGGGTCGGCGACCATGTGACGGCGACCATTGAAGGCAGCGATGCGTCCGTACCGAGCGACAGCACTGTGCCAGTGCCAAAGAATAAAATTGTGCACCTGACAGCCAATGTGCCGGATGGACAGCACTTCATCAGCTGGACGGTGCTGGTAGGCGGTGAGGAACAGAAAGCAGACACCTTCCTGAAGACCCCGGACGCGGACGACCCCACCAAGGTGACCTTTACGATGCCGAGTGAGAATGTGGAAGTGACGGCAAACTTCGCGGAGGACCCCATTCCTGAACCCGACCCGGTTGGACCCAGCGATACCGGCAACATTCAGGGCGCGATCTCTGCTGTGGTGATCGGTGCTGCCGCAGGTGCTATTATCTATGAAGCCGGCACCGGCATCTACCGCGTCATCAATATGCCCGGCATCCCCATGCCCTCCAACCGTATCGAGCTGGCCGAGCTGCTGTGGGAGCACGCCGGCAAGCCGGAGCCTGTAAGCACCGCCCTCTACAGCGACATCGACGAGGGCGATACCGATGCACAAAAGGCCGCCCGCTGGGCAGTGGAGCAGGATCTGATGAAGGACGATGCGGACAACAATAAATTCCACCCGGCCTTCCCCGTCAGCAAGCTGCGCACCTGCCTGACCTGGAACGCCGCAAAAGAAAAAGGCTTGTTTGACAAGACCGAAGAATAAAAATCAGGACCCC
>OHIQ01000353.1_pt1 | contig 15145 bp, 10 predicted proteins | sample 1568401 | NCBI WGS metagenome assembly OHIQ01 (sample SAMEA3879522, study PRJEB24766) | human gut metagenome | biome: human-associated habitat; feature: feces | place: USA | collected 1985/1987 | reverse complement strand
AGGGAACAGGTACGATAACAGACAGTCTCGGGCGTTTCAGCATACCACAGGTTCCTGTTGGACGGCATACGGTAGAGGCAGCCTTTATGGGATATGAGCCGGGTATTTTCAGAGAGATACTGGTAACTTCCGCCAAGGAGGTTTATCTGGAAATTCCTTTGAAAGAAAGTGTAAACGAACTCAATGAAGTAGTGATTCGTGCCAGAACCAATAAAGAGGAGGCGATGAATAAGATGGCTACTACCGGAGCCCGTATGTTGAGTGTGGAAGAAGCGAGCCGCTATGCCGGAGGTTTTGACGACCCTGCCCGTTTGGTATCTTCCTTTGCCGGAGTGGCCCCCAGTGTATCTTCCAATGGAATATCCATTCATGGCAATGCTCCCCATCTGTTGCAGTGGCGATTGGAAGACGTTGAAATTCCGAACCCGAATCACTTTGCGGATATTGCCACATTGGGTGGAGGGATACTTTCATCTCTTAGTTCGCAGGTATTGGGTAATTCCGATTTCTTTACCGGAGCTTTTCCGGCAGAATATGGAAATGCGGTATCCGGTGTGTTTGATATGAAATTGCGCAATGGCAATAACCAGAAGAATGAGAATACGCTTCAAGTGGGCATCATGGGAATTGATGTAGCTTCCGAAGGACCGTTAAGCAAGAAGCACAAAGCATCCTATATTTTCAATTATCGGTATTCCACAACGGGACTTCTGAACTTGGAGGGCGGAAAGATGGACTATCAGGACTTGAACTTCAAACTGAATTTCCCAACACAGAAAGCAGGAACATTCTCTGTCTGGGGAACCAGCCTGATTGATAAATTCGGCAGTGATTTTGAAAAGAATACGGATAAATGGGAATATATGAGCGACCGTAGCGAATCAAAAGACAAACAGTATATGGCTGCCGGAGGTATCAGCCACCGTTATTTCTTCAACAATGACGCATCACTGAAAACCACTATTGCCGGTACTTATTCGCAACTGGACGGTGGAGCAATCCTATTTAACCACTCTTTGGAATCCACCCCCTACATGGATCTTAACTCAAAACATACTAACTTAATACTGACTTCGACTTTTAACCGTAAATTCAGTAACCGTTTTACTAATAAGACAGGATTTACGTATAATGCCATGTTCTATCAAATGAATCTTGCCATTGCTCCTTATGAAGCTGAATCACTGGAAACCGTATCTCAAGGAAAAGGTAATACGAGTCTGATATCTGCCTACAATAGTTCTTCTGTAGGATTGACGGAACGCTGGACGCTCAATGCCGGTATTTACGGGCAATTTCTGACTCTGAATAATAAATGGTCTGTTGAACCCCGTATTGGTTTGAAATGGCAAGCTACTCCGAAAGCAACTTTTGCACTGGCTTATGGTATGTACAGTCGCATGGAGAAAATGGACGTCTATTTTGTGAAAACGAAAAGTACAGGAGACAAATCCGTCAATAAGGAACTCGATTTCACCAAAGCGAAGCACGTCATGTTATCTTTTGGATACAAAATATCCGATCGCATGAATCTGAAAATAGAACCTTATATCCAATTTCTCCATGATGTGCCTGTGATGGCTGACAGCTCTTATTCCGTACTCAACCGTTCTGATTTCTATGTGGAAGACGCATTGGTTAATAAAGGAAGAGGACGCAACATCGGTATTGACATCACTTTAGAACGTTTCCTGGAAAAAGGACTCTATTACATGATTTCCGGTTCTCTTTTCGATTCCCGCTACCGGGGCGGAGACGGTGTGTGGTACAATACGAAGTTTAATCGGAATTATGTCATCAACGGACTGATTGGAAAGGAATGGATGCTGGGACGTAACAGGCAGAATATTCTTAGCATCAATCTGAAATTGACCTTACAAGGAGGTGACCGGTATTCTCCGATTGACAGGGAAGCAACGATGAATCATCCTGATAAAGAGGTACAGTATGACGAAACGAAAGCATTTTCTAAACAGTATTCTCCCATGCTTATCGGCAACTATACCGTGAGTTACCGCATCAACAAGAAGAAAGTCTCTCATGAGTTTGCAGTGAAAGGACTTAACTTTACCGGTGCGAAAGAACACTATGGACATGAATATAATGTGAAAACTGGAAAAATTGATGTTAGTGACGGTTCTACAACATTGACAAATGTGAGTTATAAACTTGAATTTTAAATAACCGATATAGAAGTCCAACCGGAAAAATGTTTTATCTTCGTCCCCGGAGATAAAACATCTTCCCTGATTAAATACACGATGGCTGAAACAATAACAACAGACAATAAATCTACTTTATTATATCGATTCCTCGTTAGTCCGGAACTTCGATGGGCGCGTTATCTGGTGCTTATTATGGTGTTGGCTACCATATCATTCAATCAGGTTTTTATTATATTCCTCGATTATCGGGATATATTGGGAGGATGGATTTATACATTCACTTTCTTATATCTACTGACTTATATAGGAGTTATTTATCTGAATCTTTTCTGGCTCTTTCCAAAGTTTTTGCTGAAAAGACGCTATCTAACCTACATATCCTTACTTTCAGTAGCAATGATGCTTGCCCTGGCAATACAAATGGCAACGGAATATGTATCTTATTCCTGCTGGCCGGAATTTTACGAACGTGCCTCCTATTTCTCCATACCTATAGTGATGGATTATATATCTTCTTTCATGTTGTCTACACTCTGCATGATAGGAGGAACAATGACCGTTCTCCTGAAAGAATGGATGATAGATCATCAACGTGTCTCACAAATGGAAAAGGTTCACGTTCTTTCGGAAGTGGAACAGCTAAAAGAACAAGTCAGCCCCGAACTTCTTTTCAAAACATTGCATCATTCGGGAGAACTGACATTGAGCGAACCGGAAAAAGCTTCGAAGATGCTGATGAAATTAAGTCAACTACTTCGCTATCAGCTATATGATTGCAGCAGAACAAAGGTATTGCTTAGTAGTGAAATTAATTTCCTGAATAATTACCTGACCTTGGAACAGAATTCTCAGGCACAATTCAATTATGAACTGCTTGCGGATGGAGAAGTAAATAGAACACTGGTTCCACCCTTGCTTTTCATTCCATTTGTGCAATATATTGTAAAATCAATCAACGAACAGCGAACATCAATTCCTGTTTCTCTCAAAATCCATTTGAAAGTAGAAGAGAACACAATTATATTCACCTGTCTTTGCCAACAAGTGAATCTTTTGGAAGATAAAGGACTTGAAAGAATCCGCCAAAGACTGAACTTATTATATGGCAATCGTTACAGACTATTCCTGACGACAGAAAGCATCTGGTTGGAATTGAAAGGAGGTGAAGTATGAACCTGAATACAGAACATAGAAGAATGGAAGATAAAAGCGTTACAGCTTTTCTGTTAAGTCCTCATTACCGGACATGTAGACATCTGTTACTGCAAATAATAGTTCTTTTGATGACTATTAATGTCTTTTGGTACGAACCTTTGCAGTCAGTTTCTTTTTGGCGGCGTTTTGGTGGATTCCTGGCATATTTTGTTTCCATTAATACGGTAATCTATATGAACCTGTATATATTAGTACCCTGTTTTCTGTTGAAGAACCGCTTAGGTCACTATGTCCTGACGGCCGTCCTGACGAATTTGCTAGTCATCGTCTTCCTTTCAGTCACCCAGGGATTACTCTTTGAAGTAATTCTGCCCGGAAAAAATCCTGGCAGATTCGCTACTTTCATTAATACTTTTTCGGGGATACTGACCATCGGTTTTGTTACCGCAGGTTCGGCAGCCATATCCTTGTTTACCCATTGGTTGCGTTATAACCTGCGTATTGACGAACTCGAGTCCACTACTTTGCAATCCGAACTGACATTTCTGAAGAATCAGATTAACCCGCATTTTCTTTTCAATATGCTGAATAATGCCAATGTCCTGATAAAGAGAAATCCGGAAGAAGCTTCCAAAGTACTTTTTAAACTGGAAGATTTGCTACGGTATCAGATTAACGACAGTTCGCGTGAAAGAGTTTCATTGGCTTCGGATATCCGTTTCCTGAATGACTATCTGAATTTGGAAAAGATACGCCGTGACAATTTCCAGTTTACGTTGAGGCAGGAGGGAGAAGTGGATTCCATTTGGATTCAGCCTTTGTTATTCATTCCTTTTGTGGAAAATGCGGTGAAACATAGTTTTGATAGTGAGCATTCTTCGTATGTCCATGTCTTTTTTAAGGTGGATGCTCACCGACTGGATTTCCGGTGTGAGAATTCTAAACCGGCTGTTGCAGTCCGGCAGGGTAAAGTCGGTGGAATCGGACTTGCCAATATCCAGCGTAGGTTAGGATTACTGTATCCTGAACATTATAAGTTGGAACAAAGAGAAGATGAAAATCTCTATTCTGTAATTTTAAGTATAACATTATGAATTGTATCATTGTAGATGATGAACCCTTGGCACGTGAGGCCATGAAGTTATTGATAGAAGAATCCGATAACCTCCAGTTGATAGGCAGTTTTAACAGTGCTGCAACTGCTTCCGACTTTATGGAGCAACAGGGAGTCGATCTGGTTTTTCTGGATATTCAGATGCCTGGGATTACAGGAATAGAGTTTGCCCGTACAATTTCCAAAAAGACACTGGTTATTTTCACCACAGCCTATACAGAATACGCGTTGGATAGCTATGAAGTAGATGCAATCGACTATCTGATTAAGCCTGTCGAAGCGGAACGTTTTCAAAAGGCGGTGGATAAAGCGTTATCCTATCATTCTCTATTATTGAAAGAAGAAAAAGAAGCTATCGAAACGATTGTTGCCGCTGAATATTTCTTCGTAAAGGCAGAACGCCGGTATTTCAAAGTGAATTTCTCCGATATTCTCTTTATTGAAGGATTGAAAGATTACGTCATTCTTCAACTGAACGACCAGCGTATCATTACTCGCATGAGTCTGAAAGCCATATTCGATTTATTGCCAAAATCTGTTTTTTTGCGGGTGAATAAATCCTATATCGTCAATACCGATCATATCGAGTCATTTGACAATAATGATATATTTATAAAATCCTATGAAATTGCTATCGGTAATAGTTACCGGGACGACTTCTTTGAAGGTTTTGTAATGAAACAAAGATTGTGATTTTTCATTTTTGTTTGGTTACATAATTTTCAAATGGTATATTTGTAACCAAAATAAAGAATACGTGATTGGCACAACAGACTATATTAGTATTAAGTTAACTGATGAGACGCAGTTTCGTTCTATATTCGACAAATATTACATATCTCTATGTATGTTTGCTAATCAGTATGTCGAAAATGATGCATTAGCGGCTGATATTGTTCAGGAGTGTTTTGTGAAGTTGTGGCAGTTACGCGATGATTTCATGTATGTGCATCAGATTAAATCATTCCTCTACACGTCGGTACGCAATAAATCTTTGAATGAACTGGAACATACCAAAGTCATGAACGAGTATGCACAGAAAGTTCAGGAAATGAGTAAAGACTCTTTTTTTCAAGACAAGGTCATTGCAGAAGAAAGTTACCGGATATTGGTGGATGCCATTGAAAAACTGCCACCGCAGATGAAAAGCATTATGCAACTGGCACTTGAGGGAAAAAGCAATCCGGAAATTGCTGAAACACTGAATATTTCCGGTGAAACGGTACACTCCCAGAAAAAGATTGCCTACCGTAAATTACGCGTATATTTGAAAGACTATTACTATCTGGTTTTTTACTTTTTATAGTTTCTTTAAAAAAAACATTTTTAATACACCCTGATTTTCAATTCACCTGTTTTAGTATAAACAACGATTAAAACATGTGAATTATGATAAACCAACATTTCTATATTGCAAGACTCATTGCCAGATACTTATCTGATGAAATCGGGGAAGAAGAACAGGCGGAACTGACCCGGTGGAGAAATGAATCGCCCGAAAACGAACGCCTTTTTCGGGAAATCTGCAAGGAAGAGAACATAAAGCAGAATATGCAGAAGCGGCAAACTTTCCATACAGAGGACGGATGGGAGGGAGTGCAAAGAAAAATCCAACGCCATCGGTTCAGACATCGGATACTGAATATATGTAAATATGCTGCTATTTTCATTTTTCCGGTGGTTGTTGTTACTGTGGCAATATATAAGAGCAGTAATGAACCCCAGCCGTTATCTCAAGTAGCGGAACAAATTGTTCCGGGTGGTAAGAAAGCCGTTCTTATTCTGGATAATGGAGAAGCAATTGATTTGAAGTCTACCTCCGGCGTGGAATTGAAAGAAAAAGATGGTACAGTTATTCAGGTGGATTCTACAGCATTGAATTATCAGCAGGCTCCCGCCCGGACATCCGAAAAACTTGCATATAATAAGGTAAACGTTCCTCGTGGTGGTGAATATCAGCTGACGTTGAGCGATGGAAGTAAAGTACAGTTGAATTCTATGAGTTCCATCCGTTTCCCTGTTCAGTTTGCACAGGATTGCCGTCTGGTAGAACTGGAGGGAGAGGCCTATTTCGAAGTAAGCAAAACCGGACAGCCTTTTATTGTACAAACCAAAGGGATGAAAATAGAAGTATTAGGAACTTCTTTTAATATATCAGCTTACGCAAACGAAGAATATCAAACTACACTTGTCAGCGGTTCGGTAAAAGTACAGACTGAAAATGGAAGTAACCGGATTCTGAAACCATCGGAACAGGCTTGTATTACTCCGGGCAGCAACCAGATCAATGTACGCAATGTAGATACTGCATTTTATACTTCATGGATACATGGAAAGATCAATTTCAAGGACCAGCGATTGGACGACATCATGAAAACTCTTGCCAGATGGTATGATATGGATGTAGTCTATGAGAATGAGGCGACGAAAGAGTTACGCTTCGGTTGCTATGTTAACCGCTATAATGAGATTACCCCATTGGTGAAATTGTTGGAGCAAACGGGTAGAGTAACTGTCACAGTAGAAGGAAAAACTATCAAAATATTCACTAATCATTAATCCCTGTTTTATGGAAAAACTACGTAATGTTGCCAGATTTGGGAAATATGGAAAACGTCTTTGTATGATGTTCCTTTTTCTTTGTATTACGACTTCAGGGCTGATGCGCGCATCTGTATTCGCACAGACCACGGTTACAGCCAAATTCAGAAATGTAACACTGAATGAAGTTCTTTGGGAAATTCAGAAACAAACGGACTTTACCTTTATCTACAGCACAAATGATGCAAAGAAAGTCAGAGTGGAAAATCTGGATGTGAAGAATGAACTGATTTCTGAAGTGCTTAACAAATGCCTGCGAAATAGCGGACTGACTTATACGGTTCATGATGGAGTAATTGCCATCCGTAAGGCTGAACCCGTTAGGACGGAAACTGTTGCACGTGAGAAATATACGATTACAGGGAAAGTAATTGAAGATAGTGGAGAGCCGATAATCGGAGCTAATGTCATCGTGAAAGGTACAACTAACGGTATGATGACTGATATGGATGGTAATTTCCATCTGGAAGTTACAGACAAGAAAGTGACTCTGATGGTTTCTTATATCGGTTATGCGTCACAGGAGGTAGTTGCAACTCCCGGCAAGCCGATGAGCATAATCCTGAAAGTGGATAATAACCTGTTGGACGAAGTAATTGTAACGGGATATGGTACTTTCAAGAAATCGGCTTATGCAGGTTCTGCCAGTATCGTAAAGACAGATGCTGTGAAAGATGTGCCTAATGTATCTTTCCAACAGATGTTGGAGGGGGCGGCTCCCGGTGTCAGCGTAAATACCGGTTCGGGTATACCGGGTTCGTCAACGTCCATCCGTATCCGTGGTATGGGTTCGTTCAATGCCTCCAATTCTCCGCTGTATGTAGTGGATGGTGTTCCCGTATTGTCGGGTAATATTGGTGCATCTGGTAGTGATTCCGGTTTGGATGTAATGTCTACCTTGAATACATCGGATATTGAAAGCATCACTGTTATCAAGGATGCCGCTGCTGCTTCACTTTATGGTTCACGTGCAGCAAATGGCGTTGTCATTATTACTACGAAACAAGGAAAAGCAGGTAAACCGGTCTTTAAATTGAAATCGGATTGGGGATTCTCTAATTTTGCCATGCCTTTCCGCGAATTGATGGGCGGACAGGAACGTCGTAACCTGATCCACGAGGGGCTTCGAAATTATGCTTTAACTTATAGTGGTAAGACCGATGATGAGGTAGGACTTCATCAGGGGATGACCGAGAATGAAGCATGGGCTTATGCCGATTCGAATATTGACCAGTATGCACCGATCCCTTGGTGTGGTTTTGTGAATTGGGATGATTATCTGTTCCGTAACGGTAGCCACCAGAATTACGAGTTTTCAGCTTCCGGCGGACAGGAAAAGATTAAATACTATACGTCCATCGGCTATATGAAGCAGGATGGTGTTACGATAAACTCCGGTCTGGAACGTATTTCTGCACGTTTGAATGTAGACTATCAGATGGCTAAATGGATGAATATCGGTGCAAAGATACAGTTCTCCAAAGTGAATCAGGATACTTATTCGGAAGGGACATCGTATACTTCTCCAATTTACGGTACGCGTAATGGAGCCACACCGTCTGACCCTATATGGAATGAAGACGGCACCTGGAACCGTGCATTAATCAAATTGGATGACCGTAATCCGATGTTATCAAATTCTTATAATTTTAAGAGAGAATATGCGACCCGTTCTTTCAATACCGTATATGCATCATTCGATATTTGGAAAGGAATCAAGTTTGCGTCTACATTCAGTTATGATTTTGTGATGAACAAGTCTCGTGCATGGAAAGACCCGCGTACCAGTGACGGTGACGATGATAACGGACGTTTCAGCAAAGATTATAATGATATTACCAATATGACATGGTCTAATATTCTGACTTATCAGACAAAGATCAAGAAAAAACATAATCTGGACCTTTTGGCTGGTTATGAAATCAACAGTAAGGAGTCGGATGGACTGGGAACTACTATCTCTAATTTTGCACGCTGGGATAAACCGGAAGTCAACAATGGTGTAGTGTATCAGAGTATGGGAGGTTCTAACAGTACGACGCGTATTGTCTCTTATATTACACGTGCCAACTATGATTATGACAACAAATACTATCTGGGAGCGAGTTGGAGAACAGACGGAAGTTCGCGATTGGCAAGAGAGAATCGTTGGGGAAATTTCTGGTCATTGTCCGGTGCATGGAGAGTGAGTAGCGAGAGTTTTATGAAACCTCTTCAGAACTGGTTAAGTGACCTGAAACTTAGAGTTTCTTACGGTGTGAACGGAACTCTGCCGTCTTCTTATTATGGATATATGGGATTGAGCAGTCTGACTAGTAATTATAACGATAATCCGGGTATCACGCAGTCGCAACTGGAAAACAAGGAACTGACTTGGGAAACCAACTACAACTTCAACTCCGGTATCGACTTGGGATTCTTCGACAACAGACTGAATGTTACATTTGAATATTACGTTCGTACAACGAAAAATCTGCTTTACAGCCGGCCATTATCTCTTGCAACAGGTTTCTCAAGTTATCTTGCCAACATAGGTAAATTACAAAACAAGGGATATGAATTGGAAATTCGTTCAACTAATATCGAGACAAAAGATTTTCGTTGGAGCACTAGTTTGAATCTGGGACATAATGCCAATAAAATCCTGAAGTTGGACGGAGATTTGAAACAAGTAACCAGCGGAACATCTATTCATAAGGTAGGTTTGCCCTATTCTACCTATTATATGATTGAATTTGCAGGCATCGACCCGGCAGACGGTGAACCGATGTTCTATAAGAATACGACGGATGAAAATGGAAATCTGAACAAAGAAACTACTAAAGATCCGCGTAGTGCGGAAAAAGTGATACTGCAATGTGCCGATCCTACTATCACCGGTGGACTGGGTAACAGCATCTCTTATAAGTGGTTTGATCTGAATTTTAATGTGAATTTCTCTTTTGGAGCATGGAACTATGACGGCTCGGCAAGTAAACTGGAACACGGTGGCGACGGAACGCTGAATATTCCTATTTATTACCGGAAACGCTGGCAGAAGGAGGGTGATGAAACGAGTATTGAACGTTTTGTAGTCGGTAGATCAATTTCCATGACCGATTATGCTACCACACGTCGTTTATACAGTGGAGATTATGTTCGTCTGAAGAATCTGACTTTCGGCTTTACACTGCCGAAGACATGGACCCGGAAAGTGGGTATAGACAATATACGTCTGTATGCATCGGGCAATAACCTGTTAACTTGGGCGGCATACGATTATATTGACCCCGAATCGGGTTCATCACCTAGTTGGGATACTCCTCCGATGAGAACTTATACATTCGGTTTGGAAGTGAAATTCTAAGTGCATTAATCTATAAATGAATAAGTATGAAAAAGATAAAATATATAGCTTTAGGTGCCTTTGCAACCTTATTGAGTAGTTGCGGAAATGATTGGTTGGATTTGCAATCTTCCACAGCTATAGAAACTGATGGTTCATTGACCGAATTAAGAGATTTTGAATTTGTGCTGAACGGTGCATACAGCAGTATGCAGTCATCCAGTTATTATGGAGCAGATATGTTCTGTTATGGTGATTTGAGGGGAGATGATATGAAATCTTATAAGTCTTCCAGCACCAATGTTAGTTTCTATACATTCAAGTACAATAAGACGAATGGACCTAGTGGTTTCTGGGGAATGTACTACGGTATTGGTAAGAACCTGAACATTTTATTCCGGGATATTGAAAAGATAAAGCTTGTTCCCGATCGGGAAATTACAACTCCGAAACTGGAGAAGCTGACAGAGCAGGAGTATTATAATGACTTGAAAGGAGAGGCTTTGGCAATACGTGCCTTGTTGCTGTTCGATATGACACGTATTTACGGGTATCCTTATCTGAAAGATAACGGGGCATCACTGGCTGTGCCCATTATTGATAAAGTGGTAGAAGATAAGAATATCAAACCTTCCCGCAATACGACCGCCCAATGTTATAAGGCCATCACAGACGACCTGACAGATGCGGTGAAGCTGCTTCGTCCGGTAAAGAAAGAGGGTAAAATCAATAAATGGGGGGCAATGACATTATTAAGCCGGGTTTATCTCTATATGGGGAATGACAAAGAGGCATACGATGTGGCTGCCGAAGCTATCAAAGGTGCGGAAAAACAAGGCTATAAGTTGTGGACCAATGATGAATATGCCAAGATATGGGCTACTCCGTTCAATAGTGAACTGTTGTTCGAAATTGTGAATCTGACAACTGATAGTCCGGGAAAATCATCCATCGGTTATCTTAGCACCAAATATAATCTGATAGCTACCGAAAAGTATTGGAAAGACTACATGAAAGACAATTCCGATGATGTTCGTAGTCAGATGGTGTCTACGGCAAGTAGCAGTAAACCTTATTGCTTGAAATATCCGGCACAAGGTTCTAAATCGTATGAAGATGCCAATATTCCGGTTTTCCGTCTGTCGGAACTCTATCTGAATGCAGCTGAAGCTGCGATTAAGAGGAATGATATACCTAATACGCGCAAGTATCTGAAACCTATTTATGTACGTACGGGTAAGGATCTGGATGCTGTGGCAGATGAAGATATAAATCTGGATCTGGTGCTTGAACAGCGTCGCATTGAATTTTGGGGAGAGGGACAACGTTTCTTTGATTTACTTAGAAATAACAAGAAAGTGATACGTGAAGATTATTTGAGCGAAGTTCCCAATGAAGCAGTAGAGTTTGATTGGAGTTATTATAAAATCGTTCTTCCTGTTCCTAACCACGAAATGGAGTACAATGAAAATATGGTTCAGAATCCGGAATATGAATTGCATTAATTAACGCATTAACGTATAGAAATTATGAAAAAGATATATAACATCTATTTCCTTTTGGGCTTGTTCATCACGGCCTTTTATTCGTGCGGGGAAGATCTGACTCCTGTGGGACCGGACATAGCTGAAATCACTCATTTCCGTAATGATGGCCCTTACCTTTTCTATGAAAACGGTAAACTTAAAATTCTGGAAGTGACTAAAGAGAATACATTGAACATTCGTGAAGAATCCGGATTACCAGCCGGATTGAAGCTGGATGTGTATTCGGATGATAATCAACTCCTTTTTCAGGTACCCATTAATAAGATTGAGAATTTTGAACGTCCGGCATGGGAAGACTGTACCGAGTATGCTAAAACATTTGCCGTATCCGACCTTCACGGGCGTTTCGACTTGTTTGCTGCTATTCTGAAAACAGGGGAAGTGATTAATGATAAATATGAATGGATATATGGCAGTAACCATTTGGTGATTGATGGTGATATTTTCGATCGTGGAGCAGACGTACTTCCTATTTTATGGCTCATATACAAATTGGAATTTGAGGCGAAAGCTGTTGGTGGCAGAGTGACAACCATCTTGGGGGATCACGAAGAAATGATAATGCGTGATAACTTGAAATATACGTATGCCAAGTACAACACTCTTTCGCAAAGAGCGATGAACATGACCTATGGAAAGATGTGGGGACTGACGAATGTGATGGGTAACTGGCTGCGTTCTAAAAACACCATTCAGATTGTAGGTGAAAACCTTTATGTTCATGCAGGATTGAGTAAGGTGTTTATGGAACGCGAAGAGACAATTCCCGAAATCAATGAACTGGTGAGCAAGAGCATTTACCTTTCAAAAGAGGAACGGAAAAAACAATATCCGGATATTGCCGATTTCCTTTATAGTGATAGTTATAACGGTCCGTTGTGGTATCGTGGAATGGTTAAGACTGGCAGTGAGTACAGTCCGATAAAGGAAGCGGATGTAGATAAACTTCTGGCTCAATATGATGTCAAACGTATTATTATCGGTCATACGGAAAATAGTCGTGTGAAGTATACCTATAATAAAAAGGTATATGATATTTGTGTTAATCATCCCAAGGCTTTTGAAAAAGAGACTCGTGCCGTGGTTATTGAAGGAGATGATATTAAAGCCATCAATGACGAAGGAGAATTAGTAACGATTAAAAAATAAATTTCAAGAAAGAAAAGAATATGAGCACTCGTTTTTTGAGATTATTTCTTTCTACTCTTGTTCTCGTTTTAATAAGTTCCGGCATTCAGGCCGGAACTTATCATTCAGGAGATAAGAAGAAAGAGAAAAAAGAGAAATTGTCTGGTGACGGACCCTATATACTCTATCAGGCAGACGGTAGTACACGGGTTATTAATGTCAATAAGAAAGGACGGATTACAGACAAGACTTATGCGACATTACCTAAAGATTTCAGTTTCCGTGTGACGGATCATGAGGGACGGTATCCATTTGATGTAAAACTCCATCCATTGAAAAGACCGGAGTGGCAATATACCCGTCCGGAAAAAGTTTTTGTGATGTCCGATCCTCATGGGCGGCTGGATTGTGTGATTAGCCTGTTGCAAGGAAACGGAGTGATTAATGATAACTATCAGTGGAATTTCGGTAGTAATCATTTGGTGATTATCGGAGATATTTTCGACCGTGGCAAGGATGTACTGCAGATCTTCTGGCTGTTCTATAAATTAGAAGACGAAGCGGCTAAAGCGGGCGGTCATGTCTCTTTCCTTTTGGGAAACCATGAGGCTCTGGTGTTGTCCAACGATCTTCGCTATACAAAAGATAAATATAAATTGCTGGCAGAAAAACTGGGAGTGGAATATCCCTCATTATTCGGCACAAATACCGAATTGGGCCGTTGGCTTGCAACACGTAATACAATGCAAATCATTGGAACCGATTTATATGTACATGCCGGATTAGGAAAATTATTCTATGATAAGGACTTGAATATCCCCACTGTGAACGAGGAAATGAGCCGGGCACTTTTCATGAGCAAAAAAGAGCGTAAGGCACTTTCTCCATTGACTGATTTTCTGTATGGCAATGACGGTCCGATCTGGTATCGCGGCCTGGTGAGAGAAGATCCCAAGTATAAGCCGTTGGTACAGGACTCTTTACAAATGATGTTGGATCGTTATATGGTAAAACATATCCTTGTGGGGCACACTATCTTCAAGGATATTTCAACCTTTTATAATGGTAAAGTCATCGCTGTCAATGTTGACAATAAGGAGAATCGGAAGAAAAAGCGTGGACGGGCTGTATTGATAGACAATGGAGTTTATTACGTCGTTGGTGATGACGGTGTTCAGAGAAAACTATAATCTGTCCCGGTTTCCAGTTAATATTTGGTATATTGCTTAGGATTCATCCCTATGTGTTTTTTAAAGATTCTCGAAAAATGACTTAGGTTGGTGAATCCTAACTGATATCCGACTTCTGAAACAGAAAGTTTTTCCTCTTTCAATAAACGGGCTGCTTCTTTCATTCTGAAGTCCTGATAATAGTTGAAGATGCTGTTACCAAAGATCTGTTTGAATAAACGTTTAAGCTTGGATGGACTCATGTGGACAGAGATGGCGAGTTCTTTTATAACAGGAGGAGTATCCAAATGGTGAAGTATTCGTTCTTTTATCTGGTAGATATTTTTTGTATCATGGCTATTCAAGGCATAAATTTGTTTTTCTTCCCGCTTTTCTAATTCCATTAATAGCCGACAAACCAGTTCCTCTGTTTTTATTCTTATAAAATACCGTTTAAAGGTTGTATTGACTGCCTCTGTCATCATTTCATTGATGATTTTCAGCAAAGAGGGATAAAGTATTCGGATTTGTTCATTGAACACATATCCGGTACAATACCCTTTGCCATACTTTGGGGGGATTTCCAGTCTTCCGTCTTTTACTTCTGTTCCTAGTAAATGAGCAAATTTTAATAGTACATTGGGATCTGTCTGTTGTATTTCCTTTTTCATAAGAGGTCTTTTACGACTATTTTTATGGCAAAAATAGCTATTTTATTCGTTTCATATCCCATAATTTTGCATTGTTGTTTTTTAGAAGTAATAGATTCAATAAAAAATTAGAAGATGGAAACAATCAAGCGTATGAATGTTGAAGAAAACGATTTTAAACAGTTGTTCTGGCAAATCTCTCCGAAGGAAATCAGTGACAATATGTTCACACTGGTGTAAGCGTCTCCGCGATTCTATCTTGTCGCCCTTTTTTCATTCTTATATTTTTGC
>OHIQ01000351.1_pt1 | contig 15249 bp, 13 predicted proteins | sample 1568401 | NCBI WGS metagenome assembly OHIQ01 (sample SAMEA3879522, study PRJEB24766) | human gut metagenome | biome: human-associated habitat; feature: feces | place: USA | collected 1985/1987 | reverse complement strand
CCGGGAGCCAGCGGCAGCACAGCTGCCGGAACGGAAAGGAAGGGATGCGATGTCTGTCTCAGAGATGGAAAGTTATCGGGATTTGATTCTGGAGAACATCGAGTATGACCACCTGTGCCGGGAGTTTACCACCTACCGGGAGGACCTGGACGAGATTGTGGAGCTGATGGTGGAGACCGTTTGTGCCAAACGTAAAACCACTCGGATCGCTGGCAGCGACTTTCCCCATGAAGTCGTGCGCTCCCGGTTCTTGAAGCTGGATAGCGAGCATATCCGATTTGTCATGGACGGTATGCAGAAAAACACCACGGAGGTCCGCAACATGAAGCAATACCTGCTGACCGTGCTGTTCAACGCGCCCACCACCATCAGCAACCACTACACGGCCCAGGTCAACCACGATATGTACGCAGGCGGCTGGTAAACAGCCGCTTTTCTGCTGCCCGGATACACCGGGAGAAAGGATTTTGCCATGAAACGACCTCTTGCCTACATTACGGCTCCCTGGAGCAACAACCAGTATGAGAACGCCGAGAACGCTGCCACCTACTGCCGCCAGGTGTACGACGCCGGGTATTCGCCCATCTGCCCGGTGCTGTTCCTGCCCACCTTCCTCAAGGACGAGATTCCCCAGGAACACAAGGACGGGCTGGATATGGCGCGGGACTACCTGCGCCGGTCCCATGTGCTGGTGGTCTGCGGCAACGGTATGACCGAAGATGTGAAAAATGATATTGCCGTGGCCCAGCGGCTGGGAATTACGGCAACAACCCTTGAGGGTATCCTGACCGTCAAGGGGCAGGGCCGTCGCTGATGGCGACCCTGTTTGAAGCCTACGTTACCAACGCCGGAAAGTACAGCGAGGGCCAGCTTGTGGGTGAAACACTGAAATTTCCCACAACCGCCCAGGAGGTGGAGGCTCTCTTGAAACGGATCGGCGTGGATGGCGTCCGCTATCAGGAAATTTTTATTACCTCTTTCGATGGGGATGTGCTGGGGCTCTATGACCATTTGAGCGAGTATGAAAATCTGGACGAGCTTAATCATCTGGCCTGCCTGCTTTCCGATCTTACCTCATCGGAGCTGGAAACACTGGAGGCCGTCCTCGACAGCGGCGATCACTGTTCTTCGGTGCGGGACATCATCAATCTGACACAAAATCTGGACTGTTACGGCTTTTACCCCGGCGTATCCGATGAGGAAACGCTGGGGCGTATTTATGTGGACGATCTGGAAATGTTGGATGTGCCGGATCAGGTAAAACCGTATTTCGATTATGAGGCGTATGGCCGGGATGCCTGCATCCACGAAAACGGCCATTTTGCCCCGGGCGGCTATGTTGTCAAAGAAAGCGATCATTTCGTGGAAGTGTATCACGGCTTGCAGGATATTCCCAAGGAGCATAAGGTGTTCTCTTTCCCGAAGCTCTCTATCCGGGAGCAAATGGCCGCTTATCAGGAAATCATAGACGGTTCTTCTTTGGAGGGCTACCGTCAAATGCAGAAAAAAGACCGTGGGGATCGGTGATGGCACTTCGAGACAAATTGTCCCAAGGAAGGAGGCGGTGTAACTGATTGATGAAGATATTTCCCGGCGCACGATAGCCATATCTGTAAAAACAACCAAGCTGACAGCGCGGGGACTGGCGTATGTGCTGGGCATGGTGGGTCGGAAGATCCGCAAGGCATACCGTGGGCGGCAAGTACCGCATGGCAAACAAAGTGTGCGAAAGCTCATGGCCCACAGCACAGCCACAAACAGCATTGAGCTATCCGGGGATGCCAAGTCCTTTGACCGCGTGGCCCGGAAATGGAATGTGGACTATGCGTTCTATAAAACCGGGCCGGACAAATACCTGCTATTTTTCAAGGCTGGACAGGCAGACGCAATGACCGCCTGCTTTTCTGAGTATTCCCGGAAGGTGTTAAGCAAAGCAAAATCGAGCCGTGTTCCCATCCGGGAACAACTGAAACAGGCGGCAGATCAGCTTTCCAAAGAAAAGCCGAAACAAAAAGAACGTGCAAAGGAGGTGGCCCATGAGGACAGATAAGATCAGAAAATATCTCATTCCGAACATTCCCTATCTGTTCATCCTGTGGGCGTTCCTCAAGCTGGGAACGGCCTACCGGCTGGCGGCGGGTAACGATTTTGCACATAAGCTCATCGGGCTGGGCCAGACGATTGGCCCGGCCTTTGCTGACTTTGCGCCCGGTTTAGTCCCGCTGGATTGGCTTGTCGGCATTGTAGGAGCCGTTGGTTTCCGGCTGCTGATCTATTTCAAAAGCAAGAACGCTAAGAAGTTTCGGCGGGATGCAGAATATGGCAGCGCCCGGTGGGGAACGGAAAAAGACATCAAACCGTTTGTTGATCCAAGGTTTGAAAACAACGTGATTTTGACCGGGACAGAGTTTCTCACGATGAACACCCGCCCGAAAATCCCCGCAAATGCCAGAAACCTGAATTGCTGCATCATCGGCTCGTCCGGCTCCGGCAAAACCCGCTTTTGGCTCACGCCCCAGCTTTTACAGGCCCATTCCTCTTATGTGGTGGTCGATCCCAAAGGCGGTGTGCTGGGGCAGGTCGGGGCTTTCCTGCAAAAACGCGGGTACAAAATCAAGGTATTCAACAGCATAGATTTTTCAAAATCCATGCACTATAACCCGCTGGCGTATATCCGCAACGAGGCCGATATTCTGAAATTCGTGGATGCCCTGATTTCCAACACCAAGGGCGAGGGCAAGGAAGGCGATCCATTCTGGACGAAATCGGAAACGCTTTTGTACTGTGCTCTGATTGCCTACATCATTTTCGAGGGGCCTGCCGAGGATCGGAACATGAATACCCTTGTGGATATGATTTCCGGCATGGAGGTCAAGGAGGATGACGAGGATTTTATGAACGCGGTGGACTATATGTTTGCCGGGCTCGAAAAGCGTAAGCCGGATTGCTTCGCGGTCAAACAGTATAAAAAGTACAAATTGGCCAGCGGCAAGACGGCAAAAAGCATTTTGATTTCCTGCGGTGCGCGACTGGCTCCCTTTGACATCCCGCAGCTTCGTGAGGTCATGGCCTATGACGAATTGGAGCTTGACCGTATCGGAGATCGGAAAACGGCGGTATTCTTCATTATTTCCGATACCACGCAGACCTACAACTTTTTAGTGGCGCTTGCTTTTTCGCAGATGTTCAACCTCCTGTGTGAACGGGCGGACAATGTTCACGGTGGCCGCCTGCCGCACCATGTACGGGTGTTGTGGGATGAGGCAGCCAACACGGGACAGGTGCCCCAGCTCGAAAAGCTGGTCGCGGTTATCCGCTCCCGCGAGGTGAGTCTTTGCCTGCTGTATCAGCAGTTGGCACAGTGCAAGGCTATTTACGATAAATACGCCGAGACAATCCTCGGCAACATGGACAGCGTGGTGTTCCTCGGTGGCCGCGAAGCCAGCACCATCAAGGAAATATCCGAAAACTGGCTGGGAAAGGCCACAATCAGTATGCAGACCGACAGCCGTTCCCGTGGCCAGTCGGAAAGCTACAGTCAAAATACCCAGCGGCTGGGCCGGGAACTGATGACCCCAGCCGAACTTGCAACCATGCCGGGAGACAAATGTATTTTACAGCTTCGGGGCCTGCCCCCGTTCTTCTCTCCCAAGTACGATCTGAAACGGCATCCGAACTACCGTTATACAGCGGAGGCCGATAAACAGAAAAACGCTTTTGATCTCGACAGGCTCATTAACCGCCGCAGGCGGCCCGGTCTGAACGAGGCGTGTACGATGTATGAGGTGACTGTGCCGGACGATGCACTCACGGAAGAGGACGAGGACATCCTCAACTATGATGACATCGACGATCCAGACGCCTTTGCATAAATGCTTCGAGACAAAGTGTCCCGAAGTTTGTAACCTGCCGCCTGCATGGGCGGCTTTTTTGTTACCGGGAAAATCCCGGAGAAATGGAGGCTTATATGGCATTTTTCTCATCTGCAATCGACACTTTACAGACCCTCGTTATTGCTCTCGGTGCTGGCCTTGGCGTGTGGGGCGTGGTTAATCTGCTGGAGGGCTACGGCTCGGATAACCCGGGCTCCAAGTCCCAGGGCATGAAGCAGCTCATGGCTGGCGGCGGTGTTGCCCTCATCGGCACCACCCTTGTACCTCTGCTCTCCGGACTGTTCGGTTAATCACAAAACAAGGAGGTAATCGCCTTTGGACAGCATACTCCAACAGATCACAGACTGGCTGAAAGAAATGCTCGTTTCAGCTATTATGGGAAATCTGTCGGGGATGTTTGAGTCCGTCAACAACCAGGTTGGCGAGATAGCAACCTCCGTTGGCATGACCCCGGCGAATTTTTCGCCGGGTGTCTTTGCCATGGTACGAAACATCTCCGAGTCAGTGATTATCCCAATCGCAGGCTTGATTCTGACCTTCATTGCCTGTTATGAGCTAATTCAGATGATTATTGACCACAACAATCTGGCAAATTTTGAAACCTGGATCTTCTTCAAATGGGTGTTCAAGACTTTTGTTGCGGTCATGTTAATCACAAACACATTCAATATCACGATGGCTGTGTTTGATGTGACACAGCACGTTATAAACGCAAGCGCCGGTATCATATCCGGAAATACTGCCATAGATGCTTCGGCATTGGAAACAATGGAAGAAACGCTGATGGCAATGGATTTGGGTCCTTTGCTCGGCTTGTTCCTGCAATCCTTTATCGTGCAGGTCACGATGTCCGCTTTGGCAATCATCATCTTTGTGATCGTCTACGGTCGAATGATTGAAATTTATCTGATGGTCAGCCTTGCCCCGATTCCGCTTTCCACTTTTGGAAACAGAGAACAGAGCAATATCGGACAGAATTATCTGCGTTCGCTGTTTGCAATCGGATTCCAGGGATTCCTGATTATGATCTGCGTGGGCATTTATGCGGTGCTGATTCAGTCTATCGCATTCAGTGATGACATCATCGGTTCTATCTGGGGTGTTATGGGCTACACCGTCCTTTTGTGCTTCACCCTGTTTAAGACTGGTTCGCTTGCGAAGGGTGTATTCAGCGCTCACTAAGGGAAGGAGGAAATTGTTTGGCAGCGTATATTCCCGTACCTCGTGACCTGACGAGGGTAAAAACAAAAGTGTTCTTCAATCTGACGAAACGGCAGTTACTTTGCTTTGGTGCGGCGGCGCTCATCGGAGTGCCGATTTTCTTTCTGGTCAAAGCAACCGGAAATGTGAGCCTTGCAGCACTGTCCATGATGATCGTCATGTTACCGTTGTTCTTTCTGGCAATGTATGAAAAGGATAGTCAGCCGTTGGAAGTGGTTGTAGAACACTTCATTCAGACCAAATTCGTTCGTCCCAAGGTTCGCCCTTATCAGACGGACAACTATTATGACGCTTTGATGCGTCAGTACAAACTGGAAAAGGAGGTTGAACGAATTGTTTTTCAAAAAGAAGCCACAGGCAAGAAACATCAAAATGCCTGCAAATCTGAATCGGAAGCAGCAGCGAGAAATTAAAGCTGTTGTGGAACGGGCAAAGAAGGACAACGGTATTCCGCAGACTGCACAGCAGTCCATTCCCTTTCAGAGAATGTTCCCGGATGGCATCTGCCGTGTCACTGACAGTTATTACACCAAGACCATTCAGTTTCAGGACATCAACTATCAGCTGGCACAGCAGGAAGATAAGACTGCCATCTTCGATGAGTGGTGCAGTTTCCTGAATTTCTTTGACAGCTCCATTCACTTTGAGCTTTCCTTTATGAACCTGAGTACCGATGCTGAAAGCTTTGAAAAGAGTATCCGTATCCCGTTCAAGAAGGACAGCTTCAATCCCGTCCGTGCCGAGTATAGCCAGATGCTGAAAAAGCAGTTGGCGCAGGGCAACAACGGCTTGACCAAAACCAAGTACCTGACATTCGGCATTGAAGCCGAATCCATGCGGCAGGCAAAGCCGAGACTCAACCATATCGAAAACGATCTGCTCAATAACTTTCGGCGTTTGGGTGTCATTGCCACTACCATGAACGGCAAAGAGCGGCTGCATCTGATGCACTCTATGTTCCACATGGGTGATAATGATAAGTTCTTCTTCGATTGGAAGTATCTTGTGGAATCCGGGCTGTCCGTAAAGGACTTCATTGCTCCGACGGCGTTTGCCTTTAAGACCAACCGCACCTTCCAGATGGGCAGTATCTTCGGTTCGATGTCTTATCTGGCAATTACGGCATCAGACCTGTCTGATCGTATGCTGGCGGATTTTCTGGATATGGAATCCACGCAGATCGTGACCATGCACATCCAGTCGGTTGACCAGACTGCGGCGATTAAGACCATCAAGAGAATCATCACCGAGCTTGACCGTTCCAAAATCGAGGAACAGAAAAAGGCTGTGCGTTCTGGCTATGACATGGACATTATCCCATCTGACCTTGCTACCTATGGTAAAGATGCGAAGTCACTTCTGAAAGAATTGCAGAGCCAGAATGAGCGAATGTTCATGGTGACATTTCTGGTGCTGAACACCGGGCGCACCGAGCAGGAACTGGAGAACAATGTGTTCCAGGCACAGAGCATCGCCCAGAAGCATAACTGCAATCTGCGTCGTTTGGATTTTCAGCAGGAATCCGGACTGATGAGCAGCCTGCCTTTGGCACAAAACCTGATTGAGATTCGTCGTGGCCTGACTACCAGTTCCACGGCTATTTTTGTGCCTTTCACCACGCAGGAGCTGTTCCAGAATGGTGGAGAAACGCTCTATTACGGGCTGAATGCTCTGTCGAACAACCTTATCATGGTGGACAGAAAGAAGCTCAAGAACCCCAACGGACTGATTCTGGGTACTCCCGGTTCCGGTAAATCCTTTTCCGCAAAGCGTGAAATCACCAATGCGTTCCTGGTTACGGATGACGATATTATCATCTGCGACCCCGAAGCGGAATATGCGGCTCTGGTTCACAAGTTCAATGGTCAGGTGGTAAAAATCAGCTCCTCCAGTACCAACTATATCAACCCTATGGACATCAACCTGAACTACTCTGAGGATGACAACCCGGTAGCACTGAAAGCTGATTTTATCCTGTCCCTCTGTGAGTTGATTATGGGCAGTAAGGATGGCTTGCAGCCTATCGAAAAGACGGTTATCGACCGTTGTGTGCATCAGATTTACCAGAGATATTTCGACAATCCTGCCCCTGAGAATATGCCGATCCTTGAGGATTTGTATGATGCCCTTCTGAAACAGGACGAAAAGGAAGCCCACCATGTAGCGACCGCCTTGGAAATCTATGTTAAGGGTTCTCTGAAACTGTTTAACAACAGAACCAATGTGGATATTCAGAATCGTCTGGTGTGCTTCGACATTAAGGAGCTGGGCAATCAGCTGAAAAAAATCGGTATGCTGATCGTTCAGGATCAGGTCTGGGGGCGTGTAACTGCCAACCGTTCTGCCGGTAAATCGACCAGATATTATATTGACGAGTTCCATCTGCTTCTGAAGGAAGAACAGACGGCAACCTATTCCGTAGAAATCTGGAAGCGATTCCGTAAATGGGGCGGCTTGCCGACCGGTATTACTCAGAATGTCAAAGACCTGCTTCGTTCCCCGGAGATTGCCAACATCCTCGAAAACTCTGATTTCATCTATATGCTGAATCAGGCAAGCGATGACCGAAGTATTCTGGCACAGCGGTTGAACATTTCGCCGCATCAGCTGTCCTATGTAACCAACTCCGGTGAGGGCGAAGGACTTCTGTTCTATGGCAATGTGATTCTGCCGTTCATTGACCGATTCCCGACAGATCTGGAACTGTATCGCATTATGACCACGAAGTTAAACGAGGTGGCACAGGAAAAGGAGGCGTAATGTATGGCGAAAAGACCTACACGACTCCGTTTTACCGAAGATGACCTTGCAGATTCTCATGTGAAGAAAGCTGCCGACCGTGCAGATAAGGCGGTTGATAGGGCTGAAAAAGCGGCAGACAAATTGGCTTCTAAAAAGGCAAAGCCGAAGCTAAAGCTGGAAACAGATGCAGCCGGTTCCCGTAAAGCAAAGCTCCGTTTTGAAAAAGCGGAGTTTACGGAAATCGAGCGCCCATCTGTGGCAAAGCACATGGCAAGCCGTGGTGCCGCAGTCACGCTCACATCCAAAGCACATCGGGCGGTGTCAGAATATGAGGATGATAATATCGGCGTTCAGGCTGTGCAGGAAACGACCAAGGCTGTTGAATCCACTGTCTATACCGTCGATCATGCCGTTTACAGTCACAAGCTGAAAGCCTACGACAAGGCGGAAAAGCTGGTTGAGAAGTCAGATAAAGCAAATGTAAATGCCCTGTATGAGAAGTTCAAAAAGGACAACCCCGATGCCGGTTCCAATCCCTTTTCCCGTTGGCAACAGAAAAGGGCAATCAAGAAAGAATATGCTGCCGCCAAAGCCGGTAAGAATACCGCTTCGACAACGGCTTCTGCATCTAAGGGTGCAGGCAAGGCAACGGGCAAAGCAGCTCAGGGAGCCAAGAACATCACAGAAAGAGTAACGGAGTTCTGCACCACACACTCTAAAACGATTCTGTTTGTTTTGATTGCCGGACTGCTTTTTATGATACTCTCAGGGATGTTCTCGTCTTGTTCGGCTATGTTCCAAGGCGGCACACAGATCATTCTGGGAACTTCTTTTACTGCAAAAGAGGAAGATATTATTGGTGCGGACAATGATTACAAGGCTTTGGAAGCTGCGCTCCGCAATAAAATCAATAATATCGAGCGTACTCATAGCGGATATGACGAGTACCGGTATGACCTTGATGAAATCAACCACAATCCTTATGAGCTGGCGGCGTATTTGACGGTGAAGTTTGAGGATTACACCAGAGATGAGGTGCAGGCTACCCTGCAATGGCTATTTGAGCAACAATATGAGCTGACCCTGACGGAAGTAGTAGAGATTCGTACACGAACAACATCTTCTACTGATCCCGAAACGGGAGAGACAACAACAGAGGAAGAAGATTACGAATATTATATTCTGAATGTGAAGCTCAGAAATAAGGGCTTGAACAGTGTGATTTCAAATTCCGGCTTGTCGGAAGATGATATGGAGCGATATAGAATTTTGCTTCAGACAAGGGGCAACAGACCGGATATTTTCGGAAATGACATTTACGCCACCCCTGGCGGCGAGTACACCGATTATGATATTCCGGGCGAAGCGCTGACAGACACAAGATTTGCCAATATGATTCGGGAAGCTGAAAAATATCTGGGATACCCGTATGTGTGGGGCGGCAGCAGCCCGTCTACCTCCTTTGACTGCTCCGGATTTGTTTCCTATGTAATCAATCACTGCGGAAACGGTTGGAGTGTTGGTCGTTTGACCGCAAACGGTTTGATGGGCGTATGCGACATTATCCCGAAAAGCTCTGCCAAACCGGGAGATTTGATTTTCTTCCAAGGCACTTATGATACCTCCGGTGCATCACACGTTGGTATCTATGTTGGCAATGGTATGATGATCCACTGCGGAAACCCCATTTCCTACGCTTCTATCGAATCGAATTACTGGCAACAGCATTTTTACTGCTTCGGCAGAATCAGAAACTAAAGGAGGGATGGCGATTGAGTGCCAAGTTAGACAGAATAGGTGCAGACCTTGAAAAAGCCCGTAAGAAACGGGCAGAATGGGATGCTAAGGTGAAAGACCTGGAACGCAGATACCGTGAGGAGGAAAATTCCGAAATCCATGAGATGGTTCATGCTGCGAACCTGAATCCCGAACAGCTTTCCGAGCTGCTCCGTATGTTTGCTGCGGATATGGCTCCGAAGCCTGATACGATCAATACTATGAATGAGGAGGAAACGCAGAATGAGATTTAAGAAAATTGGAGCCGCATTGCTGGCGTGTGCAATGTGTTTTGGCGTGTTTTCTACAACGGCATTTGCCTATGTAGATGAAAGCGTAGCGACTGAAGAACCTGCGGTCGAAGAAAAAGTTCCCGAAACAGAGCCGGAGGAGCCGATGCTACCGCTTACTCCCGACGGCAATCTGACTTTGGTTGATGACGCTGGCTCGCCTACGAAAAGCGGAAAGCAGTTCATTACCGCTGTAACCAAAAACGGAAACTACTTCTATATCATCATTGACCGTGATGATAAGGGCGAGGAAACCGTGCATTTTCTGAATCAGGTGGATGAAGCCGACCTGCTCAAGCTGATGGACGAGGAAGAAGTTGCAGAGTTCACCAAGCCGGTTGAGGAAACAAAGCCGGAAGTAGTTGAAACAGTTCCTGAAATTACAGAACCGACACCGGAGGAAAAGCCGAAATCCACAAATATGCTCCCGGCGATTCTTACTCTGATTGTGCTTGCCTGTGGTGGTGGATTCTTCGTATTTAAGAAAGTCCAGGAAAAGAAGAAGGCACAGGAAGCGGCAAAGCCTGACCCAGATGCTGATTATGTGGACGATGACGAGGACTATGGGTACGATCCGGAGTTTGAGGACGACGATGAAGATAGCTCCGTCGATGAAGATGATAATGAACCTGTGTAAACAGGATAGGCTTGATGCCTGGGGCAGCCTTCGGGTTGCCTTTACATAGTTTCCGCTTTCAAAAAATAAAAAAATTTGCGTTTTTGAAAGTGACATCTTGCATATACTATTAGCAGACAGTATAATAAGTACAGCGAAGCGGTTTCGAGAAATGAAAAAACTTCAATTTTTGAAAGCGGGTGACTATATGAAAACAATCACGAGAGCAAAATATCTCGATAGAATCATTGAACTGAATGGTACTCCTGACATCAAGATCATCACGGGCATTCGTCGATCTGGTAAGTCCAAATTGATGCAGGCGTATATTGCGTATCTGAAAAGCAATTTTGAAAACATCAATATTATCTTCATCGACTTCATGGATTTGGCGTATGAAGAAATCAAGGAATACCATGCCTTACACGCCTATGTGGAAGAACATTATCAGGAAGGAAAAACGAACTACCTGTTTGTAGACGAGGTTCAGATGTGTCCCAAGTTTGAGTTGGCAATCAATAGCCTGTACTCTAAGGGAAAATACGACATCTATGTAACAGGCTCTAATGCTTTCCTGTTGAGTGCAGATCTGGCAACTCTGTTTACCGGACGCTATATTGAAATTCATGTGTTTCCTTTCAGCTTCCAGGAATATTGCCAGTATTATGATGATATTAGTGACAAAGATAAGCTCTTTGATGAGTACGCTATCAAGGGCGGTTTAGCAGGTTCCTATGCTTATAGAACCGAAAAAGACAGAACAAACTATATCAAAGAGGTCTACGAAACGATTGTTACAAGGGATTTGGTACAGAAATATACTCTCCCGGACACTTTGGTTTTACAACGTCTGAGCGAGTTCCTTATGGATAATATCAGCAACCTGACTTCTCCGAATAAGGTCAGTCAGCTACTGACAGCAAATGAGACTCCAACCAATCATGTAACCGTCGGCAAGTACATTAAGTATTTGTGCAATGCTTTTGTATTTTATGATATTAAGAGATATGACATCCGAGGTAAGAAATACCTTGAAAGCTCTGAAAAGTTCTATTTGTGTGACAGCGGTATTCGATATGCAATACTGGGAAGCAGAAATATAGACTATGGCAGAGTATATGAAAACGTTGTTTGTATCGAGCTTCTTCGCCGTGGATATGATGTCTATGTCGGCAAGCTCTATCAAAAGGAAATCGACTTTGTTGCTCAGAGAGGTAGCGAAAAGATTTATATTCAGGTCAGCGACAACATTTCCGGGCAGGAAACATTTGAGAGAGAATGCTCTCCTCTGCTTCAGATTCGAGACGCTTATCCGAAAATGATTATTGCCAGAACCAAACATCCCCAATATAGCTATGAAGGAATCGAAATTCACGATATAGCCGATTGGTTGCTACAAGAATAAGCAAGGTGAAATATCTCCGTCATTCTCTTTTGAAATGATGGAGATATTTTTATTATGACGGAGATTGTAGAACAGAAAATTGTATCAGGTTGCAAAAATCCTTTCCGAACTTTTTACATAGCAGTCATGCACTACGGTGTGTGGCTGCTTATTTTTTTGTGAAAGGAGCAGATGCAAATGAAATTAGTTTTGGCTGAAAAGCCTTCGGTTGCACAGAGTATTGCCAAAGTGTTAGGTGCTGCCAAGCGTGAGGATGGCTACTTAGAGGGAAACGGATATGTGGTCAGCTGGTGTGTAGGGCATTTGGTGGAGCTGGCACAGCCGGAAGTCTATGATGCGAAGTACAGCAAATGGGCTTATGCAGACCTTCCTATCTTCCCGATGGACTGGCAGTATGAGGTTTCTGCCGGTACGAAAAAACAGTTTGGGATTCTGAAAAAGCTCATGGCCAGAGAAGATGTTGCGAGTCTTGTGTGTGCAACAGATGCCGGTCGTGAGGGCGAGCTGATCTTTCGGTTGGTGTACCACAAAGCCGGGTGCAGAAAGCCGTTTGAGCGGCTTTGGATTTCCTCGATGGAAGATGTAGCAATCAAGGAGGGCTTTGAAAATCTCAGGTCTGGAACGGAATATGATGCTTTGTATGAAGCAGCACTGTGTCGAGAACGAGCCGACTGGATTGTTGGTATTAACGCTACTCGACTTTTTTCGACCCTTTACGGGCAGACCCTGAATGTTGGTCGTGTTATGACCCCTACCCTTGCTATGGCTGTTATGCGAGAAGCTGCCATTTCCGCATTCAAGCCTGAACTGTTCTACACAGTTCAGATTGGATTGGATGGTTTTACGGCTGCAAGCGAACGCTTCAAAACCAAGGCAGCAGCCGAAGCTGTCAAACAAAGCTGTTCGGTGGCAATCGTTCAGAAAGCTGAATGTAAGGAGAAAACAGAAAAGCCGCCTGCGCTCTATGACCTGACCAGTTTACAGAGAGAAGCCAACCGTGTGCTTGGCTACACGGCACAGCAGACCTTGGACTACACGCAGAACCTCTATGAAAAGAAACTGGTCACTTATCCCCGTACCGACAGCAGGTTTCTGACGGAAGATATGGCACATAGCCTGACCGACCTCGTAAAGCTGGCTTTCCACACATTCCCCGTGGAGGATGTGGATAACATACCAGTTCATGCAGAGCAGGTTGTGAATAACAAAAAGGTCACAGATCACCATGCCATCATTCCGACCAGAGAATTGCAGAAATGCAATCTTGAGGAGTTTCCAAAAGGTGAACTTGCAATTTTGCAGCTGATTGCAAATCGTTTGTGTGTGGCTGTGGGAGATCCGTACCGATACGCTGAGAGCGTTATGGAACTGGATTGCGGCGGCACGATGTTTTCTGCTAAGGGAAAAACTGTTTTGCAGGAAGGTTGGAAAACCCTTGTAAGGAAGAGTAGTTCGACAAAATCGGACGAAAAAGAACAGGTCCTCCCTTCTGTTTCTATTGGAGATGAGCTGAATGTAATTGGCACGGAAATCAAAGAAGGCAAAACTTCTCCTCCCAAACATTTCACAGAGGATACGTTGCTTTCTGCAATGGAAACTGCCGGTGCAGATGAACTGCCGGAAGAAGCCGAACGAAAAGGTCTTGGCACTCCTGCCACTCGTGCCGGTATTATTGAAAAGCTGGTTCAGAAAGGTTTCCTGGAGCGTAAAGGCGATAAAAAAACGAAGCATTTGATTCCGACTCATAAAGGCACCGCACTTGTAACCGTTATGCCGGAACAGGTTCAGTCCCCCGCTATGACAGCCGATTGGGAGGAAAAACTGTTGCTCATCGAGCAGGGAGAATACTCCGGCGAGGACTTTATGGAGGAAATTAAAAATATGATCGCCGGTCTGGTTCAGAATTATGAGGTTATCCGTGATTCGGAAGTTCTGATGGCAAAAGAGAAAAACCCGATTGGCACATGCCCTCTTTGTGGAAGTGCTGTTGAGGACAAGGCAAAAGCTTTTTTCTGCTCCAATCGAAATTGTAAATTCGCTCTTTGGAAGAATAACCGGTATTTTGAAAGCATTGGTAAGAATATGAATGCTTCTACGGCACAGAAACTTCTGACTGCTGGGAAAGTAAAGCTGAAAGGCTGCAAGTCCAAAAAGACAGGGAAATCTTTCGATGCGATTGTGTATATGGAAGTATCGGATGATGGGAAAACGAATTTTAGTATGGAATTTGAAAATGGAGGTAAACGCAAATGATGAATGAGTATAATCCGGATGGTAAGGATATCCGATTTATTGACAGCCATTATAAGGATCTGTTCCGTATTCCTGATGGCAGCTGTATTCAAATTGACTATCCCAACGAGACTGTCGTAAAGCCTTGCAAATTTATTGATGAGTATCATACTCAGATTGGCAATAACGTATTCCACATCTGCCAGTTTGCAGAGATTATGGAGCGTAACGGTGCAAGATATATGGCAGAACCTGAGATCATGGGAGAAGAAGCTGCCTGGAAAGTCGGCAGAGATAGGATTCTTGCGGTTCAGACCTGTGAAGATGGCTATGACTATACGCTGTTTGATGAGCACTACAATGAAATTGATGGTGGTCAGGTAGATAATCCGGATATGAGTATGATTGAGGTCAGACAGGACATTCTGGAATCTTTTCATCTGGCACACAGAGAGCTTCGAGCTATGGTTTATGAAGATGTTATGGAACAGGCTTTTGAAGTTGGCAGACAGGCTATGATAGTCAATGACCCTATCGCAGAACTTGCTTTTAAGCTTGACCGTTTTGCAGAGAATTTTGACCCTTATGAGTATAAGGATCAGGTGGATGATGTGCAGGCACATATTATGAAGATCAAAGAAGACCTTACTGCCGGCAATACAGATTCGTACCGTGAATTCCTGGATGAAGCCATTGCTGAGTGTGGAGAAGAAACTGCTGTAGAGGTTGCAAAAGTCCTGAGAAGTCAGCTTGATAAAATAGAATCCCCTAAAAGAGAGTCTGTAATTGGAAAATTGGCAGAAGCGACCGAGAAGGTATCTCCCACCATTTCTTCTCACAAACACAAAGAAGCAGAACGATAAGGAGGTTGGCTGTGAAGATTGAAAAATGGAATGAAGTAGACGGAACTCCTGCTCCCGATGCTGGAATGGTGGCATTTCTGGAAAGTACAACAGATGCTTATGCGGTGCTTCAACTACGTGATGATGTAGAGGATAATGCCCAGATTATGTTTGCAAATTACAGTTACCTTCAGAAAAAAGAAATGGAGCCTGAGATTGACCGTTACAAGGT
>OHIQ01000348.1_pt1 | contig 15356 bp, 20 predicted proteins | sample 1568401 | NCBI WGS metagenome assembly OHIQ01 (sample SAMEA3879522, study PRJEB24766) | human gut metagenome | biome: human-associated habitat; feature: feces | place: USA | collected 1985/1987 | reverse complement strand
CTATTGTTTATATTAGGAGATTTTTTGTGGAAGGTAAAAGTAATAAAAAGAAAACAACTATTCAGTTTACAGAAGAATTGAATAAGATTAATTCAGATATTGAGGTTCTTGGGGAGTATATTAATGCAAATACAGGAATTAGCTGTAGATGTTTAAAATGTGGTTATCCATGGAATGAAGGAGAATGGACTCCTAGACCAAGCAACTTGTTGCATGGTAGGAAATGTCCAAATTGTTCAGGGCATAGGCGATATACGCAGGAGAGTTTTGAGAGAGTTGTATATTCAAAAAATAATGACATTAAGATTTTAGGAAAATATGTAAATACGAGTACACCGGTTTTGGTAAAATGCAAATTGTGTGGAAAGTTATGGAAACCAACAGGAGAAAGCTTATTATTAGGAAAAGGTTGTTCAAACTGTAAACAGAAAAATGCAATTCGACAGCGTATTTTAACTCAAAATGAATTTGAAAATAAAATGAGAGGTATTAATCCTAATATTGAGATTATAGGAAAATATGATTGTATGACCTCAAGAGTTAAGGTTAAGTGCAAAGTATGTGGAAATATATGGAATCCAATAGCAGATAATATTATTAGAGGGAAAGGATGTAGGAAATGTGCGATTGAATCTTCTGCAAAACGTAGGCGAATATCACAATCGGAGTATATGATTCGTGTCAAGAAAATTAATCCTAATATTATATTGCAGAGTGAATTTTTAGGAACTCAAAAAAAGATTGATGTAAAGTGTGCTGTTTGTGAACATAGGTGGCGTACAGATGCAAATTCATTACTGCAAGGACATGGATGTCCTAAATGCGCAAAAAGTGCAACATCATTTATGGAACAGTTTATTTATAATAGCTTGAATATAGCAGCAGAAGGGGTTGAGGTCTTTTCAAGAGATAAGACGGTAATGGGGCAAGAACTTGACATTTATATTCCTGAGAAAAATTATGCAATAGAACCAGGCGCATGGTTTTGGCATCAAACTAAAGTGGAAAGGGATAGAGAAAAAAGAAGAAAGTGTCAGGAGCAGGGCATTAATCTTATGATTATCTATGATAGTTGTCCACCAGAATGTTTTGTTGATGATATCCGTTGTTATTCATACAATCTTTCAAGCGAAGATGATTACCATACATTAAAAGAGATAGTAAAAGAAATTTGTGAAAAATTAGACTTTAGATATGAATTACTGTCTAATAAATGGAATGAAATTGAAGACATTGCAAGAAAAAATTGCAAAATAACAACAACAGAAGAATTTATTCAACGATTAAAGGTTATCAATCCACAAATTACAATTATAGGAAAGTATAGAGGTAATTCTATAAATATAGCTTGTAAGTGTAAAATTTGTGGATGTGAATGGGAGGCTAAACCATATCATTTATTAAATGGGACTGGTTGTAGAAAATGCTCAGGTAAAGACCGCACACATAATGAATTCTTAGAACTTTTTAAGAAGAAAGGAAATACTAACATTGATTTAATTGGGGAGTATACTAATGCTACGACTAAAATATTATGTAAGTGTAAAAAATGTGGTCGTGAATGGTTGTCGCTACCAGGACATATTTTAGAAGGAAAAGGTTGTTCTTATTGTAATGGTGGAGGAACCAAAGCTGTAATATGTTTGACTACTGGAGAGAGATTTGAATCTATAGCTCAAGCTTCAAAAAAAATGGGAATATCATCTTCTAGTATAGTAAATTGTTGCAAAACTCCCAATAAGCATGTTAAAGGATTGGAATTTGTGTATGACAATAAAAGATAAAATTATAGAATTAGTGACGAGGACATTTCTATATTTAAAGGGTACGCTAATATATATTAAGAAATGTGTAAAGTGAGATTCATAGAATAAGTATAATTAGTAAAGCATTAGTGGTGGATATCTGACAAGTAGAGTAATAAAGAAGATGTTTTATTTTTTCAAAATATCAATGTATGATATAATTAAAAAAACAATAAAAGAATACATATATGATAAAAAATAAATCGTGATTGGAAAGGGAACATCATTTTGAATAGCCGGGCTTGTAATGGCTTTTTACAAAAATCAGATTTTCAGTGTTTTATTTTATTGAGAGATTATTTTGGATTACATAGGAGAGGAGAATGAAATGTCAAACTTAGTAACATTTGAAAATGCAGATAATGAATCAAATATTCTGCGTATCGGAGGAAAAAGTTTTTTGCCGCCGGATATGGAGTGGCCTACGAATCCGAATGGAGAAAAAATGGTTTTTATTTTTAATATACCTACAAATTTTTTAAATGCGGAGCTTAATTTTAATTATCCGAAAGATAAGGTTATTTCTGTATTTACCACTTATAATAGAGAAGATTATTTTTTGGACTCAATCGTTTATAATGGGGATACCGAGGAACTTCAGAATATAAAAAACGGATATACAAAAGTAGTTTTACATTCGGCTGCCGCGCCGAGAAACGATGCGGACTTTTTGATTCCGGCAAGAGAAATTGTAATTGATAAAGAAATGAATGAATCTGATGAGGATTACGGCTCTCTTATTGGGGCAAATCCTGTATTTTTACAAAACGAAAAGTTAGAACTTGATTCCTATCAGTTTTGTATGCAGATATACGGAGAAGATTTTCCGGAGGAGTTTCAGGATATTTTCTGTTTAGATGATGCAATAGGGTATCTGTTTTTAAGCAAAGAGGAAAAAGCAGATGATGTTGGTGTGTTTTTTGTACAGTGTACCTAAAAAGCTAAAGGCATCATCAGCAGGGCGCCATTTATATGAAAAATTTGGGGTTATAAGGGAGAGCGGCAGAACGGCTTTATGCCGGTTGCGGTTTTCAATTTGTTGAAGCAAAACAAATGTTTTACGAAAATACGAGGTGGACAGAGTACAAAATGTATGAATTGAACCTGTAATTTTACGTTTGTAGAATTAGGAAAATCGGAAGTTAACGCTTGAAAAAGGAGAAATAAACATGGCAAAGAAAGAAGAAAGATTTGAAGTTACATTTAGAGACGGAAGTCAGCTTAAGGATGAAGGAGTTCGCCAAATCCTTGTAGATAAGGAGACTGGGGTTAACTATCTTTGTTGGAAATCTGGATATGGAGCGGCTATTACACCTCTTCTGGATTCAGAAGGAAAAGTCATAGTTACAAAGTAAAATCGGAAGTTGTGGAGGAAAGATTATGAACAAAATAATTTCCAAAATTGGAGCAGTAGTCGTAACAATTACTGTATTCCTTTTTGCTATATGTCTGATTGCTGATTTACCATTTGTTTCATATCTCGTGTGTATGTTTTTACCTCTGGGATACATTATGATGGCAGTAGGGTTTCAATATGAAAGCTGCGAAGAACGGAAAGTTTCTGCCAGTGTCGGTGTTGTTATTGCCGTTATCTATGCGGTGATGGTTCTATTAGTATATTATGCCCAGACAACGAGCGTTCAATTGGGCGGTTTGAATGAGCAAGCCGTTCGAATATTAGATTTTCAACGTGGTGGTCTGTTATTCAATTATGATTTGCTTGGTTACGGAATGATGGCACTTTCCACATTATTTATTGGTCTTTCTATCAATCCAAGTTCGAAAGCGGACAAGTGGCTGAAATATTTGATGATACTACATGGCGTTTTTTTTATTGGATGTTTTATTATGCCGATGACAGGTGTATTCACAAGCATGGAAAGCGGAGAAAATGGAAACGGAGGTACTATTGCACTATTATGTTGGTGTGTATATTTTCTTCCTATTGGTGTATTAGCATATAAGCATTTCCAAAAGACTCAGTAACAAATTCAAGTTTGCAGATATGAAAAATTTAGATTTAACAAAGCAGAAAGTGCCGCTGACTTATTGCTGTCACCTTTTATATACCGGAAGTTTCTGGTGCAGGATTTCGTAACGGAATACAAAGAACTGTGGGTTATAACGAAAGGTACGGCAAGGAAAGCCGACAGCGGGTACAATTATAAGAAAAGACATTACAGTTGTGCAAGCGGGACGACAACCATGTACTATGTAAGAGTGAATACTTCGGAGCTGGACTGCAGCGATGAAACCATGGACGTAGAAGTGGATTGTGAAAAATAAATTCCAAAAGTCTTGCTGCGCCCCAAAATCACAAGAAAACGGTATTGGTAAAATAATTTTGACAAGGAAAAAGGGCTATGTAAAAGATGTTGGATAGACATTTAGCGGGGAATATACGACAATGGCACCGAAAGGAGCAATCAGAATATGGAAATAGGTAAGAAACTTAAAAATGCACGAGTACAGTCGGGAATGACACAGGAAAATGTTGCAGAAAAAATCAATGTATCAAGGCAGACAATTTCAAATTGGGAAAATGAAAAATCCTACCCGGATATTATTAGTGTAATAGAGTTGAGCAATCTATATTCTATAAGTCTTGACGTATTGCTAAAGGGTGATGAAAAAATGATTGAACATTTAGAAGAAAGTACGGATGTTGTAAAAAGCAACCAAAAAATGATAGGGGCAATTATTGTAAATATCATTGTCGTAGTAATGCTGATAACATTAAATATGTTTATCCCTGATAACCACTATTTCTTAGTTGGAATATTTTGCTTTATGGTTATTACTTTATCAGCATTGCTGTACCAGATAATCAAAAAAATTTAAGGAGGAGTTTTTGTTATGGATTTAAATATTGTTTTGGCGGTAATTTGTGGAGCAGCTGCATTTGTAGGGGTGTCTTGTGTCGTGTTTCAGATTTATCAGATGACAGTTATAGATGCGACAGCCAGGGGATTAAAGCATCCTAAATTTTGGGGAGTATTTACAATGAGTGGGAATAATTCAAGTGGTTTGCTTATGTATTTAATCGGAAGAAGAAAATATCCTATTGTAAATATGAGTGAAAGTAACTCAAAAGAATTAGAAAAGCGTAAAAAATCGGCAGGTATTGGATTGTTATTTTTGGCTGTTGGCGTAATTGGTATGATATGTACGACCTTAATATGACAGTGAAAAAAATGCAGATGCAGTAAAAGAACTTGAGGGAATCAGCAGGAATTTGTAATTATATTCCATATAGGACAGGAGAAGACACTATGAGCAAAGCAGTTATTTATTATTCATTAACAGGGAATACAAAGGAAGCCGCCAAAGAGATTGCAAGAAAGCTGGGTGCAAAATTATTTGAGATTGATTTGGCAAAGCCGCTTCCGCGAAAACCGGCGGCGAAAATGCTTGTCGGCGGAATGCAGTCCACATTTGGAAGAACACCGAAAATAAAAGGCGTTCCCGATAATATAGATTACTATGATGAAATCATATTGGGAATGCCGATATGGGCGGGCTTACCGGCAGCTCCGGTCAATACCTTTATAAAGAAGTACAGCGTGGCTGATAGAATAAATGCCGTCTTTACATTCAGCGGCGGCGGGGACAATGACAGATGTATTGCACAGTTGTCAAAGAAACTTAAAAATTTAAAAAGTGAAGTTGCCCTCGCAGACCGTCACAGTGATAAGGCAAAGGATAATAAGGAAAAGCTGGAGCAGTTTGTAAAGGATATTAAGTGAGCAGTCTTTCTGAATCAGGGGGATTTTTAAGGCAGTGTGTATTCCCGGATACGTGCTGTACATTCTGGTGTGTGTCTATGGAATAAACGGCGCACGGGTATTGTAAATGTAATAAAAGAAAAAAGGGCGGTACCGTATAGATAAAATGTCTATGCGGTACCGCTTTTATTATACATAAAACGCATACCACCATATGCACAATAGATATTGGACATTCCAGCAAAAAGCTCATCATAATAAAAATGTAAAATTTAAGTAAAAAGCTTGACTTAAAGTGAACTTTAACTATTACACTGAAAAAAAGCCAGACATGGATGCAGTAAAACTATTAAGACTATCAAATCATGCCAAACAGAATAAAAAACCGGCAGAGTTTTAATGTATCGGATACATTTGAAATTCTGCCGGGTTCAATTTATTAATTTATCAATTTTTAAAATGTGCAATAACGATTAGAGTGTTTCCGGTTCCGGATAATCAACACCGAAAGTTTCAACCGTAACCGTCTTCATAACCTGAGGATTGCGTGGTCTGTCGCTCCAGTCCGTATCGGTTTCGGCAATCTTATTTAAGACGTCAACGCCTTCTGTGAGCATGCCGAATGCCGCATACTGTCCGTCTAAGTGCGGTGCGTTTTCATGCATAATGAAAAACTGTGAACCGGCAGAATCCGGGTGCTGTGCACGCGCCATGGAAAGAACACCCTTTGTATGCTTTAAGTCATTCTGGAAACCGTTGATGTTAAATTCACCCTTGATAGAATATCCCGGACCGCCCATGCCGGAACCTTCCGGGTCGCCGCCCTGAATCATGAAACCTGCAATAATTCTGTGGAAAATTAATCCGTCATAAAAGCCCTTCTTTACAAGGCTGATGAAGTTGTTGACAGTGTTTGGTGCAACTTCCGGGTAAAGCTCGGCTTTCATAATATCGCCATTTTCCATTGTAAATGTAACAACTGGATTTTGATTTGCCATAATAATAATTCCTTTCTGAATATCAAGTATATTCGTTATTGTATCCAGTCATTGCATAAAAGTCAACGTAAATTTTTTGCAAATGTACTATACAATGTATCAAAAAATGTGCTATAATACGACACAAAATGAAATAAGTGGAAAAAGGTATTTTGACACTCATATCAATATATAGAAAATGGAGAAAGAATAAAATGAAGGAAAAAATTATTACATTTGGTGAAATTATGCTGCGTCTTTCACCGGAAAACAGTGAGCGTTTTACACAGTGTCATTCGTTTGAAGCCGTATACGGCGGCGGAGAAGCCAACACAGCCGTTTCTTTATCCAACTTCGGTGTGGATGCGGCTTATGTAACCAAGCTTCCAAAACATGCAATCGGTCAGAGTGCAGTCAATGCATTGCGCCAGTACGGTGTGGACATCAGTAAGATTGTACGCGGCGGCGACCAGATTGGTATTTATTTTCTGGAAAAGAAGACCAGCCAGCGACCATCAAACGTTATTTATAATAGAAGCGGTTCAGCGATTGCACTGGCAGAAGAAAGTGATTTTGACTGGGATGCCATTTTTGCAGATGCAACATGGTTCCATTTTTCAGGAATCACACCGGCAATCAGCGATACACTGGCTAAGGTCTGCTTAACAGCCTGCAAAAAAGCAAAGGAAAAGGGAATGACCGTCAGCTGTGACTTAAATTACAGAAGCAAGCTCTGGAGCGGTGAAAAGGCAAACAAGGTTATGACGGAAATCTGCCAGTATGTAGATATCTGTATTGCCAATGAAGACGATGCGATTGGTATTTTCCAGCTTGAGCCGGTCGGAGAAGGCACAGAAAAGAACGAGTATATTGCAAAAGAACTCATGAAGCGTTTTCCGTTTAAAATGGTGGCAGCAGTTTGGCGTACAGAAACTTCTATCACAACCTTTAAGTTACAGTCTATGATTTATACAGACGGAAAGGCTTATTACAGCAAAGAATATTTCATGCACATTTTAGATTATATCGGTGCGGGCGATGCGTTCTGTGCAGGTCTGATTTATGCCTGCTTACAGAAGTACGATGCTCAGAAAATGGTTGAATTTGCAAATGCAGCCAGCTGCTTAAAGCATACCGTAAGCGGTGATTTCAACCTTGTTACGGCAGATGAAGTCAGCCAGCTCGCATTTTCTGAAAGCGGAAATGAAGTACAGAGATAAAAAAATTTTATAAACTGACATCAACGCTTGAAGCGTCAGCGGGTGCGCAGCCGGTATCAGCCGTAACCGCAACGTCAATGACACTGCCGGGCGTAGTCATATCAGAGGAAGATGAGGGATTGGATTCGTTGTCTTCCTCTGTTTGTTTTTTATACGGTGTTATGGCATTTGCGGCATCGGCGCGTTCCTCGGCTTTGCGGGCGCGTTTTTTCTTTTTAAGCTGTTTGGACGTCAAAGCGGCTTTTTTCTTTGCACCGCAGGATTCTTCAATCTGTTTTTTCTGACGGAGCAGCTGTTCCTTTTTTAAACGGCTGATTTTTAAAGTCCCTTTATTTTCAATCGCATCGGCAATTTTTTGGGCTTCGGCAATGGCTGTTTTTCCTGCATCTGAATTTTTCATGGCGTTGGCATCGGCGCGTGCGGCACGGATAATGCCGGCAACCTGTGCCGGGGATTTGGCATTTGCCATGCGGATCAGATACCCCTGTGCGGTCATGTTCTTTTTAACGACAATTTTACCGGACTGCGTAGTTTTCTTTTTCGTTCTTGACTGTGATTTCGTTTGTGTTGTTGTAAGGCTGCCAAAGCTGCTGCCCAGTGAATTTATAAAAGCAGATGACATTTGCAGGTCCTCCTTATCTTTGATATTATAACGGTATAAGTTTGTGTTGGTTATTCACCCACCTATGAGCAAGCTCATGTGGGTGAATAACCCTTTGACCCTGATATCATATATATATATTATGTGTATCGGCAAAAAATAAAAAAGATTGAGAAAATAAGAAAGTGGATAAAAAATATGCAGAAAAATGTGCGGGAAATCGCAGTCATCATGCAGGATAAAGAAAAAGAATATAAGATATGTGAAAAACTGCGCAGACAGCCGGAACTAAGGGACTTAAAAATTCTCTGCCGGGAGCAGCTGCAGTCCTTAGGACCGTCTGAAACATTTAATAAGCGGTTGAAACGGTTACAACCGTTGGCGGGGCGGGTGCTTTTAACAGACTTACAGGATACGGAACTGCCCGAAGTTGTAAAAAATATTCCGTCAATCGGTTACGGCTTTGATTACAGGGGTAGTGCAAAATATGTCGTGGAAAATACCGATTCAATCGACAAAATGTACTTGGAAACCGTTTATTGCAGATATTACAGATTTCCCCTTGAGATTGCAGAAACCGACAGGCTGATTTTACGGGAAATGCAGCTTGCGGATTTAGACAGTCTGTACGAGGTCTATGATACACTGCGGGACTGTCCGTATATTGAACCGCTGTATGAAAGGGCTGAGGAAGAAGAATTTACAAGACAGTACATCAAAAATATGTACGGCTTTTTCGAGCATGGTTTGTGGCTGGTGATCCGTAAGGAAGATAATAAAGTCATCGGACGGGCGGGGATTGAAAACCGCGAAATTGACGGAGAATTACAAAAAGAACTGGGCTATCTTATCGGAAAGCCGTGGCAGGGCATGGGGTATGCCGCGGAAGCGTGCCTTGCAATTCTTGATTATGTAAAGGAGCGAGAGCTTTGCAGTCATTTATTTTTATGCTGTCATCAAAAAAATATTCCGTCAATCAGCCTCGCACAAAAACTGGGATTTACAGTTTATGCGGAGGATATTGACGGAATAAATCTGTATGTTTGCAGTATCAATTAACGGAATGAATCGGTACTGCTGCAGTATCAACTTATAAGTCGAATGCGTAGCGGATAAAGGCGACAGCATTTTCTAAGTTCGGCGCGGTTACAACGATGCCGTAGCACGGATTATCCATGGTAAAGTCCGTTTCGGTCTTGATCTTGGTATCGGTTAAATCCAGTGCAATCGGAATTTTTGTACCGTCTTCTTTGGTATAGTAAATGATTTTACCGGCTAAGGTTTCCAGTTCCTTATCGGTTAAAACTTCTCTTAAATCCGTTAAAAACGGCTCTTTATCCGTAGAGAAGTAATCGATATAATCAGGACTTGCGATATAACCGTCAATCGAGCCGGTGGATGCCAGTGTGTAGATTTTCTGCTGGCTGGCGCTGACGTCCTGGTCTAAAAGTTTTGGAATTAAGGAATAGTTGTAATCACATTCCACACGTTCCTTTTTGCCGTCAATGCCAAGATATCCGGTAAAACCGGTCGTAATGGCATCGGTTCCGGTATCGTAGCCGGTCATTTTGCCGTCAATGATAACCATGCTGAAAGCGGTTGTATAATTGTTACGCTGAAAAGAGATGACAAAGCTTACAACAGCGATGATTACAAGTACTGCCGCAAGCATAAAATATTTGTAATATTCCCAGATATAGTGAACTTTTTCGGAGAAAGTCAAATCTTTAAACGGAGTCATCTGTTCCTTTACAGGTTTCTTTTTGAAAAATGGCTTCATAGTACTCCTTTCTGCAAATGTTTACAGTTCCATTTTGAAAGACATTAGTCAGTGTAACATAAATTTGTATAAAAGGCACTTGCTTTTAGAAATATTTAATGAAAAAGTAAGAAAAATGCTTTGCTTTTTCGACAGTATCCATATATAATCATACATGTTATCAATACAGAGAGTGAAAGGTAGAAGAATGGGCGTATTTGACATAAACGGTAAATTTTTTAAGACACTCACCAAAGCCGGTGATTTTATTATTCTGACCCTGCTGGCGATGGTGTGCAGTATTCCGGTTATTACAATCGGTGCATCGCTGACGGCGGTGTTTTATGCGGCATTGAAAATGGCAAGGGATGAAGAAGGCTATGTCTGGAAGGAATTTTTTAAATCCTTTAAGCAGAATTTAAAGCAGAGTATTTTGATTGAACTGATTTTAGCAGCGTTTGCGGCAATCCTTCTGGTAGACATTAATGTCTGTGCAAAATGGGCAGCAGACGGCGGCGGTACGCTGGTACAGCTGCTGATGTTTGCGGCAATCGGTATTTTAATTGTGCTGGCGGCGGTTGTGCTGTATGTATTTCCGGTGCTTGCAAAGTTTGACAATACTGTATTTGCAACGATAAAGAATGCACTGGTGCTTTGCATGCACCATCTGCCACAGACCATCAGCATGATGATTGCTACATATGGACTGATTTATTTTACAATGCAGTATGTCGGTATCATGTTTATATCGATTCCGTTGATTTTTTATATTGATTCATTTATTTTTTCAAGAATTTTGCAGCAGTATGTGAAAAAAGATGAAGCGGATACAGATGAGCTGTAAGTAAAAGTAAAATACAGTGAAAATGAAAGCAGTAAAAGACCAAAATAAAAAGTCCCGCAGGATTGGGTAGTATCCTGCGGGACTTTTTTTGGAATAAAATATTCCGTCTATATCTGTACGGTTATGGGATACAGATAACGAAAATAATATACAAAAAGGGGATAATTACTCTGTCGAAACAGTCTGTAATTATCCCCGTTGATAATCGTAAAATATATTCTGTTAAAAAATGTACTATAATGCATCAACACCGCGCTCGCCGGTACGGATACGAACCGCATCGCAGACATCGTAGACAAAGATTTTACCATCGCCGTAAAGGCCGGTATTAATTTCTTCAATAACTAAATCAATAATCTTTTCTGCGGTATCATCATCGACAATCGTTTCAACCTTAACTTTCGGAAGCAGGTTACCGCCAAAATCAACACCGTTGTAAGCCTGTTTATGCCCTTTCTGGCTTCCGTATCCCATGATATTGGTAATCATCAGACCGTGTGCATTACAGCTGTTTAAAATTGTCTTTAAATCGTCAAGACGCTCAGGTCTTATAATAATTTCAAGCTTTTTCATTTCTAATCTCCATCTCTATGTGCTTATTTTATCTACAACAGCTGTATCTGTCAATGTGGTACAGACAGAAACGAAGAATGTAAATACAGCAATTGCCTGCACTTATTTTTTTGAAGCTTTTTCTGCGGAAATGTCCATATGCTTTGTAGGAAGACCTTCCATATAAAGCTGCTTACAGGCAGTCAGCATGGTTGAACAGTAGTAAATGGCACAAATGCCGGAACCTGCACCGACAAGAATCGAGGCAAGGGAAATATTGGACATAAATGCGATATAATGAATAAATACTAATGCACCCAGCGACAGCCATACGATTCTGAAAGAACGTGTTGCGGCAGATTTTTCCTGAAATTTTGCTTCTAATATGATGGCTTCCGTAAAATAATAAGTAAAGTAAATTGTAAAAATAGTAGAAAGACCGGCAGCCATTGTGCGCATCTGGGAAGCGCTGTCACCCCAGTCCTTAAAAAGCAGTGCCTGACCGATAACGGCGGCAGCCGTTCCTAAAATAGCGGCAAGTCTTGCTTTTTTAAATAACACATTACGTGGGGCAAGCGGTAAAATACCAATGACAATCAGGATAAAGCCGATGACGTCAGAAAAGACATCAATCGTGGCATTGCCGACCCGGACATAGAACTGTAACACAAGCAGTAAAATGCCAATTAAAATCAGTGAAATATTTTTTTTATTCATACGTTTTTTAAGAGCTCCTTTCGATATGCTAATAATCTATTTTACTGGAAACAAAATGCAGGGTCAATGTATTTGACGGATTTTAGAGAAATTTTATGGCGCGTTGGTTGTGAAGTACCGGTCGATATGCTAAAATAGGGCAAAATATGGATATTAAATGCGTAAGACGCTTAATAATGATAGAACGGAGAAGCTTTAAGGTTATGCTTGAATGGTCAACACCTTCCATTTCCGATGGTGACTGGATTCGGAAAATAATTGCGGAATCAGGAAATATGGGCAGTGATGTTTCATTTGCCAATATGTATCTGCTTCGTGAAAAATATGACATACAGATTTGCAGTTACAGAGGCTTTTTACTGCGGCACTACAATGGCTATTACGGAAGAAAGGGATATACCTTTCCGATAGGCACAGGCAACCCGGAAAAAGCACTGCAAGCATTAAAAGAGGATGCAAAAAAACGCAGGGAGCCGCTGTGCTTCTGTCTGCTCACGGAAGAACAAAAGCAGATGTTAGAGGAGGTTTTCCCGGATACATTTGTATTTGAGAGCAATCCGGGGGACAGCGACTACATTTATTCGCAGGAAGAACTGGCAAATCTGGCAGGAAAGGCATTTCATAAGAAGAAAAATCATTTTTCAAAGTTTGTAAGGACGTATCCGGAATACCGCTTTGAGCAGATAGGCGCGGCAAACTGGCAGGATGCGGTGCTTGTGGAAGATATGTGGTATTATGAACATTTGCAGGAAGAAGACGAGTCGCAGAAAAAAGAATATGCGGCGGTCAAAGAAGCGCTGGAGCATTTTGAACAGTTAGAGCTTTCAGGCGGGCTTTTATACGTCAATGATACACCGGCGGCGATGACGGTTGCTTCTTATATTAATGAAGATACGTGTGATATTCATTTTGAAAAGGCGGTCGGTGAATGTGTGACAAATGGTGCATATGCGGCGATTAACAGGCTGTTTGCACAGACGTTAAACTGCACATGGCTGAATCGCGAAGAAGATATCGGAATTGAGGGGCTTCGTAAGGCAAAAATGTCCTACCATCCTAAAATGCTGGTTAAGAAATATAATGCACATTTAAAAACACAGGACATTGTAGAATAAATCTGCGGGTCTGATTGGAAAGAAGGAGAGAAAATGCTTTCAAAAGTTTTGAAAAAAGAAACGTGTGCCGAGTGCCGTTTCTGCTGTTCGTTCAGAAGATGCAGTCTTTGGGAAACACCATTGTTTTCGAAAGAGGTTATGGATTCACTGGAAAAGAAGGGCAGTCCGGTTGTGTTTAAAAAGCAGACGGTTTCGGGAAAAGAATACGGTCAGATGGATTTAACAGGGAAATATCGTACGCAGGATTCCGAGGAGGAAGCCGCCTGTGAATTTTTGGATGCGCACAAGGGCTGTACGTTAAATAATGAAGAAAAGCCGTTTGACTGTAAAATATGGCCGCTCCGGATTATGAAGGAAAATGAAAAGTATGTCATTGCACTGACACCGACCTGTCCGGCAATTAATCAGGTGCCGCTGGAACAGATGAAGGCGTTGGTTGAAGACGGACTTGGAAAAACCATTTATGAATATGCGAAGGAGCATCCGTACATTGTAAAGGAATACCGGGAAGGGTTTCCGGTTTTGATGACATTTTAAAAAATAACAAAGAAATAAATGCCGGGAAGCCGCATGAATACTGAAATTGCAAAAAAATAACAAAAAATTTCAAAAAAAATGAAAAAAGTGCTTGCATTTTTGAAAACAATCTGATATTATATACGAGTCGCGTGAGACAAGCGACGAAAACAAAATACATGCGGAAGTGTCGGAACTGGCAGACGAGCAAGACTAAGGATCTTGTGATTATTGCAATCGTGTGGGTTCAAGTCCCATCTTCCGCATTATAAAATTAAAAAGGGTTAAGCCTTAGGGCTTAGCCCTTTTTGATTTTAGAAGCGGAAGCGGCCCTTGTCCCCATGGGTCCAAGGTCTCCGCTCCGCTTCGGTCGTTGCAGAACAGACGTCCCCCGGACGTCTTGCAACCCATCTTCCGCAAGGCTCCGGTCGTTGCGGGGCAGGCGCCCTATATTGATTGATAAGACAGGAAAGGTAAGATTTTTATGATTAGATTTAATAACGATTACAACCGCGGTGCATTTGATTGCATTTTGAAGGCACTGGCGGATACAAATACAACCAGCTATCCGGGATATGGTGAGGATGAGTGGTGCGATAAGGCTGAGCAGATTATTAAGGGGCTTATTGGCAGAGATGATTCCATGATTAAATTTATTCCGGGTGCGACACAGGCAAATTATGTTGTGGTTGCGGCGGCGCTTTCACCGGTGCAGAGCGTGATTGCAGCGGATACGGGACATATCAATTGCCACGAGGCAGCTTCTATTGAGAATACAGGTCATAAGATTCTTGCGCTTCCTAACACGGATGGTAAAATCAGTGCTGCGCAGATTGAGGCGTGTGCCGCAGAGTATTATGACAATGCAAAGCCTGAGTATCTGACAGAGCCAAAGATGGTTTATATTTCATTTCCGACTGAGCAGGGTACTCTTTACACGAAAAGAGAGCTTTGCGATATCAGTGCTGTCTGCAAGAAATACGGCATGTATCTGTTTGTTGATGGTGCGAGAATGGGCTATGGACTGGGCTCAGATAAAAATGACCTTACACTTTGTGATTTTGCCATGCTTTCGGATGTTTTTTATATCGGTGGCACAAAGTGTGGTGCGCTCTTTGGCGAGGCGCTGGTTATAAATGCTGAGGATATCAAGTATCGTTTTAAGGCTTATATGAAGCAAAATGGTGCAGTGCTTGCAAAGGGCTGGCTGATGGGCTTGCCATGCAGATTAAAGAGGCATTTGAACAGAAGAAGGTACCGTTTTGGGTTGAGAGCTTTACAAATCAGCAGTTTGTGATTTTATCGGATGAGCAGAAGAAGACACTTGCCGAGAAATACTATTTTGAAGAGATGGAAAGAGAAAAAGAGGGCACTATAGTGCGATTCTGCACCAGCTGGGCCACAAAACAGGAGGAGGTTGATGCACTGGTTTTAGATATATCAAAGCTGGTGTAGTAACAGATTTATAGTTTTTCGTACATTTCGTATAGTTTGCTAACTTGAAAAAGTAAATTCCAGTGCAGAA
>OHIQ01000342.1_pt1 | contig 15601 bp, 11 predicted proteins | sample 1568401 | NCBI WGS metagenome assembly OHIQ01 (sample SAMEA3879522, study PRJEB24766) | human gut metagenome | biome: human-associated habitat; feature: feces | place: USA | collected 1985/1987 | reverse complement strand
AAAGGGCGGCTTCTATGCAGACCTTTACAATTCACAGTTTGATGAGGCAGAAAGCGCGTAAGATACGGGAATTTTGATAAAAATGGAAGTTATTAAAGATGAATATTTAAAATATTAATTCAAAACAAAGAGTAAAAAGGAGAAACAGCCTGGCAGAGGTTTTTTCTCCTTTTTTCACGGATAGTCCTTGCAAAACTTTAGAATTTCTGTATACTTGAAATGTTAGGTGTTTTCATGGCAGAGCCGGAGGAATTTGATGAAACAGATTGCGTGGGTAAAAGTTATCCAAAACAAATATATAAAAAGATGTATAAGTATTGTGGGAATTGTAATCGTTTTACTGGGTGCCATGCTGTTATATCATATTACAGGTTTAAGAAAAAATGAATATACAAAAAAGGAGCCATTGCTTTTAAACTGGACTGTTGTCAGTGAAAATCAGACGGATACGGATGTGGATTTGAATACATTCCGCTTTGATAATATTTTAACAGACAAAAAGACAGTATATTTATCCCGTACTTTTGTGGATAAAGGGCAGTTTCAATCACCGGTACTTGTGGTTCAGACGCATAATGCAGCGTTACGTGTCTTTGTGGACGGAGAATGTATTTACAGTTACGGGCTGGAGCGGTATGACTGCGGGAAAATGGTTGGAAGCGGCATGCACAGCATTGCTATGCCTAAAGATGGAGAACAGCATGAACTGATGCTGGAATTTAAGGCAAACGGTGATTCTTATGTTACCCGGATGAACGATATTTATATTACCGATTATGCAACAATTTACACTGATTTTTTAGTGACCAACAGAGTTACTTATGCACTTAGTGTCTGCCTTTTGTTTATCGGATTTGTCCTGCTTTTGCTTGGGATGGTTATGATGCTGACGCGGACCTGGTTTACACATTTGATATCACTGGGAATTTTCTCGCTGATGGTAGGTTTATGGACGATGGGGAAATATAATATCCTACAGATTTACCGGGTACCGATATGGCTGTGTACCTTTATTGAGTATGCCAGCATGTATATCGGTCCGCCGTCTCTGCTGCTTTTTTTCAGGGATTATCCGAAAAAAGCAGACAGCAGATGGATAACGTGGATGTATTACATAATTTTCTGGGTAGATAGCGGTGTGACGGCACTTTTATTTGTGCTTCATTTTTCAGGTGTCTGGCATCTTCCGCATATGCTTCGGCTGGAACAGGCATTTGTAGCAATTGTCTGTGTTTATCTGATTATATTAATGATTGCCTGTGTCAGAAAGGGAAACCGGCAGAGCAGACTGGTTATCTGCGGTGTGATTTTGTTTTTGCTGTGTATCGGAGCGGAATGGTCAGGTTATATGGCAGGAAAATACTGGGGTCATGAAATGTCATGGACAACAGGATTTTCATCTTTGGGAACTGTGATTCTGATTAGTATTTTACTGCTCTCATTAAGCTGGGATATTGCGGGAAAAATGGTCGACGAAAAAGAACAGGCAGTTCTTTATAAAATGGCATATACGGATAATCTGACGGGGCTTTATAACCGCCGTTTTTGTGAAGAACGGTTAAAATCATATTGTTATAATAACATTCCATTTACAATTTTTAATTTTGATATGAATGGGCTGAAAGCCACGAATGATACCCATGGGCATAGCAGTGGGGATAAGCTGATTAAGGGGTTTGCTGATATTTTAACAAAGACGTTTGGGGACAAAGGCATCGTTGGCAGAATGGGCGGCGATGAATTTATTGTAATTGTAGAAAACATCGAAGAACTTAATTGTCAGGAAGAAATCCGACATTTTCAAAAAATTATGAGTGAGGCAAATAAAGCACAAAGTGGGTATGTTTACAGTACGGCATACGGCTATGCAGACAGTTCTGAAATTGTGTCAGACGGTGAAATACGCGATGTCAACATGGTTTACAGACTGGCGGATAACCGCATGTATGAGAATAAAAAGACATGCCATGATGCAAGAAAATAGTTAGAAAGTGGAAGGAACAAAGGAATTTATGAATAGGACTTACGACAAATTTCAGGTAGTATTACTAAGCGAAGTAAAAGGGAAAGACAGCAATGCGTTTATTTTTGAATTACGTCTTACTTCGGAGGACAATTGTCGTATCAGAATTATAGATTTTGACGCATTTGATATTGACGGAAACAAGTACAGCGCGGGAGCGGATAAAATCAGTACAACAGATGTGATTTTAGGACACAGCAAATTTTTTGCCGAAACCAAAAAGATTAATGTAAAAATCAGTTCGCAGTTTAAAGCAAGAATCGGCTGTATGGCAGTCTTAACGGTTGCCTGCATTGAAGATAAACAGCAGATGAAATTCTGTTTCCAGAGAAAAGGAACAAACCGCTGGGATTGTGTCGGTGTGGAATTTATGGAGTATGAAGGTCTTCCGGCAGCAGAAGAAGAACCGGTGGAAACAGAGGAGGCTTTAGAACCGGTTGAAGAACTGACTGACAAAGCAGAAAAACAGGTACAGGCGCAGACGGAAGCACTGACACAGACTGGAGCTTCGGCAGTGAAAGAAGACGGTGAAGAACAGGCAGCAGTGGTAGTACAGGATTCTCCGGCAGAAGACATCCCGGCAGCACAGGATGAAAAAGCTGCAGCAGAATCACTTGAAGAATATCTGGAAAGAGAAGGCACAGAGTCTGTCTTAGGGCTGTCCATGAAGGAATTTGTCAATCGTTTTGCATTAGGTACACAGACAGTAGAAGATGTTTTAAAGCAGTTAAATGTCAATGTGGCGCAGGAAGAAGAACCGGCAGAAATAATCAGTCAGCCGGCGCCGGTATCCCAGCCGGAGGAAGAAGAGCAGGAGCAGTCCATAGAAGACTATTTAAACAGTCTGATTGAATTTGATGAAAAATCATCGGAAACCATCGGCCTTGCCGTTTCTAATATGAGAATCCGTGCAGAAGAACAGGGTGACACCGTTTGTCCGGTTCTTTACTGTGAGGTCAGCTATTCCAAAGAAACCTATGTATTGGTGCGCTGTCCGATGATTAAGGTGATTTTTTACGATGCAAAGGGATGTATCGACAATGTTGCCATGCATCCGGTATCCCGTATCCATACAGGTCAGGATATTGTTGAAATGGCATTTAAGAAGTCCACAGTGAAAAATTGGAAAAACAAGAGCAAAATCAAAGTACTCGTAACGCTGTAAAATAGATAAAACATTTTTTTGGTTAAAACATAAAAAATAAAAGAATTAAAAGAAGAAAGCTGCGCAGCCGGAACAAAAACGGCTGTGCAGCTTATTTTATAAAGTTCTGAAAGCTTAAAGGATGTTGGCTGATATGCAGCTGGTATATCGATATAAAGGATTCTGATAATTACGGTTTTTAAAACTACATCATATTGAAATAAATGTAATATCATCTTGACAAAAAAACAAAGAAGCGGTATAACATAAATAGTTTGAGAATCAAAATATTGTATTTCTGAACGAAAACAAAATACTGTTATGGCAGATGAGAAATTACCTGCGGAATGGAGAAGAATATGAATAATCAGTTACCACAACTTATATTAGGAGATGTTATTGTGCCGGTGCCGGTGATTCAGGGCGGCATGGGTGTTGGAGTGAGTCGAAGCCGTCTTGCGGGAGCAGTTGCAAAAGAAGGCGGTATCGGTGTGATATCAACAGCACAGATCGGTTATGACGAGGAAAATTTTGAAAAAAATCCGGCGGAGTGTAACTGCAGGGCAATAATAAAACACATTGCGCAGGCAAAAGAGATTGCAGGCGGAAACGGACTGGTCGGTGTGAATATCATGGTGGCATTAAAGCATTACAGACAGCACATTGAAACGGCGGTAGAAGCGGGTGCAGATGTCATTATCTGTGGTGCGGGACTGCCGGCAGATTTACCGGGAATTGCCCAAAACTATGCACGTGAGCATGGGAAAAAGATACCAAAGCTGATGCCGATTGTGTCTTCCGCGAGAGCAGCGGGAATTATTTTAAAAATGTGGGACCATCATTACCATACGGTGCCGGATTGTATTATTGTGGAAGGACCGATGGCAGGCGGACATCTTGGATTTCAGGAAAGTGTATTGGAAAATATTGAAAATATTGATTTTGACGCGATTCTTTGCGGGGTCATTGACAGCAAAAAGCCATATGAGGAGAAATACACAAAAAAGATTCCGGTTGCGGCGGCAGGCGGTATTTTTGACAGACAGGATATTGACCATGTGCTTTCATTAGGTGCAGATGCCGTACAGATTGCAAGCCGTTTTGTTGTCACTAAAGAATGTGATGCATCTGATGCATACAAACATGCATATATTGAGGCGGGAAAGGGTAATATACAGATTGTAAAAAGTCCTGTCGGCATGCCGGGACGCGCCGTGCGCAATGCTTTTATCAGACAGGTTGAGCAGCACAAACAAGAAATTACCGGCTGTTATCAGTGCCTTGAAAAATGTAACCCGAAGGAAGTGCCGTACTGCATTACACAAGCGCTGATTCACGCCGTGAAAGGCGAATTAGAGCAGGGGTTAATTTTCTGCGGTGAAAATGTTTCCAGAATCCATGAAATGACAACCGTACCGGAACTGATGCGGGAATTGACACAAGGTTGACATAACACCCCGGTATTTAGTACTATAGTAAGTGAAAAAGAACGAATGGAGAAACCAATGAAAGAATTTTTGCGTGCTAAGATTTTTGCACTTTCACAGTATCTGGAAATGCTGCTTTCGCTGATTTTAGGACTGGTTATTGTAATTCTTGCAGGGAAACTGCTGATGGACGTATTTAATCCGCAATATATTTTTGCAGGAGAAGACGTCTTTGCATATTATCTGGAAACTGCAATGAATCTTGCGATTGGTGTGGAGCTTATTAAAATGCTTTGCATGCACTCACCGGGGACTGTCATTGAAGTCCTTTTATTTGCAATTGCAAGACAGGTTGTTGTATCCCATTCTTCCGTGACACAGACACTGACCGGGGTATTTGCAATTGTTGTGCTGTTTGCTACAAGAAAATATCTGTTTATTCCACACGATGAGGTAGAAAAGATTACCGTACGCGGCAGTATGACTGTAGCAATGGCAAACCGTGTTGCTAAAATCAAAATACCGGAAACAGATGGAAAACTGCTCCGTGATGTGATTGAGAAGCGGATTTGTGAGGAAAGCCTTTCAAAAGAAATCGGAACCTGCGTGGATTACGATAATTTTGCATTATGCATTGCAAGTATCAGAGAAGGTAAAGTAACAAGAGTTGATATTTTAAAAAATAAGGATTGATAAGGAGTAAGCTTATGGCAATTGTACATGTAACAAGTGAAAATTACGAAAAGGAAGTATTACAGTCTGATAAGCCGGTATTAATTGATTTCTGGGCATCATGGTGTGGACCGTGCCAGATGTTAGGACCGGTCATTGAAGAAGTTTCAGAAGAAGTGACGGATGTAAAGTTTGTAAAAGTAAGTACCGAAGAAGCACCGGAACTGGCAGAAAAATTTTCTATTATGTACATTCCGACACTGGTACTCATGGAAAATGGAACGGTTGTAAATAAATCCACAGGTTTTTTACAGAAGGAACAGATTTTAGAACTTCTGAATACAAAAAATTAAAAAAATTAAAAAAAAATTAAAATTTTTGTTGACAAATGAAGTTTGAAAGATTATCTTATTACTTAATTCAACAGTCAAATGCAGAGAACAGGAAATGACTTTTTCAAATCACCGCTCACAGAGAGCCGTAAGATGATGAGAAGCGGCAGCAAGGAATGAAAAAGCCCTCACCTGCGAGCAGTTCCGGTGAAAGGCAGTGTAATTGTATACAGCCTAGTAATTGGAATCGGTACCCATCGTTAACAGGGCATGCCATAGAGTCGGTATCCTATTGATTCTGACAGCAGTGGCAGTAGAGAGGCCGGGATATCCGGCAAGCAAAGTGGTAACGCGGAAGTAATGTTAAATCAGCCTTCGTCTTTGCACCAAATCATTTAGATTTGTGTGGAGACGAAGGCTTTTTTGATACTATGGACAATGCGTACAGAGTGTTTGACTGATGAAATATATCATAATAGGAGAGTGACATCTATGAACACTTTAGTAATTGTTTTAATTGCAGCTGTTATTTTATTCGGCGCATATGTTGTCTATGGCCGTTGGTTAGCCAACAAATGGGGAATTGACCCTAAGGCAGAAACACCGGCAGTAAAGTACAATGATGGTAAAGATTTTGTCCCGACAAACGGATGGACAGTATTTAGTCATCAGTTTTCATCTATTGCAGGTGCAGGTCCTGTAACCGGTGCAATTCAGGCAGCGGCATTTGGCTGGTTACCTGTACTCCTCTGGATTCTCATCGGTGGTGTATTCTTCGGTGCTGTTACAGACTTCGGTGCCTTATATGCTTCCGTTAAGAACGAAGGAAAGTCCATGGGTATGATTATTGAAAAGTACATCGGTAAATTCGGACGTAAGATTTTCTTACTGTTCTGCTGGTTATTTACATTAATTGTTATTGCAGCATTTGCCGATATGGTAGCCGGAACATTCAATGCGTATACAGTTGTTGACGGACAGTCACAGTTATCTGCAGCTGCTTCAACAAACGGTTCTGCCGGTATGGTATCTATCATGTTTATGGTATTTGCCGTTGTATTTGGTCTGATTCAGAAGAAATGGAATCTTTCAGGCTGGAAAGAAGCCGTTGTTGGTATCGTATTTATCATTGCTTCATTTGTAATTGGTAACTACTTCCCGATTGAATTAGGCAAGAACGCATGGAGCTATATCACATTTGTATATATCTTTTTTGCAGCAGTTCTTCCAATGTGGCTGATGAAGCAGCCTCGTGACTACATGACAACATTTATGTTCATTGCCATGATTGTCGGTGCAGCACTTGGTCTGGTTGTAGCTCATCCGTCTATGAACCTTCCGGTTTATACAGGATTTAACAATGCAAAGCTTGGAACAATGTTCCCAATCCTTTTCGTAACGGTTGCCTGCGGTGCTGTTTCAGGTTTCCACAGCCTTGTATCTTCCGGTACATCTTCTAAGACTGTAGCAAATGAAAAGGATATGCTTAAAGTTGGTTACGGCGCTATGATACTTGAAAGCTTACTTGCTGTTATCGCTCTTTGTGTTGCAGGCGCAGCCGCAGCAGCAGACGGAACAGCCGCTACTGGTACACCGTTCCAGATTTTCAGCCGTGGTGTTGCAGGTTTCTTTGAAATGTTTGGTGTTCCGGTACATTTCGCAACCGTATTTATGACAATGTGTGTATCTGCACTTGCTCTTACATCACTTGATGCCGTTGCACGTATCGGACGTATGAGTTTTCAGGAACTTTTCAGCGTAGATGATATGGAACATGCAGAAGGATGGAGAAAGTTACTCTGCAATACATATTTCTCAACAGTAATAACACTTCTTTGTGGTTTCGTACTCACAAAGATTGGTTATGCAAACATCTGGCCGTTATTTGGTTCAGCAAACCAGTTATTAAGTGCACTTGTAATTCTTACACTTTGTGTATTCTTAAAGGTAACAGGACGCAGCAACAAGATGCTGTTCCCGCCACTTATCATTATGCTTTGTGTAACATTTACAGCACTGGTACAGCGTACAATCGCTATGGTTAAGGCAATCCAGACAGCAGCATCTGTTACAATTCCGGCAGGTACTGCTACATGGGGAAGCGTATTTATTGCCAACGGGCTTCAGCTTATTATTGCAATTCTGCTGATTGTACTTGGTCTTATCATTGTTGTAAATTCAGCTAAGAGTTATGCAAAGAGTGAGAAAAACTCAGAAAAGGCAGCTTAATTCGTATAGCAGCTATATAATAAGAAGCTTTACATAAAAACTCCCGGATTTTTTCTATATCATATATAGAGAGGATTCGGGAGATTTTTGCATAGGAACGGCAATCCCAGCGATAAAAATATTGAAATTCTGTCGTGTTCATAGTAATATATAAATAGTGTGAAAAAACCTTAAATTTAAAATAAGAAGACACAATATCGTAAAAGACAGGGGAATAAATAATATGGAACAGGTTGTTTTTGGTGGAAGAATGAATATCCCAAAGGGGACAACATTTTTTAAGACAGGCGAAAACGTTGAACATGTATATCTGTTAGTGAATGGACAGGTACGTGCAAAAAGCGAATATATGAAGATGAATCTTGATAACGGAGCACTGTTAGGAATTCTTGATATTTATTCAGAAGAATATCTTTTTGATTATGAGGCCGTTACGGATTTGATTGTATTGTGCTTTGACATTGCACATGCAGACGGTATTCAGAAGCTTTTAAAACTGGGTAAAAACTATCAGGAAATTGCTGTGAATTCTTTATTTGCGCAGTTTCATGAAGTGTACCGGTTATATGAAAAAAGCTTTTTGTCTTATGCATCAGAAATGGATGATTTTAATGTCATTAATAAAGAAGAAGATTCTGCAAAGGTGGATATGGAAATCTGCACCTATATGAATCAGATATACGCATTGGATAAAAAAGTTTTTCATGAACTTTTTACAGCCGGGGAAATGATAGCATATGAACATCTGATTACCGGTTCAAAGCTGGTAGCGGATATCAACAGTACCGCGTTAAAACTGGTGGATGTTTTAGGAAAGGCAGCACTTGGTATTCAGGACGATGAAGCCCAAAATAAAGCAGCAGACGACCTTTCGGATGGTGAAGATACGGCAGAAGAAGGCATGGATGAAAGTGCTTATGACTATGCACTGGTTGAGAGTGAACTGGCAAATTCCATGAAGCAGATTCTGGATTATTCCCAGATAGATGAAAAGGAAGCTTCCAGATTTACCCTCATGGTTTCACAGTATATGAATCTGCCGGACAGAAATACTTCGGACAACGATGTCAGAAAATTAAGAAAAGATATTGCAGAGCAGTTCTATCAGATTTATGAAAATGTTTTCTTACATTCATTAAAGGATACTTCTCTTAGCAGGGCAGTCGAATTGTTCCTGAATTTTGGCTTTATGGATGAGAAGGAATTTGATAAAAAGGGATTGGCGGAACTGTATTATTTCAAGCCGGACTTATCGGGTACGGGATTTTCTATTTATACCGTATATGGCTGGCTGAAAGCAATATACGAGGGAAAAAGAGAACCGTCCAAAGATGAATTTGACCAGGATTATAAAGAAAACGTAAGAAAAGAAAAGGCAATGCACCATCTGTCGGCAGCAGAAGAAACAAAGATGCTGTCTGACCAGACAGCCAAAGTGCAGTTTGAAATCCGTAATATGTTTAAGGTTATCAATCGTCTGACAACGAATGAAATTACAATTTTCAGCCCGATTCTGACACAGAAGAAGTTCAGTAAGAGCATTCAGAAGTCGTTTCTGTCAGCAAAGAAGCTTTCCGAGGCGATGCGTGCGATTATGAAGGTGGATTATTCACTGTTCCACAGAGAGCAGATGTATTATGACCCGGAAAATAAAATCGATAATATTGTAGTCATGAAACAGGTTCTTCCGGACTTTATCCTGATGCCGAATGTCGGCAGCAGAGGTGTCATGTGGCAGGATATTTCGGAAAAGAAAAGAGATACACCGGCAAGATTTGTGCTTTCTGCATTTTTCAACGGCAATCTTGAAAACAGTCTGATTAACATGGCAGCAGTTTACCGCTGGGAAATCTGCCGTACTGTACAGGGCAATTACTGGAATGATGTCCGGGAACATTCTCTTACATCCGAGTACTGCGATTATGTACAGTTTTACCGAAAGAATAAAGATCTGACGGAAGAAGCCAAAGAAAAAATCAGGGCACAGTTTAAAAGCTGTCGTAACAGTTACCGTGAAATGTTTGCAAAGGATTATGACGTATGGGTTAAATACGAATCCCAGAACTCTATCCGATTAAATAAGGTTGTGAGAGGAATTCTTTATATGTACTGTCCGTTTGCGGCAGAATATCGGAAAAAGCTTGAATCGCAGCCAATCTTTAATGCGGCATCAGCACGGTTTAACAGAGAAAATACAAAGAAAGTACGTGAGTTAAAGACATTTAATTCCAACGTATTAAAAAGAGGCGGACAGGTTACTGAAGTGTTACAGAAGAATCTGGATTTTTATGAATTAGGATAAGAAGAAGGAGAAGACAAATGTTTAGTCAGTTATTTGGTGAATATCTGGTAAGTGAAGAAGTACTTACACCGGAGCAGTTAAGAGAAGTATTGGATGAACAGGCAACAGCAAAGGTCCGTCTGGGAACGATTGCGATTGCAAACGGATATATGACACAGAACGAAACGGAAGAAGTCAATCATTTACAGACACAGTATGACAGACGTTTCGGTGATATTGCGGTAGAAAGAGGCTATTTATCAGAACGGGAAGTGGATGAACTTCTGGAGCAGCAGGGTTGCGCATTTATGAAGTTTTTGCAGATTATGTTTGAGAAAAAATATATTACTGCCAGCGAACTGGATGAATATCTTGACAGCTTTCAGACATCCAAGGGCTTTTCAAAGTCCGAAATGGAAGCGTTAAAGGAAGATGATATTGACGGGATTGTACCGTTGTTTGCATTTTCTGCAAAACCGTATGTAACTGATATTGTGGCATTGATTTTGAGAAATCTGACAAGATTTGTTACACAGGATTACTATATCGGTTCAATTAAACGTGTGACAGAAATCCGGTATCAGAGTATTATCGGACAAAAAACATACGGTTCTCATGTTATTTATACAGCATTTGTGGCAGGGGAAAATGAAGATGGACTGCTTGCGCTTGCATCCGATTTTTCAAAGGAAGAACTGGTACAGGCAGACAGCTATACATATGACACATTAAGCGAACTGGTTAATATGTGCCTTGGTCTGTTTGTAACGGCAATCAGCAAGGGTGAGTTATTTGTAGATATCGAACCGCCGTTTGTCTATGAAAACCAGACACTGACCGGGGACGGATATATTGTTCCGCTTTATGTCCATGGCAAAGAGACAGAAATTTTTATTGCTGTAGACAGTGATGTTCAAATCGGTGTAAAGCCGACATCTATTGATATTCAAAAATGTGCCGACAGTGAGGTAGCAGACGGTGTTAAAAAGGTCATGATTGTAGATGATTCTGCTTTTATCCGTAAGACATTAAGAAATATTCTTGAAGAAGCAGGCTATGGTATTGTCTGTGAGGCTGTAAACGGAGAAGAAGCCGTTCAGTTATATAAAGAGTATAAACCGGATATTGTCACAATGGATATTACGATGCCGGTTATGGACGGTGTTACGGCATTGGAAAAGATTAAAGCATACGATAATACAGCAGATGTCATTATGGTGACGTCAGCCGGACAGCAGAAGAAAGTGATTCAAGCATTAAAGCTGGGGGCATATGAATTCTGCATGAAGCCGCTGGATAAGGATGAATTGTTAAAAGTATTTAAAGAACTGAATGCATAAAATACATAAAAACGGGAATAATACAGGTATTGCAAAAGTATATTTTGTAGTGCCTGTATTTTAAAATTGTACTAAATTAAGAACTATGCAAAAGAGTATTGATTTTATGATACATGAATGATATTATAATGCACGTAAGGATTGTTACAATATTGTCAAAGTTGCGATGAGCAATTTTTTTATTTAGCAATCAGTGTATACAATGTGCAGAGATTATGCAAGGAGGAATTCAAAAATGTTACAGAAGGAACAGTGGAATGGTTTCGAAGGTAGACTTTGGAAAGAAGAAATCAATGTAAGAGATTTCGTTCAGAACAACTACAAGCCATATGATGGTGATGAAAGTTTCCTTGAAGGTCCTACAGAAGCAACAAACAAGCTTTGGGGAAGACTTCAGGAATTACAGAAAGAAGAAAGAGCAAAGGGCGGCGTACTTGACATGGAAACAGAAGTTGTTGCCGGTCTTACAGCATATGGTCCTGGATATATAGATGAATCAATGAAAGACCTTGAAAAAGTTGTAGGTCTTCAGACAGATAAGCCATTAAAGAGAGCATTCATGCCTTACGGCGGTATCAAGATGGCAGAAGAATCTTGCAAGAACTACGGTTATGAACCAAATCCGGAATTACACAAGATTTTCACAGAATATCATAAGACTCACAATCAGGGTGTTTTCGATGCTTACACACCAGAGATGAGAAAGGCTCGTCACAGCCACATCATCACAGGTCTTCCGGATACTTATGGCCGTGGACGTATCGTAGGTGACTACAGAAGAGTTGCTCTTTACGGTATTGACTACCTTATGGAAGAAAAGAAGAAGGATCACGCTAACTGTGGTTGTGGAACAATGACAGATGACGTTATCCGTTTAAGAGAAGAGATATCAGACCAGTATAAGGCTTTAGCAGGAATGAAGAAGATGGCTGAGAGCTATGGTTATGATATTTCACAGCCAGCTAAGGATGCTAAGGAAGCTGTTCAGTGGTTATACTTTGGTTACCTTGCTGCTATCAAGACTCAGAACGGTGCTGCTATGTCAGTAGGTCGTGTATCTACATTCCTTGATATTTATATCGAAAGAGATCTTGAAGCTGGTAAGCTTACAGAAAAAGAAGCTCAGGAATTAATTGACCATTTCGTTATGAAGTGCAGAATGGTTAAGTTCGCAAGAATTACTTCTTACAACGAATTATTCTCAGGTGACCCTACATGGGCTACTCTTGAAGTAGGTGGTACAGGTATTGACGGACGTTCAATGGTTACAAAGAACGACTACAGATTCCTTCACACACTTGAAAACATGGGACCTTCACCGGAACCAAACTTAACAGTACTTTACTCATCAAGACTTCCTGAAAACTTCAAGAAGTATGCTGCTAAGATTTCTGTTGATACATCTTCAATCCAGTATGAGAACGATGATGTTATGAAGGTTACATGGGGTGATGATTATTCAATCTGCTGCTGTGTATCTGCTACACAGACAGGTAAGGAAATGCAGTTCTTCGGTGCCCGTGCAAACCTTGCAAAGTGTCTCCTGTATGCAATCAACGGTGGTGTGGATGAGAAGACCGGCCAGCAGGTAGGACCGGATTACAAGCCAATTACATCTGAGTACCTTGATTATGATGAAGTCATGGAGAAGTACGATCAGATGATGGACTGGTTAGTAGATATTTATGTAAATACCTTAAATCTGATCCAGTATATGCATGACAAATATTACTATGAAGCAGCAGAGATGGCTCTGATCGATACAGATGTAAGACGTACATTTGCAACAGGTATCGCAGGATTCTCACATGTAGTAGACTCCTTAAGCGCAATCAAATATGCGAAAGTAAAAGTAATTCGTGACGAAGACGGTCTTGCAACAGACTTTGAGATCGAGGGAGACTTCCCGAGATACGGTAACGATGACGACCGTGCAGACGATATTGCGATCTGGCTGCTCAAGACATTTATGCACAAATTGAGCAAATGCCACACATACAGAGATTCTGAGCCTACAACATCGATCCTGACAATTACATCAAACGTAGTTTACGGAAAAGCAACAGGAACTCTTCCGGATGGAAGAAAAGCAGGCGAGCCGCTGTCACCGGGAGCAAACCCGTCTTACGGCGCAGAGAAGAGCGGACTTCTTGCTTCCCTGAACTCTCTGACAAAGATCCCGTATGAGTGGGCACTTGACGGAATTTCCAATACCCAGACCATCAACCCTGGTGCACTTGGAAATGAAGAAGGCGAGCGTATTGAGAACCTTGTAAACGTTATGGACGGATATTTTGACCAGGGTGCGCATCACCTCAATGTTAACGTGTTTGGCAAGGAGAAGCTTATCGACGCTATGGAGCATCCGGAGAAAGAAGAGTACGCAAACTTCACCATCCGTGTATCCGGTTACGCTGTGAAGTTCATTGATCTGACCAAAGAGCAGCAGATGGACGTTATCGCACGTACCTGCCACGATCATATGTAATGTGATCTAAGGGGTCACGAGAGTTGCGAAGCAACAGAGTAATTCGTAGATCATATCCGTTGGAATGAATAAGAAATCAGGGTTAATACATGAATGAATATTTGTGTATTAGCCCTGTTTTTATGATATAATTTGCACATACTAATGAAATGATAATTCGATGCTTTTATTGGTTTGGTTAAAAACGAGGTAAAACAATGCTAGGAAATATACATTCAATCGAGACATTCGGTTCCGCAGACGGACCGGGCGTGCGTTATCTGATTTTTTTGAAGGGCTGCAATATGCGCTGCAAATACTGCCATAATCCCGATACCTGGGCAAAAACCGAGGGGGAAATGAAAAGTGCAGAAGAAATTTTACAACAGGCGCTGCGGTATAAAAGATACTGGGGCAAAAAGGGCGGTATTACCGTAAGTGGTGGAGAAGCATTGTTTTTGTCACAGAATTGTTTACGCTTGCCAAAGAAAAAGGCGTCAATACCTGTCTGGATACAGCGGGCAACCCGTTTACCCGTGAGAAACCATTCTATTCTAAGTTTGAAAAACTGATGGAAGTGACGGATCTGTTTATGCTCGACATAAAGGAAATGGATGAGGACGAGCATAAACAACTGACAGGCCAGACGAATAAAAATATTCTGGATATGGCAACCTGTCTGTCGGATCACGGTAAAGCGATGTGGATCCGACACGTGCTTGTGCCGGGCATTACCGATGATGATGGGCAGTTACACAGGCTCCGTGCATTTATTGATACGTTAAAAACCGTGGAACGTGTGGAAATTTTGCCATATCACACGCTGGGGGTATTTAAATGGAAAGAATTTGGGATTCCTTATGCACTGGAAGATGTGGAGCCGCCGACCAAAGAGCAGGTGGAACATGCACGGGAAATCATTATTCCCGGTTATAAATCCTGATTGTATGAACAGGAGGGACATAGAAGCAAGGAAAAAATGTATATGTCCCAACAGTATAGATGGGCGGGACATAAAGATAAAGAAAACATAAGGAAAAACAAATCATGACACAACCGGAAATTTTATACGAAGATGCACAGCTGATCGTCTGTTACAAACCGGCAGGCATTGCAACGCAGACCAAAAAACTGGGGCAGAAAGACATGGTGAGCATACTTTTAAATCACGTAGCGCAGGAAGGAACCGGACAGCCGTTTATCGGTGTAGTCCATCGGCTGGACCAGCCAGTGGAAGGCGTGATGGTGTTTGCAAAAACAAAACAGGCGGCAGCAAAATTGTCGGCACAGGTAAAAGACCATTCCTTTGGGAAAAAATATTATGCAAAAGTCCGGCTGCCGGAAGGAAAAACTTTTGAACAGGCTACGGGGCATGAAAAGACAGGAACACTGCAGGACTGGATACAATTTGAACCGAAAGAAAATAAATCCTGTGTAATAGAACAGAAGCAGAGGGAGAACGAACGGGAAGACATCAGGCATCCGGCAGACGGGAAGCGGTTGCAATTGCAGAAACCACGGCATACAGCAACGTCACAAAATAAGATACAGGAAGCGGTACTTGATTATCAGGTGATCAGGCAGGGAGAAGGATCTGCATTGCTGGATATTACTTTACATACCGGCCGCCATCATCAGATCCGTGTACAGCTTGCACATCTTGGAACTCCGATCTGCGGAGATCAC
>OHIQ01000341.1_pt1 | contig 15659 bp, 13 predicted proteins | sample 1568401 | NCBI WGS metagenome assembly OHIQ01 (sample SAMEA3879522, study PRJEB24766) | human gut metagenome | biome: human-associated habitat; feature: feces | place: USA | collected 1985/1987 | reverse complement strand
TACTACGAAACAGGAATATTTTATCATATTCAACCGCTTTGTCAAGTACCGATTCTACTTTTATCCGTTGTTTTTCTGATATTCTGCGGACAGCTTCTCCACTACATTCTGCGGCGCATGTCCGTATCTTGCAAATTCGTAGGCAAATGTACCATAGCCTTCCGTAATGGAGCGAAGCTTTGCCATATAGCCTTCCAGCTCGGCAACCGGAACATCGGCTTCTATATAAGAAGTTCCGTCTTCTGCCGGCATCATGCCAAGTACTCTTGCCCTGCGGGTCTTTAAATCATTTGAAATATCTCCCGCATAAACGGACGGTGCAAAAATTTTTACCTGTGCAATCGGCTCTAAGATAATCGGTGATGCCTTTAAATAAGCTTCCTTATATGCCATGACAGCTGCCATTTTAAATGCATTTTCACTCGAATCCACCGGATGCTCCGCGCCGTCTGTCAGCACTGCCTTTAAGCCGACCACCGGATACCCTGCAAGCAGTCCTGTCTTGACACTTTCTGCAATTCCCTTTTCCACTGCCGGGAAATAATTTTTAGAAACTGCGCCGCCTACTACGGCTGTTTCAAATACGTAATCTTTTTCACGGTTGCCGGACGGTGAAAATGTAATCTGCACTTCCGCAAACTGTCCGTGACCACCGCTCTGCTTTTTGTAACGGCATCTTGCTGTCGCTTCCGCACAAATCGTTTCTTTATAACCGACCTTTGGCGCTGTCAGCTGAACCTGCGGAATCTTATACTGATTTTCAAGTCTTGCCACAATAATCTCCAATTGCTGTTCGCCGATTCCTTTTATCAGACGCTGACCGTTTTCTGTATCATTTTCACAATGCACGGTTCTGTCTTCTTCCATAATCTTTGCCAGTGCCTGTGAAAGCTTTTCTTCATTCTGCTTGTTATCAACAACAATACGCTTTACCGTATACGGCACTGCAAATTCAATCGTATCGAGCTTAATCGGCTTCACCTTTGTGGAAATGGTATCTCCGGTTGAAAATCCGTTCAGCTTCGGAATGGCTCCGATATCGCCTGCCACAATGCTGTCCACCGGTGTATATTCTTTTCCGCATACCTTATAAATTCTGCCAATCTTTGTTTCCATATCGTAAGACGGATTAAAAATCATGCTGTCCGCTTTTAATGTACCGGAATAAACCTTTACAAAGGAATACTTGCCAAGATATGGGTCGGATACCGTCTTAAATACCCGCGCCGCCAGAAAATCTTTTTCATCATAAATGCAGTCAAACAGCTCATTGTCATAAACATTAATACCGGTCTTTGTAAAAAACGGTGACGGAAAATATTTTGTAATGACATCTAAAAGCATATAGACACCGTGTACATGCAGTCCCGAACCCATCGTTACCGGAACAATGCTTCCGTCCGTACAGTCGGCACGCAGGGCGCTGTCCTTTTCCTGCTGTGTAAATTCTTCACCCGAAAAATATTTTTCCATATTATCTTCGTCAACCGAAGCCACTGCCTCATCTAAAATCCCTTTAAATTTATTGAGGTTTTCCATACAGTAGTCCGGAATCTCGAAATCTTCATATTTTCCGATACCGGTAAATTTTCTGGCTCTCATCTTGGTAATATCCGCATAACCAATCAGACGCTGATCCTGGCGGATTGGCATATGAAACGGCGCAATCTTTCCGCCGTACAGCTTTGTGAGTTCTTCCACAATCTCCCTGTAGCTGGCAGTATCATCATCCATGCCTGTTACAAAAATCACTCTCGGCAGTTTATAACGGTCACATAATTTCCATGCGGCACATGTTCCGGCATCAATGCCTTTGCGGGCATTAATCACGATGACTGCTGCATCTGCAGCACTTGCAACAGACTCGCGTTCTCCTTCAAAATCCAATGCCCCCGGTGCATCTAAGAAATTAATCTTATAACCGTTCCATTCCACCGGAACAACCGATAAATGAATTGAAAATCCACGGCTGCGTTCCTCGCTATCGTAATCACTGACCGTATTGCCCTGCGCAATGCTTCCTAAATAGTTCTTATTCTCCCCTGCAAACGCTGCTGCCTCAACCAGTGTTGTCTTACCGCTTCCACTGCCTCCTAAGACTGCAATATTTCTGATGTCACCTGTTCTGTAATTATTCATAATGCACTCCATTCCGGCATGAAATATTCACAAATGCGTATAAAATACCACGCCTTGTATCTCACCCCTGTTAATTTGTTTACGTTCTAAATGTTATGATTTATTTTACTACATTTTTTGTATTTTTTCAAGTACATTGTCAATAAGCATTTTATTTTTTACGTTGAAGTGTTAAAGTGTATGCAGTTATACTTTTAATTTTGTGATACTTTGTTTTAACAGGTTACTTGTGTTATTATACATTAAAATACAGATGAGAAATCGCCTGTGCGAATTTCTCATCGCATCTTTGCGACATAGTCGCTCAGAAATGGAGATTAGTATGGAGATTTTACAGATTGGTTTTATAGGTTTTGGATTAATTGGCGGTTCGATTGCAAAGGCACTCCGTGCGTACCGCCCGCAGTGCCACATGATTGCTACCAGCCGTTCTCTTTCTCCCCTTTATCAGGCACAAAAAGACGGTGTATTGGATGAAATAACGGACTGCGTAAATGAACAGTTTTCCGGCTGCGATATCATTTTTATCTGCACGCCGGTCGTAACGATTACAAAATATTTTGAATTGTTAAAGCCACTTATCAAGTCTTCCTGCATTTTAACCGATGTAGGCAGTGTAAAAGAAAGCATTTACTCTGCAGCTAAAAATGCCGGTCTGGAAAATAATTTTATCGGCGGACATCCGATGGCAGGCTCTGAACAGTCCGGTTATACAAGCGCCCATGCCGATTTGCTGTGTGGTGCAAAATACGTTATCACACCGTCTGCACACACTTCAAAAGAACATTTAGATGCTTATGTCGAACTTGTAAAAGATATCAAGGCTGTACCGATTGTCATGGACCCGGCAACACATGATTACTGTGCTGCTGCCATCAGCCATGTGCCGCACCTTGTCTCTGCCGCACTGGCAAAGCTGGTTAAAGATGCCGACACCGGTGACTATAAAGATTACATGCACCTGCTTGCCGCAGGCGGTTTTAAGGACACCACCCGGATCGCTGCTTCTTCTCCAGAAATGTGGGAACAGATTTGTGCTGCAAATCCGACGGCTATTTCACAGCTTTTAGGGGAATATATCAACTCTCTTACTGCAGTCAAAGAACATATTGATTCCGGCGACAGCCACTACATTTACAAATTATTTGAAGAAGCGGGCATTTACCGGAATACATTTTTCGGACCGGACCGTTCCTGACGGCAGCCACCGTATTTGCAGTAAATCTGCTTGAGAATGGAGATTCATATGTATCACAGACAACGTAAAAACAAGCAGAGAATCCGTACAAAATTCTCTGCTTTTATGATGCTTTTCGTTTTTATTTTTGTTTTAGTCTGTCATATCGGACTTTTAAATCCCGACCTGACAGCTTCCGTAAAGACTTCTTTTCAGGATACACTGAAAGGTTTATTTACAAATTCTTCTAAACAGGACACTGCGCTTTTCTATTCAGAAAGCCGTCCCGAAAATACAACGCTTTCTGTCACCTTTTTAGATGTCGGGCAGGGAAACTGTGTGCTTGCGGAATCGGACGGACATTATATGCTGATTGACGGCGGTGACCGTTCCCACTCCTCTTTTGTAGTCAGCTACTTACAGCAGGCGGGTATTACTGCACTTGACTATGTACTGATTTCACACTATGATGCCGACCATGTCAGCGGTGTTATCGGTGCTTTATATCAATTTGACGTTGGCAATGTGCTTTCACCGGATTACAGTGCTGATACAAAAATTTACCAGTCCTATGTAAATTGTCTTAAAAAGCAGAATATCACTCCGGTACACCCACAGGTCGGTGACACCTATATTTTAGGAAATGCCTCTTTTACCGTGGTCTGCCCCGACCGCTATGACTATGAAGAAGAAAACAACCGCTCTCTCGGTATCCAGCTGACGGATTCTTCACACAGCTTTTTAATCCTTGGCGATGTCCAGTCAAAAAGCGAATCCGCCATGTTAAATGAGAATTTAGATCTTTCTGCGGACGTCTATATGGTAAGCCACCACGGAAGTGCATCTTCTTCCACCGAAAAATTTCTACGTGCCGTACACCCTGCTTTTGCCGTTATCAGTGTCGGCGCAGACAACGATTACGGACACCCCGCACAAAAAACACTTTCCCGCTTGGAAGCACAGGATATTCAAATCCTGCGTACCGATTTAAGCGGAACAATCACAGCTTACAGCACCCCCGACACCCTCACCTGGAGTACCGGACGGTGAGGGTGCGGTCTGATAAAACTCAAACCTTAAAACATCCCCCGCCAACAAATTCCCTTACAATCGAATTAATCGGTATGTTTTCACTGGTATACGGCAGGAAGTACGCAAGGAACTTTAACAGGCGCTTTGCTTCCTGATATTCCGGTTCGTCCTCTCCGACTGAGAATAACAGCGGTTCTACATACGGCTTTAATACGGACAGTTCATATGGCATTGCCGAATTAAACATCGCATCTGCATGCTCCTGAAACGGGAAAATATTTTTTTCTTCGCCCTTGCGCACAGATTCCCACATGCCGAGAGTACGTGCAGCACTCGCGCCGCGGGTTCTGCTGTCACGCACCAGACGGCGGATTAATCTGCCGTCGGTTGTTGCCACACGGTTATGTTCATCCACATTTAACTGTGTCAGCGCACTGATGTAAATTTTATATTTACTTTCTTTCGGAAGCATATATGACATTTCATCGTTTAAGCAGTGAATTCCTTCGATAACAAGAATGTCTTCCGCTCCAAGCTGTAAATAATCATTTCCGTATTCTTTTTTACCCGTCTTAAAGTTAAAGGTCGGCATACAGACACGCTTTCCTTCCAGAAGCTGCTCCATGTGCCGGTTAAACAACTCGATGTCAATCGCATGCAGGTCTTCAAAGTTATAATTGCCGTCTTCGTCAAGCGGTGTCTGCTCACGCTCTACAAAATAGTTATCCACACTGATTGGATGCGGCTTGTATCCGTTTGCACGAAGCTGAATGGACAGGCGGTTTGCAAAGGTCGTCTTTCCGGAAGATGACGGTCCTGCAATCATTACAAATTTTGTACTTTTTCTTTTTTTAATAGAGTTGACAATTTCAACAATTTTCTGTTCCTGAAGAGCTTCCTGTACAAGAATTAATGAGTTCATATCATTATTTGTAATATGCTCATTTAATGCACCCACAGTATCAATTCCCAGCATATTTGCCCACTGGGTTGATTCTTTTAATACCTGAAACAGTTTTTGCTGCGGTGCAAATTCCGGTACAATTTCCGGTGCTTCCTTAACCGGCAGCTGTAATACAAAGCCTTCATCATACAAAAACAAATCAAAAACACCTAACATTCCGGTAGACGGTGCCATATATCCGTAAAAATAATCTTCAAAGCCGTCCAGGTTATAAATGTTTACATAAGAGCTTCTGCGGTATTTAAACAGCTTGGTCTTATCCTCCATGCCGTATTTTTCAAACAGCTTTACTGCTTCGCTCGTCTGAATCATGCGCTTTGTAATCGGAATATCCGCCGCAACAATTTCCTGCATCTTTGTCTTTACCCTTGCAAGGAACTCTTCTGTAACCTGAAAATCTGCCTTTAAACTGCAATATAAGCCTTTGCTGATAGAATATTCAATTGTCACACGATCAATTGAATGTTCCGGTGCCGTCTGATAAATTGCATGCAGCATTAAAAGCACTACACTTCTCCGATAGGTTTCGTTGCCAACGGCAGCTGCCGTTGTAATATATTCTACCTTTTCATTTTCAATTTCCATATCTTTTAATTCATGAAGTTTTCCATCAACCTTTGCCAGAATAATCTGATGCGGATAATCCGGCTGTGCCTGCTTTGCCAGTTCAAATAATGTCTTACCCATATTTTTTCTCCCATCCTGCGTATTTTACGCAAAATTATAATATTCTAATGCAAAATCAATGCAATCCAAATCCTGCCGTAACTGCCCTAACCGCTCCTGTACTGCCGCTTCCTGTCCGTTTCGTGCTGATAACTGTGTGTAAATTCCTTCTGCTATCCGCTTTTCTTTATATAAATATGCTTTCAGGCTCTCGTTTTTTTCACGCAAAAGCGATTCTCCGTACCGAAGCTTTGCTTCCTCGATCGTCTGCGGTGCATAATCCGCACCCATGTATACACATTCCATAATGACATAAAACTGACCATCTTCTGTCATCATATGTTCTTCTAAAACAAGAAATCCCTTTTCCTTTAAAAATATCCGGAATTCCCGCAGTTCAGACTGCGGCGATACAATCAGCCGTGTTGATTTGTCCAGCTTTTCCATACCGTTTGTAAGAATCGACTGTATCAGTCTTCCACCCATGCCGGAAATGGTAACGGTATCTGCCTCACCCTTTTCAAGTGCTACCAGTCCGTCCGAAAGTCTTAATTCAATCTGATCGGACACACAAAATGCCCGTGTATTGTCTTCTGCTTTTTTTAGAGGTCCTTTCCTGACGTCCATTGCTATCACACGGTCTGTAATTCCACTCTTTACAAGAAAGATTGGCAGATATCCGTGATCGGTACCGATATCTGCCACTTTACTTCCTTTTTTTATCAAACCGGCAATCAGACGCAGTCTATCTGATAAATTCAGTTCTTCCATAATTGTTCCTATATTAATATTAGTCTAAGTAATCTTTCAATTTGCGGCTTCTGCTTGGATGTCTTAACTTTCTAAGTGCCTTTGCCTCAATCTGACGGATACGTTCTCTGGTAACATTAAACTCTCTGCCGACTTCTTCAAGGGTTCTTGCTCTGCCGTCATCCATGCCGAAACGCAGCCTTAACACCTTCTGTTCTCTTTCTGTCAGCGTTCCGAGGACTTCTACCAGCTGTTCCTTTAACAGTGTTGAAGCCGCTGCCTCTGCAGGAACCGGTACGTTATCATCCTGAATGAAATCTCCTAAATGGCTGTCTTCTTCTTCACCGATTGGTGTTTCAAGTGAAACCGGTTCCTGTGAAATCTTCTGGATTTCACGTACTCTTTCTACCGGAATATCCATTGCCTCTGCAATTTCTTCCGGGGACGGCTCTCTGCCTAATTCCTGTAATAACTGTCTGGACACACGCACCAGCTTGTTAATCGTTTCTACCATATGAACCGGGATACGGATTGTTCTTGCCTGGTCTGCAATGGCTCTTGTAATCGCCTGACGAATCCACCATGTCGCATACGTACTGAATTTATAACCTTTGCGGTAATCAAATTTTTCTACCGCTTTAATTAAACCTAAATTACCTTCCTGAATTAAATCCAAAAACAGCATGCCACGACCTACATATCTTTTGGCAATGCTGACTACCAGACGAAGGTTTGCCTCGGCAAGACGCTTCTTTGCTTCTTCATCGCCTTGTTCCATGCGCTTTGCATATTCGATTTCTTCTTCTGCGCTTAACAGCGGCACTTTACCGATTTCCTTTAAATACATTCTGACAGGGTCTTCAAGTCCTACACCATCCGGTACGGATAAATCAATTTTTTCAATATCAATATCATCTTCATCATCTAAAATAATTTCATCGTCGTCTGTATCATCATCCGCCATCTTAACATCGACATTATTATTTTCAAGGAATTCAAAGACTTTTTCCATCTTATCGGCTTCAAAATCAGTATCGAGGAAATAATTCATAATTTCCTGATAATCAAGTACATTTTTCTTCTTTTTGGCAATCTGAAGCAGTCCCTTACATTTTTCATCAAACTTCGCAGCGATTTCAGCAGCAATTTCTTCTTCTGTTTTTTCTACTGCTTCTCCTTCGGTCTTTGCCTTTTTGGTTGTCTTTTTTACTGTTTCTTCTGCGATATTCTCATTTTTCTTAGCCATGATTGTCACCTTTCTATTCTCTTATAATGTAATATGAATTGCTGATAATTTGTTTTTCATTGTATAAAGCTGCTGGATTTGTGCAGGGTCTGCCGCCTGGTCAATCTGATACTGTATGCTGTTGTTTTTTACCTTAAGTACGGTATCATTAAGTGCTTTTTCGCGCTCATTGTGATTCAGCCGGTTATCCAGTTCCATGCTAAACATCGCCGCGACTTCACTGTGCGTTTCCTCGGCATCGTATGTACTGATAATTGCCGCGGGATTTAAACTGCCGCTTTCATACTGTGCATACAGCTTGTCCGCCACATCCTTAAACAGCGGGTTTACAAAATCCTGCGGTGAAATGTATTCTTTCACCTTTTCAAAAATTCCGGCATCTTCAATCATCCATGTCAGCAGAATTTTCTCTGCCTGACGAACACCGTCTTCTTTTTTCTTCTTGGGTGCCGCAGCACGCTGCTGTCCCGATGCCGCCGGATAATCATTTCTTCTTAAAATGCCTTCCTTACTGCCAAGAGATGCGACCAGCTCCCGCATGCCCTGCAATTCAATGTGGAAACGATCGCAGACCGCACGCATATAGTTTTCCCGCTCCAGCTTTTCCCGGAACGTCACCAGCTTTGCCGCCGCTTCCCGCTCAAACTTCGTAGACTCTGCCGGGTCAGTTCTGTCATATTCTTTCTCAAGAACACCGATTTCATACATGAAACTGTTTTCCGCCTTGTCTATCCGCTCCTGAAACGCTTCCGCCCCCAGTGCCTTGATAAATTCATCGGGGTCTTTATACGGCTGCATATTAATAACCTTCGTGGTAAGCCCGGCTTCTTTTAATATCGGAATTGCCCTAAGCGCTGCCTTTACACCCGCCGCATCACTGTCATAGGTAATCAGGACATTATCCGTATACCGCTTCATAAGTGCCGCCTGTCCCGGCGTCAGCGCTGTTCCGAGGGACGCCACTGCCTGCGTAAAGCCAGCCTGATGCAGTGAAATCACATCCATATATCCTTCACAGATAATCATATTGGACTTTCTGGATATGCGCGCCGCATTCAGCCCATATAAATTCCTGCTTTTATCAAATAATTTGGTTTCCGGTGAATTGAGATATTTAGGTTTTGCATCACCCATGACACGGCCGCCGAAACCGATAACCTTGTTGTTAATATCCATAATCGGAAACATCACGCGGTTCCAGAACTTGTCATGGATTCCCCGCTCATATGTAAACAGTCCTGTTTCTTTTAACAACGCATCATCATAACCTTTGCTTTTTAAATACTGATATAGCGCATTGCCGGTCTGTCCGGCATATCCTAATCCGAAGCGGTTTATCGTAGTATCGCTTAACCCTCTTTTTTGAAGATAGGACAGTCCGATTTTACCGTTTTCAGCTTTAAGCTGATGGTAATAATACGTTGCCGCTATTTTATTAATCTCTAAAAGCTTTGCCTTTAAGTCCCTGTTTTTCTTTTCTTCTTCCGAATAACTCGTTTCGGGAAGCTGCATGCCTGCTTTGTCTGCTAAGTATTTTACAGCTTCAAGAAACGTATAATTTTCGTATTCCATAACAAATGTAATGACATTGCCGCCCACCCCGCAGCCGAAACAGTGATACAGCTGCTTTCCCGGTGATACGGAAAAAGACGGAGATTTTTCATTATGGAACGGACACAGCCCGACATACGAACTGCCGTTTTTCTTCAGTTTGATATATCCGGAAATAATATCCACTATGTCGCTTCGCGATACAACTTCATCAATTACTTCACTTGCGTACATCTGTTTTCACCAACCTGATTCATCCTTCCTCTTATACTTTCCACGATGTCGGAACAAATATTTCTTCAAATTTGGCAACCGAATACTGGTCGCTCATGCCTGCTATATAATCGCACACGACACGTTCCGGCGTTTCGCCGCACTCTGTAATAAATCTTCTGTAATTGTCCGGCAGCGCTTCTATATTATCCATATAATATCCATACAATTCCGTAATCAGCTTGTCTGCCTTTGCTTCTTCACTTTTTGCAAGTGGATTCTGATAAAAACTGCCAAACATAAATTTGCGCAGCTCCATCATTGCCTGATGCACTTCATCAGACATACAGATTTCATTCTTCCCGATACTGTTATGAATAATATCCTGTATCATCGTATTCAGCCTTGATTTTGTAGTATCTCCAAGCACTTCTGTAAAGGCTTTCGGAATATCCGTTTCACTGAATATTTTTGCCCGGATTGCATCGTCAATATCATGGTTAATATAAGCTATTTTATCGGAAAGCCGGACGACTTTTCCTTCCAGTGTGGACGGCATGGACGATGTCTGATGGTTTAAAATACCATCACGCACTTCTTTTGTAAGATTTAACCCCTGTCCGTCTTTTTCCAGTTTTTCCACAATGCGGATACTCTGTTCTGAATGGACAAACCCCATCGGACAGATTCTGTTTAATGTCCGTTCTCCGGCATGTCCAAACGGCGTATGTCCTAAATCATGTCCCAGTGCAGCTGCCTCTGTCAAATCTTCATTTAACCGCAGCGCCCTGCTGATTGTTCTTGCAATCTGGGACACCTCCAGTGTGTGCGTAAGCCGCGTTCTGTAATGATCCCCCTGCGGCGACAGAAAAACCTGCGTCTTATGCTTTAAGCGCCGAAACGACTTACAGTGTAAAATTCTGTCCCTGTCCCGCTGATATGCAGGGCGCACCGTACAGGGTTCTTCCGGTCTGTCCCGCCCCTGCGATTCATCACTAAAGCTGGCAAATCTGCTTAAATGCTCATGCTCGTATTTTTCCTGTTCTTCCCTGATATTCATTCAAAGCCTCCTATCCGGTAAACAGTCCATCCTGTTAAAAGCGCCTATACTTTATATATTCTGCAAAGAATCTGATTTTCCTTTAATTTTTCTTAATAAAATTTCAGCACTGATGCAATCCGGACATCTTACAGTACAGCTTTAATCCTGACATTTCTGTTATTTTATTCAGGCGTTGCAAATGCTCCGGCTCCACCTGCCAAAAGGCAGACAATCAGTGCCTTTACAAGTGCTGTCATATCCATATCTGCCCCTTTTGTAAGAATAAAGGCGGCAGCCGTCAGCACGGTAAAATATAAAATACCAAAGCCCATGCCCCACAACATTCTTCTGCTTTTCTGTGCTTTTGCTAAAATATAGCCGCCGGCAAAGCATGAAAGAGCATAAATAATAACGACAGCTGCCATTACCTGCCAGTCTGACAAATGCAGACGATACAGCCCGAAGGCCGTTAACAGAAGCAAAACTGCCGTTATTACATATGCTATAATCAATGTTTTTACAAGTTGAAATCCTTTTACTGCCATTTTCCCTCCAGATTCAAGATTCATTTTTCTTAATCTATCCTATGAAAGGAAAAGCCCGGTTATACTAAAAAACTTTTAAAATCACAGATACAACTCTGTTGGATTCTACTTTTTCTACTGTAAATTCCAGATTATCCACGCGCAGTTTTTCTCCTGCCGCCGGAATCCTGTCCAGCTTTTCAATAATATAACCACCGATTGAATCATTATCTTCAGATGTCAGGGCTGTTGACAATTTTTCATTGACATCATCTAATTTATACGTTCCGTCAATATGATATGTATAATCATCGATTTTAACAAATGGTTCTGTTTCATCATTATCATACTCATCACGGATTTCCCCGACGATTTCTTCCAATAAATCCTCTGTTGTAATCATGCCTGCCGTAGAACCATATTCGTCTAATACGATTGCAATCCCCTGTGACTGTTTCTGCATTTCCTTAAACAGTTCGGAAATATTTTTATGTTCATAAACATAATAAGGCTTGCGCATGATTTTTCTGATTTCAAACTGTGTGCCATGCGGCGCAACAATTAAATCTTTTATATTTAAAATGCCGACAACATTATCCTGTTCTTCCTCATACACCGGAATCCTCGAATACATCGTTTCCCTAAACAGTGCCAGAATCTCATCGTATCCCGTTGTAATATCCGCGGCAACCATATCAATTCTCGGTATCATAACATCTTTAGCTTCTGCATCACCAAAATCGAACAGATTGTTAATAATCTGTCTTTCATCCGATTCAATAACACCTTCTTCATGGCTGACATTAACAAATGTTCTCAGTTCTGTTTCTGTAATTGTCTTTTTATGATTCTTCGTATCAATATGGAACAATCTTAAAAAGAATCCTGCCAGAACATCTACCACATAAATAACCGGTGTCAGCACGGTCATCAGTACTTTAATAACCGGTGCATATACCAGCGCAAACTTTTCTGAATAAACGGTTGCTGTCGTTTTGGGTGTAATTTCACCGAAAATTAATACAACAATCGTTAACACACCTGTTGTAATACCCGTGGCATAATTGCCCCAGATTTTAATTGTCAGCGATGTTGCCAGCGCCGATGCTGAAATATTGACAATGTTATTTCCAATCAGAATCGCACTTAACATCTTCTGTGAATGTGCAATAATGTCTGACACAATGACCGCCCTCTTGTTCCCCTCGTCAATCAGGGTTCTGATGCGAATGTGGTTTACAGTTGTAAATGCTGTTTCTGCTGATGAAAAAAAAGCAGATAACGCAAGCAGAATAATAATTAAAATCAACTGCGTGATACTGTCCGTATCCAAAAAATCAACTCCTTTAAAAATATTTTTCTCTACATCATATCAAATAATAAAGGAGATGTCAAAGATTTTGGGAATTTTCAAAAATGCTTGACAAGATTTTAAAAGTTAAAAAATCTTCACAAAAAATTTTTAGAATTTTTTTAGAATACCGGATAAGTATATCCTGCTTCTTTCATCTTTTTTTCAAGTTCTGCGACACTGATATTCAGCTTATGAGCGCCCTGTTCCGGTGTTATGGTTTTGTCCTGCACAAAACTGTACACTGTCATCTGCTCACCTTCAAGTCTGCCTTTTTCAATGCCCATTTGTTCAAGTCTTTCAGCTACTTCGCACATATTGCTCACCTTTCCCTTTCCGTCCGATAAAATATTTTCATATCTTCTGTCCCCGGTTACCGCAGACAGCATCTTTAATACTGCATCCACATGACGGATTTCAGTCTTATTATCCGGCACATAATCTTTATTCTTTCTCTTTCGAACAAAAAAATCCGCCACTATCCTGAAATCACTCTTAAACATGGATATCTGCTCATCTGTGAGCCATGCAATTTCAAATACGTTAATCTTTAAGTCATTAACATATTCTTCCATGCCCTCCGGAATGTCAAGCAGGTCTTTTAAATGCTTTTCTGCCCTCCAGTGTTCATTTCCGAAGTACAGTACCAGTGTTATCACCGGCACGGCACTTTTTTCTTCCAACTGTCCACGGTAAGATGCACCCTCATAGCCAAACACCCTCAGCGGCATTTTCGGCTCAACGGCAGTCTGATTTTCCAGTCCGCACAGGGCTATCTGTACTTTTCCGTTCATCCAGTATTTTGCGACATCCCGCTCCTGCTCGTGTAAGACACCGGTTTTGTCATTTTTATACTGGGAATGCACACCGGTATTTACAAGTGTCTCCGGCTTTATGCGCTGTTTCCCTTTGAATACCAGTACATTGACAATATCAGCAAAAATGTCATTATAATCTTCCAGTATCTTTTCTGTTAAATCTTTTATCCCCATATACCTCTCCATTTTCTTCCTTAAAATAACAAATATTCATATATACATAACAGGGGATATTCTTTAATTTTATATTTAGTTTAATCATACACCCTGTTCTTCATTTACTGCAAGAAAAATACATCGTTTAGGTGTTATTTCACCCGTGTGATATTACCCTGCTTGTCGATATGCCATACCTGCTCGCAGAGTTCATCCGGGTAGTTTTTCAGTTCATCGATGGTTAAATGCCCTACCGAATCATACCATTCCTCGTCACCGGGGATTCTTTTGATGATGGTATCGTTATAGACGGTCGATGCCGCCTTTACAAGGATAATGCGGCGCTGTTTCCACCGGGCATACAGTTTTACCGTGGCGTGGTTTACGGTTGTAAGGTTCTTTACCGTATCCTGCGGCTGGTACTCCGTTCCCTGTCCGTCCGTTCTTGTATTCCATCCCATAAAGGTAAATCCCGTCCTTTCCGGCTTCTGCTCCGGAAGAACGACTTCCTCGCCGTACTGCACTTCCATTCTTTCCGGCACATTTCTTGCGGCTGTGCCTGCATTGCCGTCAAATTCAATATAGTAGGTAATCGGTGTCACCGTTTCATCCCAGAGGGCATACATAGTCGTATTTTCCTTTAAGACATACTCTGCATTTGCCGCCTGTTGATGTAATCTTCCAGCCGGTAAAGACATAACCCGGTCTTGTCGGTGTTGCAGGCACACTGACATTATTAATGCCAAGGCGCTCCATGCTCTTAACACTGCCGCCGTCACTGAATGTGCCGCCGTCCGCATAGAATGTGTATATAAACGGTTTGGTGACAAGCTGGATAATTTCAAAACTGTTCTGTAAATTATCAGGTCTAAATGTATGTTCTGAACCGCCACCGACTGCAAGGCTTCCCTTCGCCCAGCGGAATACCGGCATGACATAAGCCACACGGCTTTCACGGTCTGACTGGGAGATACCTGACGGATAGCCGCTTGCACCGTAAGACGAATGGTTTAACTCCTGTCCGACCGTCCAGGATTCGTTGACACCTCGCCAGTCCCCGTCAAACACTACGTTGCCGTCAGCATCTTTTAATGGTTTACCTGTGCTCGGATCGATGATGTATTCACCAGTCTCCGGATCATACTTACGGGATACACGTACACCAGCTGCATATGCAAGGCTGATACGAGCGTAACCGCAGATATCGTTGTCATATCCAAGATCCTCAGCTGCCTGGCACATCAGCTCACCGTAACGGTTAGCTGCGATACCAGCTGCCTGGTTCTCCGGGTACATAACATGAAGGTCAAATGCTGCTGCCAGCTCGCATGGGAACTTGGAAGAGGACCATCCTACTAACTCTCCTCTTGCCTTTGCCTCCCGCGCTTCTTTATGGACGTCGTCAACTACCTTGCGGAGGGCGAGTACGCCTGGACTAACTTGTTTTGCCATAATAATTATCCTCCATTCTTTCTGTGAAATTTATTTCTGACGTGTGGCTGCCTGATATGCGTAAAGCGCGGCACCCAGCGCGCCATTATACTGTGTAAGTGGGGAAATGTGAATCTCACAGCCCAGCTCGTGCTTTAAAGCATTTACCACGCCGCTGTTCTGAGCCACGCCGCCTGTCATAACCACATCCGGCACAACTCCGATTCTGTGAGCAAGTCCCGTCACACGGTGAGCGACTGACTTGTGAATTCCGTTAATAATATCGCATTTGTCGGTTCCCATAGCCAGCTGGCTGATAACCTCGCTCTCAGCGAAAACGGTGCAGGTGGAACTGATTCCAATTTCTTTCTTGGACATGGCGCCCAGTCTTCCCAGATCTTCTACCTTTACCTCCAGGACACGGGCCATTACGTCTAAGAAACGGCCTGTTCCGGCTGCGCACTTGTCATTCATCTGAAAGTTTGTCATTGCTCCGTTATCGATGTGCAGAACCTTTACGTCCTGACCGCCGATATCGATAACTGTGTGAACTTTAGGGAACAGGAAGGAAGCTCCTTTCGCATGGCAGGAAAGCTCGC
>OHIQ01000333.1_pt1 | contig 15886 bp, 20 predicted proteins | sample 1568401 | NCBI WGS metagenome assembly OHIQ01 (sample SAMEA3879522, study PRJEB24766) | human gut metagenome | biome: human-associated habitat; feature: feces | place: USA | collected 1985/1987 | reverse complement strand
TTCATCAGACTTACCAGTTCGATCTCGGCTCCTGCCAGCTGGATCGTCGCCGGCAGTACGTCCAAATTATCGTAGGAACTATGGATGATCAATTCTTTCATCGGCACATCATCGATCAACGTATCATAAATACACTTTTTGATATCGCGCTTATCAAACCCCAACCCGCTGGTAGAATTACCCTGCGGATCAGAATCTATCAATAATACTTTGCGTCCCTTCTGTGCCAGACACGCCGCCAAATTGACAGTAGTCGTAGTTTTACCGACGCCGCCTTTCTGATTGGCAATAGCGATAACCTTAACCAAAATCTTCACCTCACCCTTAATATCTTCAAAATAAATTATTTGAATTTCATCTGTTTCCCATTTTATCACAAATTAAGTGTTTCACCTATAGCAAAAACTAAAATTCACTTACTTTCTTTCAAATCATCGTCTTTTACGCAACTTCTTCAAGGCAATGTTTCACGTGAAACATTGCTGCAACATTCTTTGCAGCCAAAACTTCCTCCAGCTTTGCTTCTATTACCATTGCTTTGAGTTTTTATCAACATAACCCACAGTTTTATCCACATATTTAATGAAATTTGCTTTTACTAAAACTTCATCAAAATCTGTTTTTTATTTTACAGGCTTTTTTCCATTAAAATATGCGGACAAAATTCATCCAAATATGCCTCACCAATTTCCCGGTAGCCTAAAGTCTGGTAAAAGCCGCTGGCACGACATTGAGCGGACAAACTGATCCGCTTACCGCCAACTCTGCGTGCTTCCTGTTCCAGTGCCAGCATGATCTGTGCCCCTAAATTTCTGCCACGGAACTCCGGCAAAACAGCCACCCTACCAATAATAAAATCCCCCGACCGCTCTCCCGGAAGTAACCTTCCTGTCGCCACAGCACACCCTTCCATAAATAGTACTGCATGCGGAACCATTTCGTCATATTCATCAAATTCATTTTTAAAACCTTGTTCTTCCATAAAAACTTTTTCTCTGATAGTTTTTGCTTCTGTACACAAAAAATTATAAATTTTTACCATTTGTCTGCTCCCTTCAAAAAAAGTGTCCAAATCTACACCTTTCAAAAACAAGGCGTGACTTAGAACACCCAATCATTTTCTTCATCCGCTGATAAAGAATTTACATCCTGTATTTATAATTGCCGTAATATAACCTGAGTATACTGCTATTTCAGACCTGCATTCTGTCGCTGCTGTAATAATTGTTCTTGATAAACAGCTATTTTAGCCTGCAGATTTTCACTGTACTGTTGCCATTTATGTACTTCTTCAGCTACATAAACCTGATGTTTCAGCAAAAGCTCCAACCGCTCGGCAATAGTACCGTCCCCATTATAACGCAGCTGTGCATATCTCTTTATATCACGCAGCAGCATCCCTGTCGCTTTTAATTTACATAAAAACTGTACCCATTCCCTATCTTCGGCCAGATAATTGCGACAGCCATTTTGACCACGTTTAACAAACAACAGGCCCTTTTTTTCATAATATCTCAAAGTATAAGCACTGATCCCAGTTAATTCCGCAAATGCACCGATTTTCATTTTTTATCCTTAATCCTTGACTTAGAGTATAGTCTAAAATTTATACTTTCATTGTAATCATTTTGGAGGTGAATGTAAATGTCTGATAATTATTTTAAAACAGGTTTAGAAAATTTAAAGAAAATCGATGGGACTGCAGGCAGTAACGTCATCGAAAATCTCAGTGATATTGCTCCTGATTTGGCCCGCTATATCATTGAATTTGCTTTTGGCCAGATTTACGAACGTCCCGGGCTCAGCCTGCAGGAACGAGAACTGCTGACGCTGTCCAGCCTTTTGACTGCAGGCGGCTGCGAAGCCCAGCTGCAGGTACATATCAACGCAGCATTACATGTTGGCATAAAAGAAGAAAAAATTATCGAAGCATTTCTGCACTGCATACCTTATACGGGTTTCCCTAAAGTCCTCAATGCTGTTGCCGTAGCCGGACAGATATTCTCTGGCAAATAAATTTGCAGTAATCGACTGTACTGCTTATACTTAAAGTATCATTAATATTTTAAGGAGCAATTATATGCAATTACAGATTCTACCACAAACCTTTGCTGTGTGCCAGATTCAGGATACTTCTCAAATAAACTGGCAGATGCCGCTGTTTTTTTTTAGTAAAACTGCTGAAGAATTGTCCCTGGTCTGCCCTGAAACCGACCTTCCTGCAGCAGTTCTGCAATGTGAACGAGGCTGGCGGGCTTTAAAGATCTGCGGCGTACTTGATTTTGCTTTAGTCGGTATCCTCGCTAAAATTTCCAGTCTGCTGGCAAATGCCGGTATCAGTATTTTTGCCGTTTCAACCTATAATACTGACTATATCCTTATCAAAGAATCCCATCTGCAGAAGGCTGCTGCTGCATTAAGAACCAACGGCTATCAGATAACAGCATAAAAGCAAAAAGCGATGTTTCAAATGAAACATCGCTTTTTATTATATGTACAGCTTATCATTACAACTATAGATCTCATAACACAGCTTACTTTTTAAGCCTACGATCGTTCTTCAAAAAACATTCTAAATACACCATATCTTTAAGCTGTATGCCATTTTCAAAAATCGGCTGAGGATAATTATCTGTAAAAAAATTTTTTATCACATGGCTTCTTGTAAAACCACAGGCTTGATAAAAATTCAGCGTTTCAAAAACATCACCTGTTCCGACCAGCATTCTTGTTCCCAAGCGGCTATACAAGCGGCACATTTCTGTCATTAAAAAACGTCCATAACCACGACGTTGTTCCTGCGGCCATACCGCCAGGTTTTTGACTTCAAACACATCCTCTTTTTCCTGGGTCACGACCACTGTCGCCTTCAGATCTCCCTTATATAAAGCAAACAGATCTCCTCTCTTCAGATAACGATCCAGCATTTTCTCGTCTTCGTCCCCCAGCAGTAATAATTGTAAAAAATCTTTTTTTGCTTCCAGTTCCAGCATTATTACAGTTCCGTTCGATGCTGTCTTCAGCCATTTATCACGATCCAGCGTATAAAGAAAATGCGGCATTTCCTGACCTCGGTAAATTTTCACAAAATTACACATTGCCTTCATACCAAGTCCTTCTGCAATGTGCTGTGAAGCAAAATTATTCGTCCTGACCTGCGCCGTAAGCGTTTGCAGCTGCAGTTTACGAAAAGCATATTGACACAAAGCCTCAGTTCCTTCTCCTGCATAGCCTTGTCCCCAATATTTTTTGTTCAGAATATATCCTATTCCAATATATTGCTTACCTTCTGCCACTTCTTTCAGTATCCCCATCACCCCAATAAGACTGCCATCATTTTTTTTACGAACTGCCCAGTAGCTGTAACCATCACTGCTATAACGGCGAAGATTTTCATTCAACCAGGCCTGTGATTCTATTTTAGTAAAGCCATGTTCCCAGGCATACATGATCTCAGTATCACCAAGCAATATTTCCAGCTCTGGCAAATCAGCCTGTGTCAATTGAAAAAATTCCAGCCGTTCAGTTATTAAAAACGGCAGTATACATTTATCTCTCACCTACCAACCACTCCATTTCTATTATTTCCCATTGTTCTCCTAAAAATTCGACAAGGACGTAATTTAAACATTTTCCACCTTCATCTTTCAGTTTTTGTGTTCGCACTTATTATTTATTCGGCTTGCGTTTAAGATATAATAACTTTTTCAGATCGGCAAATAGGCGTTCATCCTGCAGTTCTATCATCAGCCATTTACCATCATGATACGTAGTTGCAGCATCATACGCCTGTACTATTGAATCAGAAAAATTTGCTCTGTCTTGTTCAAATTTTTCCCTTTCAGCTTTTCCCAAAATAACCATAAACCCTAAACAGCTTTCACGTAAATATAATCCACATAAAGTTCTGCCGCCGCGACGGTATTTATATTCATAACGCCAGCAACTGCCGCCTTTATTCCAGATGTGTTCCATATCATAATCGGCTTCAATCTGCCAACAAAGTTTCTTATAAATTTCAAATGTCGTCATCCCTAATAAAGCGCTTAACTCTTTCTGCGACAATGCCTTTTCCAGCATAAATTCTCTCCTATAAACAGCAGCCTTTATTTTAATTCTTTGGCCATAGTTATTGTTCTGGCAGCAAAACCATAATGTTCATAAAACCGCTCCGCTTCAGTATTTCCACAAACAACTTTCAGTTCCAGCAGCTTCAAAGGCAGACGCTCAAGGCGTTCAAGCATCTTTCCCGCCCCCTGCCCACGCAGCTCCTGCCTGATATAAAGATAGTCAATACTGCCGCAGACATCAGTATGCGAAAAAACACAGAAACCTTTCCACGCATGATCAACAGCCAGAACTGCTGCGACAGTTTTGCCTGCGCTGATTCCCCGCTGCAGAGTCCTGATCTTTTCATCTGCACAAACCAGCGGATACAGCCCCCGGAAATTTAAAGCTGTCTGATTATGGTAATCTGCCAGCTCCAATAGTAAAGGTTTCAACGCACCAACTGTTTCCACCGTCAGCATTTCTATTTTTAACATCATCTATCCACCTTCCAGCTTTATCTCACACAGGCACGCACAAATTTTTCCGGCACATTCATTCTTACAGCAGCAGCTTCTATAGTCATGCCGCTATCAAGAAACCTTCTGCAGACAGACTTCATATTTTCACCAACTTCCAAGATATGAAAATCAGGGTCATAAAAACGAATTACTCTTTGCCCCCAGCTATATTGCTGAACTGGATGTACATAAAAGATCCCTTTTATTGCTGCCAGCTTTTTTAAAAAATCATCGAATTTATCTTCTTCAAAATAAAGTTCAGCAGCATTGCCGCCAAAACTGATACTTTGAAGATCCTTACTGATAAATTCACACCAGCTTTCTTGAGTCTGTAACGCTACTCCGCCTGTTAAAGTAACATTCGCACCCAGATCCATAGTAACTCTCAGTCCTAAAACTTCTTTATAAAATTTGACTGACCTTTCCATATTTTTTACAACCAGAAGTGCTGCCTGAAATTTCATTATGATCTACCTGCCTTCTTTATATTTTTAACCATCTTTCGCAGATATATACCTGAGATGCAAAACAGGAAACGGGTTGCCTTGTCCATCCAACTCAGACCGCGAATATTTTTTAAAACCTTGTTTCTGATAAAAACAATAGGCCTGCGGATTTTGTTCATTAACGTCGACTTCCGTCACTCCAAGCCCGCTGACAGCATGGCGCAGCAGCTTCGAACCAAATCCCTGCCCACGTTCACTGCTTGCGACAAATAACATTTCCAGCTTTATTCCGTCAATGCCCATGAAACCCTTATAACAGCTATCTTCAGCCTTAATAGCCCATAATTCAGGAATAGATTCCAAATTCTGGTATACCAACGGACGCAGCGCTTTAATATCGCTCTCCCTCAAAAAATCATGTGTATGACGCACCGAATCTTCCCAAATAATCATTAATATTTCCAGCAAATTTCGTTCTCGTCTTACAATTTTTATTATTTCCATCTTTCTTTCCTTCACTATTTCCAAATATGAGTAAAAAGAGGATGTTTCACGTGAAACATCCTCTTCATAATGCTTCTGCACTTATAAACATTTAACTGCGGCGCACCATCTCAGAGGTTATTTCCTTCAATGTAAACGCACCGCACATCGCCATAGTATCTTTCAGTTCAGCAGCCAGTTTTTCGATATATACTTTGACACCCTCTTTCCCTCCGCCAAAAACAGCAGTAACAAAAGGACGGGCAATAATAACAGCATCAGCTCCCAAGGCCAGCGCTTTAAAAATATCAACACCACTGCGAATGCCGCCGTCAACAATAATACGCATCTTCCCGTCTACTGCCGCCGCTATCTCCGGCAATACTTCTGCCGTTGCGGCACACTGATCCAGGACACGTCCACCGTGGTTAGAAACAATGATCGCATGCGCTCCCGCCTGCTGCGCTTTTAACGCTGCTTTCGCCGTCATAATACCTTTTACAATAAATGGTACACCTGCCTGCTGCGCAATTTCTGCCAGTTCAGAAACGGATTTGCTGCCGGCCGGCGGCATCATATTCTGTAAAAACGGTAATCCAGCAGCATCAATATCCATAGCTACGGCAAAAGCGCCAGACTCCTTTACCAGGGCCAGCTTTTCTTTAATCGTTTCCAGATTCCAGGGTTTGACAGTAGGTATACCCTGCCCGTCAACAGCTTTGATAGCCTGCGTCGCCGCTGCCATGACACTGCTGTCCAGACCGTCGCCTGTAAAAGCGGCAATACCATTTTCCGCACAGGCTGAAACCAGGACTTCATTATAAGTAACGTCACTATAAGCGTTACTGTAATGCATTGCTATTGCTCCTACAGGACCGGCAAAAAAAGGATAGCTGAAGTGCTTGCCAAACAGCTCCAAACCTGTATCTATCTGTTTTTTCTCACAAATAGTATCCATATTGACACGGATCTCCTGCCATTTCTGATAATTGCGGATAGCAGTATCTCCTATACCTTTCGCCCCTGGTCCTGGCATCGTATTTCTGCAGGCTACACCATTACATATGGGACAAGCCTTACATTTAGTACCGATTTTTGTCCGCGCCGTTTCTAAAACCTCATTATAATCCATGGAATTGACCCTCCCTTATTCTCCTGTCACCTTGTTTCTATTTTACTACATTAGCTGGATTTGTACAGAACTATTCTTAAAAATACATAAAGAAAAGCAGTGATCTTTACAGACCACTGCTTCAGTAGGCTTAAAACAAACGCGGCTCTTTTGGTTTTTTAGTATTACGGATTCTTAAAGTCACCAGCACGTCACCGCCGTCAACATCCTGCTCCATTGATACGGGAATACCAACATCTTTTATCGTAGAAACTATTTGCTTGATGCTGTTAAGATAGATACGCACATCATTAACGATCACCAGACGCTTTTTCTTCGGAGTAACTTCGCCTTCATCTGTATCCAAATATTTTTTTACATATTCTTCTGTCTGACGCACACTGAAATTATTCTTTACAATCGTTTCTACAATCTGCAGCTGCTCTGCCTCTGTCGGCAGCTTAAGCAAAACTCTGGCATGCCTTTCTGTTAAGGCATTTTTGCGCAGAGACTCGCGTACAGGCTGCGGCAAACGCAATAGTCGATTGTTTTTTACCAACCCGAGCCGCCATAGAATCCTGCGTCAGATGGAATTCGTTCATCAGCATTTCGTAGCCTTCGGCTTCTTCCAAATAATGCAGATCCTCCCGCTGCAGATTTTCGATCAAAGCTATCTCCGCAATCTGCTGTTGAGTATAATCACTGATAATAACAGGAATTTCACTCAAAGCTGCCATTTTGGAAGCACGCAGACGCCTCTCGCCGGCGATAAGCAGATAATTACCGCTGCCATCTTCCATGGGTGCTACCAAAAGTGGCTGCAAAACACCATATTGGGCAATAGATGCCGCCAGATCCTGTAAACCATCTTCATCAAATGTTTTACGCGGCTGGTAAGGATTCGGTATAACTTTAGCTAAAGGCACCCGTACTACCTCGATTGCTTTACTGCTATGCTTGGTACCCATTTCCGCACGTCCTGCTTCTAAAACAGAAAATCCATCATCAACTGTCATAAACTTAACCTCCACTATTTATTCCAGGGGTTGTTTGTCCGGCAAACCAGCTTTACGCGGATATGCCTTGGGAGTAGTTTTTATTTTGGCTATTTTCACAATAGCACGACCATCATTCAACCCAGGAAGCTTTACGGCGTCGGCACTTACCAGGCGCCCGCCCAAAATTTGCAGCGCTTTATCAGCAGCAGCTATCTCTTCCTGATATTTGCTGCCTTTTAGTGCAATAAAGCTGCCGTCTGTTTTTACTAACGGCAGGCAATATTCTGCCAAAACACTCAGTCTGGCAACTGCTCTTGCCGTCACCAGATCATACTTTTCACGATGCCTGGGATCTCTGCCGGCATCCTCGGCCCGTAAATGCACACAGCGAATACCTTTTAGTCCTAATTCAATAATAACCGTTTCCAAAAATTTCAGCCGTTTAGCCAGGGAATCAATCAAAGTTACTTTTAAAGAAGGGCAGTATATTTTCAGGGGGATACCAGGAAATCCTGCCCCTGTACCAACATCAGCTAAAGTTTTTTCACCAAACAGCTTCTCATCAAATGCCAGCAGAGAATCAATCATATGTTTAACGGCTACTTCTTCAGGCTCGGTTATCGCCGTCAGATTCATCACTTTATTCGTCTCCACAAGCAGTTCATAATAAGCACTGAATTGTTCCAGCTGCTGTGCTGTAAAGCTCAGTCCCGCTTCTTTCCCTTTCAACTGCATTATTTCAGCAAACGTCATGATTCATATTCCTTCCTGCGCATTACTTCCAACGCTATCATCAACACGCTGACGTCAGCCGGAGAAACGCCGGAAATGCGTGAAGCCTGACCGATTGAAGCAGGCTTCACTTTCGCCAGCTTCTCTGCTGCTTCGGAAGACAGCTCTTTGATACTCAAATAATCGATATCAGCCGGTATTTTTTTATTTTCCAGCTTCAATGCTTTTTCCACTTCCTGTTTTTGCTTATTGATGTAACCTTCATACTTGGCAAAAATCTCTACCTGCTCGGCAACTACTTCCGGCAGCTCCGGCACTTCAAAAGCCTGCTGTAATTTTTCATAAGTCATTTCACTGCGGCGCAGCAGATCCAGCAGTGACATCCCAGAACGAATCGGCGCTGTTCCCAGCTCTGCCAATTTGGCAAGCACTTCCGCATTAGGAGGTAAATGTGTACTGCTCAAATTCTGCAATGTCCGTTCCAGCAAACTGCGTTTTGCAGTAAAAGCTTCGTAACGAACATCGTTTACCAGACCAACCGCTCTGCCTTTTTCCGTTAACCGAAGGTCAGCATTATCCTGACGCAGCAGCAGCCGGTATTCAGCACGCGAAGTCATCATGCGGTAAGGCTCATTCGTTCCTTTTGTAACCAGATCATCAATCAAAACACCTAAATAGCCTTCGCTGCGGCTTAAAATAAGCGGCTCTTTACTCCTTATTTTCTGCATAGCATTAACGCCGGCAAGAAGCCCCTGCGCGGCGGCTTCTTCATACCCACTGGTACCGTTCGCCTGACCGGCAGAAAAAAGTCCGCTGATAGCTTTATGTTCTAACGTCCGCTGCAATTGCAGCGGATCAAGACAATCATAATCAATAGCATAACCGGCGCGCATCATCCGGCAATTTTCCAAACCGGGTATAGTCTGCATAAACTGCAGCTGAACATGTGCTGGCAAAGACGATGACATTCCCTGCACATACATTTCATTTGTACGTAGCCCTTCCGGTTCCACAAATAACTGATGCCGTTCCTTATCGGCAAAACGTACGATTTTAGCTTCAATAGAAGGACAATAGCGTGGACCGACGCCTTCGATCATACCATTGAACATACCTGACAAATGCAGATTATCACGAATTATCTTATGAGTATCAGCATTGGTATAAGTCAGCCAGCAGGGAATCTGCTTTCTCTCCGTAATCGTACTCATAAAAGAAAAATTACGTACCTGTTCATCGCCATATTGAGCTTCCATTCTGCTGTAATCCAGGCTGCGGGCATCGATTCTCGCCGGCGTACCCGTTTTAAAACGCATCAGCTCTACTCCATTCTCTAATAAAGAAGACGACAGTTTATTGGCTGAGCGCAATCCGTTAGGTCCTGATTCATAATTTACCTGACCATAAACAATACGCCCGCGCAGATAAGTGCCGGTAGCTAAAATGACGCACTTCGCTTCAAAAACTTCGCCCGTTTCAGCCTCTACACCAACTACAGCTCCATTTTCAACTAATAATCTGTCGATCATCAATTGTTTAACATCCAGATTTTCCTGGTTTTCCACAACCTGCTTCATCAAAGTATGATAAAAAGGCTTATCAGCCTGAGCTCTTAACGCATGGACAGCATAACCTTTACCTGTATTTAAAAGCCGCATCTGAATACAGGCTTCATCAGCAGTTAGACCCATCTGACCGCCTAAAGCATCAATCTCACGCACTAAATGACCCTTAGCCGGTCCGCCGACAGAAGGGTTACAGGGCATCAAAGCAATATTATCCAAAGACAAAGTAGCAAGAAGAGTCCTGCCGCCAAGGCGTGCAGCCGCCAGGGCCGCTTCTACTCCGGCATGACCTGCACCGATAACGACGACATCATAATTATCAGTAATATACATTTTGTCACCTACAACCTAAACTCTTATTTCCCAACACAGAATTTTGAAAAAATCTCATTGATGATTTCATCCTGAAGAGTATCACCTGTAATCAAACCCATAGCATCGATCGCTTTATGCAGATCAATGACCAGACAATCATATGGCAGCATCGATGCCGCTGCTCTGATTGCTTCTTCTACACTTAACAAAGCTTCACGCAGCAGATTCTCGTGACGTGTATTTTGTACATAAGCACCACCAGATATAGCATGCTCTGAACCATAAACATAACTTTGCAGCCAGGCAGTAAACTGTTCCAGCCCACCGCCGGTTTTTGCAGATAAAAGCAGTACTCTATCTTTACCAAAGCGTTTCTGTAAAGCTGTTAAATCATTTACCTGCGGTCGATCACCTTTATTTACTATTATAACACAGGGCTTACCTGCAACTGCATTTAAAATTTCTTCATCTTCTTCGTTTAAAGTCTGAGATCCATCCAAAACTACTACAGCCAATTCTGCTTTGTCAAGACGTTCCTTACTCCTGGCAACCCCTATCTTCTCAACATAATCTTCTGTCTGCCTGATTCCGGCAGTATCAACTAATACCAATGGCACACTGCCAAGCAATAACTGTTCTTCAATTACATCGCGCGTAGTTCCGGCATATTCTGAAACAATAGCCCTTTCCTCACTGAGCAGAGCATTTAAAAGACTTGATTTGCCTACGTTAGGACGACCGACAATTACTGTCTGCAGACCTTCGCGTAATATTTTACCGGTATGAGCATGTTTAAGCAGATATTCCAGTTCCTGTTTGACCCTTTCCATACCTTCACTGACAGTATTAAAAGTTATTTCCTCAATATCTTCTTCCGGATAATCAATAACTGCTTCCAGATTTACTACAATATCTAATAAATTACGGCGCAGACCTTTGATTTTTTTAGACAGTTGGCCATCCTGTTGACGTACTGCCATTTTTAAAGAAGCTTCACTGCGTGATTTAATAATATCCATAACTGCTTCCGCCTGAATCAAATCTATACGTCCGTTTAAAAAAGCTCTCTTTGTAAACTCGCCCGGTTCAGCCGGACGAGCGCCCATTTTATAGGTTAGACCCAGGATAGTTTTTAACGATTGTAAACCGCCATGACTTTGTATTTCCACTACATCTTCTGCAGTATAGGAATGTGGTCCCTGCATATAAACAGCAAGAACCTCGTCTATTTTACTATTTTCTTCATCAACTACATGACCATAAACAAGCAGATGCGGTGTATGTTCGGTCAATCTTTTACCCGAAGCTGATCGAAACAGCTTATCACCTATCGCAGCAGCCTCAGTACCACTGATGCGTATTATTCCTACCGCGCCTTCACCTAAAGCCGTAATAACGGCGCTGATTGTTTCGTTAGTTTCAGAAACTATATGTTTCTTTGCCATAATTACTCTCCAATAGAGAAACCCAGTAAAATAAATTACTGGGTCTCAGACACAAATTATTTTTTTAATTCGATTACTACCTTACGATAAGGTTCTTCACCTTCGCTTAAAGTGGTAATGCGGCGATCATTCTGCAACGCCATATGAATAATCTTTCTTTCATGAGGGTTCATCGGTTCAAGAACTACTCTTTCACCGTTACGTTTAACTTTATCAGCAAGACGTACAGCCAAACGGCTCAATGTTTCTATTCTCCGCTCACGGTAATCTTCAACATCGATAATAATACGAATTCTTTCACTGGAATTTTTATTAGCCACGAGATTAGTCAGATATTGCAGAGCATCCAAAGTCTGTCCGTGTTTGCCGATCAGTATCCCCATATCTGGACCATGCAATTTTAAAGTAACAGTACTATCAGCTTTATTAACGAATTTTTCCATAACCACTTCAATTTTCATGGAATGGAATATTTTCTGTAAAAATTCCTTACCGGCCTGGACTGCTTCTTCATCAACTACAAATTCTTTTTTTACTGCTGCTTCTGTATCTGTGTCTACAGCAGTATTTTTATATTCTTCTTTACCGGCCTGAACGTCAGCTTTAATATTATCTAAAGCTTCTTCAACAACATCGCTGATTTTAGCAGCAGCATCTTTTAAAGTAACACGAATTTTAGCTTTTTTAGAAAATAAACCAAATAAACCGTTTTTCGCTTCTTCAATAACTTCGATATTTACTTTATCCCGAGTAGTTTTTAACTCATTCAAAGCCTGTTCTAAAGCTTCATCAACATTTTTTCCTGTTTTTTCTAGGAAACCCATCTTTTTCGCCTCCTGTAGCAATTATTTTACAGTAGCCTTATTCATCAGTGCCTGCTGACCGATCTGCATCAGGTTCATAACAACCCAGTAAAGCACCAGACCAGCTGGGAAGCTAAAACTGATATAGCCGATAAAAAGTGGCATAAAATACAGCATCATCTTATTTTGTGCTGAAGAGGTATCCGGCATAGTCTGTTTTGACTGCACAAAAGTAGTCAAAGCTGATAAAACCGGCAGTATATACATCGGATCCGGATTAGAGATACTTTGAATCCATAAAAAATTAGCCGGTCCAACATAATGAAAATCACGAATACCATAGAAAATACCGATCATAATCGGCATTTGTACTAATAACGGCAGACAGCCAGCTAAAGGATTGACATTTTCCTGTTTATAAAGGTTTGCCAGTTCCATATTCAAACGTTGTTTATCGTTCTTGTATTTTTCCTGGATAGCTTTCATTTTAGGCTGCATAGCCATCATTGCTTTTGTTGATTCGATTTGTTTTTTTGTTAAAGGATACAACAGTATTTTAACAATAATCGTCATAATGATAATTGCCAGGCCATAATTAGGTAAACCTACAGTAGCAGTCATATTATAAAGTACCGTAATAACCTGCTGAACAATATTACTGAGAAAGTCCAAGATATCACTCCTTAGAGGTTAGTGTATATATTTACTACTTTAATTTGCATTATCAAGTTGTTAACTAACAGGGTCATAACCGCCCGGATGAAAAGGATGACATTTTGCTATCCTTTTAACTGCCAGCCAGCCGCCCTTTAAAGCGCCTTTTTTTCGGATAGCTTCAATGGCGTACTGAGAGCATGTAGGATAAAACCTGCATGTAGGCGGAAATAACGGTGAAATAAATAACTGATAAAAACGGATACAAACAATCATCAATGTTTTCACAGAAATTCACCTTACTTCAATAAAACGGCTCTTTTAGCTAAACGCATAAATACTCGATCATAAGTTTTTAAATCTGCAGCAGCCAGTTTTTTACGAGCTACCCAAATAAGCTGTATATTCGTCAGCAATTCCGATTTATGATGACGAAATACTTCTCTCATCATTCTTTTGACACGATTACGTACTACGGCGTTACCAATTTTTTTACCGACAGCAAAACCAATCTTAGGACCTTCTGCGTCTAAAGGTAAAACATAAAGTACAGATAAACTGTCAACGACAGAACGTCCGGTAGTATACACCAATTGAAAACCGGCTTTAGACTTGATTCGATTTTTTTTAGGAAAAGTGAACTTTTTTCTTGGTTCCAAATTCTTGCACCTGCCCGCATGGAAAAAATAGGCCACTCTCGCGGCCTATTTTTATGATATTATGCAGACAATTTCTTTCTGCCTCTAGCACGTCTTCTTTTGAGAACTTGACGACCGCCCAAAGTTTTCATTCTTTCTCTAAAACCATGGGTTCTTTTTCTTCTAAGGTTGTTAGGTTGAAAAGTACGTTTCATGAAATCTTACCTCCTTACCACTCACTAGTTTTATCAAATTCTATATTGATTTGAATTGATAGCTACAGAAATTATATTAGAAACGACTTAAAGTGTCAAGAATAAAGCAGTTAGTTAAAGAAATTTTTATTATTTTCTATCCTTCAAAATTTTCTTCTCAATTAAAAATTGCTAATAACTCTTAATTTTGATAGAATATAGTGATAGTAATAATAGTCTTACTATGTCATTTTTTATATTTTACAGCGACAGAAAACCGACTGTAGGATTTTTTATAAGCCTTGCTATTATTTTTTGTCTCAAATCATTATTTCAACGCCTTACAAGCCGTTTATGAGTAGCCACAGGAAGGATGTATTTTATGAGCTCGTACGATTTAGCAGAGGTTTGGGTAAAATTCCTGGAAAAATTCCATGAATCTACCAGTGAAAATGTTTATAATGCCTGGATCAAACCTTTGATTCCCTTAGAAATAACAGATACCTACTTAAAAGTAGGCGCCAAAAATAATTTTACAAAAAAATGGCTTGAAGAAACGTATACTACAGTCATTGAAGGTATGCTTGCCAGTATTACCGGCACAAACCTGCAGTTTAAAATTGAAAACCTTGATTTGAAAACTGAAGAACTCCCTATAAATTCAGCAGAAACTACTCCAGTACAAACTGAAAACAGATCTCTGCTTCCTGAGGCAGTTCTGCCGCCTGTAAAAAACAGTTTTACCCAGCAAGATCTTTTTGAAGATGATATCCAAAGCAACCTTAACCCAAAATATATCTTTGAAACTTTCGTTATCGGCAATTCCAACAGGTTTGCTTATGCAGCAGCTCAAGCTGTAGCTTCAAATCCTGCTAAAGCCTATAATCCACTTTTTATTTATGGCGGTGTCGGTCTAGGTAAAACACACTTGATGCATGCGATTGGCAATCAGATAAAAATGAATGATTCCAAAATGAAAATTTTATACATCTCAAGTGAAAAATTTACCAATGAAATAATTAATTCTATTCAAAATAAAAATACAGATGCTTTCAGAAAAAAATATCGTAATATCGATTGCTTAATTATCGACGATATTCAATTTTTAAAAAATAAAGAAATGACACAGGAAGAATTCTTTCATACTTTCAACACCTTATACGAAGCTAACAAACAGATTATCATATCCAGCGACCGTCTTCCGCGTGAAATCGAAACGCTGGAAGACCGATTGCGTTCACGTTTTGAATCAGGACTTCTCGCAGATATTCAATCTCCAGATCTGGAAACAAGGATCGCTATTTTGAGAAAAAAAGCAGAATCAGAAAACATCTCTATTCCTCATGATGTTATTTCTCTTGTTGCATCCAGCATTGACACCAATATACGTGAAATAGAAGGCGCTTATACAAAAATAGTAGCCTATGCTTCATTGATGGGAAGTCCGATAACTATAGATCTGGCAAAAAAAATACTTGACGCTATGGGAACCAGCACTAAAAACAAACAAATTACTTTTGACGATATCATTCAGGTTACATCTGATTATTTCAAAATCAAAAAAGAAGAATTTTTTACAAAAAAACGTACTCAAAATATTGCTTATCCAAGACAGATAGCAATGTATCTGTGTCGTGAAATGGCTGATTTTTCTTATCCCCGAATTGGTGAGTTTTTTGGAGGCCGCGATCACACTACTGTTATCCATGCATATGAAAAAATCGTAAAAAAGATCAAAGAAGATCCTAATTGTGAAAAAACTATTACTTACCTTGTAGATAAATTAAAACAATAACTTTCAAAATTCTACCATTATATAATACTTATCTACAGTTTCTGTGGATAAGTTGCGTTATTTCTGTGGATAAACAGTTAATAAAAAGCATCACACAAAAAACTGTTGATAATGTTAATAAATTTTCCCAATTATCCAC
>OHIQ01000303.1_pt1 | contig 17429 bp, 10 predicted proteins | sample 1568401 | NCBI WGS metagenome assembly OHIQ01 (sample SAMEA3879522, study PRJEB24766) | human gut metagenome | biome: human-associated habitat; feature: feces | place: USA | collected 1985/1987 | reverse complement strand
TTTTTCACAACCTTGGTCTCCCCGCCGATTGTAAATTCGAAGCTGCCTTCTGCCACGTAAGTAATCTGCAAATGTTCATGGTGGTGGAAATTTCCTTTAGAGCCTTTTTTAAATGTAATTTCACACATCATCAGTTCGTCGGAATAACATAAAATTTTTCTGGTAACACCCGGTTCGCAGTCGGTCGGTGTTACATCTGCATTAAAACGAAACATACTTAACTCCATTCTGAGAACGCAAATTTGTCAGTAATCTGCGGCGTTCACGGCACAAATTACTATTACTTCAATGTACTACAAAATAAGTGGTTTGACAAGAGGATTGCGGGGTTATTATAATAAATGGGAAACACAAAAAAGCTATGCTGGCAGGCATTAAAATGCCTGTGGAATGGAGAATAATATGTATAAATTGTATTATATATGGCTGGTGCCCGCGGTATTTTGTCTGGTTTATTATGTCTGCTGTGTGGCATATGCGGGCTTTGCATCATCTTTTATTACGATATGGCCGGTAACGGCAGTCTTTTTTGCAGGGATTTTTGCGGTGCGTTATGCACAGAATAAAGGTATTCTTATACTTCCAATGTGGATAAATGTGCTGTCTGCGGCAGGTTTATTAATACTTATCAGCTCATTTTGTCTGGTTCAGGCATTAATAACCGTGCAGATGAAGCAGAAACCGGAACCGGACTGTGAATATCTGCTGATTTTAGGCTGCCGCGTGCGGGGACTCGAAATTACAAAATCACTCCGTTACAGACTTGATGCGGCACTGGCATATCTGGAACAGAATGAAAAACATAGCAAAGATAATACCCAAAACAAAACGATACGTATTATCGTATCGGGCGGTCAGGGACCGGGAGAGGATATATCCGAAGCACAGGCGATGAAAGACTATCTGTGCGCACATGGCATAGAAGCTTCACGGATTTTTATGGAAGCTCAGTCCACGGATACGGAAAAAAACATTGCCTATTCGGCACGTTTTATTCCGGATAAAAATGCGAAAATCGGGGTGGTTTCCAATGACTTTCATCTGTTCCGTGCCGGAATGCTTGTCCGTGCGAAGGGTTTTCACAATGTCAGCACGATTGCGGCGCGGTCAGATGAAGTATTGTTTTTAAATTACAGAGTACGCGAATATTTCGGTGTATTAAAAGATTTATTTGGTGTAAAATTCTTTCACTTTATCGGAGAATAACAGACCCTTTGTGTAGCCGTCATGGTATAAGGCTTTGATTTTCTCCTTGTCTTTTTCCAGACGTGAAAAGCCGTCGGTGTTATCCGGACGGATTACAATGACCTTCTTTTCCTTTTCAAGCTGTTCGAGCTTCTTTAAAGAACGGTTGTAGCAGTCAGCACGGGAAAGGAGGTCTTTCCCGAGTTCCGGATACTTCCAGAAAGCATGCGCCAGAGCCTTTGTGGTGGCGCCGGTTTTCTTTTTGTATCCCTTCTGGCGGGTTAAGACGACAACAACGCGGTCACAGCCGTCTGCGAAAGCCCGCTCATACGGAATCGAATCGCTCAATCCGCCGTCTAAGTACGGAGTATCATTTAAGTAAATATATGGGAAAAGGGCAGGGAGCGCACACGTTGCCTGAAGCAGCTTGTTGGTGCGGTCCTCGGTTGTATAGCGCATATATTCCGGTTTTCCGGTTAAAACATTGGTAACGACTGCGTAAAATTCGCCGCCCCACGCATTAAAGGTATCGTAGTCAAACGGAACCAGTTTATTCGGTATCGTGTCATAGGCAAATTCCAGTCCATAGACACTTCGGTTTGTCTTATCGGTCATATTGTGCATACTCATGTAGCGTTTATCGTCACGGTAATCTAAAAGAATCTGTAAATTTCTTCTTTTTTGTCTGGAAGCGTAGGAAACACCGTAGGCTGCACCGGCAGATACACCAATCATATAATCCGGCATAATATCCCGATCTAAAAATGCATCCATAACACCGCAGGAAAAAATTGTGCGGAATGCGCCGCCCTCAAATACAATTCCAGTTTTCATAATTGTCCTCATTTCTAAATGAATTTATTGTAATGTTTTTTGCCATCAGGCTGTAATTCCTGAAATTACAGTAACATTTTAGTACATTTGATGTGAAATTTCCATATGAAAATACAGATAAATATGATATGATGATGTAAAAGTTGAAAGAATGAGGAAACTATGACACAGGAGATAAGGACACGCCTGCTTTTGATGGCAGATGCACAGTACGGGAGTTTTTCCAAAAGTCTGATTCCCGAATGTAAGCCGCTGTTAGGTGTGCGGCTTCCGGCACTTAGAAAAATGGCGCAGGAATTTGTAAAAAATAAAGAATGGAAAGAACTCGTACAAACAGACGGCGCAGACGATGTTTATTTTGAAGAAGCCATGCTGCGCGGTATGCTGATCGGTTACGGCACGGCAAAAGAGCAGGATAATGAAGAAGCAATGCGGATGTTTGATAAATTTGTGCCGTTTGTTGATAACTGGTCGGTGTGCGACAGCTTTTGTAACAGCATGACAATTGTTTCGGTATACCGGGAAGAATGGTGGGAACATTTACAATCCTTTTTAGCTTCCCAAAAAGAATTTGAAGTCCGCCTGTCTTTGGTCTTATTGCTGTCGCAGTTTTTAAAATGGGACGATGCGGGCAGAAAAATCCCCCGCAGGCGCGTGATTACAGAGGCGGATATTATGCAGAATATTGCATGGAAATCAAAAAAACAGGCACAGAATGACAGCCCGGAGGATTCAGGCAATCCATATCTGGAAAAAATTTTTTCAGTGCTTGACAGACCGTTTACACAGGGGTATTATGCACAAATGGCGGCGGCGTGGCTGACGGCGGAATGTTTTGTCATGTTTCCGACACAGACCATGCGGTTTCTTATAAAATCCGGCATGGATGATTTTACATATAATAAGGCACTGTCTAAAATATGTGAATCCAGAAATCCGGCGCCGGAAGTAAAGGCACGGATAAAGAGCATGAAAAGATGATGTAAAAAGGAAATGGAGAAAAAGATGAGTACATCAACGACAAAAACAAAAGATATGGTAACAACGGCAATGTTTGTGGCAATTATTCTTGCAATGTCGTTTGTGCCGTATTTAGGCTATATCCCGCTGGGATTTATGAATGCAACAATTATTCACATTCCGGTTATTATCGGAGCGATACTGTTAGGACCGGCGCGCGGTGCATTTTTAGGCGGTATTTTCGGACTAACCAGCATGATTAACAACACATTTAACCCGAACCTGACTTCTTTCGTATTTTCACCGTTTTACAGCCTTGGAAATGTGCATGGAAATTTTAAGAGTCTGATGATCTGCTTTGTGCCGCGAATTCTGATTGGCGTTGTGGCATATTATGTATATACAGGGATTGTAAAGCTTGTAAAGAAGAAGAAAAACGACGGAAAAGGCAGTGCTGCTGCACTGGCGGCAGCCGGTGCGGCAGGAGCGCTTACGAATACACTGCTTGTTATGAACGGCATTTACTTTTTGTTTGGAAGCAGTTATGCCAATGCAAAGGGAATTGCCACAGATGCCCTGTACGGTGTGATTCTTGGTGTGATCGGAACACAGGGCGTACCGGAAGCGATTGTGGCGGCGGTGCTGACTGCGGCAATCGGAAAAGCACTGCTTCATATCAGACGGTAACAGAAATGTTAATATTTTAAGAAACAAAACAAAAGGAAAAGAAAATGAAAAGACAAAATCAAAAAGGCATGATTCTTGCGATTGATATGGGGAATACTAATATTGTAATCGGCTGTGTAGACGATGAAAAGATTTATTTTGAGGAACGGCTCTGCACGGATTATTCAAAGACGGAATTAGAGTATGCAATCGGTTTTAAGACCGTTTTGGAGTTATATAATATTGAAAGTGAACAGATTCACGGTGCAATCATTTCATCGGTCGTACCGCAGCTTGTAAACGTTATCAAGTCAGCAGTTGAAAAAATCATCGGCATTACGCCGTTAATTGTAGGACCGGGTGTGAAGACGGGATTGAATCTGTTAATGGATCAGCCAAAGCAGGTCGGTACGGATATGGTTGTAGATGCAGTTGCGGCTATTCACGAATATGGTGCACCGGTGCTGATTATTGATGTGGGAACGGCAACGACCATCAGTGCGGTTGACGACAAGAAAAATTATGTGGGAGGTGCGATTCTTCCGGGTATCCGCGTATCGGTGGATTCACTGGTATCCCGGACAGCACAGCTTCCGCGAATCAGTCTGGAAGCTCCAAAATCCGTGATTGGAAAGAATACGATTGCGTGTATGCAGAGCGGTGCGGTTTACGGGAATGCAAGCTGTATCGACGGCATGGTTGACAGAATCCGTGAAGAACTGTGCAAAATGACGGGTGCAGAACAGGAACAGGTCAAAGTCATTGCAACCGGCGGACTGGCAAGGGTGATCGTGCCATACTGCCACAATGAAATTATATTAGATGATAAACTGCTTTTAAAAGGTTTAAAAATCATTTACGATAAAAATGTGGAATAGGAGAGGACTATGTTAAAAGGGAAAAACGTACTGCTTGGCGTAACCGGCAGTATTGCAGCGTATAAAATTGCGACACTTGCCAGCAGCTTAAAAAAGCTGGAATGTAATGTAGATGTCATGATGACACAGAATGCGACCAATTTTATCAATCCGATTACATTTGAATCTTTAACCGGTAATAAATGTGTTGTCGATACATTTGACAGAAATTTCCAGTTTCAGGTAGAGCATGTATCCCTTGCAAAAAAGGCGGATATTGTGATGATTGCACCGGCGAGTGCCAACGTGATTGGCAAGCTGGCATCGGGAATTGCAGATGATATGCTGACAACGACATTTATGGCGTGTACATGCAAAAAAATTGTCGTTCCGGCAATGAATACCAACATGTATTACAATCCGATTCTACAGGATAATATTGCAAAGTTAAGAAGGTTTGGCATCGAAGTGTTAGAACCGGCAAGCGGGTATCTTGCGTGCGGTGATACAGGTGCGGGAAAAATGCCGGAGCCGTCTGAACTGCTTGAATACATTTTACGCGATATTGCCCTGACAAAGGATATGAAAGGATACCGCGTGTGCATTACCGCAGGTCCGACACAGGAAGCGATTGACCCGGTGCGCTACATTTCCAACCATTCAACAGGGAAAATGGGATATGCGTTGGCGAAAAATGCGATGCTGCGCGGGGCAGAGGTGACACTGATTGCAGGTCCGACAAACCTTCCTGACGTGCCGTTTGTTAAAATGGTGCATATTACATCGGCACAGGATATGTATGAAGCGGTTACAGAGGCGGCAAAGGAATCAGACATTATTGTAAAAGCGGCAGCAGTTGCGGATTACAGACCGGCATCAGTCAGTGATGAAAAAATCAAGAAAAGCGACGGAGAGATGAGCATTGCCTTAGAGCGGACAAAGGATATTATCGGAACGCTCGGAGCGATGGAAAACAAACCGTTTTTGTGCGGATTTTCAATGGAAACACAGAATGTACTGGAAAATTCCAGAAAGAAGCTGGAAAAGAAAAATCTGGATATGGTGATTGCCAACAATCTGAAAGTAGACGGTGCAGGATTTGGAACGGATACAAACGTGATTACGATGATTACAAAGACGGATTGTACGGAATTTCCGAAAATGAGTAAATTTGAAGTGGCAGGCTGTATTTTTGATGCGATTATAAAGAATATGAAAGCACGGAGAACAGACGAAAAATAAAGTATCAGGAAAAGGGGAGTTTATGAGCAAAAAAGCAAAATTACTTACAGGGGTGTTATCAGTGGCGGCAGTGCTGCTGGTTGCATTTGCCTATTATTATGTGGTGCTTCCGCCAATCAATATCCATGCACCGGGCTTCTGGATATTTGTCATTGTGCTGGCGGCGGTATTTACGGGTGTTGTCGGACTTTGCAGTATGACAATGACAGAATACTACAAGGAATGGGCAGGCAGACAGTGGAAGCAGTCAAAGCCTGAATTTAAGAGCAAAAAGGCAGAACGTTTTTTCTATTTATGTGCGGTACTTACAGCGGCACTGGTTGTTATTTTTCTAATAGGCGGACTGCTGTCATCTGAAATTGTCAATGCTTCGGCTTACCAGAAACTGTTAAATGTGGAAACCAGAAGCTTTACCGATGATATTCATGAGGTGTCCTATGACCAGATTCCGGTGCTGGATAAAGATTCGGCAACGACCATAGGCAACCGTGTTATGGGAACAATGGTGGATATGGTTTCCCAGTTTGAAGTCAGCGATATGTATACACAGATTAACTATCAGAATAAGCCGGTGCGTGTGACACCGCTTCAGTACGGCAGCCTGATTAAATGGTTTACCAATCACAGTGATGGAATTCCTGCGTATATCCGTATTGATATGACGACACAGGAAGCGGAGTGCGTGCGTCTGGAGCAGAAAATCCGTTATTCGATGAGCGACCATTTTGGCAGAAACATTTACAGACATCTGAGGTTTGCGTATCCGACCTATATGTTTGATGACATCAGCTTTGAAATTGATGAGAGCGGTACACCTTATTGGATTTGTCCGGTGAAAAAATATAATATCGGACTGTTTGGCGGTGTGACGATTGGCAGGGTGGTGCTTTGTAATGCAGTCACCGGGGAAATGACGGATTATGCCGTGGAAGATGTTCCGCAGTGGGTAGACCGTGTGTATTCGGCAGATATGCTTATTTCGCTGTATGATTACCACGGTACGTTAAAGCACGGTTATTTTAACAGTGTGTTAAGCCAGAAGGATTGTCTGGTAACGACAGACGGCTATAATTATATTGCACTGGACGATGATGTGTGGGTGTATACAGGAATTACCTCAGTCGGACAGGATAAATCCAATGTGGGCTTTGTGCTGATGAACCAGCGGACAATGGAAACGCGCTATTATGTGATTTCCGGTGCAGAGGAAAATTCGGCGATGTCTTCGGCAGAGGGAAAGGTCCAGCATTTAGGATACAAGGCGACATTTCCACTGCTTATTAATGTGGGTGGACAGCCGACATATTTTATGGCATTAAAGGACAGCTCGGGACTGGTAAAATCTTATGCCATGCTTAATATTGAAAAATATCAGACGGTGGCAATCGGCGATTCAGTCAATGAGTGTGAGAAAAATTACCGTCAGCTGATGGTAGACAGCGGCATTGTAGATGAAACAGCGGCAGAAACGCCAAAGGAAAGCAGGCAGATAACCGGTAGAATCGAAAAAATGGTGCAGACGGTATTGGACGGCAATTCGCATTTTTATATACTCTTAGAGGGTCAGTCCCGTATCTTTGATGTGCCGTTATCGGATAATGCGGATATTGTACGGTACAATACAGGCGATACTGTTACATTTTCATATCATGAAAACGAGTCATTAAATGAAGTGACGAAGGTGGAAGCCGCACAGCAGACCGTACAGTAAAGAGGAAAAATCAAAAAAATAGTGGAAAAGTGTCTTTTGTATACAGGAGGGTGTGTATAAAAGGCACTTTTTTTGACATTTTTATGGGTTCATCTGTTTAATATCCCTTAAAATCCAAAAAGATTTAGAAAATTCATGAAAATCCTTGCCGGCAGTTCAAGTAGTCTATTATAATAAAAGAAAGGAAGAAAGCATGGTAAATACACCTTACGATGATGTGTTCCGTACCCTGTTAACAGATTGTACGGCACTGATTATACCGGTTGTAAATGAACTGTTTCACACAAGTTACACCGGAAAAGAAACAATACATCTGCTTCAAAACGAGCACTTTATAAAGCTGCCGGACGGCAGTGAACAGGAGCGCATTACGGATTCCAGCTTTGAAATCCTCGGTAGAGAAAGAAAGCGTTATCATGTTGAGTGCCAGAGCACGGAAGACGGAAGCATGATAGTACGTATGTTTGAGTATGATACACAGCTTGCACTGGAAAACAGAGAAGTTACAGCGGGTGCACTGGTAGTTCATTTTCCTGATTACGCAATCGTAGCCTTGCGCCATACGAAAAATACGCCGGAGGTGATGACGGTAATGATACGCACACCGGGCGGGGAAGTATCGTATGCCGTTCCGGTATTAAAAGTCAGACAGTATACAGTAGAAGAAATCTTTGAGAAAAAGCTGTACTTTCTGATACCGTTTCATATTTTTGTTTATGAAAAGAGTTTTAAAGAACTGGAAGAAAACAGCGAAAAATTAGCGAAGCTGGAAGAGGAATATACAGCAATAGTAAACCGTCTGGAAGAAGACCGTAAGAACGGTGATTTAAACGAATACGAAAAGGTTACAATTCTTGAAATGTCAGATACAGTAATAAAACATCTGGCGGCAAAATATGAAAAGGTCAGGAAAGGAGTTGGAGAGAGTATGGGTGGAAAAGTATTAGAGTATGAAGCAAAGGATATATTAAACCGCGGTCGTGCCGAAGGACGAGATGAAGGACGTCGCGAGGGACGTGCCGAAGGCGAAATCACCGGAATGAAAAAAGCCAAAATGCAGTTAGCCGTAAAATTATTGCAGGCGGGGAACAGCGTTGCATATGTGGCAGACCTGACGGAACTGCCGGAAGAAACGGTGCAAAAGTTGTCGCAGGCAGTCGAGCGTGAAGATGAATAGGAAAAATAAAGCATTTTATCAAAGTAACAGGCGGCTTATCTGAAACAAAAAAGCCGCCTAACTCTTAAATCTCTATTTTCCTAGTACCAAAGTAGGGATTTTGCAAAAACAGTCTGAAAAAATCTCATTTTAAACAATAAAATTTATCAATAAGACTTTTTTGTTGCACTTGCGCAACAAATTGGGAAAGCAGGAAATCAAAGGGATTGTTAAAGAAAACAGGTAAAAAATACCGTTGTTTGTTGCAGGTTTGCAACAAAAATGTCTGCTTGCCAAAAACAAATGTCTGTGGTACACTGCCACTGCAAACGAAAGATAGGCTTTGAAGCCTATTTTTTTAAGTGCCACGGTTAGACAAGACTAATGGAAGTTATCAAAATAAAACTATGCCATAAAACAAAAAACAAAACAAAGCATTAGTACATTCGTAAAATCAACAAGGCACGATAGAAACAAGTAAACAGGGACAAAGCAGAAAGGAAAGAAAAATGAGAAAGACCAGCTTTAAGTTATTATCTGCTTCATTAGCAGTCGCAATGACAATGAGCAGTATGCCGTACAATGTATTGGCGGCAAGCCCGGAGCAGACATTTGCACAGGCAGTACAGCAGGCACAGACAACAGAAGCGGACGGCTTTGAAACAGCCGCACCGGCAGAGGAAAATCTCGTAACAGCAGATGCAGAAAGCACAGAAAAAGTAACCTACACAGTTACACCGGGTGTTTCATACGGAAAGGGAAGTATCAAATTAATCTCAGGTGTGACAGAAAGCACCGGTGATGATGGTGAAAAAGTATACACGGCTGAAAAAGACAGCACAATTACATTTGAAGCTGTACCGGAGGACGGCTGGGCATTAGATTCTGTTATGTACATGTCAGCAAGCTTTACAACACCGGACTTAAAGATTACAAAGGTAGACGGCAAAGATAACCAGTATACATGCACAATTCCTGACGATGCATATGCTTACGGCTCAGTAGGAACATTTATGATATATGTGCAGTTTGCACCGGTTCTGGAAGAAGGACAGTATGAGATAAAGCAGACAGGCGAATATTTAAGTGTAGATAAGTATGGTGCAAAGCCGGGTGAAACCGTAAAGATTACATCAACAAGTGACAGTTCAACAAGAAATTATGTGCCGACTGTTGCAGATGAAGACGGAACCGGTATTGATACAACACTTGAAAGTACAGTGATTGATGAAGACGAAAATAAGATTGTACAGGTATACACCTTTGTAATGCCGGAGAAAAAGGTTACAATCACAGAAAAGAGTAACCGTTATTGTGCAATTACATTAGAAACCAATGACGACAGTAAATTTGCAAGCCATGTAAGTTACAGCAGCCGACAGATGATGAGTGGTAATATGAATGTTGTAGCAGACAGCATTATCGACGGCAAGTATTATAAGCATACAGTAACCGTAACCGGTACACAGGGAAATACAACAGTAAAGTCGGGAGAATTATCATCACTTGCAAGCGGAAAAGCAACATATACCGTAGCAAAGAAATTCCCGGTAGCCGTTACTTTAAGAGTAGACTTCGTTGAAACAGATGCGTATAACATTACAAACCAGTCTGCAAATATTGAAGGTGCCGATTTTACCGTATCAAACGGTGAACTTGCGGCAGAAGGCGATACCGTAACATTACTGCTTTCCACAAATACAGCAGATGGATATTACTATGACGGTACAACACTGCCAAAGGTAACAGACGCAGACGGCAACGAAGTAACCGTAACAGCAGATGCAGGAAATACAACATCTTCTGCAAAATTTACATTCACAATGCCTGAAAAGGGTGTCACAACAAGTTTTGACAGTTCTGCAATTACACAGAAAGAATTAAAGGCTGTTACCGTTGCAGATGAAGCAAAGTCTTATATTGCACTGGATAAAACAGAGGCAAGAGAAGGTGAGAATGTCACAATTACTTTGACAGACGAAGCAAAAAAGGTTTTATTTATCAAAGTGATTAAGGAAGACGGCAGTGTCGAATATATAAGAAACTCTGCAACGAGCTTTACAATGCCGGCAGGCGCAGTGACAGTATCGGTAATTGCACCGGACAACTGGTTTGAAGAAGGACGTTATGATACAGATGTATATGCGGCAACATCAAGCACACTGATTGTTTCCGATGCGGCAGACCTTGCGGCTGTCGGTAAATTAATGCGTGATAATCCAAGCACACTTACGGATAAGACTGTTAATATTGTAAAAGATATTGATATGAGCGCATATACATGGGTGCCGATGACATATACAAATTACAATAATACAGTAACCTTTAACGGAAACGGACATACCATTAAGGGACTGAATGTAGAAGGCATGACAGGAACAACATCAAGTTCATGGGTATATTCAAGTGCATTTATCGCACAGATAGGCAGTTTCACAGATGTCACTATCAACGACCTGACATTTGAAGGAACACAAAAAGTCCATACCGTTGCAGGCACATTCTGCTATTTAGGTGGTATTGCTTATGGCGGCGGTTCTTACAACAAGGTCGTAAACAATATGAATGTGACCATTGACGGTGCGACAGGCGGTACGGTATTGCATTACCCTATTACAAATAGTGCAACACAAATTGTAAACAGTGCGGTAACCGGCAAGACAACACTGGAAAATGTAAATTTAACCGGATATTATTCATATTATGGACTTTCAGACAGAGCAGTCAACAGCTATGATATTTCAGAGATTACCATGGGTGAAAATGCAAATCCGGCAAATGTATCTTATTACGGTGTGGACACTACTTTACGGGCAAAAGATAAGACTGCAAACTGCTACACAGGTACAACATTAAATAATTTCCCTGAAAATGCGAAAATTTACGGAATTACAAAGACTGTTACAGGAGATAATCAGGATGCTATCAATCAGAACTTCTCATACATTACGCCGGTAACAGCCGAGGGTTATGAAAATGACAACTTAATGTCTGTTGACAGCACAACCAACAAGGTCGGCAGGATTGCACTGGTTACATACTTAAACAGCTGGGTTGATGAGAACCAGACAGAGGATAACAAGTATTGCAAGTGGGAAACAGACAAGACAACAGGCAGACCGGTATTAAAGGCAGCCGAAGAAACGGTTGTTTCACAGAAATATGCAATCACTTCAAAGGTAACAGGCAGTGAATACGGCGAAACAACCGTTGACGAAGAAGCTGCAGAAGGCAGTAAGGTAACTGTATACACAGCGCCGAAGTCATTCTGCAAGGTCAAGAGCATTTCCGTAGAAACAGCAGACGGAAAGAAAGTTGACGTAACAGACAACGGTGACGGAAGCTACAGCTTTACAATGCCGAAGTCCGCAGTAACCGTAAGCACAGAGTATGCACAAGACTCTTATGCAATTACAACAGAAACCAACGGCGAAGGTACAGTCAGCGTATTAACGACTGAAACAAAGTCTTCCGATAAGGCAAAATCAGGTGAAACCGTAACAGTTACCGTAACACCGGACCGTTTAAAGTATTACACAATGGACAGCGTAACCGTAACAACGGCAAGCGGCAAGACGGTTGAAGCCACAACAACGCAAGAAATTAACGGAACAAATGCCCATGCGTATACATTTACCATGCCGGAAGAAGCTGTAACGGTTATGGCAAACTTCAAGGATGTCAGCAGCTATTACAACGAAGACGGTTCTTTAAAAGAGGGTACATATAAAATGCAGGCAGTATTCGGCAGTACCTATTACATTGACACCGACAAAATCGAAGGTGCAATGGGCTATGAAGAACAGTACACAGACATTACCGTAAGCGTTGATGCAGAAGGCAATGTAACCGTAGACGATTATGAAATGCCGGGTGTAAAAAGCCCGATTGGATACGCAGGCGGCGGTGAACTCTGGATTAAGTCCACACCGACACCGGATGCCAACGATAACGGCAAGATTAAGGGTGCAGATGATGCAGGCGTTGCAGAATCCAGCGATTATGCCGAAAAGTATGAAAACTATACAAAGGTATACACCATTTCACCAACCGTTACAAAGACCGGTAAGATTAATCCGTCAACCAACGTAAAGACAGAAAACACAGGCGATTTCTACTTTACAAAGGTTATGCAGGGAAGTAAGCAGGTCGGCGGCTTCTATAACAGTGAAAATGTAGAATCCGTTACATTGGATAAACTCGCTTCATCAACAAGCAGTAAGGTAGCACCGTTTAACCTGACATTCTCCGGTATCAATTACATTAAAAACGATGCGGACTATGCAAACCAGAATGTGTTATTTACAACATACATCACAGAAATGGCTTACATTTCAGAAGTATTGTTCCGTATGGACTTCTCAACGATTGAAAAAGTCGGTGATACAGACCAGGGAGAAGAAACAACACAGGCATTAGATGTATCTGTTTATACAGCGTGCGAACCGGGTGCCACAAAGACACCGCCTGCAAACATTGATGCAATCAAGAGTGCAACACTGGTAACAAAGGCAGACGGAAGCAGACAGCTCGTATTTGACTTAGGCGAAACAATCGTATTCGGCTTACACGGACATATGGGAAGCCTTCGTGTATACAATGCAGACAGCATGGAAAATGCATTTAAGGCAATCTCAAAGAATGATACAAGTGGCTTAAAGTCAGCAATTTACAGCGACTGGTATACAGACAAGATTAATTCCGAAGCAGACAGCGTGGCATATGATAAGACACCTGTAGAAGTAACAGACAGCAGAGGATATGTATACTACACAACAGACGGAACAGAATTTAGCGCAACGTCCACAACAACAGACCTTGAAAATGCACTCGTATATCCGGGTAAGGCAGTTGTAGATGTACCGGACTATTTCGACCTGACAGACAACAATGAAATTTATCTGACAGGCTTTATCGACGGTATGTCAAAGGATACGAACTTAAAGTTAAAGCTGACAGCAAAAAATGAAGACAACACACCGGTTGTAAAGACAGGTACAGCCCATATTTCACAGTTCGGTGAATATGATGTTACTGTCAACGTAACCGTTACAGATGATGTTATCACAGACATTGAAGTAACAGGTGCAAATTTTGCGGGAACTTATGCTGAAACCAATAAGATGATGCTTGAAAAGGCAGTCAACGGCTTAAAGGGCAGCTACATCAATAAGTCCGCAACTGATGTAAAGGAAATCACAGGTGTTGATGCGGTTTCAGGCGCAACGTATTCATCCAATGCAATCCGCGATGCGATTTTAAATGCACTCGAACTAAAGCAGGAAGAAGAAGTCATTAACCTTCCGACAGAAAAGCTTGCAGAAGGCGAATACAGCGTAGACATTGCATACTACACAGATAAAGTAAAGCACAGTCTTGTGGAAAATGACAAGACAAAGGCAAAGATTGTTGTTGACAAAGATGGCAACATGACACTCGTAACAGACATTATTAACGGAACATCAAAAGAACCGTTATATATCTATGGCTTCAATGGCTACTATGAAGGCAATGATACTTCTAAGAGCTTAAAGGAAGCTGCGGTCGAAATGAATGACATTCAGTACAGCGATGATGTATTCGGTGAAGATGAAAAGGTTGTAACAAAGGTTTCCTTCCCGTTAGAAGGTGATTTTGCGGCAATCTACAACACCAATGCAGATATCTATGTACCGGCAATGAAGAATTTAAACGGCTTCGTTTCAGGCATTGACTTCAAGCAGGGACGTTTCAGCGCAGACTGCTTCGTAAAGGTTTACTGGGACAGCTTAACAAAGACATCATCTGATAATAATAAGTCCGATGATACAACAAAGGAAACAACTTTCGGTTCAGCAAAGACCACTCTGACAGCAGGTACTTATTCAATCCCTGCAAGCTTAAAGAATGCCGGAAATGTTTCACAGGATTCTATGGCGGCAGGCTGCATTAAGAGTGCACAGATGACTGTTGCGGCAGACGGAACAGCAGCTGTAACCGTAGATTTACAGTCCGTATCCTTTGCGGGACTGACAGCTTACGCAAGCAACTGGAAGATTTATCAGGGAACGTCAGCAGATGGTAAGACTGTAGATGCACAGTACACAACAAACGAAGAAGGCAGAGTGACACAGATTACATTTACACTGCCGGACAACAGCTATGACGGTGTTTATGTCAACATGTTTGTCGATGCGATGAATTACAGCCCGGATGCTTATCTGGCACTGGATTATGCAAATGCGGTAAAGACAGCAGAACCGGACCCGGCACCAACACCGGACCCGGTAGTACCGGACCCGACACCGGAACCGACTCCGACTCCAGACCCGACACCGGATCCGGAACCGATACCAATTCCGACACCGGACCCTTCTGACAATAAAATTGCTGACGGTAACTACTATGTACCGATTGCATTGTGGAATGCGGTATCCGATAAGGCTTCTATGGGTAATGCGGCATTTGAAAAGAACAGCAGTGCTTTAATCACCGTAAAGGATGGCAAGGTTGTAAAAGTTCAGATTGCCATGAATCCGGTAACCGTAACATCAATCTACAGCGCCGTTACGGCATTTGAGGTAGAGGGCGTAACTGTTACAATAGACAAGACAGAAAAGATTACAACTTCCGCAGGAAATGAAGTCGATGCAATCAGACTGGTAACATTTGAACTTCCTGAAGGTGCACAGCCTTCCGTTGCAGATATTACTTATGCAGATGTAAGCTTTAAAGTACCGGATACACCAATGGGCGACACCATGATGAGTGCGAGATTAAGATTCGACTGGTCAGCACTGACAGCAACAAGCGATACTTCTCTTGTACCGGCAGAAGACCAGACAGAAGAAAAGTCACCGGCAGTTGATGTGACGGATGAAAAGACAGGCATTCATGTATCAGCCGCAGAAGGTGTCCTTCCGGAAGGCTCTGAGTTAAAGGTAACAAAGGTCAGTGCAGGAACAGAATATACAAAGGCGGCAAATGCACTTGCAGATGTCGGCAGCAGCTTTGAACTGTATGAAGTTCATTTTGAAAAGGACGGACAGGAAGTTGAGCCAGAGGGTAGTGTTGTTGTGAAGTATCTCATTCCGGCAGGCATGAATGCAGATAACGTTGTTTTATACCGTATCAATGATGACGGTTCAAAGACCCTTATTAAGGGCAGTGTGGAAAACGGCTATTATGTTGTGACAACAAAGGGCTTCAGTTATTACGCACTTGTTGAAAAGGCATCAACAGATAACGGCAATAAAAATAATAACAACATTGATAACAATGGTAACAACAGTGGTAATAATAACAGCGGCAATGCAGGCACAACCGACAACGGCTTGGCAGCAGGCGGTAATTCAAATACGGCAGGCGGCTCAGCCAATACGGCAGACAACAGCAACAGCGGCGTAAAGACAGCGGATTCTTCTGCAATGGGCATGTGGGCAGCAGCATTCTTTGCTTCCTTAAGTGCCGCAGGTCTTGCAATCTTTAAAAGAAAGAAAAGACCGGAAGAAAAAGAAGACTAAGCTGTAAAAAAGACAAAACAACGGCATCCGTTCCGAAAAGGGGCGGGTGCCTGTTTGTCACATATAAAAATGAAAGCAGGAGTACAGACATGGAACAGAAATTTAAAATGCAGATTCAGCGGCTTGCAAAGCATGCAGCGGCAGTATTGACGGCAGTCACCGTGGGCATTTTATCGGCGGTGGCAGTATTTTCACAAAACAGTAATCCGGTATATGGAGCAGAAAACGGCATTTATCTTGCCGGTGCTAATCCAAGCTATCGTAATCCGTCCACCGGTGCGATTGAAGATTCCGGCGGGGAAGGTTCGGCGGTTCTGGGACAGTCCATGACAGAGAGCGCGACTTACGGCAGGGCACTTATCGAAGCAGACCCGGCGGGAAACACTTATGCCACAATCCGTATGCAGTTAATGGACAATATCGAAAATCCGCAGTTTCAGGTAGATGGAAGTCCGGTATCAGCAACGTTAATGCAGGAGGATTACTCAAGCAATACCGCAGATTACAGATTCCGCATCAACAGTGAAAATTCGGTTGTACGTGTAAATATGTACGTAACTGCCATGGGTCGTGATATTATTTACTACATTACATTTTCGGGACTGAGTGAAGGCGCAGGCGACTTTATTACCAGTGTGACCGTTGAAGAAAAGGGCGGCAGTGCCGGTCCGGACAGCGCAGAGGGTGGCAGTGAAGAAAGCAACACGGGAGAAAGCAGTTCAGGAGAGCGCGGTGTAAGTGCGCAGGCTGAAAATACCGCATCAGGCACGGACAGCTTATCGGGTGAAACCGGTGCGTCAGCCGGAACAGACGGCAGTCAGGAAAATGTCGGAACACAGAGCATAGAGCAGGCAGAAGGTGAAAGTGCAGAAAGTACGACAGAAGCCGGACAGACTATATCAGCAGAAGCAAGTGCCGCACAGGCAAAGACCGCAGAAAACACACAGACGAAAAATGCAGGAATTCAGGAATATGATGCGGCAGGAAAACAGGTCAATGCAGAAGCGCAGGAGAGCAAAAAAAACAGCAGCACCGGCATTTTTATCGGAATGGGTGTTGTAATTGCCATTGTTGTGACAGGTGCGGCATGGTACATGCTTATGTATCGTAAAAAGAAAAACTAAAGGAGCAGATAAATGAAACGACAGGTAAAAAAGACTGTTCAAAAAGGACTTTGTATGCTGTTAGCGGGCGTTGCTGTTCTTACGGCATCGCTTTCGCTGACAGCCTGTGTAGACCAGCACCCGGATTCCACAGAGGGACAATCACAGGCAGACAGTGTGCGTCTTGTGGCAACGTCACCGGCAGCTGCACAG
>OHIQ01000287.1_pt1 | contig 18468 bp, 19 predicted proteins | sample 1568401 | NCBI WGS metagenome assembly OHIQ01 (sample SAMEA3879522, study PRJEB24766) | human gut metagenome | biome: human-associated habitat; feature: feces | place: USA | collected 1985/1987 | reverse complement strand
ATTTTGAGCCGCCTGGTTGCTTTTGTCTTAGCTCTGATTTTTTACTTTTGTACTATGGGTATCGGCGCAGCCTCAGAGGAGACAAACCCTTTCAGACTCTTCAAATAATCGATAAAAGCCACAGTTGTTTCAAGATTCTGACTATTAAAATCTCCTATTTCATAACCTGAAAATAATTTGCTGTCATAACCGTCGCCACCCGAGGTGATGAAAGCATCCAATACAACGATACATTTATCGTCATCACGGATTATCTTATTGGTACGGCAGTCGGTTATCGTTTCAACATTTCCTTTCGAATTCAAATGTAGTTTTAAATAAGAAGTTTGCAGAAAACCGTTTTTATTCCTGCGTCCATCGTCCAATAATTGCTTCAACCGTTCACCCGTAAATTCATAAGCCACCACGTTACCACCGAATGGAAGCACATTGCCGGCACGCAACCTTGTGACCTCACCCGCCGGAATACTGGCACGTAAACCACCAAAATGATTTACCCCAATGACAGGCAACACTTTCAATTCGGCAGGCACTTTTTCATTCTCTAAGAAACTCCGGACGTAGGCAGCTGTCACATAAGCTCCCACCGGAGTGTACTCCCATTTATTAATGGTACGATCGTGGATCAGGGCATCTTTTGCCAAAATCAGCTTTTCCGACAGTCCGTATACCGCCAATACTTTATCGACCAACGAATCGATATGTGCATTAGACGGCCCCTCTGTCCGAATTGTATCACCTCCTATATAAGAGATGCGATTGCCGCCCTCTTCTTTCACTACTCTAAAATCCAACTTACCGATATGAGTACCGTTTACCCCTGCCTGGATAATGGGTACATCGTTCACCTTACTAAGAACAACTTCGTGAGAATGCCCGGAAATGATTGCGTCCACTCCTTTCAGGAAAGGCAGCAATTTAGCATTCTCCTCTTCTATAATATCTCTATTCTTCATGTTAGTGCCGATATGCATCAAGAGTACTACCATATCCACTTTGCCTTCTTTCTTCAACCGACAGGCAGTCTCGACACGGGCTGCATATACAGGATGCACAAAAGCCAGTCCCTTTATATTTTCCGGACTCGTTTTATGTGCCGTATCAGTCGTTGTCAACCCTACGAAAGCCACCCGCACCGTTCCTCCATTCTTCAGATTCAGAGTCACAATCCGGTAAGGTTTAGCCCACTCCAACGTATCTCCCCGATCCGTTATAATATTGGCTGCCACAAAATTCATATATACCTTCGCCGTATCCGTCAGATAGGGTAATCCCCAATCAAACTCGTGATTGCCTACAGCGGACATTTTTACATCCATTTCCTGAAACATTTCCGGTAACGGATTGCCTCTGGTTATTCTTGAGAAATAACTTCCGCTGAAATTATCTCCGACAGAAAGCACGATGGTATTTTTATTTTTCTCTTTCTGTGTCAACACTGTTTGTACCAGTTGGCCGGCTCCGGGAACACCCTTATCGCAGGCAAAGGCTCCATGAAAATCGTTAAATGATACAAGTGACAAGGTATCTGTCACATTTCCCTTGACAACAGGTATTACAGTATTCGATTTATGCTCTTTCCTTTTTTCCACTTTGACAGGTGTCTGTGCTCCTACCCCCGTAAAAAAGCAAAGCATCAACCCCAATGAAGCAATCTTCCGGATATGCAATTTTTCCATAAGTATATTCCTTTATTTATTTTCCACAAAGGTAAAAAAAATATATCCAAAAGCAACGCACCACAAATAAAAGTTATACGAGCAAACAACCGGAACAGTAAACTGAATACAAAAAATCGGCTGAAACATTTAGAACATTCCAGCCGATTCTCTTTGCAATGAATATTATAGTTTCACTACATCTTCCTGATCGTATCCACCACTCTCCTGATATCCTCATCTGTCAATGTAGGTCCCGAAGGCAGACACAAGCCGATATCGAACAACCTCTCACTCGTACCATTCCCATAGAACGGAGCATCCGTGAACACAGGCTGAAGATGCATCGGCTTCCACAAAGGACGTGTCTCTATGTTCTCGGAGTCCAGCTTCAAACGGATATCCTCACGACTCTTACCCGCAAGCTTCGGATCAACCAGAATACAAGTAAGCCAAAAGTTGGAAGCAAACCGCGAATCAGGGTTCTCCATGACCGTAATACCCGCCACATCTTTCAGCAAATCAACATACAAAGAGTGAATGGCACGGCGACGGGCAATATGTTCATCGAGGACAAACATCTGCCCACGACCGATACCCGCACAGATGTTGCTCATCCGATAGTTGTAACCGATATGGGTATGCTGGTAATGCGGAGCGGCATCACGAGCCTGCGTAGCGTAGAACTTTGTCTGTCGGGCCTCCTCTTCCGTACGACAGATCAGAGCACCTCCACCGGAAGTCGTGATCATCTTGTTGCCATTGAAAGAGAGAGCGGCCAGTTCACCGAATGTGCCACACTTCCGTCCGTTCAGTTCCGAACCCAAAGCCTCCGCGGCATCCTCCAATACGGAGATACCATAACGACCCGCAATATCCATGATCTCGTCCATCTTGGCAGGCATACCGTAAAGGTGGACAGGGATAATAGCCTTCGGGAGCTTACCCGTCTTGCGCAAACGGTCCTTTATAGCCTCCTCGAGCAATACCGGATCCATATTCCAGGTATCCTTCTCACTGTCCACAAAAACAGGTTTGGCCTCCAGATAAGAAATCGGATTGGCAGAGGCGGCAAAAGTAAAGCTTTGGCAGATCACTTCATCACCGGGCTTCACACCCAGGAGAATCAAGCCCAAGTGAAGTGCAGCCGTTCCGGCACTCAAAGCCACTACATGGCGGTCTTCATGCAAATATTCAGCCAAAGATTGCTCAAAAGCATCCACGTTAGGTCCCAAAGGAACAACCCAGTTCGTATCAAAGGCCTCTTTTATAAAGTCTTGCTCACGGCCACCCATGTGAGCAAGCGAAAGCCAGATTCGTTTGTTCATAACGAAATTATCTATGTTTATTTGATTTTCTTACGTAGTAAGGGATGAAGAAAAAAGAAAAAATACCCAATAAGTTCTTTATTAAATTAGACATATACTATATCTCCGTGGCCAGGATAAATATTACATCCTATAGAAAGTACCTTTATCCATTCCAACGAATCTAAAGCTTGTTCTTTATTGCTTTTAGGAAAATTTGTAACTAAAGAATATTGAGGTAAATATGAATCACCGGTAAAAAATGCATTTCCCACTTTATAGCAAAGTGAACTCCAATCATGCCCAGGAGTCTCATATACGTTCAAAATCTCGTTATCAAACAGCTTCAAGCTTTGTCCGCTTTGCAACACCATTACATTGTTTGTTTGGAGAACAAATTGCTCTGAATGATATCTAGACAAATTCAATTTATCAGAATATAGCCCTTCCTTCCCATATGCAGATACACAAATAGTTAAATAAGGAAACTCCTCACACAATCTATTCAACCCATAAATATGATCATAATGTGTATGAGTCACAAATATTCCTCGGAGATCTAATTCATTCTTTAGCAAGAATTTGATAACAGGTTCCGTATCTCCACAATCAATAATATAACAACTTTTGGAATAATCATTCTTTATTAAGTATGTATTAGATCCAAATACTGAATTAACAAATTGAATAATTTGCACCATTCCCGGAAAATTCAGCCTAACAAAGTGGTCCATTCAAGGTATTCCATTTCACCAATTTGTCAATAAGAAAAACACCATCCCATGGCATTTCAAAATTCAACATTCTACCGATTAAAGGACATCTCGACACACCTGCCATTGTAGCTTTATTTGCAAAATCAATGGATTTTTCTTGAGGGGCAGCAATGCCTATAGTTTGAATATAATCTTGAATATGTACCAACGCATCATTTATATGCTCAACAGGATGTACCATAAGCACCCTTGAGTATACAGGCTTGCAAAGTTCATTGTCTTCTGAATAAAGTATAGTCCATGACATTGTATCGCTTCCCCAAACTTTACCTTTAAAGTCATATACTCCCCTAGATGAGTGAACAGCAGAAATTTGTTCTGCCGATATAATTGGTTTAGGTATTTGAGCTTCTGTTTTCGGAAAAACATCCGCAAGGATTTCACAGAATTTTTCGGGTGTAATCACTCCCCCCTTTTCAATATAAAGATTATGAGGCGAAGCACAACCAGACTGATCAAAAACAGAAACATCCACAGAGACTCGTCTTGCTAATTTTCTCGCAGCTTGTTCAGAAAAAAGCTCTTCCTTAGCAATGACAGCATATGATAGTTTAGGACCGAAAATAACAGTTTCACTATCAATCATTGAAGGATAGTTAGCTACAGTTTCGACCGCTTCTCTTCCTCCCCATGCAATTCTGATATGAGCTGACTTAGACATTAAATCACCCAGTTTCTTTGCATCCCTTGAGAAATAAACGACTGCCACAGTTTCCATCAAATCTGAACCTTCAAGTTTATAGCCATCAGCAGTTGTGTAAGACACCCCCTCAAAAGCACTCAAAAGAGATGAAAAAACTCCATTATCTTTCGCAGCAACTTTCAATAGATTCACATTTTTAGTTATAATACACTGAACCAATGCAAAAATTCCCAGAATCTGCACATTACCAGCCATCCAATGACAAGCAAGCCCACGTGAATTTGCTCTCAAAAAATGTTTTTGAGAATTAGGAAAATACAAGAATGTATCACAATATCTTATATTCCCTTTTAAACCTTGTTCAGCTATCTGCCGTAAATGAGATACTTCACACCAATTCGACAAAAATAATAAACCTTTATCTTTCAAAAAAGAAAAGCGTTCATCGGATAGCCATCTCTTCGATACTTCTCCAATAAGACCAATTAATGCATCAATCGGTTGATTTCTTAACCAATCCAATTTTCCTTTTAGGTGAGATACTATCTCTTGCAACTGTTCTTCTCCTGTTTCACTCTGTAACATTCCTTTAAAATATTGGACATCAAGATGAGAGTTTGCTTGAAACTCGGCGTGCGCTGTCTTTTGCTGAAATGTCAGTTTATTTGAGAGAATATCACCACATCCTCTAACTTCTGCTTTCTTCAATCTTCCGATAATACGGAATCTCTGTCCTGGACGCCCACAACAACAAGGAGCTTCCTCCAGCACACCTATATCATCAGTCAACACAACATTACCGGGATAAGAATGAGGAATAGGAGTAACAAACTCAAGCATTCCCTCTTTCCCTGCCGGGAGAATAGCTCGTGTAGCAGTATCTCGAACCAAGACTTTTACATAAGAAGAAGCGTGCTTACAACCGCATCCACAATCTGGATAGTTTAGTCCCATCTGTTCTGTGAATCCATAAATATCAATAACATCTTCAGGACGAATATCAAAACACTGTGCCAGTTGCTCATTAAACAGCTCCTTACTTATTTTCTCATTTTCCAATTTTTTCCATCCGCCAATATGAATAATTTTAGAGCCTTTAGGTAGATGTAGTTTAATATTAGATTTTAAAATCGCTTGTAGTACATTCTGATACAAAATATAAGTGAAGCCAAAAACAACAACAGGCTGGTCAGAATGTAAGTCTTTTATAAATGTTTGAATACCTTCCACATCAAAATATGACAGATTGTTCTCATCTGCTTTAAGAAAATATCCAACCTTACCAGCAAACTTCAGATAGCCTGTGACAGCAGCGAATCTTGCCCCAAGCAACTTACGCGAAGCTGAACGAGGATCAATATCCATAATAAGAAATGGTTTCCTTTCCTTACCTATAAATTCACTGATCACTTTAACCATCGCTTTCCCCTGTCTTTTTGCCGTTATCTTATCAATTACGACTGTACTCGGAATACCCGATGTAGCAGAAGACTGCAGTGCCAGAGTCAAATCCTCCTTGGGGACAGAGTTTAAATTAAAACCAAGCTCTTTAAACACACTCACAGCAACAGGAGGAATATCACCAATAGAGAGTATTCCATTGTGAGGATCAAAGCCTTTCCTATCACAGAAGCTCTTATATCTTTCATTATTTTCATAATGAAAGATAAGTTCTTCCTGTAAAGCCTCAGTAAAAGCTTTTTCGGACTCTATACTCTCTTCATAGGGAGCTATATTTAATAGCTCTTCAACTTTACTTTGCTCATTCATAATTATTTCAATAATAATCGTTGTATTTTTCCCGATGGTGTTTTGGGGATACGGTCGACATACTCTATATAAACAGGTACTTTATAGTTTTCTAACAATGACAACATTTTCTTTTTAATACTCTCATCATCAGCTTTTGTCAAGTGACCGACAACAAAAGCTTTCACGACTTCTCCCATAACGTCATCATGTACACCGATACATGCAGACTCTTCAATACCTGCCATAGAATTCAGCGCTTCTTCCACCTCAATCGGACTGACTTTTTTTCCGCCAACATTGATAATTTCTTTTTTGCGGCTTTTCAGATATATATATCCCGAATGATCAATATATCCCCAGTCTCCAGTTTTAAAGTAATCGCCATAGAAATCATCTCTAAAAGTATTCTCATCCACCCCCCAATATCCGGAGCATACATGTTCTCCTTTAACACAAAGCTCCCCTTCCTGCCCCGATTGAACTAAATTTCCTGCTTCATCAAAGATTTCAACTGTAGTATTAGGAGATGATTTTCCTATTGACTCCAAGTGCCCTCCATCCGCATGAAAGTCTATAAATGCACTTCTAGAAGCCTCTGTCAGACCATAATGCATACAAATTTTAGTATTAGGTAACCAAGTCATCAATTTTTCTTTCTCAACTTTAGGCATAAAAGCACTACCAATCTCCACATATTTTAATTGGGATGCATAATGAGCGATCTTATCACCACTCATTTTCACGATATAGGCCCAACTGGCAGGAACCATACCGAATCCTGTTACATTACACCTCTCTATTTCGCCAAAAAACTTTTTCATACTGGCAAAGCTACCTAATAAAACCAGCGTAGCACCTTTAGCTAAGGTGCACCGTAAACGTCCCAACCCAAAAGAATGGCTGATAGGCAAAGCTAAAAGTTCTATATCTTCCGCAGTATTCCCTATAAAAGCATTAATGTTATTTACAGCGGCCAACTGATTGGAAAAAGACAGAACAACCCCTTTAGGAAGTCCTGTCGTTCCTGTTGTGAATAACAAATCAGCCCGGTCTGTTCCTTTGGGAAAATCAAAAGTACTTTCTACTGTACCTTTCACTTTTGAGAATGGTATAATATCATAGACATCCTTATTTCTTAGTTCACCAATAATAGCAGAAGGACTCGCGCATTCTATTATTCTTTTTAACCGAATCGCATTGGTTTCCGGATCAATTGGTACACAAATCATTCCAGCTAGATGAGCGCCAAAATAAGTATAAATAAAATCTATATTTTTACTAGCAGAAATCACTATCCTACTGTTTTTATCCCAACCCTTAGAACTAAACCAGTCAGCCGCCTGACTGATTTTACGCCAAAGCTCACCATAAGACACCCTTAATTCTCCTGATATAATTGCTATTTTATCAGGAGAATTCAAGGAATGTTGATACATGATTTCTTCTATTACCATAAACTATGCTAATTTATTCTCTACAGCCTCAATAATATCATGGACATCCTCTAAATCCATCATTTCTTCAGGTTCAAAATTAATATCAAAAGCTTCCTCTACATTAGAAAGAATTGTCAAATGTCCCATAGAGTCCCATTGCGGAAAATCTCCAATTGTACTTTCTTCTGTAACAAAAGACACTTCTGTTTCACATACCGAGGCTACAATCTCAAATACTTTGCTTTTCACTTCCATTTTTCTTATATTTACATTAATTACTTAATACCACCATCAACTCTAATTACTTGCCCATTCACAAATGACGCTTTCTCCGATGCTAAAAAAAGAACCGCATTTGCAATTTCAGAAGTGGTGCCTAATCGATGCATCGAAGATATTTCTTTCATCGATGCTATCGCTTTCTCTCCCATTTTTACAGCAAAATCAGTATCAATTAGACCAGGAGCAACAGCATTTACCCTAATTTTCATGCTTGCAACTTCCTTAGCAAGTACCTTAGTGAATAGAATCATTGAAGCTTTTGTTGCTCCATACACACTATTCCCAATATCCCCATCTATTCCAGCGATTGAAGCCATATTGATGATAGATCCTCCTCCTGTTTTTGTCATAATCGACATTAATGCTTGAGTTATCATTAACTGAGAAAAATAGTTTACCTGAAAGACTCTCTTTACATCACTAATCCGAGTAAAAGGTAGGATAGCCAAATGAGACATTCCAGCATTATTAATTAATACATCGATTTTCAATTTTAATGATTTTATAAAAGCAAGCCCTATTTTGATAGATTCTTCATCTTCCAAATCAAAATAGCAAGGATATATTTTAACCCCATATTCTCTTGATAATTCATTAATAAAATCAGTATTTTCAGAGGTTTCTTTTCTACTACAAAGAATTAAATCAGCTCCTGCTTGAGCAAAAGCAAACGCTATTTCTTTTCCGATCCCTCTATTACTACCTGTTATACAAATAACTTTGTTTGAAAAAGATTCCATATACATTTAATTAATATTCAATAAGTGGCAACACTTTCACATTCTCTGTTTCTAAATAAACTGCTCCCCATGAAAGCCCAGCTCCAAAACCGCATAAAATCATTTTTCGACTTTTACTCCACAATTCCTCACGTATTTTAGTAACCATGGTCATTGGAATTGTCCCACTACTAGTGTTACCAAAATATTCTAAACAATATGGAACTTTTGCTTTGTCTAACTTCAACTTCTTTCTTATTTTCTCATCAATGTATTCATTAGCCTGATGTAAAAGCAAATAATCAATCTCCTGTATATCAAGATTAATATATTCGCACAAAGACTTAATGCACTTAGGGACGCAGGTTATAGTAAAAGAAAACACAGCCATACCATCCATCGCTACATGAGTTCTATTTCTTATAATTCCAGGCTCTATAATCTGCATTTTCAGAGATTCTTCTGAGACAGGTTCTCTCACTCCACTAGAAGGGGCTATGATTGCGTTGTATTGACTTCCATCACTCAATAAATTAAAATACATTGGCTTTGCCATTAAATTATATTCGAGTGCAGTTGCAGTCCCTGCATCGCCATGTAAAGGCCAAAGAGTTTTATCTAATGAAGATAAAATTTTAGATGGAGTATCTCCAACTAAAAGCAATGCTCTCTTCATGCACCCTGAAGATAACAAAGAGGCGATAACTGATAAACCATAACAATAACCAGAACATGCCATGGGGATGTCAATTGTATAGCAAGATGCTTGAAGCCCCATTTTACCTTGTATTACAGTGGAAGTATTCGGCTCACTATAATCACGTGAAACAGATACAAAAATCAAAGCGTCAATGCTATCTTTTGACCATTCTAATTCTTCTATAAGTTTTTCAGCAGCAATAACACAATAATCAGAACAAGTCATCCCTTGAGGAGCAATACGCCGTTCTTTTATACCCGTTAAAGCCATTACTTTTTCAGCTTCTCCTTGAGCAAAACACTCAAGCATTCCAACCTTTTCTATTTCTTTGGGGACAGCAGCTGAAACACCTGCTATCTTTACATTTTGTACAGTTAATAATGCCATAATAATTTGTTACAATGAATACCCACCATCTATCTTTAGCCTCGTACCTGTTACCCAAGATGAAGCGTCAGATAACAAATAAATAATCCCCCAAGCCACATCATTAGGGTGTCCATAACGCTGCATTGGGTAGTTAGCCATGTCTCTTTTCTTCTGATCTTCAGTAAAACTATCAATATTATTAATTGGAGTCTCAACCATTCCTGGATTTACAGAATTTACTCTAATACCTTTGACTGCCAGTTCAATAGCTGCATTCTTCATAAAACCATCAATAGCACTCTTTGTGATAGAATACATAGCATTACCTATATCCACAGAAAAGACACCTGATATTGATGAAGTCAGCACCATAGAAGATCCTCTTTTCATTTTTTTCTTCTTAACAAGAAGTTGAGTTAACATCACAGGAGCAATCATATTTATATCCAAAATAGATTGCAAATCACTCCTCTTGATAAAAGCAATAGGAAGTTTCCCACCTATACCGGCATTATTCACGCAGCCATCAATTTCCGGAAGTGATTTAACAAACTGTTCCAGTGCGGAACCATCTGTTAAATCTAATTTTATTTGTTCATGTCCAGCTCCTTCCAATAAATTAAAGACTTCATTTAAGCGCTGCTCATCTCTACCAACTAATATAAGTTTAGCACCTAATCTAGCACATTCTATAGCAGTGGCCTTTCCTATTCCAGAAGAAGCCCCAGTTATCAAGATGGTTTTACCAACTAAGGAAAAAGGATTATACATCTTTCAATTCGCCTTTGAAGATACAATTTCAAATAAATCACCTATACTTTGAGCTGTTATGATGTCATCACCTTTTAATTGCACATCATACTCTTCATCGACCATAGCAATAACCGATAAAGCTATTAATGAACTCCATTCATCAAGCTCTTTGAAAATGACATTTGGAGTGAACACTGACTCCTCTGTTTCATCAAATTGTTCTGCAAATTTTTCTATAAACTCATTTAATTCCATAATTATTAATATTTAATATTTTACAATTGTAGCAGGATTTCCCATATACGTGGAATTATTTTTCGTTGGACGTATTATAACACTACCAGCCCCTATTACAGTATTATATCCCACTCTCTTCTTCTGCAATAAAACAGAAGACACACCAAAATAATTTTTATTACCAATGTTCGTTTCTCCAGAAATTCGGACCCCTGGCATAAAAGAATTGAAGTCACCTATAATAGCATCATGCCCTACCGTGATATATCCATTAAAGATATTAAAGTTCCCAATCCTCACATTACAACTAATATGACAATCCCAAGAGAAGATATTACCAACACCTAATTTAAGGTTATCATCATCTGCAAAACGCACATTCGGAGCTATAATATTGGGAAAATCAATGTTTTGATTAGAAATCCTATCCATTAAATTTGCAACTCCATGAGGACTTCCTATTGCAAAAACGACACACAACGCAGAAGGATAGCTATTCAGTCCATCAATTCCACCCAGCACTTTTCCATATTCATTAGTATATCCAACCTCTTTTACATCATCAAAGAATCCTATTAGATTCCATATAGCATCATTCGCATTGATAGCATTCAATAAACAAGCCACCTCGCGTCCAAAGCCGCCAGCTCCATAAATCGCTATATCTTTCATATTCTTAATTAGTTCCTGTAAAAGGCTCCATAGTCGCAGAATCATCCGAATTGATCCCCTCACGTACGAATACCTTCTTTATTGTTAATAAAATAATTTTCAAATCAAGCAAAAAGGAACAATGATCTACATACCATATATCCAATTCAAACTTCTTACTCCATGAAATAGCATTCCGTCCATTCACTTGGGCCCACCCTGTAACACCGGGACGAACTTCATGCCGCCGAGCTTGCTCTTTGCTATAAAGTGGTAAATACTGAGGTAACAAAGGACGTGGTCCAATTAAAGACATATCCCCTTTAAGCACATTAATCAATTGTGGCAACTCATCCATTGAAGTAGAACGAACGAATTTACCAACCTTTGTTAATCTCTTCTCATCAGGTAATAAATTCCCATGTTCATCTCGTTCATCTGTCATTGTTTTCAATTTAATAACCTTAAATAGTTTTCCATTCTTCCCCGGACGTTCCTGAAAAAAGAAAGCTCCCGTCCCCTTATTAGCAAAGTGAAGCCAAAAAGCACTTCCTAATAAAACAGGTAAAAGGATAAGTAAGCCAAGAAAGACTATAAGCACATCCATCAAACGCTTTATGAAACTACGATACATATTGTTCCGCATTTTTATAGGTATAATTTAAGGATGCCCTCATTGAATTATTGGAATAAGTTCTCCAAAGCATATTGTCTGCCTTCAATTCTTTTATAAAACCAGCCATTGCAGCCACTTTTTCTTTTGTAAAACATCTCCCACAATCATATGCTGCGACCAAATGCGCCAATTCGGATTCATCAGATGCTATACATAATAAAGGGGTACCGACAGCGAGCAAATTGTATGTTTTACTGGGAACACTTACCAAAGCTGTTTCATCAGTTAGAGTAATAATTGATATATCAGCAGCACTCAACGAATATTTCAAATCTTGCGAAGGTTGCCATGGTAAAAAATAACAATTTTTCAAATTCTTATCTTTCACCCATGACATTAACTCTTTCTTTTTCAACCCTTCTCCAATAATAAGGAAAATAATATCTTCATTTTCTTTAATCTCTTCCGCTATTTCAATAATAGATTCTACATTATGAGTAAATCCTATATTTCCAGAATACATGACAACAAATTTGTCGAGTAAATTATGTTTTAAGATGAATGGATTTTCTGTTTTTTCAATCCTCGATAAAGAATCCATACCCATCCAATTCGGAATCACAACTATTTTATCTTTATCACAATATTTTAATAGTAAAGCTGCCATTCCACTACTCAGCGTATATATCTTATCAGCATTGTTATATATTCGCCTATTAATTTTAGCCCACACTTTATATATCCAAGAATCTTGGTAAACTCCAATATTACTCAATGCATCCGGATATACATCATAAACGATAACAGAATATTGGTGCTTCAAAATTAATGATGGGAAATAAGACATTGGTGGATTAGTTACGTAAACGACCCTATAATGCCGATATTTCCAAAGCAATAAGAAAAAAATCTGTAAAGTAGCCACAAGCCACGTCAGTATACGGATAAAAAATGAAGTACGAACATAAGTAACTATCTTATGTACTTTAACAGACTTGTCCAATGTTCTTTCCAACGTATCGAGATTTCCCGTAAGCAAAACAACATCAGAATATTTCTCGGCATAAGCATTCACTATATCAATCATTAAATATCCCGTTGATTGATTGACCAAAAGAACACAGCTTAAATGTTTATCGTTCATTAGTTACATTTGTTAGCATCCAATTTTGACGTGTAGCCCAAGGAAAGCCGCCACAAGGCGGTCTCCCAATAAATAACGTCAAAAAGGATACTGATTTTTAAGATTTATTGTTAGTTCAATCCGATAGTCAAGGGCAATAAATGCTCATAATCCCTACGTCCTTTAACAATCTCGCTGAAAAATCTCTTGAAATAATCCAGCACAGCCACACCCTGCATCTTGTATGTTGAGATGATGGTATGATACATCGCCGAGACACGGGCCATCCTGTCACTTCCGAAAAATGACGAGTTCTTCCGCTCACCGGCTAAGGGGCGAATAAATCGTTCGGCTATGGAATTGTCGATTGAATAAGAACCGTCATTCAAGTAAGCGAACAACTGAGTCCAAAAAGTATTCATATAACTTATGGCCTTCTCCATCAGATCCCCGCGGGGCGGATGATCGTCACTGAGCAAGGCGTCAAGCTTGCCGCGTAACTTGATGATTATTTCTTTGCTCTTTAAATCATTCCGGCAAAGCCTTATCTGTTCAGGAGACAACTTACCTTCTTCATACTCACGCTCCAGTTTGTAAAGCTCACCTATCAGCTCCAATATGAATGCGGCATCCTTATCACCACCCTGTTCCAAAGCATACTGGAACTTCGCACGGGCATGGACCATGCAACAAAGATGTTCTATATCTACCATATGATCATCCAGATACATATATACATTGTAGCCGTCCGACTGAAGGGCTTTCACCTGACTGTCACCCAGGATATGCTCCAGAGCATCCTGTCCCCTGGAAGCATCCTCGTAGCAATAGATTACCACTTTGGAGAGTCTGTTGACCAGACACCATATGTATTTCTTCTTATAGCATCCTTCACGCTTTACCCGGCACCAAGTCTCATCACAGTTGACAATGGAGTCCTTCTCCAGACAAGTATTCTTAAGATAAGTAACCAGCCCACGGAAATGAATGGAGTCTTTCTCCAGCCAATTGGTCAGACTCATGCGGCTCACACGCATCGATTCACCGGATAATCTGTACATCTCACGATAAAGAGGAGTATCCAGAACGTATTTGTTGAAAGCCAGATAAGCCAGGAAAGAACCGGAGGCGTGCGTACCCGAAACAACGTCAATGATTTCAGGATGGCCGCTGAAAGGGAGTTTGATGATGACGACACCTGCGGGCAGCCGGCCGATATCACTGTTGTGACAAACCGTATTGTCGGCACTCATGGTACGGTAAGAAAGTCCCTGGCGATAAAGACGCGACTCCTTTGGTTTTGCTTCAGCACCCTCTTCCTCCACCGCTTCCCCGCCAGCCTCCGCAGACGGAGATCCGATGGATTGCGGAGTACCATCGAAGTCATCCTTGTCACGGGTATGGTCCTCTCCGTCCTTTACACGCTTTTTACGGATTCCCTTCTGGCTCTTGCATTCATAAAGGTTCTTGTTCGGACTTTTAGCCGCTCCTCCAAAGCTGTTATTTTAGACAACAGATTACTGACCATCGCTTTATAATCGTCCAGTTCCTTTTCCGTAGCCATGGTAGCCTTCTGCAAGGACAACAGTTCGTCAACCTTGGACAACAGTTCGTCAACCTTGGACAACAGCGCGTCTATGCGGGCCTCGTCACGCCGGATGCGTTCGGCATCCCGCTCACGGACAGCCACAAGCTCCATGATCATTTTAGATTTCTCTTCGGGTGTCATATCTGAATATGGGTCTTCAAAAGGTGCAGGAGTACACTCCCGTTCCTTAAGCTTCCTTGCGAAAGAAAGCAGTTACATGCATAAACTTGTATCTGGGTCTGAAACGTTTCTCAAACATGCTATAAGACAGTTGATCATAACTGAATAAGCGGACCAGACGTAAATCTTTGGACATCACGATAAAAACATCCCCGTCTTCCGGTTCACGATTCAACTGCTGATGGATGATGGACAAAACCTTATCATATTTACAGCGCATATCGTGGAAATCGCGGACAAAGAAAAAACGGTTGAGACCGGTTATATTCAACATAAGACCTCCAGTTTCCCTACCAGACTTTTCAAGCCTTCGTAGCTTAAATTTTTCTGACTGATATGAACACCGTTGATCATGGGGATGTCCACCAGGATTCGAAGTCCGGTACTCGAAGAAAGCCGGGTGTCCACTTCCGGAGTTCCTTCCGGAAGCGGGGAAGAAATTTCCTGCATTTCTGCCTCCGGGGAGGGAGCACCCAAAACTTGAATAGGAACTATCTTCTTTCGGGTATCCTTGTACCATTTAGGAAACAGGTTATAAGGGACTTGGTTCGACAAACAGAATTGCTCAATCGAAACACCGGAAGGAACGCCTTCCAATTTATAGCGTAAAAATAGACGCTCAAAATCATTGTAACTATACATAAACTTTGCTTTTCATTTAACGGAAGCAAAGTTCTGACTTTTATATCGGTTATCCTATATGTCATTTTTGGACGTTAACAGTTTTCCATTTTATATCGTTTATCCCATATGTCATTTTTGGACGCTAACTATTTAATTCATTTTACTACCTATCCATATATTTATCATGCGATTCCAAACAGAATCTATCGAATACTCTTTAATGACACGTTCACGTGCTCTATTTCCCAAAGTCTTTGCTTCCATAGGGTTGGATAACATATACTCTATTGCTTGTTTTAATTGGACTTTATTTTTAGGCTCAACACAAATACCACATGGCCTTTCCGTATCAATAGCCAGCATCTCTGGTATTGCTCCAACACAACTTGCAATAATAGCGCATCCACAAGCCATACTTTCCAATATTACATTAGGAAATCCTTCAGTGTAAGTTGGAAGAACAAAAATTGCTGATGCCATCATCTTATCAACGATTAAAGAATAATCTATTTCCCCAACAACATTAAGCCATTTATTATTTTTTCCAGATAAAACTATAAGTTTTTCTTTGACCCCTTTAGGAAGACTTCCATACATATTCAATTGAATACCAGATATTTGAGAACAGACTTCGACTAATTCGTATATACCTTTAGTTTCTAACATCTGCCCTACAAATGTAATTGTACGAGGCTGAATAGAAATAAATGACTTCCTATCAATACTCTCAAGTATTTTATTAGATAGTGGATTAGGTAAATTCACAACATTTTTAAACCCAGAAGCAAGCAACGATAAATAAGACTTCTGATCAATCGTTATTACCACATCGGAGTTATCGACAAGTATCTTCAATAACTTCCACTCCCAATTTTTATAATGACATAATTCAGGTATCCGCCCAAAATGGAAATGAATTACACTTTTTACACTATATCGCTTAGCTATCTTTACTAAACAAATATCCTTAATAAGCCCAATTGATGCACTTGTGGTAATATGAACTACATCATAATTTAATCTTGATGCTTTTCTTATAAATCTCAACAATACAGAAAGTCCCGAATATAATTTTGTCCAAAAACTATTTTTAATAGAATGTTTATAATACGCCGAACATAAATAATCCAAATTGCAATCTTCTGTATGCTCCTTATAATAATTCAAAATATGTTTAGTCCACCGGGATATCCCTCCGGCAAGATCTGGAGAAGGCGCTATTAACAGAACCTTCATTTTTTCTAATCTAGGCATATACTTTACGAGCTTTCTTAATAATTACTTCAAACAGAAAAAAGATAAAATTTGTAGTGTTAATACGATGTCCTATTTTCTAAATTTCAGAATGAGACACATAAATAAGCATTGATAATTTTTCATTTCCACCTTAACTCATAACCCAATTATCGCCTCCCACCTTTTTATAATAGTCTCAGGATCAAATAACAACTTTGCCTTTTTCCCAGAGCTCTCTCCTGCTGCCAGTAATTGATCATCTGATATAGTTAAAATAGTATTTAATGCCTTTTTGATAGAATCAACATTATTCCATTCACACAATACACCATTATTTTCATCAACTAAAACATCCCAATCAGATACTCGACTCATTATTATAGGTTTGGATAAGCTCATTGCTTCACATATCGCATTAGGCAATCCCTCAAACTGACTAAATAACCCTACTACATCAGCCTCATTCATTCTGTCTGCAATATTAGAAACGGCTTCATTTAGATGTATCACTTTATCAAGATTATATTGAGAAATTAATTTAGTTGATTCATTAAAAACTTGCGCACTACTTTGAGAAGCTTTTTTAGACCCATACCAATCTAATATAAGCTTATCCTTTTGGCTATCATCTAATAAATTAACTGCTTTTATAAGATTTATGGGATTCTTCAAATACTGATAACTCGCTGCCACAACAATGTGAGTTTTGCCTTCTTTACGAGGCATGTACTTAGAGACAATTAGAGGTAAAGTAACAATATTATAAGTAACTTTTAACTTATCCCGATATTGTGGATAATGTTTCAACCACATCCGACTAGCATTGTTTGAATTACACACTATAATATCTGAGTATTGTTTGAACCATCCCATCAATCTGCCTCTATATGAAAAGAAAGCATCTTCCTTTGCGCTACGTTCACTCGTTATTACTTTCCAAGTATGTCCTCCAATAGCTGATATACAATTCAAGAAGTCTGGCGTATCTAAAAAAGAAATTACCGCATTATAATTTCCTTGACGAATAAACGAACGTATCTTCCACATCCTCAATATAGGATTCTTTATTAACAACCAATGTATTTTGACACTATTTCTATCAAGAATATCCATAAAAAATGTATCCTCATGATAGCAAAGTACTTCTACTTCCACCCCTTTTTGTTTTAGTAGAGGAATAATTGTAACTATTTGCCGCTGAGCTCCACCTGATCCAAGAGAGTCTATCAAAAAAAGTAACTTCATTTTATAGTTTTATGAATAAATATACAATACATAATATAAAGTAAATGCCGACTCCTCTTTTCATGTTCTTTGCCATATAAAAAGGATAATTCTCCTTTGCTATAACATAAAAAATATAGAAGACAGGATACATACAAATCAGTCTACGCGGATTGATATTACTTGAATTAGCTATTAAAAAAGCCAAAAATATAAATCCGGAAAGAATAAGGATATTGGGTAGCAAACTACGATAATCCTTACAACGAAGGATCTGAATAACACAAAACCATACTATAAACCAAAATGCTGGAGCTATAATTTGTACTAGACCGATGATTAATTGAGGAAAATTTTTAGCATTAACGATTCCTCCCCATGAAGGAAAAGGAGACATTTGAGAGTACAACACGGCTACCAACTCTTTCAGCCCCATAGGCAATCTATAAATATATTTCCCCAGCCCACCCTCTTCCGCTGCATCTTGCGTAAATTCTTGATAACTATTCAGAGTCTTTTGGATAGCCATTATTTCTGGGATAATTATGATACTTAATCCCATTATTATTACGATACTTATACCTATAAGACTAT
>OHIQ01000277.1_pt1 | contig 19214 bp, 20 predicted proteins | sample 1568401 | NCBI WGS metagenome assembly OHIQ01 (sample SAMEA3879522, study PRJEB24766) | human gut metagenome | biome: human-associated habitat; feature: feces | place: USA | collected 1985/1987 | reverse complement strand
CGACGGCTTGGGCAGCCTGATCGAGCTGACTCCAGCCGAATATTTCTCCACCTATGTGTTCAATACCGACTACACCCAGGCCCCTGAGATCGGAGTGGACCGTATTCTGCAGAGCGGCAACGCTTTGGAAAATTTGACCGAGGCATACCCCGGCTGCCGTTTCGTTGAGTTTCATTTTCCCGGCCTGGATCCCGCCAACGCCGGGCTGGACTGGTGTTCCCTGAAGCTGGTCTTCTCCCCTTCCGACTCCTGCTGGCAGCTGGTAGGCATCATCCACAGTCAGTGGACGATCTAGTCCCTTTTAAAACGCGCCCTCTCCAGCTCCGGTTCGGTCGAGGGCGCATTTTTCTTTGCTTGGGCCCGGATACGGCGGGGCCTCATATTCTTTTGCTTTTTGCAGAAGATATTTATAACGCTTCTGTTCGGAGTTGACCTGATAGATATAGCAGTCAATCAGATCCGGGTCGGTAGCGTTGTCAAAGTTTGAATAAGCGGCGCTTAAAGCTCTCTTTGTCAGGGCGATTTCCTGCAAGAGGTACTGGTTTTCCTGCGTGACAGGCTTATTATTCTTTTTTAATAATTTCACTAAGAATCCCTCACTTTATAGTTCGTTAATAGAATGATTTGCAAATATAATCGACGACTATATTATATTTTCAGTATAGACAGACAGCCGTCTGAATATACAAAAAAAGGAAAAATTTTTAAGGAGGAACTGGATGGTTTCGTATTTACCGGAAATCCGTGCAGGTATGGCATTGTTACTGGCGTTTTGCGCCATGGTCCAGGATCTGCGGAATTTTAAAATCGGCAACCGGCAGATTTTAGTGGGGTTACTCGGGGCAGCAGGATGTATGGCGTATGAGTGGATGATGGGAGGTGTGTGTGCAGAACAACTGACAGCGGGATTTAGTGTATTGGGTGTATTGTATATGGTTTATCTGATTGGAGGTATCGGAGCAGGGGATGTAAAACTCCTTGCCGTGACAGGATTTATATGGGGCAGACCGGTCTGGAAGATTACGGTGCTTGCATTTTTAATCGCATCCGGCATGGGGCTTGCAGGGATTTTAAGTGGAAAGCTTAAAAAACGTGAAATGAATGTGATGAATTGTACATCAGTCCGTCTGCATGTTATGCATTTTGGAGCAGCAGTTTTTGTGGCGGAACTGGTAACGGGGTGGCTTATGTTTTAATAACACAGTTACAAAAAGTCAGAGGGGCACAAGACAGCAGGGAAAAACAGAGGAGTAAAAGGCGGGGTGAGAAAAGACCCCGGAGTAAAAAGATAAGGAAGCGGAGAAATAGAGGAAAGGAGAAGGTAGGTGTGCAGGAAAATTGTATTATTTTTGATACGGATGAGCAGTATGGAAAGCGGCTGATGTGTGCCATCAGCAGACACAAAAATCTGCCGTTTGGCGTTCAGTTATTTACCCGTGCAGATGAAATGGAGATTTATCTGGAGCATCATACGGCAGATATGATGGTTGTCAGTGAAACGTGCTGTGAATACGGCGCAGAAAAGCCATGTGAAAAACAAGCAAAAAAAATGCTGGTGCTGACAGAAGAACAAAAGACAGCAGGGGAAAATAAATCCGGAAATACCGCAGAAGTGCGGGAAATATACAAATACCAGCCGGCAGATTCAATTTTAAGGGAAATTATCCAGTTTTTGGGCGGAAAAGAACAAAAGCAGGAAGATGTTGAACTGATAGGCGTATATTCTCCGGTCTATGAACCTTTGCGGAGTGCATTTGCACTGAGTCTGACACAGGTAATGGCAGAAAGCGGCAGAACACTGTATTGTAATCTGGAAGCATTTTCAGGGCTTGAAGAAGTGCTTGCCGCACAGGACAGGGAAAACTTATCAGATATGATATATTACTACAGAAACGCGGGTGCGGAAGTGACAGAACAGATGAAACAGATGATTGTGAGTCTGCCGGGTTTTGATTATATTGCGCCGGTGGAATTTGCGCAGGATATCAGCAGTATGCAGACACAGGAACTGACGGAATTTTTCTTGAAAATTGCAAAAGAGTGCGGTTATCAGAAAGTTGTTCTGGAAATTTCGTCTGCGGTCGCATCACAGTGGAAAATGATTTTTGCGTGCAGCAGGGTCTATATGCCGGTCCGGCAGGATTATATTTCGGTCAGAAAGGTGCAGGCATTTGAAAAGTATCTGCTGATGGCAGGAATGGAGCATTTGTGGAACCGGATTGAAAAAGTGGAGCTGCCGCAGAATAATCTGCAATTTAATGCGGCGTACATTGGAAGCAGGGAGGGAGAAGAAATGAATGGATTTGTTAGGACATTATTTACAGGACAGGCAGCAAAAAATCCGTAAAACAACAGATGGAATCAGAAGTGAAATTTATGAACAGTTAGACTGCGGAGAAGAAATTTCCGATGAACGGCTCGGACAGATAATTGATGAGAAGATCAGGCAGAAACAGGATATACAGCTTGCGCTTGAGGAGCGGGAAAGTATCCACCGAGAAATATTTGCCGCAATCCGTGGACTGGATGTATTACAGGAACTTTTGGAAGACGATTCCATTACAGAGATTATGGTCAACGGAACGCAGGATATTTTTCTGGAAAGGTGCGGCAGACTGGAACGGTGCAGTAAGCATTTTGAAAATAAGGCGCGGTTAAGTGATGTGGCACAGCGGATTGCGGCAGTGTCAAACAGACTGGTAAACGAATCTGTTCCGATACTGGACACCCATCTGGAGGACGGTTCAAGAGTGAGTATTGTACTGCCACCGGTTGCGCTAAACGGGCCGGTCATTACAATTCGTAAATTTTACGACACACCGCTGACCATAGAACGCCTGACCGGTATGGGAGCAATAACCAAAGAGGCGGCACAGTTTTTGGAAAAAGCGGTGCGTGCAGGTTACAATATCTTTATCAGCGGAGGTACAGGGTGTGGAAAAACAACCTTTTTAAACGCACTGTCTAATTTTATTCCCAAAGATGAACGCATTATTACCATAGAAGATTCAGCAGAATTACAGATTAAAAATGCAGCAAATCTTGTGCGGCTGGAAGCAAGAAATGCCAATGTAGAGGGGAAAAACGAAGTGACTATCCGGGATTTGTTAAAGGCAAGCCTGCGTATGCGTCCGGACAGGATTATTGTTGGTGAAATCCGCGGGGCAGAGGCAATTGATATGCTTCAGGCAATGAATACGGGTCATGACGGAAGTCTTTCCACGGGACACAGCAACAGTGCAAAAGATATGATTTCCAGACTGGAAACAATGGTGCTTATGGGAATGGATATGCCGTCGGCAGCCGTCAAACAGCAGATTGCATCAGCAATTGATTTGATTGTACATCTGGGAAGAATGCGCGATAAATCAAGAAAAGTATTGCAGATTGCAGAAGTTTTAAATTTACAGAATGGAGAGATTCCGCTCCGGACAATTTATGAATTTGAGGAGCAGGGGAAAGGAGAAGATGGAAAAGTGGAAGGAAAATTGGTACGAAGGGCGGAAACGCTGGAAAACAATGCCAAAATGGCTGCGGCAGGAATTACCGGATATTAAGAAAAGTACCACAGCCGCATGGATTTACAGACGTTATGACATTTCTTTAAGGGATTTTTTAAAGATTACCCTGTCTGGCATTGGTTTGTTATTGATAACAGCCGATATCTTTTATCACAATTTACTGGCAGCAGCAGTGCTGTGTCCGTATTTGCATTTCCGTTTAAAAATCAAATCGGAAGAACTGCATAAACAGCGCAGGGAGCGGCTGAAAATGCAGTTTAAGGACGGAATGCAGTCAGTGGCTTTTTCTTTAAATTCAGGGTACTCCATAGAAAATGCGTGGAAAGAAGCAATTGTGGAAATGCGTCTTTTATATGGGGAAAACAGTGAAATCGTTACGGAATTCCAAAGAATTATCAATCGTCTGGAGAGAAATGAAAATATCGAAGATGTTTTAGAGGAATTCGCTAAAAAAAGCGGAGTCGCAGACATTGAGTATTTTGCGGCAGTATTCCGGTATGCCAAACGGTATGGCGGTGATTTAATTGCAATTATCCGTCATACGGCAGAAACCATTCGTGAAAAAAATGAAACCTATAATGAAATACAGACCATCATCAGCGGAAAGAAGATGGAACAGAAGGTCATGAGTGCCGTTCCGTTTTTTCTGCTGGGGTATATGAAACTGACAGCGTGGGATTTTATCTGCCCACTATACGGAAATCCGGCAGGTGTGCTGATGATGAGTATTTCTCTTATGGTATATATAGGAGCGGATTATATTGCAGGAAAAATTGTCGAAATTGAAGTATAAGTTTAAGACAGAAGTAAAATCCGGAAAGTCAGGTTATATGCTGTATGCGGCAGTGCTGGCGGGGATATTCTGTATTGCGGTTTTAAAGACAGGCGGGAAAGAGCAGTCGCAGACACAGACAATTGTACGACCGGATTATACAGACAGTGCAGACAATATCGAACTGGAGGTGCTTGCAGAAGGAGAGGAAAAGCCTTTTTTGGTGGAACTGGAGGTATCACCCAGACAGTATGATGCACAGCAGATAGAAGGTATTTTTGATACTGTGTATGAGCAGATTTTACAGGAAATGGTTTCCGGCAATGAAAGTCTTTCCTGTGTGCGGCAGAATTTAAAACTTGTGACAGAATCACAGGACTATCCGGTAACGGCAGAGTGGTATTCAGAGGATACTGCGGTTATTGATACAGACGGAACCGTGTACAATACAGAATTTGAGCCGAGACAAAAAGAAACAGTCCGGTTAGTTCTGATATTAAAATACGGGGAGTACCGGTGTGAATATCCGATAGAGGCAGTTGTATGGGAAGCACAGTATGATACGGCAGAACAAAAGCAGACAGGAATTGTAAATGTACTGACACAGCTTGAAAAGAACTCACAAGAGGAGGTGCTGACACTGCCGGATACCATACATGGCATGAAGGTAACTTATCAGAGCGGTCCGGTACAGAAATCCGGCATTTTAGGATTATGCGGACTGCTGCTTGTACCGCTGTTATTAAGCTTTCGTAAAAAAGAACAGAAGATGCAGGCTGAAAAGAGAAGAAAGGAGCAGCTTACGTATGACTATGCCGAAGTGATTTCAAAGCTGGTGCTGCTTGCAGGAGCGGGAATGACGATTCGCAGGGCATGGGAAAAAATTGCCGGTGATTATCAGAAAAAACCATGTGGCGGAAAACGGTATGTTTATGAAGAAATGGTAAGAACTTGTGCAGAGATGAATACGGGAATCCCGGAACGAAGCGCATATGAGCGGTTTGCAAGGAGGTGTGATACAAAAGAATACTTAAAACTGGCATCGCTTTTGTCCCAGAATGTAAAAAAAGGTACGACAGATATTTTAAAGCTTTTAGAGCAGGAGTCGCAGTCGGCATTTGAGCAGCACAAAAATCTGGCAAAGAAAAAAGGTGAAGAAGCAGGGACAAAACTCCTGTTTCCAATGATTCTTATGCTGATGACAGTAATGGCGATGCTGATGTTTCCGGCAATAGTGTCTTTTCAGACATTTTAAAATAAACATAGGCCAATCGGCGGAAAGGAGCAGTTATGAAACGGGGATTTAAAACATTTTTAAAAGAGGAGGATGGTATGGGAGTAGTAGAAATCATACTCATTATCGTAGTACTGGTGAGCCTTGTGGCGATTTTTAAGAAAGAGATTACAAGCGTTGTAAACACGATCTTAAAAAAGATATCATCGCAGGCAAAGGTAATTTAAATAGGAGTGCAGACCGGATGAACAAAAAAGTAAAAGCACAGATTACAGTATATGCGGCACTTTCAGTTTTTCTTGTCATAACACTTATTTGCACCTGTATCCGGTCGGCGGCAGTGTCTGCCGGCCGGGTAAGAGTGGAAATGGCATCAGTGCTTTCCATGGAAGCTGTATTTGCAGGGTATTCCAGTGAATTACTGGAAGAATTTGATATCTTTGCCCTGCAGGAAAGTGAACAGTTACAAAGTGTATTTTTACAGTATTTAAAGAAAAATACACAGACCGCAGCCGGACAGGAAAATGTACAGCCGGGCAGCCGGACACGTGTGACTGCGGGCAGTCTGGATTCATTTACTTATATGACGGATGACGGCGGAGAATGTATCAATCAGGAAATTCTGTCTTACATGAAGTATGGTGTATACAATATACCGCAGGAAAAAATTTTACAGCAGCAGGAGCTGGAAAAGCAGAAGAAGCAGTCGGAAGCCCTTAATGAAATAACACAGGAAATCGGAAAATGTGAGGAAACATTTTGTGAACAAGAGGAAGCGGTGCTGGGGATAATAGAACGGACCGGACAAATTTCTGTGGATAACGCACTGCAGTATGTGTCGGATGTAAAAGAGGATATCGATCTATATGAGGAAGTATCAGACGAGGAAGAACCACAGGATGTACAGGATTTTTATAAAAGAAACCGGACCGCATTAAATAACGAACTGGAAGAAATACAGGAAAAAATACAGGCGGCACTGGAACAGACAGAAGTGTATGAAAACCAGCGGGAAAAGGTACAAAAGCAGGCAGAATTTTGTAAAAGTAAGGCAGAGCAAAAAAAAGAACAGTTCAGTGATGATTTATATAATGGGCTGATGCAGGACATAGATTCTTTTATCAGGAATGATGACAGGAACGGGCAGTGTGATATAGAAGCAGTTAAAAATGCACTCTATGCAGACAAAGAGGGGATAGAGACAGTCAGAGAGCAGATGCATGGCCTGCCAAAAGAACTTAAACAGTATGCAGGTAGAGGAGGTGCTTTACAATCTGGAAGAATGTCTGCCGGATTTGAATGGAGAAGAACTGGTTTCACAGTATTCAGCAATCAATGTGCCGCAGAATGCAGAAGGATTAAAAAGTGTGCGGAATGTATTCAAGCAGTTAAAGAGCACAATGGTGGAACGGATAACGGGTCAGCAGGTTTCGGATAAAGAAATCACTTATGAAAATCTTGCAGATACATTATATCAGCGCGGGGCGCAGAAAAAATCAGAAAGTATCTCCAATAAGGTTTTATACAACGAATATCTGTTTATGGAATTTGCATCGTATACAGACTATCTCAAAGAAGATAAAACACTTGAAACACAAACGCAGAAGCAGCTTGATTATATGCTTGAGTATATTTTATACGGAAAAACCTCTGATAAGGAAAACTTACAGCAGGGAATGACAGAACTGTCCCTGATGCGTGAAGGCGTGAATATGGCATATCTGCTTACCGATTCAGAAAAAAAGGCAGAAGCTTATGCAGTTGCTACGTCGCTGGTCGGATTTACAGGAAATATGGCGGCAGTAAAAGCGGCGCAGTATGTCATTTTAGGTGTATGGGCATATGGGGAGAGTATTGTGGAATTAAAACAGCTGTACCGGGGCGGCAACATTGAACCGGTGAAGACAAGACAAAACTGGAAGCTGTCCTTACAGGAACTGCTGTCTGTGGATTTGAACCAGGAATACAGTGATGAGAAAGGGTTGTCATATGAAGAATATTTAAAAATGCTGTTTTTACTGCAAAATGAACAAAAAAAATATTACCGGACAATGTCAGCCATGGAAATCAGAATGATAGAACTGGGAAATACGGACTTTCGCCTGAAAAACTATATTTACGGTGCACAAAGCAGGGCGGCTTTTAAAATCGGAACAATACCGCACAGCTATGAAAAAACGTGCAGTTATCATTACGGTTAAAATATGGGAATTTAAAATCCGGATAAAACACACAGGCAGGAGGTGGTAGACATGCCCTTTTATTACCGTACATCAATTTAAGAAAAATAAAAAAGAAAAGGATAAACGGATAGTCCTGACTGTATTTGCGCCAAAACGGAGTAAAAGGGTGTTTTTACCGGCTTCTGCAACAGTGGAAGCGTCACTTGTTATTCCACTCTATATCTATGCGGTGCTGGCAGTTGCTTATGTTATTCAGATTATAGGAATTAAAAGCACAATGTATAAGGCAATGTATAACAGTACAAGACAGCTTGCAGCATACGCTTATGCAGTAGAAAGGACAGAGCGTTTTTCCGGTGCAACAGCTAAAAAAGCAGTGACTTCGGCGCTTGCAAAGCAGTATTTATTAAGCAGTCTGCCCGGAGAGTATATAAGTCAGAACAGAATCAGCCGGGGACAGTCCGGCATACGGGTTTATGCAGGGTTCTCGGAAGAATTGAATAATGAAATCAGCATAAAAGTGTCATATCAGTTAAATAATCCGTTTGATGTGTTTGGCATTGGAACGGTAGATATTACCCAGCAGTGTTCAAGTGCAGCGTGGCTGGGGCAGACATCAGGAGAAGATTTTGCGGATACAGACAGCAGTAAAGAGCGGGTGTATATTACGGCGCAGGGAACTGTTTATCACAAGAGCCGTCAGTGTACATACCTGAATCCGTCCATACGGCAGATTACACAGGAACAGCTGGATACAGCGCGTAACAGTTCCGGAGCAAAGTATTATCTGTGTGAACGGTGTGGAAAAAGAAGCGGCAGCGGTATTTATATTACAGATTATGGAGAAAAGTACCATTATGATAAAAACTGCAGTGGCTTAAAAAGAAGCATTTTTTCCGTACCACTGTCAGAAGTGCAGGATAAAAGCGCCTGCTCAAAGTGTGCGGGATATAATTCCGGATAAAGGGAAAATCGGAAAGAAATACAGGATGAAGGAGGGAGAAGTGGTAAATGGCAGGTGTAATTATGGTAGTGCTCGGACTGCTGGCAGCAGAGGATTTAAAATATAAGGCAGTAACGGTGTGGAAGCTGGTGCTGTTTGGACTGGTGTGTACCATACAGGCAGTCCGGACCGGCATTTTAAGACAGTCGATAGAAGCAGATACATTTCTGGGTGTGTTGTTTGGTGTTATGGTACTGCTTATTTGTGTATGGACAAAACAGCTGGGAGCAGCGGACGGTATTATTATATTGTTTTTGGGGCTTGTGGGCGGAATTGTCCGTATACTGGGCATATTTCTTGCGGCTTTACTGCTGATGGGGCTTTGCGGGCTGATTCTGATGATGACTGGAAGAGTGGACAAAAAGACGTCAATGCCGGTCATTCCGTTTGTCTTTCTGGCAGTAGTCTGGAGGGGATTGTAATGCAAAGCAGCGTAGCGACAAAGAAGCAGTTTAAAAGGCCGGGGGCAAGGGTGCGGGCATCTTTTACACTTGAAAATGTATTTTTAATTCCGCTATTTACAATGATAATTGTCTTTCTAATGGGAGCGGGGCTGTATCTGCATGACAATATAATCATAAAAAATGCACTCATTCAGGGAACGGTTATTTTAGAGAAAAATATTTTAAAAGAAGCAGGGGAAGAACAGACGGGAAAGCAGCAGCTTTGCGGACAGATGCAGTCCTATATTTTAGAAAAAGCAGTCATGCTTGAAAATGTCAATATATCATTTCATGTAACGGGAGAAGAAATTGAGGCGGAGTGCAGTGCGCGGTTTCAGCTGACATTTGTGCCGGGATTGGGAGAAAATATTTGTAGAAAGGAAAAGCTGAAAAGAAGTTATCCACCGGATGATATCCGCAGACTGCGGGCAGTAAAAAAGATGCTGGGGGATTCATAGGCGGGGAAATGAATATGGATAAAATCGGATATGAATATGAAAATAATACAAGTTATCTTACAATACAGGCGATGGAAAATCAAAAAACGGGGTATCAGATTAAAATGCTGTTGAATAACGATATTCCGGGGCTGTTAGATATCAGTATGAGAAGTATGAATAACCAGACTTATTATTATTATGATGTCACGTTCAAAAAGCCGCTTTCAAAGCTATATGAGTTTGGAAAGATGACATGGGAAGATGTTGTGTGTATTTGTAAAAGTATTGATACGCTTACAAAAGCGGTGGATATGTATCTTTTGGATATCAGCTGTGTTTTGATTCTGCCGGAGTATATGTATCTGAATGTATCGGATAAAGAGATAAGGTATGTATACTGCCCGGATGCCAACAGGGAATTCCAGACGATGTTAAAAGGATTGTTTGAATTTATCCTGGAGCATTATCAGCATGGAACAGATTGTAAGAATCAGATGAGAGTTTATGAAATCTATCAGAAAATTATAGACGGTAATTATAAAATACACTGTCTGGAGCAGCTTACAAAAGAAAGCAGTCATTCACCGGAAAAAGGAAAGACAATTGAATTTCCGCATATACAGCAGGATGAACCGGTAGTAATTGAAGAGGTTGCACCGGAGCGTGTAGTGACAGAAGAAGAAAAGCAGCCGGTTCACAAGATATGGGGAATAGAAGTGGGTATAGGTATCTGTGCAGTACTGACGGTTTATGCGGCAGCAGTGCTGTTGTTTCCGGAAATGGCAGTTATTGATATGAGCGTATATTTTTGTGTCTTTTTAATTCTGACAGGTTGTGCGGGAGGTGTTTTCCTGCAGAAAAAAAGAAAAAAATTAAAAGAAATGGGAGAACTTACGCAGCTTACACAGGAAAAGAAATATTCATTTGTTCCTGAGGAGGAAGAAGAGCCGAAAAATAATGAAAAAGGGCAGAAACCGTATGAACCTCCAAAAGAAGCAGCGGGAAGCAATACGATACTGCTTTCCGATTATCTGCAGAAAAAGAAAGATCTGAATCTTACACTGGTGCTTCAAAACGGACAGGAACTGGAAAGCTATTATGAAGAACGCCTTTTGCCGGATACATTTCCGTGTGCAATCGGAAATATGGCGGCATATTGCAGTATAGTGATTCACAGTGAATTAATCAGCAGGCTTCATGCGTGTATTTACAGGGAAGACGGTGCTTTCTATCTGGAAGATATGAACTCTACAAACGGCACATTTTTAAACGGCAGGCGGCTTTTGCCAAAGGAACGGCAGCTTTTATCTGACGGAGATATGGTAGGTTTTGCAAACCTCCTGTACAAGGTTGAAAAAAGCTAGTATTTATGCTATATTCTCCATAGTTGTACTGCATTTAAAAGCAGTAACTTGATGTTGGCTATATTGTTTTTGGGCGAAAGCAGATAGCCCTGATGGCAGATGAAAAACGGGCGGAGTTTTTTCATGGATGCATTGTGACAGGTTCGCTCAGGAATGGAGAATTTGATGAAAGTTAATATTTATTATGGCGGCAGGGGTATGGTAGATGACCCTACAATTTTTGTAATGGGTAAAATCCAGGAAGTATTAGAAGAACTCAATGTAAATGTTACAAGATACAATCTCTACGAGATGAAAAATACAATTACGACATTGTCACAGACAGTCACGGAAGCAGATGCAGTCGTACTGGCAACAACAGTTGAATGGCTTGGAATGGGCGGATATATGCAGAGTTTTCTGGATTCCTGCTGGCTGTATGGGGATAAGGACCAGATTGGAAAGGTCTACATGTTCCCGGTTGTTATGGCAAAGACATATGGCGAACGTGAGGTTTCGCTTGCTCTTGCAAATTCGTGGGAAATTATCGGAGGACGGGTAGCACCGGCGCTGAATGCCTATGTAGATGATACGACGGAATTTGAATTTAATTCAGATTATGTGGGGATTATCGAAAATTATGCGGAAACAATCTACAGAACAGTTTCACAGAAAAGAAAAGGACTGCCGACAAGCAGCCAGGCAATTAAAAATAATGTTATTAAAGATACGATTAATTTTACACCACAGGAAAGTGAACAGCTGTCAAAGTATGCATCAGACGATGAATTTGTACAGACACAGAAAAAAGATATTGAATCACTTGCAAGCATATACAAAGAACTGCTGACCGATGAGAAAAACGGCGGGGATCATTATTATATTGATTCTTTTATGCAGCATGTTAATCCGCAGTGCCGTGTTAACAGTTCGTATATGCTGACAATTACAGATAAGAACAAGAATATTCTGATTGATGCGTCAGGCGGACGGGTCAATGTATCATTTGGTGAAAATCCGGCAGCAGATGTAATCTGCAGAATGGATAAAGATACTTTTGATAAATTGATTGACGGAAGAAGTTCATTCCACAAAGCCTTTATGACAGGTGAGATGACAGCAAGAGGTAATTTAAAAACACTTCGTATGTTAGATGAATTATTTACTTTTACCGCCTAGAACCAAACTTGTGTTTAAATGGTATTACGCATATCATCCATTGCAAGAATCGGAAAAGTGATGCCGGCAGTTGTAAAGCCGTTCCGGCTGTAAAGTTCAAATCCTGCGTGATGTGTGTGGCAGACCTGGGCTACAATGGACAGACCAAGACCGGCGTGATTTTCTTTTGTGCTGAAAAATGGAGTGCTAAGCTGTGCGGTCAGCGGTGCATCAGCATCAATCAGCGGATTGGTCTGCATTTCACTTGGATTAATTTCAGAAAGACTGCCCTTTCCGGTGACAGATACTGTCACCGTATGACCACAGGCATTGACATGGGAATGAATCTGTATACTGCCGCAGGAATTGTCTGCTTCGGCGGCATTGGAAAGCAGTTCCAAAAATGCGGACAACAGTCGTTTGGAATCGGCACAGATAAAGATATTGCGTGTATCCGTATCAAACTGAAAGGCATTTGCGCGGTTTGGGAATTGTTCATCAAAGACATCAGGTAGTGAATAAAGAAATTCCGTAAGATTTAATTTTGCAGGAACATATTTAAAACTATAACGGTACAGACCGGTGCGTTCCATATAAGAAATGATGTGGTTTACGGCATCGCCCAGTTCTGCCCAGAACGGAAAGTCTTTGGTTTCCGGGTGCTTTTTGGAAATCAGCTGATAGGAACTCCTGATAAACGAGAGCTGGTTATTGATTTCGTGAGAAGCAAAGGAAAGTTCACTGTGGCACTGTTCTGAGAGATGATTGATAAAATCAAAGGTTTCAGGCTGTGTTTTTTCTAATGTGTCCATGTAAAAAGAATCTTCTTTGTTCATATTATTACTTTTCTCCTTGTTTTGCAGGTGCTTTTGGGAAATAATTTCAGGTTTATCGGTGTTTGGTATAAAAATACATTGCGATAAATACTGGTTTACGTTATCATAGTAAAGTATATACTTGTCGAAGAATCCTGTAAACAAAAGGATTTCGACAAAAAGTTACAAATTTTATGGAGGCAAGGACGATGAAAAAAGACGATTGCATATTTTGTAAGTTAAGCAATGGGGATATTCCAACCAATGCATTATATGAAGATGATGTAGTAAAAGTGATTTTTGATTTGAATCCAGCATCAAAAGGTCATGTACTGATTCTGCCGAAGAATCATTTTGATGACATTTACTCAATGGACGATGCAACAGCAGCACATGTATTTCAGGTAGCGGTAAAAGTCGCAAAGGCAATGAAAGAAACACTGGGCTGTGAAGGTTTAAATATTGTACAGAATAATGGTGAAATTGCAGGACAGACAGTATTTCATTTCCATATGCACATTATTCCAAGATACAAGGGCGATACCGTAAACATTGGCTGGACTCCGGGCAAAGCAGATGCTGATGAAATCAACGAATTAAAGGAAAAAATTGCAGCAGGTCTGTAAGGTCTTGCACAAAAAAGATTTTGATAGTAAAATAATAGATATGAAGTTGTCAACTGACAGGAAAGAGGTAGAGAATGATTGAATTAAGCAAAGGCGGCGCTTATCTTTTAAATGGTACAGAAATCATTGAAGATGGCAGCAATGCAGCAGCAGAACTCTCAGCAAAGCTGGGAAACGCAGCACCTTCTAAGGAAGAAGCAGCAAAGAATACAATTGCCTATGGTATTTTAAATGCACATAATACTTCCGGCAGCATGGACAAGTTAAAGATTAAGTTCGATAAAATGACATCCCATGATATTACATTTGTCGGTATTATACAGACAGCAAGAGCATCAGGATTGGAAAAGTTCCCGATTCCTTATGTTTTAACCAACTGTCATAACAGTCTTTGTGCCGTTGGTGGAACAATTAATGAAGATGACCATATGTTTGGTCTGACCTGTGCAAAGAAGTACGGCGGAATTTATGTACCACCTCATCAGGCAGTTATCCACCAGTTTGCAAGAGAAATGCTGGCAGAAGGCGGTAAGATGATTTTAGGCTCTGACAGTCATACCCGTTATGGTGCATTAGGTACTATGGCAATGGGTGAAGGCGGTCCGGAACTTGTTAAGCAGCTGCTGAATAAGACTTATGATATTAATATGCCGGGTGTTGTGGCAATCTACCTGACAGGAGAACCGGCAAAGGGTGTAGGACCTCAGGACGTTGCGCTTGCAATTATCGGTGCGGTATTCGGAAACGGCTATGTAAAGAATAAGGTTATGGAATTTGTAGGACCGGGTGTTTCTAATTTAAGCGCAGATTTTAGAATCGGTATTGATGTTATGACAACTGAAACAACATGTCTTTCTTCTATCTGGAGAACAGATGAAAAGATTCAGGAATTTTATGATATTCACGGAAGAAGCGAAAGCTATAAGGAACTCAATCCAGGCAGTGTTGCGTACTATGATGGTGTAGTAAAGGTTGATTTAAGCAAGATTAAGCCGATGATTGCAATGCCGTTCCATCCAAGCAATACATATACAATTGATGAGCTCAATGCAAATCTTGAAGATATCCTCCACGACTGTGAAAAGAAGGCTCTTGTCAGCTTAGACGGACAGGTAGACTTTAAGCTGACAGACAAGATTCATGACGGTAAGCTGTATGTGGATCAGGGTATTATCGCGGGCTGTGCAGGCGGTGGTTTTGAAAACATCTGTGCGGCAGCAGATATTTTAAGAGGACGTTCTATCGGTGCAGACGAATTTACATTAAGTGTATATCCGGCAAGTACACCGATTTATATGGAACTTGCACGGAACGGAAGACTTGCGGACTTAATGGCAACAGGTGCAATCGTAAAGACAGCATTCTGCGGACCGTGCTTCGGCGCAGGTGATACACCGGCAAATAACGCATTCTCAATCAGACACTCTACAAGAAACTTCCCGAACAGAGAAGGTTCTAAGCTGCAGAAGGGACAGATTGCTTCCGTTGCATTAATGGATGCACGTTCTATTGCGGCAACAGCAGCCAATAAGGGGTATCTTACAGCAGCAACGGATTGTGATGTGGAATTTACAGGTCCGACCTATCATTTTGATAAGACAATTTATGCAAACCGCGTATTTGACAGCAAGGGTGTTGCAGATCCGGATCAGGAAATCCAGTTTGGACCAAACATCAAAGACTGGCCGGAAATGGTTGCATTACCTGAAAATCTGATTATTAAAGTGGTTTCAGAAATTCACGACCCTGTTACAACAACAGATGAACTGATTCCTTCCGGAGAAACTTCTTCGTTCCGTTCTAACCCGTTAGGACTTGCGGAGTTTGCATTATCCAGAAAAGACCCAGCATATGTTGGCCGTGCAAAGGAAGTACAGAAGGCAGAAAAAGCAAGAGAAGCCGGACAGTGCATGGGCGAAGCTTTACCGGAGCTGCGTGATATTATGCACAAGATTAAAGAAACTTATGACGTATGTAAGGAAAATGTCGGTGTCGGAAGCACTATCTTTGCGGTAAAACCGGGCGACGGTTCAGCAAGAGAACAGGCAGCATCCTGTCAGAAGGTTCTCGGCGGATGGGCAAATATTGCAAATGAATACGCTACAAAGAGATATCGTTCAAATCTGATTAACTGGGGTATGCTTCCATTTATTATTGATGAAGGCGGTCTTCCGTTTACAAATGGAGATTATATCTTTATTCCTGAAATTGCAAAGGCAGTAAAGGAAAAGACTTCGGAAGTAAAGGCATATGTTGTAAATAAAGAAATGAAAGAATTTACACTGCGTCTTGGTGAACTTACAGATGATGAAAGACAGATTATTCTTGATGGATGTCTGATTAATTTCTATCGGAACCATCAGTAATAGACGTTTTATCCATAAAGTAACGTGTAAGAATGGAGAAAATGATGGCAGAGCAGAATATACTGGCTGGTGATGTAAATGTTCTTGACCAGATGATAAATGATTTAAATGTGCATAAAGAAACCATCGAGCGGCAGGGCAGACTGGCTGAAAGCATCGGGGATATTGCAAAGAACACAAAAGAAGCACAGCAGGCTGTACAGGATGAAATTGACAGCAGAGTCAAAGATAGTTCGGATGCAGTCTGCGCAGGCTTTGACAAGGCAATCGCAGGTGACAGGGAAAAGTTAAAGGAAGTCCAAAACAAGAGGGATAAAGCAAAGCTGGCAGGCGTAAAAGAACGCATTGCCGCGGAAACAGCACATATCCATAAGGAAAATGAAGCATTAAAAAATCAGGTAAAAGATGCATTTGCACAGGAAAACATACCGATGTTTTGTAACAGCCGCATTTATATTGCACTTTACAGAACAAAGCGCATGACAGATGTATTGATTTACCTGTTGTGTATCGCATTAGTATATGCGGCAGTTCCTTTTTTGTTAAGCGTAATACCACAGTTTCCGTTGTGGGGAATGATTTTGTACTATGTTGTAGTAATTTTAATCCAGTCCTTTACCAATAAGATGATTGTGGAAAAGACGCTTGTACGTCACGCGGAAACGATTGACATGGCAAAAAAACTCAAAGAACAGATACGCAGCAACCACAAAAAGATGAAGAAGATTGCAAAAAATATCAAAACGGACAGTAATGAAGAAATGTATGGACTTCATGAGTTCGATGACAAAATGAACGAAATCCGAGAAGATATGAAGCGTATTGAACAGGAAAAGGAAAAGGCGCTGGAAGATTTTGAAATGACGGTGAAGCCGGATATCATTGCAGAAATCGAAGGCAGGGAGAATGAGCGGATTAATGCAATGAAGGCAGAGCTGGATAAAAAATCAGCCGAGAACTTAAAGCTGGAAAATCTGATAAAGGAACAGCGCATCTATATTTCATCGAATTATGAAGCATATCTTGGGAAAGAATATGTGACAGTTGAAAAACTGACGGAATTAAAACAGGTTATGATATCTGGCGGTGCAGCAACGGTTGCGCAGGCACTTGCAGTGTATCGGGAGAAGCATTTGTAAGAAATGTCTGAACCAGCGCAGCAGTAATCGTATCTGCCAGTGTCATAATCATGGATAAACGGGTTGTCTGAAGCAGGACATGATCTGTAGCGCCGGAATTGTTTACAATGCCGGTAATATGGATATCTCCTACTTCGGGCAGCTTTTTTTTAACCCCAAGTCCCGGTTTTAAAGGGCCTGTCCCGATGGTGATAAAACCGATGTGTTCTTTTTTGCCAAGAGATGCATCTAAGGCGATGATAAAAGGGCGCGAGTGTTGCCTACGAATTTTATCAATGGCGGCAGAAAGGTTAGCTGCATGAATCGGTGACTGCAGACAGCCGTAAACATGTACATTTTCAAACGTAAATTTAGACAACTTATAGCCGACAAGCGGACCTAAACTGTCACCGGTAGAACGGTCGCTGCCAATGCACATTACAATGACAGGCTGACCGGGAAGTACATATTTTTTTAGCAGTATATTCAGGTGGAAACATATCGAATCAACAGCAGTTAAGCGGGAAGCGTCAAAGTAATGAATCATAAAAGTCGTCCTTTCACATAGAGAATATAACTTTAATGTATGTAATTTTTGAAAAATTTATGCGGCGAAAAAAAGAAAAACAGAAAAAATTTTAGCGGGTGACAAAATGTGATAAGATTTTTGTTTTATCAGTGATAATATGCAGGATAGATACTGTATGGCAAAAGGAGGAGCCGCTATGATAGAAATAATTTGTAATGGAGATGATGAAGCAAAAGAGAAAAACGAAAAAAATGAAAAAAATACGGCAATCAGAAGACCAAAAAACATTAAGCAGATTGGAGATGTCAGTTCAGACCGCAAAATTTATATAGAAGATTATGCTTTTACATATATTCGTTCAATTGCTTATGGAACACCGCAGGAAGAACAATCGGGGGTACTCCTCGGAGAATGTCAGAAATCCGGTGAAGAAAAATGTCTGTTTATTAAAGGGGTTATTAAGGCAAGACATTCAGGGGAAGACGGCAGACAGGATATCTATTTTGATGAAAAAGTGTGGAATGGCATTTATGCAGATGTTGAGAAATATTTTCCGAATTTGCAGGTTGTGGGCTGGTTTGCTGCGCTTCCGGATGTTACAACAGAACGGATGCAGTATCTGCGCCGTGTACATCTGGATAATTTTGCGGGAAACATGAAAACGATGTACCTTATTAATAAGGCAGAAAAAGATGAGAATTTTTATTTGTTTGAAAACGGAGATTTGAAAAAACAAAAAGGCTATGTGTGCTTTTATGAGAGGAATTATGAAATGCAGGAGTATATGCTGCAAAAACGCGGTGTAAAATCTGTGGAGGCGCCGGAAAAAGATAAAGTGATGAAATCAATCCGTGCCATTATTAACGAAAAAGAAGAACAGAAGCTTCAAAAGAAAAATGCCGTTTTTATGTACGGTATCAGTTCATTTATGGTGGTCGTGGTACTGGTAATCGGTATTAACCTGATGAACAGCTATGAAAAAATGAAAAATCTGGATCAGTCATTAAGCAGTATTGCATTGCAGATGTCCAACATGAATGACAATGGCAGTGAGGGGGAGGATACAGCCGGAGGCGTTGTATCGGTAAATAAACTGGATGGAAATGTATATCCGACCCGGCAGGCAGAGTCTGCACAGACGGATGTGCAGCAGCCACCGGTACAGACAGAGGGAGTCATGCCGGATACCCAGCCTTCCGGTCAGAGCAGTATAGCCGCAAATCCGGAAATTAATCATGCAGGCAGTGGACAGGTACAGAATGGACAGGCTGAGGAAACAGATACAGCACCGCAGGTACAGACAGAAGCAGCACAGGATGTACAGGCTGGCGCTGCGTATGAAACTTATACGGTTCAGAATGGGGATACGGTCATGGGCATCTGCAAAAAATATTATGGCAGCATTTCTAAATTCAGTGAGGTCATTGCGCTGAATCATTTAGAAGATGCGGATCAATTATATGTGGGACAAGAGATAAAACTTCCTTGAATATTTTGTCTGATACTGTATAATAAATATCAGTATAGGGTGCAATGCCTTTGATAGAAAGGAATAATCGGATGGCTGATATTATATCAGGAAAGTCCAGATTTAATGGACAAAAAAAACAGACAGATTCTGGCAAGGTAATCCGGCTTAGAAGTCCGGAAGAAGAAAAAGATA
>OHIQ01000224.1_pt1 | contig 22425 bp, 15 predicted proteins | sample 1568401 | NCBI WGS metagenome assembly OHIQ01 (sample SAMEA3879522, study PRJEB24766) | human gut metagenome | biome: human-associated habitat; feature: feces | place: USA | collected 1985/1987 | reverse complement strand
CAAGATGAACGGCGCATTTCATGCGCCGCCGTTGACAGTCACGCCCGTCTTTGCTAAAAAGTAATCAAGGCGGGAAAGCCCTAAAATGGCTTCCCGCCCATTTCAATTTTTAGAAAAGAAACGCTCCAAAATCAGAAAGAGAGCGTCCAAGCACTTTGAGGGATTGGCCGCCTTGTCCACCCATTCAGCGGGACAGCGGGCGGAGGTCAAGGCCGGGTGTAAACCCGTTCATTTCAGCTTAGAAACCCTTCATAAAACGGGCTTATTTAGCGATATAAGGCTTTATAATAGAGAAGGAGTGAAACTTCTATTCAAGTTTAGAAACGCCTTCCATTAGTCCGAAAGAGACCTTAGAAAGAGAATTAAATCGTAAAGTATCAGGGAAAGAAATTCAACCGACTTTGGAGAGAATAGAGCAAAAAATGGTTCAAAATCAACACCAAGAAACCCCTGAATTTAAAGCAATTCAACAAAAATTGGAAAGCTTGCAGCTACCTACACCACCAATACCCAAAACACCTAAACTTCCAGGACTTTAAACCTTAAAAAAGGAAAAGAGTAGTTACCAAAAAACGGTAACTACTCTTTTTTTATAAAAACCTTTCCTCATGTTTGAAAAGCTGATCGAGAAATAAAGCACACAACGGTATTCTTTCTTTTTTCAGTTGGTACATTTTGCAGTCTGTAACGTGTCATTTACTGTTTGTTACCTTAACATATCCAGTCGAAAACACAAGGGTATATAAACGAGCAAGCTCGCCCTTGTGTTTTCTTTGTGTCTATGTTGCGTTCTCGTCACAGCAAACGACACGAACACACTGGCGAAAATGAACCAACAAAACGAAAAAAGAAAGGAGCGTATACTTCACAGACGGTGTTAAGGATACTTACCAGATGAAACCGTACATTGCACCGACCGCTGCTGAGTTGGAACAATTTCTTTCCTCTCTAAATTAAATCTTGCCGAAGCAGTGATGTGTCAGACTTTCCTGACACATCGCCGCTTTGCACTTCACAAAATCCGCTGCCAGGAGGTGATGAAATGAGTATGGTAAATGCTGACTCCGTTCAGCTATTCGCAATGCTGAAAAAAATGCAGGATTCCATTTCCTCCATCGAAACTACCAAAAAATCTGTAAAGATGAAATATGAACAGTTAGGTGCTGGATGGCAAGATAAAAAATACAACGAGTTGGGCGTGGTTGTAAGAGACTGCAACAAGGCTCTCAATGACATATTGGTAATTATGCTTCAAGCAGAAAAATATGTGGCTTTACTCGCCAAGAGCCTTAGTGAATACGAAAGTGTTCAACTAGGATCTACAAATGGAATATCTGCAAGCACACCTCAGACCAGTAGTTTTGCTGTTACACCATCAAGTGCAGATACAACCACCTTTGAGTCAAATACCTTTGGTTCTAATCTTGCATTTGTTCAAGACAGACTATCAGCTGAACGATATTTTTCCCGTGGAAATCACTATGAAGAATATCGAGATTATTGGGAGAACGGGAACTATACCTTTTCTCGAAATGAAAATCCAGAACTCGTATACGTTAGAGCAAGGGATATTGAAGGAGTTTATCTCAGTGACCGAGAACTTGGGAACCCGGAAGGATTTTGGACACGGAATGGTCGAGAGGGATGGTCGAGAGAAAACATTCTAAGGCGAGCTTCGCACATCCAAGATGTTCGTCAAAATACTGAGTCAGGAATGTCTTTGGATGAGCTTTCACAAAACCCAGTGTTAGATGATACCATTCGTAGCTATTACAATAATCCTGTCCAGGTTGCGCAGGTAGGTTCTTATTATGTATTTCAGAGTGATGGGCGACATCGAACACTTGCAGCTCAATCGCTTGATACATATATCCCGGTTTTAGTAACAGGTAGCTACACTCGAAATGATTAACAAATGAGGAGGTGAGTGTTTGAGCAACGTAAATGCTGATGCAACTCAATTACTGACAATACTGAAAAATATGCGGACCTCCATTTCTTCTATCGAAACTACAAGAAGTTCTGTGAAGATGAAATATCAGCAATTGGGAATTGGATGGAATGACAAGAAGTACGATGAGCTGGGAACTATCGTAAAAGATTGCAACAAAGCCCTGAATGATATTTTACAGATTATGCTTCAGGCCGAAAAATACGTTGCTTCACTTGCCAAAAGTGTACAAGAATATGATAATGTTAATTTGGACACTCCTTCTGCACGAAATTCTTTCCTCCAGGGTCTGCAAACACCTAATGTTGGTAATTCGTCTTATCAGTATTGCCTTGGCGTGCTAACCCAAGGTAGCACACCAGACGGATATATCGCTGTTATATCACAACGCCATGAAAATGCAGAGCAGAATGTCAGAGAAGTGTTTGACCATTTCGCTGGTAAACTGATGATACAAGATTCTGAATATCCACCGGATCAGACAGCACATTACTCACCGGGAAATTATATAGGGCATTCACGAGGAGTCTACTACAATGCAGCTTCTGATATGACAAATCCAAGAGGTGCAGGAACAACTTATTTCCACGAGCTTGCTCACATGATCGACCATGCTTCGTGCAACTATCGGAGCAATCTATCCAATACTCCAGAATTTGCTGAGGCACTGGTTGAGGACGGACAAAGAATCCTGAGCTTATATAACAATCTTCCAGTGGAAAAGCAAACTGCTTTTCTGACCCGTATTAGGCAGGATTCAGCTCACTCCTTCTCGGACTTAATTGATGCGACAACAAATGGTCAATTGCACGGAAATTATGGTCACTCAAGGAACTATTGGACGAGACCGGGCAATCTACAAGCAGAAGCCTTTGCCCACTTTTTTGAAGCGTCTATGGGAGACCAAGGCAAATTAGAGCTATTAGCAAATTTCTTTCCTACAGCGTTTGGTATTTTTTCTTCAATGATTGATTCTATTAGACCAGATAATCATGTTAGGGTCTTGAGCAGAGAAAGGTAGGTGCATACAATGGACAAAAACAAGAGCGTTGCAGATTTTATGAATAGCTTCCTTAATACACCTGAACCGAAAATTGATAATGAGTATTATGAAATCGAAGAACAGTATTTTCGGCAATTCGGTCATGGTGTCCCAAGGGAAATGTTGCCTGATAGCATTTCAACGGAACAAATTAAACAAGCCATGAAAAAATGCATTCTTTCCAAAAAGGATAATCTCTTTGAACTATTAGGCATCATTATCAACGATAATTATTTATATTAAGAAAAGGAACGACGACATGGATGAAGACAACATTATAACTTTGAATGATGAGAATGGGAACGAAGTTGAATTTGAATTTCTTGACTTAATACCGTATCGCCAGAACGAATATGTTGTCCTGCTTCCTATTGGAGATTCGGATGGGCAAGTTGTTATTTTGCAGCTGAAAGAAATTGACGATGAAACAGAAGAATATGTTGGTGTTGAAAACGAATTTGTGTTAGAGACTGTCTTTGCTCTGTTCAAAGAGCGAAACAAAGATTTCTTTACATTTGAGTAATTAAACAATGCAAGCTCAAACCAACAACACGATAAAAGGGGGGTGCATTATGGATATTTGGCATCGTGTAGGCAGAATTGTTCGCTTCTCAAACTTAGGAACTCTTCTGTTCTTTACTCTTAATATTCTGCTGATTGTTGCTGTGTTCGGTTCGTCAGGAAGCATTGTTGAACTGATTTGTATTTACTTTTTCACAGTAGCTATCAGCTTATCCCCATTAGGCGAAATGTGCCTGGCTGCCTTCGCAGGAGCAAGCGATATAAAAAGAGTAGATATAAAACTTCGAGTTGTCCCGCTGGTTCAATATGTTTTAGATAAAGCAAAAGAGAACACATCATACTGTCCTAAAAAAGTGAAAGTGAAGATTATCCATGATCCTGCTCCAAATGCATTTGCTCTAGGTAGGCAAACACTATGCATAACTGACGGATTGCTTTTACTCTCCGATGATATGATACTTGGAATTCTCGCCCATGAGATCGGACATCTCTCATACGGACATACTGTTATCCAATTATTGATTGGCGGGGGCAATATATTTATATCCGGGTGCCTCCTGTTAATCAAAATATCCTACTGGATTTTTTCTGCAATCATGGGGCTGTTCGCAATATGCTCTCGTAGTGGTGTAATGGGTATAATTACCGCAGTTTTCGCAGGAATATCAACAGCACTTTCTTGGTTATGGGTAAAGTTCTGTATGCTTTTTCTGATGTGGTCTATGAGACAAAATGAGTATCTGGCTGATGAATTTGCTTATAAAATTGGTTTTGGTCTTGAATTAGCGACGGTATTAGACCAACATATCTCAGATGTTCCGCATGATGGTTTTCTCAGTGCAATATACTCAACTCATCCATGCAACGATGATAGGGTTGCAGCATTGCAAAATTTAGGTGTACCCTATTCTCGATACTAAATTCATAATCTCACAAATTGGCAAGCAGTGTAAACCTGTACAGGTTCACTCATTTTCTCGATTTTCCCTTCGGTGCAATCTTCGCAAATTTGCTTGTTGGGGAAGCATCCCCAATCCCCTTTGAACATCATCTGCCGATGATGGCTACACGATTTTCAATCGTTTCTCAAAGAACAGTAGAATAAAAATTTGCCCATGGTTGAAAGCACCGAAATCGAAAAGCAAAAAAGCAGCCACGATCCGCACCCTTTGGGGAGTGCAGACCGTGGCTTTTTGCTTTAACGGAAGTTCTTCTTTTCCTCTTTCTCTTTCTCTTTTTCCTGCTCTTTCTGCCTGTCGATATTCAAAATCGTTTCAACCGTCCGTTTGGCAATCAGCAGTTCTTCTTTCTCTTTTCTGATCTGACGGTACTCAGCGTAGTCCTGCTTTTTCTGGACTGCCAGCTGATGAAACTCCTCATACAATGATTGCATGGACGGGAGCTTTGTAATCTGCAATTCATCAAAGGCTTGCTTCGCCGCTTTATGAATTGTGATTTCCTGACGGTGTTCTTCAAAGAATTTTTTGCTATATCCAGACTTGCGGTACTCGATATAAATTTGCCTTGTGTTGCGATAATTTTTGATGTGCTGCTGCAACGCCTGAACCTCAACCATACGTTTCTCTGCGACCTTGATAGAATCAGAAAGCGCATCGAACCGGGCAGACAGATTTTCAATATGAGCAGTCAGATCGTCGTAGTTGCCCAAGCCTTTTTCTTTCAGTAGGATTACCGTTCGGGCAGCTTCTTTTCGGTTGAACTTCTTCGCCCACTTTTCATAACCGACCGTCTTGCCCTCGGCCATCTTTGCCTGAATATCAATCAGCATCTGGAACTGCTTCGGGGCAGGAGCCTTGGCAGAGCCGCCTTTTGATTTGTGCAGGTTCTTGCCGGAGATAACCGCTTGAATTTCCTCTTTGCTATATCCTTCGCCCAGGGAACGCAGCCGAATGAAACGCTTCTGATTCTCGCCCTTGAACGCAGGCTGCTTTCCATCCTTGAACTCAAATCCCATGTCAGCCAGAGCCTGAACAAAGCCATCAAAGCTCTTTGGTTTCTGCTTCAGCACCGCATCAATCGCATCACATAATTCGTCACGCTGGGTACGCTTCTTGGGATAAACAGTTCTTTTCTGGCGCTCCCGATACGGCTTCGGTGTAATAATGGACAGCCCGTGTTCCAGGCAAACCATATCACTGAGTCTTTGCACCGCCAGACCGGAAAGAAAGAAGTTTTTGAATTTCCGTGTGGCATCCAGCGAGGTCGAATTATAAATGATATGATTGTGAATGTGGGATTTGTCGATGTGGGTCGCAACGATGAAAGCGTGTTTTCCCTTTGTCCATCGCATCGCTGTTTCATAGCCGACTTGGTTCGCTTCTTCCGGGGTGATTTCTCCCGGCTTAAAGGACTGGCGTATCTGGTATGCGATGATATTGTTCTTCTGCTGTCTGCCGGTAATATGCTGATACTGCCGTTTGGAAAGCAGAAATTCCTCATCTGCTGTCTTTGGATCACACTCATAGGAACTGATAAATTCGCCATCATTGGTTTTTGCGGCATTTTGTGAGTAGTCGGTTCTGTCTGCCAAACATTGAGCGACCGTCTTTCCCTTATTCACATGGAGTGCAATCAATCTTGTCGCTGCCATTCCCATCACTTCCTTCCCAAAAAGAAAAAGCCACCGGTCGGTGACTTTTCTCTGATATTATCTTATGACCTGATAAATGCTCCCAGACTTTCTCCAATATTCTCGACTTTCATAACAGCCCAGACGAGCAAGAACACCGCTGCTATTGTCGCAATTCCAAGAACCACAAGAATAAGCAGGGACTGCCACAAAGCCTTTACAATGCAGTAAATCGCAGATCCGCCAATGACCAAGAGCAATAAACCAATTACATAGGACACAACATTTGTAAGCAGATTTCCAAGAATGCAAATCACTTTTACAACGAACAGCACCGGCAGTGCCAATATCTTCAATACCAGCTTCATAGGCTCAACCCCTTTCTTTTAATTATATTGTACAAGGGTATCTGCCATAACGCAATGATGTCAACCCTTATGTAAAAGCCGCAGCCGAAACTGCGACTTCCCAACAAGTTGTCGGATTACTGGATTGAGGACAGGCGAACAAGAACTTCTCTCATGTCCGTCCAGATCTCCTCCAGCCGTTTTTGCAAATCCTCAATGTCAGCACGATAGATGCTGCCTGTTTCGTTCGCTCGCTTTGCGTACTGGTTCAGGTTGTTGGAGCAGATTCGCAGGAGCGAAACCAGGGCTTTCACATCCTGCAAATCCAGTCTGATACAGTAACCATCCAGAGCCATTTTCCGCAGATAGGCTCCCATGCTGCGGATGCCAAGCTCGTCCATCTTCTCATGGATTCGCTCGACCTCCTCCTTGGATGCAAGGAAATGAACATCCTGATCTCGCTTTGCCATTACAACACCTCCTCACGGGTTTCAGAGTATTTTGCAGGCGGGATATGCTCCGCTTTGGATTTCAGATCAGCCAACACAGAAGGACGCTCTGACTCGCTTCTTTCGTCACGTTTTTCCGCAGAGTCCTCCATATTCAGAGCTGCATCCAGTTCTGCCAGTCGCTGACTTTTGGCTGTCAGCTCTGCTTCCTGCGGGAACGGTTTTCCAACCTCCGCCTTGGCTGCTTCCTGCTGATTGTAGAGATTATTCAACTGCTCATTGGCTCGTTCTAAGCGCTCAAGGATGCCTGCAAGGGCATTGTCCAGTCGGGTGATATTTCCTCGTGCGTCCGTTCCAAGGGCTACTCTGTGGCTCACAGCGCCCTTCAGGGTCACATCGAACTCGTTCCGGAAACTGTCAAACGAAAGCTCCATCTGAAAGCCACGGTAACTGCCAAGAGGAACCGGATCGGCACTTTTCGTGTCCTTACAAGCCGCAAGGAGGATTTCACCGGCATCTGCCTTTTCGGTGTAGGCTTTGCCCATGATTTCCATGCCGCAAAAGCCATCGGCAATCTGCGGGTGTGCTTCCACGGTTTTAATATCAGCTTCAAAGCCATGAATATAGCCTGTCTGCTTTTCAATCTCAGCCGGGAAGTATTTCAGAAGCTTATCTTCCATACGGTACTGCTGGCTCTGGTGGTCAGCTTTCAGCACCTTCAGCCTTGCCACATCAATGTCCAAGTCCATCTTTTCCTTGATAAGCGGATTGCCGGCACACAGCGCCTTGATCTCCGCATAGGACAGCGCCTGCTCATCCACATCGTCACAGGAGCGAACCGGTGATTTGGAGGTCATAATCTGAGAAATAAACTTCTGCTTGTTTTCCAAGGTCTGATACAGGTAGGCATCGAAGGTTCCCTCGGTCACATACTGATACACCTGAACCTCTTTGTTCCGGTTGCCCTGACGGATGATACGACCGTTTCTCTGGGTCATATCAGACGGACGCCAACCCACATCCAAGTGGTGAACTGCCACCAATTTGTCCTGGACGTTGGTTCCTGCACCCATCTTTTGCGTACTGCCAAGAAGCACTCGCACCTGCCCGGTACGAACCTTGGCAAAGAGGTCTTTTTTCTTTGCCTCGGTATCTGCATCATGGATAAAGGCAACTTCTTCCGCAGGCACACCGTTTGCAATCAGCTTGGTTTTGACATCATCATAGACATTGAAGGTTCCATCATTTTTCGGTGTGCTAAGGTCGCAGAACACCAACTGGGTCAATTTGTCAGCCTGACCGTCCTGCCAGATACGCAGGATATTTCCCACGCAGGCATTGAGCTTGCTGTCAGGGTCATCGGGTAACAGGGTGTTCATTAGCCGCTGATCCAGTCCCAATTTTCGTCCGTCGCTGGTAATCTTGAGCATATTATCGACGGACGGGTCTACAATACCGGCATGAACATCTGCTGCTCTCTCTGAAAGGGAAGCCACCATATCCTTCTGGTACTCAGAGGGCTGAACCACAACCGTTTCAAACTTTGCTTCGGGAACAGGGAGATGCAACTGGTCAGAGGTCTTGATGTCGGCAACCTCCTTGAACATATTCATCAGTTCAGGCAGGTTGAAGAACTTCGCAAATCGGGTTCTGGCACGATAGCCGGTTCCCTCCGGTGCAAGCTCAATCGCAGTTGTTGTTTCTCCGAAGGTCGATGCCCAGGAATCAAAATGGGTCAGGTTCTTTTGCTGGAGCGTACTGTACTGGAGATAGCGCATGACCGTATAAAGCTCGGTCATCGAGTTACTTACTGGAGTACCGGTTGCAAAGATCACACCACGCCCGCCGGTCAGCTCATCCATATAGCGGCACTTCATAAACATATCCGAAGATTTCTGGGCTTCGGAGGTGGACAGACCTGCCACATTTCGCATTTTTGTGTAGAGGAACAAATTCTTGAACGCATGGCTTTCGTCCACAAACAGCCGGTCTACACCCAACTGCTCAAAGGTAATGACATCATCTTTCTTGTCAGCGGCAAGGAGCTTGTCCAGTCTGGCTTCCAATGATTTTCGTGTTTTCTCCATCTGCTTGATCGTGAAGTTTTCGCCACGCTGCCATTTCAGCTCCGCAATCGCACCCTCGATCTCATCAATCTGCTCCCGCAGCTGCCGTTCCTGTCGTTCGGCAGAAAGCGGGATTTTTTCAAACTGGCTGTGACCGATGATGACTGCATCATAGTCACCCGTTGCGATACGAGCGCAGAACTTCTTACGGTTTGCTGTTTCAAAATCCTTCTTGGTGGCAACAAGGAGCTTGGCACTCGGATAGAGGTGCAGGAACTCGTTTGCCCACTGTAAGGTCAAGTGATTCGGCACAACGAACAGGGATTTCTGGCTCAATCCAAGCCGTTTACTCTCCATAGCCGATGCAGCCATCTCGAAGGTCTTGCCCGCACCAACTTCGTGTGCAAGCAGCGTATTTCCACCATATAGCACATGAGCGATAGCATTTCTCTGGTGTTCACGGAGGGTAATATCCGGGTTCATGCCGCCGAAACGGATATGAGAGCCATCATACTCACGAGGTCTGGTGGAGTTAAAAAGTTCGTTGTACTTGGTGGAAAGGGTTTCTCGTCTGTGCGGATCTCTCCAAATCCAATCTCGGAACGCATCCTTGATTGCCTGCTGTTTCTGCTGTGCCAGGGTAGTTTCTTTTTTATTGAGGACACGCTTCTGCTTACCATCTGCATCTTCAATCGTATCATAGATACGAATATCCTTCAGATTCAGCGTTTCCTCCAGAATCCGATATGCGTTGGCTCGCTCTGTACCGTAGGTGACATACGCCGCCACATCGTTGTAGTTGGGAGAACTCTTACCGTTGATGCGCCACTCTGCGGTCAGCTCGGAGAACTTGACCTCAATGGAACGGCGCAAGTAATACGGCGTTTCAAAGGTTTCCTCCATGAACTGCTGAATATAATCGGCATCAATCCATGTTGCACCCAAACGCACATCAATCTCGGACGCATCCAAGTCCTTCGGCTGTGCTTTCTGCAAGGCTTCCACATTGATGTGGAAGGAAGAATCCCTGTCTGCCGCCATCTGTGCGACACGCAGCTTGCTTCTTACATCACCGGAAAGGTAATCATCGGCAGTCTGCCATCCAACTTCCACAGCATCGGGAGCCATCGGGTCTTTGAAGATCACCCCTCGAAGCTCTGCCTGAATCGCATCGTATTCTCCAGGTGTTCCAAGCAGCTGTGCCATAAACGGCAAATCCACCTTGCCACGCTCACCGATAGAGATTGCCAGAGCTTCGGACGGCGTATCCACGCTCGTCACTCTGCGTTCCGGCTTGATGGTTCGCTTGGTGAACATATCCGCCTTGCTTTTCAGATTGCCGTCCTCATCCACATTTTCCAGAGAACACAGGAGATAGTAGGAGGAATCGTCAGCAAATGCCTGACCATTGGCTCGATTATTGATAAGCCCGTTCTTTGCGGCAAACGCATCGTAGGCATCATTCAGTTCTGCCTGTTTCTGAGTAATCATTTCATCCGGGTAATCCTCAAGCTGATATTCGATCAGCTCGTTGACGATACCACGAAGTTCCACCATGCCCATCACACGGTCTTTTGCTTTCTCATTCAGGTCTACACGGCGCATCAGGGAGTTTTCACGGAAGTACACATTGCCATCCACCACGGTATAAGAGAAATTCTTTACATCCGGGGTTGCAGGAATGGTTTCGATTTCCTTACCCTTGTCAGCTTCGGGAAGCTCCACAGCCTGATAGGTTCCTTGGATGTGGGAAACTGCTTCTTTCAGAAGTTCGGACAGTTCCATGCCCTCAATGGGACGCACTGTAATGTCCATGCCGTAGGCGGTACTTTCTTCCACCGTATCGCCCAGAACCATTTCAGGATGAGCGACAAAGTAGCTGTTCATGGTGTGTCCTTCTTCGGTGCGGTCAAGGTTTACCCATTCCGGTACAATGTCAATCGGATGGTCACGCTTTTGCAGGAACAGGATGTCGGACACGACTTCCGTGCCTGCGTTTTTCTTAAAGGCATCGTTTGGCAGACGGATTGCACCAAGCAGTTCCGCCCTCTGCGCCATATATCGCCTTGCGTCAGAGTTCTTGGAATCCATGGTGTAACGGCTTGTCACAAAAGCGACCACACCACCGGGACGAACCTGATCCAAAGCCTTGGCAAAGAAATAGTTGTGAATGGAGAATCCCAGCTTGTCATACGGCTTGTCGGACACTTTGTAGTTGCCGAAAGGGACATTACCCACAGCCAGATCGTAAAAGTCTCGGCGGTCTGTCGTTTCAAAACCGGCTACTTTGATTTCTGCGTTGGGATAGAGCTTCTGAGCAATTCTGCCGGTGATGGAATCCAGTTCCACACCATACAAACGGCTGCTCTGCATTTCAGGAGGGAGCATACCAAAGAAGTTGCCGATACCCATAGCAGGCTCCAGAATATTTCCTGTTTCAAAGCCCATCTGTCCGACCGCATCGTAGATGGAGCGAATGACCGTAGGGCTGGTGTAATGTGCGTTCAGGGTGGAAGCTCTTGCCGCAGCATATTCATCTTCGGAAAGCAGGTTTTTCAGTGTCTGATACTCCTTCGCCCAATTTCCCTTGTCCGGGTCAAAGGCATCTGCCAGACCGCCCCAACCGACATAATTCGACAAAATCTCCTGTTCTTCGGTAGTGGCGTTCCTGTTCTCGCTTTCCAGTTTGAACAGAGTTTCAATGGCTGCGATGTTTCTTGCGAATTTCTGCTTCGGTCCACCTTCACCGATGTTGTCATCCGTGATGTGGAAGTTCACCGCAGGAACAGGTGGGATTTCTCTGGTGGTGATGGACTGCTCAAGCTGAGCGATAATGTCCATGACTTCGGCATTCTGCCATCCGTCCACCTGGGCATAATCCTGAATGATGGTGTCCTTTCCATCTACGCACTGTACGAAGTCCAGACTACCCGGCAGATCTCTGGTATTCATTGCACCCAGGGCTTTTCTCTGCGTGTCAGGAAGTGCATAGTAGGCTCGCAGGGCATCATCAAAGGAACTGTATTCCTTGATGTCCAGCGCACCCCGCTTCTGAATGTCCTCGGCAACATAAAAATGATCGATGAAGTGTTCCGGTTCCTGCTGTTCGGGTTCCGCACTGGCTCTGACCTGTGCGTGTGCCTTTTCGTCAGGGTAGTCCCCATAGATACGGATGCACTTATGCTCCTGCTGATCGTAAACGGCAGCACCATCGTACTTGAATCCGTCATCCTCCATGGTTCCGTCCACATAGCCCTGGGCAGCTTTTTCCGCTTCTTCCAGAGTGTAGTAGTCCAGTTTATCATCGAAGCCGTTTTCAAAGTGATGGTAGGCGGCAACCAGATAGCGGGGAGCCATGCGCTCCTCGTAGCTGTTAATCATCTCAGGTGTCAGCCATTCTGGTTTGTCGGGAATCATTTCATACAGCTCACGCATCTTGGCAATCTGTGCATGGCGGTTGCCTGCCCACAGATGCTTTTCGCTGTGCTGTCCTGCACCAAGGAAGTATTCGCAGTCCATACGCAGACGGTCTAACAGCTGATACTCAGGGGTGTAGTCCCTCGGTTCGGTTTTGCCCAGAAAATCCTCTGTAACGGGCTTTTCTTCGGTTTGGGCATCAACCCTTACCGCATGGTTTCTTTCGTCCTGAGAGAGCATACGCTCGAAATTCTCACGATTCTCGGCACGGAAGATGGGATAAGCAAGCGTAGGGTCACGCAGCTGAACTTCTCTGTCCGTGATCTGCTCCACACGGAAAGCTGTATCGTCCAGATATACCGTGTCACCGACCTGATAATTCCATTTCGGTTCCTCGGAAGCAGATGCTTCCACAACTTCGGCAGGCTCTGCCACAGGCGCTTCTGGCTGAACCGACTCCATCGCAGCTACGGACTGACGAACTTCCTCCAAATAGTCATTGGCAAGCCATTCGTCCGTGAAGTATTCCGTAACGCCTTCCGGGTCTACATAGTAGTCATCGGTCTGATTATCCCAGATCGCATACTCGCCATCCTCGGTATCAATCACTGCGAAACGGTCATAAACATCTTCCAACGGATCAGTTTTAGCTTCTTCGATAGCCTGTCGTTCCGCTTCTTCCTCCGGGCTGAGGTAGCGTCCCTTTCGTATCAGACCGTCGATTCTCTGCACCACCTGCGCCCAGGACATCTGCAATTTATCGCAACCGCTCTTGGTGTAAGCAACACCCTTGGCATCGTGATCCTGACCGCTGTGCGTTGCACCAGAGCAGGCATGGGAATGACCACCGGTTCCGTATTCATGCTTCAGGAAGTCCATCTTTTCCTTGGCAGAATGATTCTCCTGCCAGTAGTTATAAATACGGGCTTTACCACCGGAAAAGCCGCTTCCACGGGTCAAGTCTGCATTGACTTCATCATCCGTAATGAACTGGCGGACAAGGGGCATCTGCATCATATCGGTCTGATACTCACGCAAAGGCATATTCAACTCATACAGCTGTTTCTGAATGAGATTCAGCTTGTGATAGTGAAAACGAAGCAGATCGGGATTTTCCGCAAGGGTTTTTCTAAATTCCGAATACTGCTGTACCAAGGTTGCGTGGAAACGAGGGTCATCCAACTTTTCAGCCAAGTCTGCGGTTTCGTCAGGGAAACCACGAAACGGTTCCTGATGAAGAATTGCCAGATAGTTGCTGGAACGGGCTTCTTCACTCAAATCGTGATAAAGATGCCACAGGGATTCTGCCAACTTCTGACGCTCATATCCGGATGCTTCTACCAGTTCCACATTAGTTGCGAACCGACCATTTTCAAGCAGTTCTCCAATGCGCTCGGCAACCGTTTCCCAAGAAACGATCTGCGCTCTGGGGCTGTCAATGGCAGAGGAACCTTTGGCAAGGTGGATACCGTCCTCGGCATACCACGCACAGATATTCCCGCTATCTTCTTTCAGACCATAGCCGCCGTGATAGACCTGCTTTAAGGTCTGAACGATTTCTTCCAACGGCTTCTGCTTCATATATTCCAGCGCTACGACTTTTCGGGCTTCATCGGTATTGCTACCAAGCAGAAGGAAGTGGTCGATTTCTTCCTGGGCAAAAGAAAAAGCAGAGGGCGTAAAGCTCTCTGCTCGGTCGATAAAACTGATTTGTTCATTTTCGGAGAGGAAAAGGTTCAGACTCAGCTGTTGATAAGCTCCGTCATCACGACTTCCTCCGCCTGTGCTTTCAGGCTGTTCATGTGCTGCACCCACGCCATCTGCTGCGTTTCCTTGTCCGGTGCGGGGCTGTCCTTCAGGTACTGCTCCATCAGAAACTCCACTCTGGCTTTCGCTGTTTCCTCGATCTCCCACAGGTGCGGGAACAGGCTCTCCGTCAGAATCATGTCGTTCAGGAGCATCGGATTGTTCTGTTCCAAAAATGCTCGACGCATCCTGCCGTACTTGCCCAGAGGTTTCTCTCCCTCGTTCTCCAACTGAAGGTTCGGAATCTGATAATCTCCGGCCTGTCTGTAAGTCATCTCGCTCATAATCTGTACTCCTTTCGGTAGCTTTAATCTGCTCATGTTCTCCAATCGCTTTTTCGATTTCCTGAAACATCCTTGTGCTGATGGCATTCACCGCAGTACCAAGGGCATTTACCGTCTGTCTGGTGTTAAAATCAAACACCTTCTGGAAATCCTCATGCTCGAAGTAGTTGTCGGGACTTTCCACGAACCGGCAATACATCGTATAGGATACGCTGTTTGCCACCGCATTTTTGAAAGCTACTTCGATGTTGAGTTCATCATACTCCTCAAGGAAGCTGTTGGCAACGATGTCGAGGAACTGCTTTTTGTAATCGTCCCAATACTCAGCCGCCAGTGCGGATGCAATATCTTCAAGCTGTGCTTCCAGTACCCCGTCAGCGGCAACACCGAAGGTACGCTCCATCGCTTCCATGACATAGGAGCGGTTTTCAGGCGTCACCTCCCACGGTTTCAGTTCCGGGGAAGAACGGCGAACGCCGGTATCCGCCACATCAAACACATAGCGCAGATACGGTTTATCCCTGTTCATCACAAACAGAGCAATGCCGGTAGAGCCACGCTTTACATATCTGCGGTAATTTTCAGCGTTCCAGTCCTCATAGGGCTTGCAAAAGGTCGCATTGGGGCGCTGAGCATAAATCATCACCTGTTCCGGATAGGTGAACTCATAGTTGCGGGACATCGTTCTCAAAAACGAAGTCCAGTTATCTGTGTTCGAGGTGATTTTCCCAATCGTTTCTTTTGCTAATCCGGAATAAAATCGCTCTTTTGCGTTCATTGTATCCCTCCAATCCTATCAATCCGGATAAAGGTTCAGCTTCTCAAAGGCGGCATCGTCCATGGCTGAAACTTTACGGAGAACCGAGTCTGCCAAAGCAAAAAGCTCTGACTCGTCCTCCGAAAGCTGTTCCTTCATCAGTGTCAGTGCTTCACACAGCCCTGACCTTGTGCCAGGGCTGTAAAGCATCATCATGTTCCGCTCATCCTGTGTGAAATCCATCATTCAATCTCCCTTTCCGGGTGGCTCTTGGGCGGCTTATGGGAAACATCCGGCACGGGCTTTTCCTTTAACTGCTCCAACACCGAAGGACGTTCCTCTAATCCGGACGCTTTTCCGTTATTGATGATACCGTCAATCATCCCATAATCATCTTCCATTGCCATCTCTGCGTTTTTCAGGTAGTTTTCGGACTTCATAAAGTTTTCCAGCTTCTGAAACCCAACAGAATCTACATAGTGAAAGGATACCTCACCGACTACCTTTAAGGCTACGATGTCGCTGACCGACATACTGTGACCACGGAAATCATCCGGGTGGTCAATATTGAACTTTACATACAAATCTTCCAGCTGCCGATTCACATCCTCGGACATAGAAATGGAGCCATGATAGACCACCTCGTAACGGTCAATCTCAGGCTCCATTTCTTTCTTCTGAAGGTAGCTGTAATTTGCAAACATGAGCGGGATATTATCGTCTACATCTTCCCGCAGCTGAAGAATCGCATAGGAATCCGTGGGGCTTTCCAGAAAAGCAACCATTCTGTCATCCGGGGTGGTATTTCCGTGAACATCATCCCATTTTTCGTTTTTCATATCCGTGTCCTCCTTATCGTTCAGGCTCTTTGCGTTTGGGAGAGGGACTGGCAGGCGCAGCTTTTTCTGCGGCCTGTGCCAGTTTTTCCATGACCGACTCACGCTTCGGAGAGTCGAGCTTATCCAGCTGACTTTTCAGCACTTTGGCAACCTCAACCGCAGTTTCCTCACGGGCTTCTTCAATGGCTGTATTCAGGAACTCACGATACGGAGCCGTATTACCAGCGGCAAGATCTGCCTTGATTTCTTGGATATGCGCCTGCACATCATCGACCTGATCCATATATTCATAGGGGTCGAAGTTCTCTGCAAAACGGTCGAGCTTAAAAGCAAGCTCAGCGATAGGGTCATTGACCACCACCGCCTGTCTGCCGACTTCAAAAGCCTGCTCCATGACATCCTCATAGAACATTGCCCGCAGTTCCCGGCGCTCCAGCCCGAAGGATTCCAGAATATCCCGGCGGACTTCGAGCATGGACAGTTCAGGGTTATCAACCTGACCGCCATCAATCTCGTTGTAGTTTTCATCCAACAGGGTGTAGTCGTAACCATCTTCGCAGGTCTGCACCGCAAGGATTCTATCCTTTCCGACCTTCCATGCGGCTTCATCGCCCATAATCTCAGGCTCCGGCATATAGCTTGCGCCGTTGCGCTCCATAATTTCTGCAAACTGGCAGATATGAAACACATTGTATCCGATCTGCGTATGATACTCGTCAATGAAGGTGCAGGGCTTCACAACCATTTCATCCGGGTAGTGAATCTGCACACAGCTGCCATCGGGGATATGAAACAAATCCTTATAATGGCTGTCGATAAATCGGATTTCCTTACCATCCGGGTTGTACTCATTTGTCATTTGCGCTTTCCTCCATTTTCAAATTCCATACTGAACTTCGTTTTGCCATCATCTGATACCTCCATAAAGACGGTGGCATCAAAGGTGTTGCCCGTTCTTTCGGACTTGCAATTCTTGAGCTTTACCTTGCCGGAACCAAGCAATTTCTGCGCCGTGGCAGAAGTCATGCTCTTGCCGATGCTCGCAAAGTAGCGATTGTTTTTCCAGAGGGCAAATTTGCAAGCTCTGTTGGAACAGAAAAATGCCTTGGCTTTGTCCTCTACAGCACTGCCGCAGAGCGGGCATTTGCCGATAGAATTGGCTTCTTTCGACATCATAACCTCGGAATCACGGATTACTTCATAGTTCTGAATCAGACCGGCAATCACATCTTTGATCTCGTCCATAAAGTCCTCGCTGGCATATTCGCCTTTCTCAATGAGCAACAATTTTTCTTCCCAATCCGCCGTCATGGATGGGGACTGAATCTGTTCCGGCATGACTGTTACCAGAGCCGTACCCTTGTGGGTCGGAATCAGGTGTTTGGTTTTCTTATCACCCTTACGCTCCAGAAAACCGATGCGAACCAGCTTCTCAATGATACCGGCACGGGTCGCAGGCGTTCCCAAACCTTTGCGCTCCACCTCATCAGGCATTTCGTCCGCACCGGCAGTTTCCATAGCAGAAAGCAGAGTATCCTCGGTAAAGTGTTTAGGGGGAGATGTTTTCCCTTCCTTGATTTCCGTGCCGCTGACGGTCATTTCGTCACCAACGGAAACAGAAGGGAGTGTCTGCACGTTTTCGTCGGATTTTGTCGAATCATTTTTCTGAACCAGAGCTTTCCATCCATCCTGCACGACCGTTTTGCCCTTTGCCTTGAACTCGTAACCCTCACAGGTGAGCGTGACCGAAGTCTCATCATAGATGTGCTTCTCACCGGTAGCGCTCAGAAGGCGCATGGCGACAAGCCGGATAATTTTCTGCTCCGACTCCGGCAGCTCGGCGAGGTCCTGATTTTCAAGTTGGACGGTGGGGATAATGGCATGATGGTCAGTGACCTTGGCGTTGTTGGTAATTTGCCCGATGTCCGGCTCATGGGTAATGCGCTGGAAGAGAGGCAGCTTGCGGGAGACAATGCCGATCACCTGACGGGCGGTGCTCTCCATATCCTCAGTGATGAACTGACTGTCCGTTCGGGGATAGGTAAGCAGCTTTTTCTCATAGAGGGACTGCACCAGATCGAGCGTCTGCTGGGCGGTGAAGCCGTAGTATCGGTTTGCCTCGCGCTGCAAGGTGGTCAGATCATAGAGCTTCGGAGGATTGACGTTTTTCGTCTCCCGCTTGAGAGAAGAAACGACGGCTTGCTTTTTCTCGCAAGCCGCCGCAATTCTTTTTGCTTCCTCTTCGGTTTTGACCTTTTCCAGATCGGCGGTCAGATCGCCCTTGCCGACATGGACGTTGAAATACTTTTCCTTTTGGAACGTGGAGATTTTCCCGTCACGCTCCACCAGCATTGCAAGAGTCGGCGTCTGGACGCGCCCGACCACCAGTTTCTTGTGATAGAGCGTGGTAAACAGGCGGGTGCCGTTGATACCGACAATCCAGTCTGCCTTCGAGCGGCTGAGTGCCGCTTCATAGAGGCGGTCATATTCCTTGCCGTCCCGGAGATGGTTGAAGCCTTCGCGGATGGCGGAGTCCTCCAACGAGCTGATCCACAGACGCTTGAAGGGCTTGGTGCATCCGGCTTTGTTGTAGACCAGCCGGAAGATCAGCTCACCCTCGCGCCCTGCATCGGTTGCGCAGACCAGCTCGGTGACGCGCTTGTCCTTCATGAGAGCGGACAGCACCTTGAACTGCTGTGCTTTGTCCTTCGTGACCTCAAACATCCAGCTTTCCGGAACAATGGGCAGATCGTCATACCGCCACTTGGCATACCGCTCATCGTAGGAGCTGGCGTCTGCCAGCTCCACCAGATGACCGAAGCACCACGAAACGATGTAATTGCCGCCCTCCATATAGCCGTCCTTTCGGGACGTTGCGCCCAGAACCTTTGCGATGGACTGGGCAACGCTGGGCTTTTCAGCAATGACTAAGATCAATCTTCATCACCATCCGTTTCAGCATCCTCCGCAATCTGCGGCTCATCATCCTCGTTGATGTACGGCTCTTCCTCGTAGCCTTCATCATCAAAGAAGTCCATATCTTCATCCTTGGGCTTTCTGCCCTTGACGAACTTGATGTAGTAATAAGCTGCACCCGCAGCACCGGCAAGAACGAAGATGACGAGGATCATGCCGATGTTGGACTTCTTTTCGGGCTTGGGTGCGGGGACATCAGTTTCCGCATCATTATCCGGCTCAGGTGTGACGGGGGCTGTGCCGGTGCATTCGCTCATGTTGGTCTTGCAGACCGGGCAGTCGGTGTTGACCTGACCGGCAGCGCATTTCTCTTTGCAATTACAGGTAGTCAGAGCAGCCGCAGTGTCTTCATCCAGCAGCGCAAGCAGATCGCTCTCATCGACCATGTTGAGGAAGTACGTCTGATACTGTTCCTCATCCTCGTTGATGGGCGCATCGTAGTCGATGACAATGAAGAAGGTGTTGCCGCTTTTCGTCTGGACAGTGATGAACTGCTTGTTGGTTGCCTTGTCATAGAGCAAGTCGCGGGTGTAGGCATTGCCCTCATCGTCAATCGGCTCACCCTTCGGCTTTTCCGGCGCGGGAGTAGTCTCAGGCTGCTGTTCCGGCTGGGTTGCCTCCGTAACGGGAAGGTTCTGCTCGGTATCATCGGCGTAGGCAAACGCCGTCACCGAGAAGCAGGACAGAACCATGACGCAGACCGCAAGGACGGTCAGAAAACGAAACTTCTTACGCATTGTCGATTACCTCCGTATTTCCGGCGGGCTTGGTGCCGCCCTTCATGGAAGACAGGAACGCCATGATCTGATCCTTGTCCATCACCATAGAGCGCACGGTATTGATGATTTCAAGGTTTTCCAGCTCTGTCTTCTTGTCGTACAGCTCCTTGAGCTGACCTTCGATTTCGGACTTCTTCTTTTCAGCCTTCTCAATGTCGGAGAGGACTTTCTGATACTTGGGATTCATGAAAAACTCCTTTCTTTTAATAGGCGGGTCTTCCGAAGGCGTAGAAATGCTGCTGCCAGTAGGAAGAGTTGATGGATGTGTACTGAATGGGATCGCCGCAGTGGATCATGACCCCATCACCGACGTAAATGCCGACGTGGGACACACCGGGGGTGTCATACGTCCCGACGAAAAAGATGAGATCACCGGGCTGTGCATTCGCCTTTGAAACCGGCGTACTGATGTTGTAAAGCCCCTGTGCGCCGAGCCGCCCGGTATTCACAAGTCCGCTGTTTGTGAGAACGTAGCTGACGAAGCCGGAGCAGTCAAAGGACGTGTCGGGATTGGAGCCGCCCCACACATACGGATAGCCGAGATACTTTTCCGCCTCGGTAATCAGCGCTGCAAACTTCTCGTCGTTCAGGTATTCCGGGTTGACATCGTAGTCAGCGGGCGGATTTGTGATGTACTTGTCCACATAGGGAGAGTCACCGAACAGATCCTCGCGGTTGCCCAGCACCGACATATACGTTGCGTACATGGAAAGCTGTTCCTGAGACATGATGTAGACCGGGACATGGGAGAGATTGAAGTTTTCGAGCTTCACGTTGCAGATGTAGTAGTCATACGGGACGCGATAGGTTTCCGTGTGCGTGTTGCCGTCTGCGTCCGTCCATGTGTCGGTCTCCGTGCGGTATCTGGTTTCGACGATGACCTCTTCGGTGAGGATATACTGCTTTTCAAACAGCATTTGGAGCGTACCTTGCACCTCATCCAGCGTGAACTCGCCCTCATGGAGAGCTGAGAGAATGGAGATCAGCACATAGGGGTCATGCTCAATATCATCCAGATCGAAGTGATATTCGTCATAGTCATGAGTGCCTTCATAGTTATCCAGATAGCGTTGCAGCTCTTGCTCCATCCGGCAATACTGCGCCTCCGCGCCAAGCATCGCGTCATCCTCACTAAGATAAGAGGAAGCGATTACCGTCGAGCCGGTAGAAGTAAGCATCGAACACGAGCTGATTCCGGCACCGAGCAAAACGAGAAGGGCAATTCCGACGCCGATCCAGATGAAGACCTTCTTGTTCTTCTCAAAGAACTCCTTGATCTTGTCGGACGCCTTCTCACCGAGCTTCTTGCCGGTATTCTTTGTGGCAGTCCCGGCAGTCTGAGACCCGGCATTTCGAGCGGCGGCATATTCCTTCTTGATGCTCTGCTTCTGGTAGTGCTTGTTCATGTTCTGCTTCTTCATCTCAGGATGCTCCTGCTGATTTCTCTCATATTGGAGCTTCGCATCCGCAGCATCCGCCTTGTGTTCCAGCTTGGAGACCTTCTCGTAGGGCTTGTTGACGCTGTTTTCCCGATGATGGCTGAAATGCCGAGCGGCAGTCTCAGCGGCGATCTCCGTTTTATGCGCCGCCTCAACCGCCGAGTTTTCCTGTTCGACCTCATGGATTTTGCCGTGAATGCCGGAGGCAAGGGTATCGCCGACCTTGCGGACGGTCTTGTCTGCCTCAAACTGCAATTTGCTCTGTCCTTTGGAAACTTTCAGCTCGTCTTCAAAGTAGAGGCGGGTTTTGCCTTTGCCCGTTTCCTCGTCAAAGACGCGCTCTTTTTTCAGAACCTTTTTGGTGGGCAGTTTCTCACGGGCGGCATCCAGACGCTCATGCGCCTTCTGGGATATGCGCTCCAAACGCTCAATCCGTCTGGGAGCTGGGGCATCGCTGCCAAGATCCGGTATCTCTGCGGAGGTTTCAGCCGCTCTTTCCAAAACGGCTTCGCCGTCAATCTGCCGTTCGGCACGAGGTCTGCTGACCTTACCGGTAACAGCGGTATCGGCAAATGCTTTTCCGTAGTCAACGGAATGGGCGCGGTATGTCTCAGAGTGCAGAGCGTGAGATGTGGGATCATCGCTGACGGGCAGATCGCCCGGCTTGTACTCTTGCGCCGCATCTGCGGACTGTGTTTCGGACTGAGCCTGACTCTCTGCGTCTTCCAGCTCATCCGGGCGGAGCTGTCGCCGCTTCCTGACCTCTTCGGCCAGATCGCCGGTTTCCATGTCATGGGGCGCGACAAGCTGCGCATCCTCAAGGCGCATAGACACCTTTTCCGAAGTGCCTTCCGTAAGGTTTTCCTCCACAGCCCCGTCTCTGGTCATCCGCAGGACAACCCGGTCTTTGGGCTTCAATTCATCATGAGGCATCAGATTTCACCTCCAATCCGCGCCTCGGCAAGTTCCTTGTATTCAGGGTTTAACTCGATCCCGACATAGTGACGGTCAAGCTGCTTTGCGACCATGCCGGTTGTGCCGCTTCCCATGAAGGGATCAAGGACAACGCCGTCTTTCGGGCATCCGGCAAGCAGACAGGTTTCAACCAGTTTAGGCGGGTATGCGGCATAGTGACCGCCTTTGAAGGGGACGGTGTTGATA